>WNFW01000494.1_pt1 | contig 25142 bp, 26 predicted proteins | sample 5400131 | NCBI WGS metagenome assembly WNFW01 (sample SAMN13153362, study PRJNA577476) | soil metagenome | isolation source: 20 cm soil or saprolite under grassland replicate 1 | place: USA:California | collected 2016-06-15 | reverse complement strand
CGAAGCCCGCGGCGAGGAATTTCGTGAGCCACATCCCCAGGAAGTCGAGCCACGGGGCGGCGAAGAGCAGTGACACCAGCGCGAGGCCGGTGCGCCGCGACATCCGCAGGCCGAGGACCACCACCGCCAGGCACGCGGCGATGAGGCCGTACATCGGCACGTGCACGTGCGTGTCCTGTACGAGCAACGCCGTATCCACCTGATGCGGCGCCACCTCGGCGAACTGGCTCATCGTCATCGGGTGCTCGACGACCACGGTGCTCTCCGGAGGCATCGGCATCGACATCTCGGACGAAGCGTAGGTTGCCGCTACCGACTTGGGGCTGAACCCGGCGTACAGCGCGACCATCCAGCCGCCGAAGCCGTAAGCGAGGCCGAACGTGAGCAGCAGACAGGTGACCAGCCACTTCACCCGCACGTCGGCGCGAGACAGGTCGTACAGCATGGGGGCGCTCCGTCCTAGAAGAGGTACACGAGCTCGACTAGGCCCAGCACGTGCGTGCGCTGGAACCCGCCGACTTGGGTTTCGAAGAAGGCCGCGGTCGAGTGGTCGATCCGCACGGCTGGTCGCAGCTCGAAGGCGGGGAGGCGGAACGAGGTGTGCTCGATCGCGCTGAAGATCCCCTCCTGCGCCTCGCGGTAGAAGTACCAGGGTGAGATCGTGAGCGACGTGAGCGTCTGCGGCGTTCCCGTGGTGAAGCCGTCGGGGTCGTCGAGCACCTCGCCACGCACGGTCACGCCGGTGGAGCGTCCCAGCCGCCAGAACGCCGTCACGGCGCCGCCGGTCCACGTCGCGACTGTACCGCCGGCGCGCTGCCGGCCGTGATTGAACTCACCCCCCACGATGAAGTGCGGTCCGCTCTGGACGGTGACGTCGCCCGTCACGAGTGTACGCGGGTCGGCGTTGGTTGCCGCCCCCTCCGGCCCGTACAGCGCGGTCACGCCGAACGCTGCGCCGTCGACGGGCAGCACCTCGAGCCGCAGCCCCCCGGTTTTCCCCGAGTTGTTATCGACCTCCGCTTCCCATCCGTTGGCCGCGATCACCGCCGCCGACACCGTCGGGCTCAGCGTGTAGCGGGCGACGAGCCCCGTGAGCTTGGCGGGCCGCGCCAGCTCGAAGTTGAAGGAATTGGTGGGGAGCAGGTTGAGCGGCTCATCGTCGCGCTCGAATCCCAGCGGCGCATCGAACCGGCCGAAGCTGACGTTGAGCGCCGAGGCGCCGGGCGGCGTCCAGCTCACGATGAGGTTGTCGATCTCGATCTCGGTCGCGGTGGCACCGCTGTCGTCCTCCGCGACGTGCGTCGTCAGCTGGCCGAACAGGTAGAGATGATCCGACCAGGGCCGGAACAGGCTGACGGCGAGCTTCGACGCCAGCGCGGAATTGGTCGCTTGCTCACGATCCCAGGAGTACGATCCAACCGCGAACCCGGTGACGGTTACCGGTTTGGGGGCTTCGAACGTGACCTCACGCTCCTGCGCGCCGGCCGCACCAGCGGCCAAGCCGAGGAGCGCACAGCACAAGGCGGTGCGCATGCTCCTCCTCCAGAATTGTGTGAAGCGAGTCGCCGACCGAGATCAGGCCAGGGCGATTGGAGGAGGGGTGAGGGGATCCGGGGAAAAAGCCGGGAAGAGGGAAGGGGGAAGGGGGAAGGGGACAGCGGTCTCGCCGGTCAGGATCAGCCCAGATATTGGCGAGGGCGTCAGCGCGGCCGCCGACGGCAGCAGATCGCCGCCCCCAGTCATCTGCTCGCAGAAGCACGGGGCGCCCGGCGGCACCGCCGGCACGTGATGTCCATGCTCGCTGTGCAGCAGCGTATGATGCCGGCACGCCAGCACCGCCTGTAGGGTAATCCCGCCAGGCCCGGCGCCGAGCCAACAGCCGGCGGCGAGAAGCAGGGCGAGCAGACTGCCGCGTCGCATGGGCTGCAGTCTAGCCGCCACCCCGAGGGTGGCGCAACCCAACGGCGTGTGAGTAGTCTGTAGGTCCGACCATGCCCTCCCTCTCCCCCACCGCCACCCCCGACGGGGGGACCATCGACTTCCGGGACGGGCGCTGGATCGTCCCCGACCAACCCACCATTCCCTTCATCGAGGGCGACGGCACCGGGCCCGACATCTGGCGCGCCGCGCAACGCGTGTTCGATGCCGCCGTGAAAACGGCCGGGAACGGTCGGGGCGTCGCGTGGCGCGAGGTGCTCGCGGGCGAAAAGGCGTTCAAGCAGACCGGCAGCTGGCTCCCCGAGGAGACGCTCGAGGCGATCCGCCAGTATCGCGTCGCCATCAAAGGGCCGCTCACCACGCCGGTGGGCGGCGGGGTCCGCTCGGTCAACGTGTCGCTGCGCCAGCTCCTCGACCTCTACGCCTGCATCCGGCCGGTCCGCTACTTCCCGGGCGTGCCCTCCCCGGTGCGCGAGCCGCACAAGCTCGACGTGGTCATCTTCCGCGAGAATGTCGAGGACGTCTACGCCGGGATCGAGTACGAGGCGGGGACCGACCAGGCGAATCGCGTGCGCGACTTCCTCGTCCGGGAAATGGGCGCGAAGATCCGCGAGCACAGCGCCATCGGCGTCAAGCCGATGTCCAAGTTCGGCTCGCAGCGGCTCGTCGTGAAGGCGATCCAGTACGCCCTCGACAGCGGGCGGCCCTCGGTCACCCTCGTGCACAAGGGCAACATCATGAAGTTCACCGAGGGCGCGTTCCGCGACTGGGGCTACCAGGTCGCGCGCGAGCGCTTCGGCGACCGCACCCTCCACGAAGGACAGGAAGCGGGCGGCACGGCGGGAAAGATCATCGTCAAGGATCGCATCGCCGACGCCATGTTCCAGCAGGTGCTGCTGCGGCCCGACGAGTATTCCGTGATCGCCACGCCGAACCTCAACGGCGACTACCTCTCCGACGCCTGCGCGGCACAGGTCGGCGGGCTGGGCATGGCCCCCGGCGCCAACATCGGCGACGGCGTCGCGGTGTTCGAGGCGACGCACGGGACAGCCCCCAAGTACGCGGGCCAGGACAAGGTGAATCCCGGCAGCGTGATCCTCTCGGGGGCGATGCTGTTCGAGCTGCTGGGCTGGAAGGACGTGGCGACGGCGATCATCCGCGGCCTCGAAGGCGCCATCGCCGCCAAGCGGGTCACCTACGATTTGGCCCGCCAGATGCCCGGCGCGACCGAGGTCTCGACCTCGGCCTTCGGCGAGGCGATAATCCAGCATCTCCCATGAAGAGCGCCATCGTCACGACCCCCGCGGGGGATCTCGAGACTCCCCTCCTGGCGGTGATCGTTCCAACCGGCACCACGGTGCCCACGTCCCTCGCCGCGCTCGACCGGGCCACGGGCGGGATCGTCGCGCGCGCGATCACCAGCGGCGACTTCAAGGGCAAGCGGGACGAAGCGCAACTGCTGTACCCGGTCTCCGGCAAGATCCAGCGACTCCTGCTCGTGGGCGTCGGGAAGGGGACCGACGTGAGCCGCAGCGCACTGCGCCGGGCGGCCGCGGTGGCGGCGAAGCGCGCGCGCCAGCTCGGCGCCAAGACCTTCGCCCTCCTCGCCGCCGCGGAGGCGCGCACCGGCGTGAAGCCCAAAGACTGGGGACAGGTGGCGGTGGAGGGCGCCGCGCACGGTGCCTGGATCTTCACGGACATGAAGCAGGCCACCGAGGAGCCACGGGTCGACGTCGAGGCCGTGGAGGTGATCGCCGACGCCAAGGAGGCGAAGGAGACCGAAGCGGGCCGGCGCATTGGGGAGGCGACGGCGGCGGGAGCCCGGTACACCCGGCGCCTGCAGATGCTCCCCGGAAACGTCTGCACGCCGACCTACCTCGCCGATCAGGCCGCCGCGCTCGCCAACAGGCACGGGTTCGGCGTCACGGTGCTCGATCTCGCCGCCATCAAGAAGGAAGGGATGGGCGCCCTTCTCGCGGTGGCGCAGGGATCGGTGCAGGAACCCCGCTTCATCGCGATGGAGTACAAGGGCGCGGGGGGGGGGGACGCCGCGCCGGTGGTCCTCGTAGGCAAGGGCGTCACCTTCGATTCGGGCGGTATCTCGATCAAGCCGGCGCAGAGCATGGAGGACATGAAGTTCGACATGTCCGGCGCGGCGGCCGTCCTGGGCACGTTCGAAACCCTGGGAATGCTCAAGCCCAAGCTCAACGTCATCGGCCTCATTCCCTCGACGGAGAACCTGCCCTCCGGCACCGCCATCAAACCCGGGGACGTGGTGAAGAGCCACTTCGGCAAGACCATCGAGGTCGTGAACACCGACGCCGAAGGGCGGCTGATCTTGTGCGATGCGCTGTCGTGGGCGCGTCGGTACAAGCCTGTCGCCGTTCTCGATGCCGCGACGTTGACCGGCGCGGTGAGTATCGCCCTCGGCAAGGAAGCGATCGGGCTCATGGGGACCGACGAGGCCCTGATGACGGAAGTCCGCGACGCCGGGGAGCGGGCGGGCGAGCGCTGCTGGCCGCTGCCCCTGTGGGAGGAGTACCGCGAGCTGGTCAAGTCCGACATCGCCGACGTGCGCAACTCGGGCGGCCGCGGCGCCGGGACCATCGCGGGCGGGTGGTTTCTGCGCGAGTTTGTCGAAGGCTTCCCGTGGGCACACCTCGACATCGCCGGCACCGCCTACACCGACAGCGAGGGTCCCCACCAGGTGAAGGGACCGACGGCGATCGGCGTGCGGTTGTTCACCGAATTCCTGCTGCGGCGCGCCGGCGCTTGAGCCGGCGGTGGGCAGCGCTCTGCGCCGCGGCCGTCCTCGGGCTCGCGGCGGCTCCCCTCCCGGCGGCCGCCCAGGCCGACACGACCGCCCGCGATACGGCCCGGACTCGCCTGCGCGACTCCACGCCCGCTCCTCCAGACACGATTCCGCATTACCTCGCGACGTTTGCCCTCCCGATCCCCGCCGGGCCGCTGCCGCGCGGGACCCGCTACACCTTCGACGCTGACTCGCTGCGCTTCTCCGACGTCACGACGCTCGCCGATTTGCTGTTGCACGTGCCCGGCGTCTACATCGCCCGCGGCGGCGCCTACGGGGCGCCGGAGGTCGTGTTGTACGGGGCCCGCGGCGCGCAGGGGATCGAAGTGTATTGGGACGACGCGCCGTACCTGCCGTTGGGCCGCGACTCCGTCTATCTCGACGTGGCCCGGATCCCGCTGGCGCCGCTCGAGCGCGTGGACGTCGTCGTGCTGCCGTCCGTGGTGCGTGTGTACCTGACGACCGCCCGCCAGCGCTCGACCATCCCCTCGAGCAGTATCCGCATTCAGACCGGCGACCTGTCCGTCGCCGACTATCGCGGTACCTTCGCGCGACGCTGGCGCTCGGGGCTGGGGCTGGCGGTCGTCGGTGACTGGAACGCGATCAACGACGATGCGGGAACCTCCACGACCGCCTTCAACGGTGTGGACCTGTGGCTCAAGGCGGAGTACATCCCCAACGGTCGTCTGGGGATCTCCTACGAGACTCTCAGCTCCACCTGGGACCGCAGCGCGCGCACCGGCGTCGTGGAGCGCTGGCGCTTCAAGCGCCAGGACGGCCTGCTCCGAGTGTTCGCCGGGACGCGCGCCGACGGGTTGGGGCTGCGGGTCGAGGGCGCGCTGCTGCGCACCTCCCTCAGCCGCGACACGGCGATTGCCGGCCGCTCCGTTGCGTTGGGACAGGTGACAGCACGTCAGACGTGGCGCCGGGCGAGCCTGGCGGTGACGACCCGGGTCACGGATTTCCAGCCGCGCTCGTCGCTCGAAGCCCAGGGTGGCTGGACCCCGGTGGGACCGCTCACGCTGGCGGCCGACGGCCGCATCGCGCGGTACGCCGGCACCCGCACGGGCCGGCGGGCGCACGCCAGCGCCGCGCTGACGCTGCCCCTGGGCTTCTCGCTCCACGGCGACGTGGCGTCGACGCGGGACGTCCCGGCGCCGGCCCTGGCCTCGGGCGGCACGCAGTGGACGCTCGACTTCTCCGGAGCGGTGCGATGGGAGGACCGGCGGGCCACGGTGGAGGTCGCCGGCGTGCGCCGCGACCCCTACCAGCCCGCCGGTTTCCCCTCGGGGTTGTCCGGCCGGGACTCCATCAACGGATTCGGCCCGGTGCCGCAGAGCAGCTATCTACAGGTTTCCGCCAGCGTGCGGCCGCTGCCGGGCCTGACCCTCTCCGCCTGGTACTTCGACCCGGTGCGCGGCGGCGGCGACTTCGAGCCGCCGCGCCACGCGCGGTTCTCGGCGACGTTCTTCTCGCGGTTCTGGCGCGTGTACAAGAGCGGCGTCTTCGCGCTGCGGGGGGAGTTCGCCGTAGAGTCGTGGAGCACCGGCCTGGGCGGCGTGCGTCGCGACACGCTCGGCAACGTCTTCCAGGTGCCGCTCGCGGGGGCGACGTTCATCGAGAACGATCTGCAGATACAAATCGTCGGGGTCACCGCCTTCTGGACGGTGCGCAACAGCAACTTCTTCCGCGGCAGCTACGTCCACGGGCTCAGCTACCCGCGGCGCTTTCAATACTTCGGAGTCCGGTGGAATTTCACGAACTGAGCGTTGACCTAAGTGCTTCGCCCGATTAATCTTAAAGTCTGTGCCACGAAGCATGACGGGATTTGGCGCGTCCGAAGGGACCGTGCTCGGCGGGCGGCTGCGGATCGAGATCCGCACCGTCAATCACCGCTACTTCAACGCGCAGGTGAAGCTCCCCTTCGACCTCGCCGCCGTCGAAGCCGAGCTGCGCGAGCGGTTGCGCCAGCTGCTCGACCGCGGCCACGTCGCGGTCACGGCGCGGTGGCTCGAGACGCCTGAGGCGGAAACGACGCTGTCGCTGGATCTCGTGCGCGCGCGACAGGTGGTCGCGGCGCTGAAAGAGCTCAAGAAAAAGTTGCGGCTCAAGGGCGAGCCGGACCTCGCGTTCGTGGCGCGGCAGCCTGAGGTGCTCGCGCTGGGCGGCAACGGGCAGGCGGCCGTCACCTGGGCCGACGTGCAGCCGATCGTCGAGCAGGCGGTCGCGGAGGTGCTGGGGATGCGCGAGCGCGAGGGCCGGGCCCTGGCCGACGACCTGCGGGCGCGGCTCGCGGCGCTCGCCGCGGGAGCGCAGGCGGTCGAGGGCCGCGCCCCCGCGCGCCTCGCCGCCGAGCACGAGCGACTCCGCAAGGCGATCGCCGAGCTGGCCGGCAACGTGAAGGTCGACGAGCAGCGGCTGGCCGTCGAGATCGCCTTGCTCGCCGATCGGGTGGACATCAGCGAGGAGGTGGTGCGGCTGCGCACGCACCTCGCGGCGTGCCGCGAGGCGCTGGAGGCGAGCGTGCCGGTCGGCAAGCAGCTGGGGTTTCTCGCCCAGGAGCTGCTGCGCGAAGTGAACACGATCGGGTCGAAGGCGAACGACGCGGCGATCACGCAGGCGGTGATCGCGATGAAGGGCGAGCTGGAGCGGTTCCGGGAGCAGCTGGAGAACCTGGAGTGACGCGGACGGTCGTCATCCTGTCGGCGCCCTCGGGCGGCGGCAAGACGACGATCGCGCAGCGGCTGCTCCGCGAGCGGCCCGGCGACCTGGGGTACTCCGTGTCCGCGACGACGCGGCCGCCGCGTCCCGGCGAGCAGGACGGCGAAGCGTATTACTTTCTCACGCGCGCGGAGTTCGAGCGCCGCCGCGCGGCGGGAGAGTTCCTGGAGTCGGCCGAATACGCGGGCCACCTGTACGGGACGCTGCGCAGCGAGGTGGAGCGGGTGCTGCGCAGCGACCGCCACGTGGTGATGGACATCGAGATCGAAGGCGCGCGGCAGGTGCGGGCGGCGTATCCCTGGCCGCGCTCGATCGGCGTGTTCATCCTGCCGCCGTCGGTGGACGTGTTGCTGGAGCGGCTGCGGGAGCGTCGCAGCGAGGCGCCGGCCGACCTGGCGCGGCGGTTGCAGCGGGCAGTGGAGGAGCTGGGTGCCGCCGCGGAGTTCGATTACCGGGTCGTCAACGATCGCTTGGGCGACGCCGTCCGGGAGATCGCGGCGATCATCGACGGCCGGCGTCCCCGAACGGCGCCGACCCCGGCCGAGATGCGGCTCATCGACGAGCTGCGGCGCGGATTACAGACCTAAAGGAGCAGCGAATGCACATCTATACACCGGTGGAAGTGGCGGCCCAGACGGGCAACAAGTACCTCGGCGTGCTCGTGGCGGCGCGGTTCGCCCGCTTCGTCAACGAGTTCCCGCGGGACCGCTCCGTGGACTTCGAGGAGAAGCTCACGACGCGGGCGTTCGACGAGCTCGCCCGGGGCAACCTCAAGTTCCGGCTGGTCCGGCGGCGCCGGCAGGAAAGCTGATGCCGCTCGCCGGCCGCCACGTCGTCCTCGGCGTGTCGGGCGGCATCGCCTCGTACAAGAGCTGCGTCCTGGCCCGCCGGCTGACCGAGGCCGGCGCCGCGGTGGACGTGGTGCTCACCGCCGCCGCGTCTGAGTTCGTGCGCCCCGTGGTGTTCGAAGCGCTCACCGGCCGCCCGGTGCTAACGTCGCTGTGGCAGCCCGACCGCGCGCTCGCCCACATCAGCCTCGCCAAATCCCCCGACCTCGTGATCCTGGCGCCGGCGACGGCCAACCTCCTGGGCCGCGCCGCCATGGGCCTCGCCGACGACGTCCTCACGTCGCTGCTGCTCGCGCGCACGGGACCGGTGCTGTGCGCGCCCGCGATGAACGACGCGATGTGGGCGCACCCCGCGACGCAGACCAACGTCAAGACGCTGGGCAAGCGCGGCTGGCAGTTCATCGGCCCCGAGGCCGGCCCGCTCGCCGAAGGGCCCAGCGAGCGCCCCGGCCGGATGAGCGAGCCGGAGGCGATCGTCGCCGCCGCGGAGCGCCTGCTGGCAGGACGGGAAGGAACGGCTGGGGTCGGCGGCCGCTGGGCGGGACGCAAGGTCGTGGTGACCGCCGGGCCCACGCGCGAGCACGTGGACCCGGTGCGCGTCATCACCAATCCGTCGAGCGGGCGCATGGGCTACGCGCTCGCCGAAGCGGCGCTGGCGCGCGGGGCGGACGTAGTGCTGGTGACCGGCCCGACCGAGCTGCCGCTGCCGTCCGGCGCGACGGCGGTGCGCGTCGAGACCACGGCAGAGATGCAGCGCGCCGTGCAGGCCGTCCTCAAGGACGCGCAGGCGCTGTTCATGGCGGCGGCGCCCGCCGATTTCCGTCCCACGAGCGCGGCCGAGAAGAAGCGCCCGCGCGGCAACGGCCGCCTGACGCTGGAGCTGGAGGCGACGCCAGACATCCTCGTCTCGCTCAAGCGGCCCAAGGCGTGTCTCGTGGTGGGGTTCGCGCTCGAAACCGGGGACGGCCTAGCGCGGGCCCGGGAAAAACTGCAGACTAAGCGACTTGATTTCGTGGTCCTGAACGACGCCCTTGAGCCCGGCGCCGGATTCGAGGTCACGACGAACAAGGTCACGATCGTGGGGAAGACCGGGGAGCCGGTGATGCTGCCGCTCCTCCCCAAGCGCGACGTGGCCGATCGGATCCTCGACCTCGTGGAGTCGGCGCTCACGTGACTGACGGCCGGGCCCTCGCACGGACGTACCTGGAACAGCAGCGGCTGCTGGGTGGAGATGCGGTGATACAGTCGGACAGTCAGACAGTCGGACTGTCGGACAGTAAGGCACCGACCCCGCCTCCAGCCACCCCGGGCTTGCGCCCGGGGTTAGGCAATGCCGTACTGACCCCGGGCGAGAGCCCGGGGAAGACGGAAAAGGGCCAGTCCGAATCACTCCCCCCCGCCGGCCTCTCCTTCGACCCGCCGTCCGACGACCTCTTTTCCACCGACCCCATCCAGCGAGCGGCGGACCTCGAGGCGATCGCGCGCCTCGTGGCCGACTGCACCAAATGCCGGCTGTGCGAGCACCGCACCCATACCGTCCCCGGGGAGGGGCCGGCGGACGCGCGGCTCGTCGTGGTCGGGGAGGGACCCGGGCGGACCGAGGACGAAACGGGGCGGCCGTTCGTGGGCCAGGCGGGCCAGCTGCTGACCAAAATCCTCGGCGCCATCGAGCTCAAGCGCGAGCAGGTGTTCATCTGCAACGTGGTCAAGTGTCGCCCGCCCGAGAATCGCACGCCGCAGTACGACGAGGTCGCGGCGTGCGTGCCCTATCTGTTCCGCCAGATCGACCTCCTCAAGCCGAAGGTGATCCTCGCGATGGGGAACGCCGCGGCGCAGACCGTGCTGAACACGAAGCAGTCGCTGGGGGCGCTCCGCAACCGCGTGCACCGGTTCCGGGGTATTCCGGTGATCGTCACCTATCACCCCGCCGCGCTGCTGCGCAACCCGAACTGGAAGCGACCGACCTGGGATGACGTCCGTATCGCCCGCCGTCTCCTCGACGGCTGACCGCACGTTCGCCGGGCGCCAGACTCCGTGGAGTAACGAAGCGGAGCAGGCGATCCTCGGCGCGATGCTCCTCGACCAGGACGCGGCCCTCAAGGCCGCCGAGCTCCTGGACGACACCATGTTCTATAAGGAAGGCCACCGCGCGTTGTTCCGCGCGATGACCGGCCTCGCCGAGCGCGGGGACGTGATCGACCCGGTCACGCTGCGCGACGAGCTGGGCCGCCGCGGGGACTTGGACCGCGCCGGCGGGATGGAGTACATCGGCGCGCTCATCGACGTCGTGCCCACGGCCGCTAACGTCGAGTACCACTGCCGCATCGTGCGCGACAAGGCCGTGCAGCGCCGCCTCATCGAGGCCGCGACGTCGATCATCCAGGACGTCTACGACGGCCACGCCACGGCGGCCGAAGTCCTCGACAACGCCGAGCACCGCGTCTTCCAGGTCGCCCAGCTGCGCCGCTCCGAAGAGTTCATCCGCATCAAAGAGCTGATCTGGCCGACCATGGAGCGCATCGAGCAGCTCCAGAGCGGTCACGGGACGGTGACGGGCGTGCCCACGGGGTTCGTGGACCTGGACCGCTTAACGGCCGGCTTCCAGCGCTCCGACCTGGTCATCGTCGCCGCCCGGCCGTCCATGGGGAAGACCGCGCTGGCGTTGAACATCGTGCAGCATGCCGCGATCGAGCACAACGTGCCGGTGGCGATCTTTTCGCTGGAGATGTCGAAGGATCAGCTGGTGCAGCGGCTGCTGTGCTCCGAGGGGCTGGTCGACGCCCAGCGGCTGCGCCGCGGCCAGCTGCGCGACGACGATTACCCCAAGCTCGCCCGCGCGGCGGGCCTCCTCGGCACCGCGCCGATCTGGATCGACGACTCCGCGGCGCTCACGCCGCTTGCGATGCGGTCCAAGGCGCGGCGCCTCAAGGCCGAACACGACATCGCGCTCGTCGTCGTCGACTACCTGCAGCTCATGTCGGGACCGGGTGACGTCGAGAACCGCCAGCAGGAGATCTCCTACATCTCGCGCGCCCTGAAGGGGCTCGCCAAGGAGCTGGACGTGCCCGTGGTGGCGATCTCGCAGCTGTCGCGGGCGCCGGAGCAGCGCGGCGGCGAGCACCGCCGCCCCCAGCTCTCCGACCTCCGTGAGTCGGGCGCCATCGAGCAGGACGCGGACGTCGTGTGCTTCATCTACCGGCAGGAGTTCTACGACGGCCCCAGCGACCCCAAGAGCGGTGACAGCATCGAGGGGCAGGCCGAGGTGATCGTCGGCAAGCAGCGCAACGGCCCCACCGGGACGGTCAAACTGTACTTCAAGAAGGAATACACCCGCTTCGACAACTACACGTCCCGCGAGGTGCCTGAGGGCGCGAATGCCTAAGGGGCGCTCGGTGTTCCGCTGCACCGAGTGCGGTGCCGAGCAGCCGAAGTGGGCCGGCCGCTGCGACGCCTGCGGAGCGTGGAACAGCCTCGTCGAGGAGGCGGTCGGGCGGTATGGCGGCAAGGCGGGAAGCACCGCCAAAACATATCGCCCGACCGGTGTACCGCCGATCCGCCTGGCGGACGTGCAGGGCGGCGTCATGGAGCGATGGAAGACGGGGCTGGAGGAGTTCGATTTCGTGTTGGGCGGTGGCATCGTCCCGGGATCGGTGGTGCTGGTCGGCGGCGAGCCGGGAATCGGGAAATCCACCCTGCTGCTGCAGTGCGCCGCCCGGCTCGAAGGCGCAGGGGTCCCGACGCTGTACGTGTCGGGCGAAGAGTCTCCCGATCAGGTGCGTCTGCGCGCCGTCCGCCTCTCCGAGGATGCCGGCGCCGTCCACGTGCTCGGCGAAACGCGCCTCGAGGCGATCGTCCATCACGCCGCGGCGCTCGGCGCCCGCGTCGTCTTCGTGGACTCGATCCAGACCACCTATAGCGAGGAGCTCGAGGGCGCGCCCGGCAACGTCGGGCAAGTGCGCGACTGCGCCGCCCGCCTGATGCGCTTCGCCAAGGAAGCGGGGCCCGCCGTGTTCCTCGTCGGCCACGTGACGAAAGGCGGCGGCATCGCGGGGCCGCGCACCCTCGAGCACATCGTGGACACGGTCTTGTATTTCGAGGGCGAGGCGACGCTCGACCACCGCATCCTGCGCGCGGTCAAGAACCGCTTCGGGTCGGTGGACGAGATCGGCGTGTTCCGGATGACGGAGGCGGGTCTCGAGCCCGTCCGCGATCCCGCGGCCGCCTTCCTCGCCGGCCGCCACACGGGCGTCTCCGGCTCGGCGGTCACGGCCCTCATGGAGGGCACGCGCCCCGTCCTCGTCGAGGTGCAGGCGCTGGCCTCGAAAGCCGGCTTCGGCACGCCGCAACGCGTCGCCACCGGGCTCGACCACCGCCGGCTCGCCGTGCTGCTCGCGGTCCTGGAACGGCGGGGCGGCCTGTCCTTCGGCGCGCTCGACGTGTTCGTCAACGTGACCGGCGGCGTTCGCCTCGCCGAGCCCTCCACCGACCTCGCCGTGCTCGCGGCGCTGGTGTCCAGCGTGCGGGACCGCCCCGTCCCGGCCGACGCCGTGTTCCTCGGCGAGGTCGGACTGGGCGGCGAGATCCGGCCGGTCGCCGCCCTGGAGCGCCGGCTCGCCGAAGCGGCGCGGCAAGGGTTCCGCCGCGTGTTCTGCTCGGCGCGCGCGCGCGGTGCGCCGGAAGGGCTCGAAGTTGTGGGCATGGAGGGCATCAGTGACCTCGCCCGCCGCCTCGCCGCCTGACGTCGGCGTCGTGATCGTCGCGGCCGGGGCCGGCGTCCGCGCCGGCCCCGGCGAGCCGAAGCAGTTCCGCTCCATCCTCGGCGTGCCGATGCTGCTGCGCGCGCTGCGGCCCTTTACCTCGCACCCCGACGTGGACCACGTCGTCGTCACGCTCCCGCCCGGCTACGCCGAGCGCCCACCGGAGTGGCTGGGCCGGCTGGCGGGCGAGCGACTGACGCTGGTCGCGGGCGGCGCCTCCCGGGCGCACTCGGTGGCGGCTGGGCTCCACGCGCTGCGCCCGTCGGCGGTCGTGCTCGTGCACGACGCCGCCCGGCCGTTCGTGCTGCGCGGGACGATCGACGCGGTGATCGCGCGGGCGCGGGCCGGCGTGGCCGCGGTCGCCGCGCTCCCGGTGAGCGACACGGTGAAGGAAGTGACGGAGGAAGCGGGAGGAGGCCGGCGCATCACCCGCACGGTGCCGCGCGAGCGACTGTGGCGCGCGCAGACCCCACAGGGCTTCCCGCGCGAGATGCTCGAGCAAGTGTACGCGAAGCGGGGCAAGCTCGACGGCGCCGCCACCGACGACGCCGAGCTGTGCGAGCGGGCCGGGCTCCCGGTGGAAGTCGTGCCCGACTCGCCGCACAACCTCAAAGTCACGACCGCCGAGGACTTCCGGATTGCCGAGGCGTTGGCGCGTGAGCTGCGGTGAAGCCGCTGCCGTTCCGCACGGAGGCCGACGTGGCCGCCACCCTCGGGCCGGCCGCGGCGCACCTGCGCGCGGGCGGGCTCCTCGCCTACCCGACGGAAACGGTGTACGGTTTGGGGTCGCGCGCGCGGGAGGGCGAGGTGCGCGCCCTCGCCGAGCTCAAGGGCCGGCGCGCGGACAAGCCGTTTCTGCTGCTGGTAAGCTCCCGGGAGATGGCCGAAGCGTACGGGCTCGCCTTCAACGCCTCCGCCGCGGCGCTGGCACGCGCCTTCTGGCCCGGGCCGCTGACGCTCGTGTTGCCCGGCGGAGGCGGACGCCTCCCCGACACGCTGCGCGGGCCGGAGGGAGGAATCGCGGTGCGCTGGACTTCGCATCCGCACGTGGCGCGGCTCGTCGCCGCGCTCGGTGAACCGTTGACCTCGACGTCCGCCAACCGCCCCGGCGGTCCCACGGCGCCCGGGCCCGACGCCATCGTGCGCGAGTTCACCGTAGCGGTCGCCGCCGGCCGCCTGCTGGTGCTGGACGGCGGCGTGCTCGGTAATCGCCCACCCTCGACGGTGATCGACTGCACGACCTCCACCCCCCGCATCGTGCGCGCCGGCGCCCTGCCGGTGGCGGAGCTGCGCCGCGCCGTGGGCCTCCTGGCCCCCTGACGGTGCGCGTCCTCCTCGTCTGCACCGGCAACATCTGCCGCAGTCCCCTCGCGGAGGCGCTGCTCAAGCGCGCCCTGCAGCAGCGCAGTCTCGAGGGCGTGACCGTCGAGTCGGCGGGGACGGGGGCGTGGGACGGGGCTCCGGCGTCGGAAGGAGCGTATCTGGTGGGACTGGAGCGCGGCCTCGATCTCTCCGGCCATCGCGCGCGGCTGCTGACGCGCGAGATCGTCGCGGAGGCCGATCTGATCCTCACGATGGCCCGCCACCACCGGGCACGGGTCGACGAGCTGGGCGGGGAGGGACGCGTGTTCGTGCTCGGCGAATACGGCGGTCGGGAAGGGGAGGAGGCCGAGGTCAGCGACCCGTTCGGCGGGGACCTCGAGGTCTACCGCGACACCGTCGGCGAGCTCGACGCGCTCATCGACGCGACCGTGGAGCGGCTGGTCAAGGAAGGGCAGCGTGGAGATCGGCGCTAGCGCCCGGTTGCTCGTCATCCTCGGCGACCCTGTCACTCACTCCCTGTCCCCCGTGATGCACAACGCCGCGATCCGGGCCCTGGGCCTGGACGCGGTCTACCTCGCCCTCCCCACGCCCACCGCCAAGCTGCCCGTGGTGCTCGACGCGCTCGCCGCCGTCGGCGCAGCGGGCAACGTCACCGTCCCGCATAAGGAGGCGGTGGAACGCTACATCGCGCGCAAAACGGATGTGTGCGCGCGCGCGGGCGCGTGCAATACTTTCTGGACGGAGAGCGGCGCCCTCGTGGGCGACAACACTGACGTGACCGGTGTGGCGACGTGCGTCAAGCGGCTCGCCGACGGCGCCGGACGCTGGCTCGTGATCGGCACCGGCGGCTCGGCCCGTGCGGTGGCCGTCGCGGCCGCGGGCGCCGGCGCGGAGCTGCTGGTCCGTTCGCGCACGGCCGAGCGGGCGCGCGGCTTCGCCGATTGGGCGGTGACGCGAGGCGCGCGGGCCCGCGCGGCCACGGACCGGGATGCGAGCGATCTGGTGATCAACGCCACCCCGCTGGGACTCCAGGAGAAGGACCCGCTGCCCATCGAGCCGAAAGCCCTGCGAGGGGTCCGGGCCGCGCTCGACATGGTCTACGCCCCCGGCGAGACTCGCTGGGTCCGCGCGCTGCGCGCCGCGGGCGTCACCGCGCATGACGGGCGCGAGATGCTCGTCCAGCAGGGGGTCGCGGCGTTCACGCGCTTCTTCCCGGACCGGCAAGGCCCGATCGAGGTGATGCGCGCCGCCGTGTGTCGCGCGCTCCGTGCCTAGCCCCTTCGAGCAGCTGCTTCTGCCGGCGGAGTGCCTGCTCTGCCGCAACCTCCTCAGCTTCCCGGCCTCCGACCAGGTCGTCTGCGACGTGTGCCGCTACCGCTGGCGACCGATCGTGCGGCCGTGGTGCGAGCGCTGCGGCCAACCCGGCCCGCACTTCGGCCCCTGCCGCCTGTGCCGCGAGTGGCCGCCCGCGCTGACCCAGGCCCGCTCCGCCGTGTGGCTGGACGACGGCGCACGGGAGGCGGCCCACGCGCTCAAGTACGGCGGCCTGCCGCGCATCGCGGACGACCTCGCTGCGGCGATCACCCGCCACGTCCCGGCGCCCGCCCCTGGCGCAGTGCTCGTGCCCATCCCGCTCGGCGCCCGGCGGCGGCGCGAGCGCGGATACAACCAAAGCGAGCACCTCGCCCGCGCGCTCGGCGCCCGCTGGCGCCTGCCGGTGCGCACCGACCTGCTGGCGCGGCGCCGCGAGACCGCCACGCAGACGGCGTTGACACCGGCAGCGCGCCTGGCGAACGTGGCGGGGGCCTTCGAAACGGGGAACGCGGAAGTGGGAACGCGGAACGACCGCAGGCAGGCCCGTTCCGCGTTCCGCGTTCCGAGTTCCCCGTTGGTCCTCGTGGACGACGTCTTCACCACCGGCGCGACCTTGGCGGAGGCCGCTCGGGCCCTCGGGCACGCCGGCGCGGTGCGCATCACGGCGGTCACCTTCGGGCGGGCCGCCATCCCCGACTTCACCTAGAGGAGCCGTCATGGCCGTGCGTGTGGGCATCAACGGGTTCGGTCGCATCGGGCGCAATGTGCTGCGCGCGGCCGTCCTCGGGAATCAGAGCGACCTCGAGTTCGTCTCCGTCAACGACATCACCGATCCCAAAACGCTCGCCCACCTGCTCAAGTACGACTCGGTGCACGGGCGCTTCCCGGGCACGGTCGAGGTCAAAGGCGACGGCCTCGTGGTGAACGGCAAAGCGCTCAAGGTGACGGCCATCAAGGAGCCGGAGAAACTTCCCTGGAAAGACCTCGGGGTGGAGCTGGTACTGGAGAGCACCGGACGGTTCACCGAGCGCGCCGCCGCCGAGAAGCACCTCGCCGCCGGCGCGAAGCAGGTCGTGATCTCGGCACCCGCCAAGGGCGAGGACATCACCATCGTGATGGGCGTGAACCACAAGAAGTACGACCCGGCCAAACACACGATTATCTCCAACGCCTCGTGCACCACCAACTGCCTGGTGCCCGTCGTGAAGGTGGTCCGCGAGACGTGGGGATTCGTGAAGGGCTACATGACCACCGTCCACAGCTACACCAACGACCAGCAGATCCTGGATCTCCCGCACAAAGACCTGCGCCGCGCCCGCGCCGCCGCGCTCAGCATCATTCCGACGACGACGGGCGCCGCCAAAGCCACCGCGCTCGTCATCCCCGAGGTGAAGGGGAAGATCGACGGTGTCTCGCTGCGCGTGCCCACCCCGGATGTGTCGCTCGTGGACCTGACCGCCGTAGTGGAGAAGCCCACCACGCCCGAGGAGGTCAACGCGGCCTTCAAGCGCGCGGCGCAGGGCGAGCTCAAGGGGATCCTCGACGTCTCTGACGAACCGCTCGTCTCCGTGGACTACATCGGCAGCCGCTTCTCGAGCGTCGTCGACGCCCTCTCCACCACCGTGATCGACGGCACTCTCGTGCACGTGTCGTCGTGGTACGATAACGAGATGGGCTACTCGGCCCGCTGCGTGGATCTGCTCGCCTACATCGCCTCGCGTCGGTGAAGAAGCGCAGCCTCCGCGACCTCCCCGCCCAGGCGCTGGAGGGCCGGCGCGCGCTGGTACGCGAGGACTTCAACGTCCCCTTGAAGGATGGGAAGGTCACGGACGACTCCCGCCTCCGCGCCGCCGTCCCCACCCTGAAGTACCTCCGCGAGCACGGTGCGCGCGTCGTGATCCTGTCGCACCTCGGTCGCCCCAAGGGCAAGCCGGACCCCCAGTACTCCCTGCAGCAAATCGTCCGCGACCTGGAGCGCGTGATCGGCGCCACGGTGGAGTTCATCCCCGATCCGGTCCCGGGCGCGGCCGCGACCCGGCGCCTGCCGCGCGGCGGCGTCGCCCTCGTCGAGAACACCCGCTTTGCCCCGGGCGAAGAGGAAAACGATCCCCAGCTCGCCGCGACGTTCGCCACCCTCGGCGATTTCTACGTCAACGACGCCTTCGGCTCGGCGCACCGCGCGCATGCGTCCACCGAGGCGATCGCTCACCTGCTCAAGCCGGCCGTCGCCGGGTTTCTGATGGAGAAGGAGCTCACTTATCTCGGGGAGACCCTCGAGCATCCCAAGCGGCCGTTCGTCGCCGTGCTCGGCGGCGCCAAGATCTCCGGGAAGATCGACGTCATCGACGCCCTGCTTCCCAAGTGCGATGAGATCCTCATCGGCGGCGCGATGGCGTGCACCTTCTTCGCGGCGCTCGGGTTCGAGGTGGGAAGCTCGCTCGTCGAGCGCGAGAAGGTGTCGCTGGCGAAGGACCTGTTGCGGCGGGGCGGCCCGAAGCTGATCCTGCCACGGGGCGGGGTGATCGCGCCAGCGCTCGACCGCGCCGGGGAGCGCCGCGAAGTGGTCGCCGACCAGGTGCCCGCTGGCTGGGCCATCTACGACATCGACACCGCGACCCGCGCCGACTTCCGCGCGCGGCTGCTCAAGGCCAAAACCATCGTCTGGAACGGCCCCATGGGCGTGTTTGAGACGCCGCCGTTTGATGCGGGGACGCGCGCCGTGGCCGACGCGCTGATCGCCGCCGGGAAGAAGGGCGCCGTCACCGTCGTGGGTGGTGGCGACTCCGCCGCGGCGGTCGCCGGCCTCGAAGACCAGTTCTCCCACGTGTCCACCGGCGGGGGCGCCTCGTTGGAATTCCTCGAGGGCAAGCTCCTGCCGGGCGTCGCGGCCCTGGAGGACGCGTGAGGCGGTTGCTGTTCGCCGCCAACTGGAAGACGCATCTCGGCCCGGACGAGGCGCGGGCGTACCTCAAGGCCTTTCTGGCCCAGTATCGCCCCGCCGAGGGCCGAGAGGTCTGGTTCTTCCCGCCCGCCGTTTCGGTGGAGGCCGTAGCTCAGACGATCCGCCATCAGGCGGGTCTCCTGGCCGGCGCGCAGAACGTGTACTGGGAGCCGAAAGGGGCCTTCACCGGAGAGATCTCCGCTCCTCTTGCCGCTGCGGCCGGAGCCCGCGCCGTCCTGATCGGACACTCCGAACGGCGCCACGTATTCGGTGAGAGCGACGCGGATACGGAGCGCAAGCTTTCCGCCGTGCTGGACGCGAAGCTCGTGCCGGTGCTGTGCGTTGGAGAGACGCTGGCGGAGCGGGAGGCCGGCCAGACCCTTGGCGTCGTGACGCGGCAGCTGGAGGCCGCTTTAGGCCGCCGGCAACCGGCTGCCCTGCAACACGTAACCGTGGCCTATGAGCCCGTCTGGGCGATCGGCACCGGCAAGAACGCCACGCCACATGACGCGGCCGACGTGCATCGCGACATCCGTCGCTGGCTCGCGGCGCGCGGGGCGAAGACCCCAAGGATCCTCTACGGCGGCAGCGTGAACCTCAAGAACGCCGCGGAGCTGCTCGCGGAGCGGGAGCTGGACGGCGTGCTGGTGGGCGGCGCCTCGCTCGACCCCGAAGCGTGGGGCGCGCTTGTGCGGACCGCGGCCGACTAGGTACTTTCCCGCCGACCGATGTTCACCGTCCTCGTCATCATCCTCCTGTTCGATGCGATGATCCTCGCCATCGCCGTGCTGCTCCAGGCCGGCCAGGGCGGGGGGCTGGCGTCGCTGGGAGGGGGCGCCGGCACGGAGATGCTGATGGGCGGCCGCCAGGCCGCCACCATCCTCCACAAGATCACGTGGTGGACCGCGGGGATCTTCCTGTTCCTCGCGCTGGTCCTCGCATTCATGTCCGCCAACACCAGCGGCCCGCGCTCGGTGCTGGAGAGCCTGCCGCAGCAGCCGGCGCCGGTGCAGCCCGCGCCGCTGCCGATCCAGTCTTCCCCCACGACGTCACAGCAGACGACCCCGACGCCGACCAAGAGGCCCAACTAACATCGCCGACCGTTCCCCCGCGTACGTGCTGCTCGAAGATGGCGCCTGGTTCCCCGGAACCGCGCCGCTGCCGTTCGAGCCCGCGTACGCCGAAGTCGTGTTCACCACCAATCTGAGCGGCTACCAGGAGGTGTTCACCGATCCCTCCTACCTCGGGCAGATCGTGGTGATGACCGCGCCGATGATCGGCAACTACGGCATCAACCCGGAGGACCTCGAGTCCGACCGCCCCCGCGTGGCGGGGGTCGTCGTGCGCGAGTTGTCGCTCAAGCCCTCGAACTGGCGGGCGACGGGGAGCCTCCTCGACTGGCTCGCGCAGGCGAAGATCCCCATCGTCGCCGACGTGGACACGCGCCAGCTCACGCGGCACATCCGCTCGAAGGGCGCGATGCGCGGCGTCGTCGCGCCGGGCGCGGAGCCGACCGACGCCGTGCGCGCGGCCCTCGCCGCCTCGCCGTCGATGGACGGCCTCGACCTCGCGAGCGCGGCGACGATCGGCGCCGAGTACGCCGCGGGTCCGGCCGACGCGAAGCATCACGTCGTCGCGTACGACTTCGGCATGAAGCAGAACATCGTGCGGCTGTTCATCCAGAACGGCTGCCGGCTCACCGTCGTCCCCGCCACGACGCCCGCCGCGCGCGTGCGGGAGCTCGACCCGGACGGCGTGTTTCTCTCGAACGGCCCCGGCGATCCGGCGGCGGTCGGCTACGCCATCGAGAGCATCCGCGCGCTCGGCGACGGGCGCCTGCCGCTGTTCGGGATCTGCCTCGGTCACCAGATTCTCGGCCTGGCCTTCGGCGGTGAGACGGTCAAGCTCCCTTACGGGCATCGGGGCGGCAACCACCCGGTGCGGGATCTCCAGACGGGACAAGTACTTATCACGTCACAAAACCACGGGTTCTCGGTCCAGGGCGACACCGGCGGCGTTCCCGGAGCGAAGGCGCTCGAGGTGACGCACCTGAACCTCAATGACGGCACCGTGGAAGGCATCCGGCACCGCGAGTACCCGATCATCGCGGTGCAGTATCATCCGGAGGCGTCGCCGGGCCCGCACGACGCCCAAAAGCACTTCCAAGAGTTCCTCCAAGCTCTTGACAGTCAATAGGTAAGCCCGTATGTTGCCCCCCGGCTTTGGCAACCCTGAAGCCCTGGCATGGGGGACCGATGACGAAGGCCGACCTGGTCGAAAAAGTCACCGCGCAAATCGCCCGCACCGCCGGCCCCCTCATTTCCAAGAAAGACTGCGCCCGCGTCGTCGATGCGTTCCTCGACGCCGTAAAAGCCGCCCTCGCCGAGCAGCATAACATTGAGATTCGCGGGTTTGGGACGTTCAAGATCCGGCAGCGCAAGACGCGCATGGCGCGCAACCCGCGGACCGGCGATCCGGTAGAAGTCGCGGCGCGTCCGGTGCCTGTCTTCAAGCCCAGCAAGGAGTTGCGAGCTATGGTCGCGGACGCGAGCGGCGAGCGGGTCAGCTCCTGAGCGCATCACGCGAGCCCCGCGGCCCGGACTAACTGTCTGGGCCGCTTTGTTTTGGACGGGGTATCACCCCCCGCTTCGGTCTCCGGGAGTTGCGTCGTGCGACAGCTCTGCGCCCTGCTCATTACCGTTCCGGCGCTCGCCGCGGCCCAAACGGTCCGTTACGAAGTGTCGGTACCCGCACCCAGCGAACGTCGCTTTCACGTAAAGGCCGAGTTCCCCGCGCGCGGCCGGGACACGCTGTACCTGTCGCTGCCCGCGTGGAGCCCGGGGGCGTACGAGATACAGAACTACGCGCGCTACGTGCGCCACTTCAGCGCGCAGAGCGCCACCGGGCAGCCGCTGTTCTGGGATCGCGCCGACAAGGACACGTGGCGCGTGACGACCGGGGGGGGACGCGGCGATCGCGTCACCGTGGAGTTCGATTATCTCGCCGACACCGTCGATCTCTCGCTCGCGCAGCTCGCCGACGATTTCGGCGAGGCGCTCGGCACCAACCTGTTTCTCTATGAGGAAGGCCAGCTCGAGCGGCCCGCCGAAGTGCGGTTCGCCCTCCCCGCGGGCTGGCAGGTCACGACGGCGCTGAAGAGCGCGGGGCGCGGCACCTACACCGCCGCCGACTACCACGAGCTCGCCGACGCGATGACGTTCGTCGGCAAGTACGCCCTCGACTCGGTGCAAGTGGACGGGCGCTGGATCCGCATCGCCCTCTGGCCGATCACCGACTACACCTTCGCCGTGCAGCGGAACTTCCGCAGTGCGGTCGAGAAGATCGCCCGCGTGCAGAACCTGCTCATGGGCGGACCGCCGTACGACACGTACACGATTTTCTTCAACGTCGTGCACGCGCCCGTCAACTTCGGGGGGGGGCTGGAGCACAGCGCCAGCCAGTACGACATCATGCCGGCCCCCGCGTTCGCGGATGCGACCGGCAGGTTCGGCGACTTCATCCTGCCGCTGCTCGCGCACGAGTCCTTCCATCTGTGGAACGTGAAGCGCATCCGGCCGGCGGAGATGTGGCCGTACGACTACCACGGCGAGCAGTACACGCCGCTGCTGTGGTGGTCGGAGGGCGTGACCGACTATTACGCGGACCTGACGAATCTGCGCGCCGGGCTGTGGGCCGACTCCACGTTCCTGGCCAACGTTGCGGTCAACATCCGGCAGGTGGAAGCGGCGCCCGAGCCGTGGAGCGAGGAAGACGGCAGCGTCGCCACGTGGATCAACGAGGTCTACGTCAACAGCTCCCAGCTCTACTACCCGAAGGGCTCGCTCACGGGGCTGCTGCTCGACGTCTCCATCCGCGATGCCAGCGACAACAAGTTCAGCCTCGACGACGTGATGCGCGCGCTGTTCACCCGGTTCTACAAACAGGGCAAGGGCTTCCGCACCGCCGATCTGCTCGCGCTCCTCACGGAACTGGGCATGGCGGACGCGGACGGCTTCTATCAGCGCTATATCAACGGCCGCGACCCGCTGCCGTACGACTCGGTGCTGCCGAAGGCGGGCATCGCGGTCACGCGACGCAGCTCCTCGCTGCCGTTCCTGGGCATCACCTCCGGCGCCACACCGGACGGCCAGATGGTGGTGCAGGCGGTGTCGCCGGGAAGCGCGGCGGGAGAGGCCGGGCTCGTGCCCGGGGACGTTCTGCTCAAGATCGGCGACATCGCCGTCAATCCCGACTCGGATTGGGGGGCCGCGTTCCGGACGCGCTACCGCGGCCAAGGGGGGCAGCCGATGACGCTCACCGTACGCCGTGAGAGCCAGACGGTCACGCTGAACACCCACGTGCGCGAGCGCGCGATCAACTCGTTCCGCCTCGAGCGCGCCGCGAGCCCGACGCCGAAGCAGGCCAGGATCTGGCGGGGCCTGGCGACCGGTAGCACCGGCCCCTGAACGGCACTAGGTTCCGAACATGCCGACGGGCACCGTGCAGATACGGTTCTTCGCGCGCTACGCGGAGCTGGCGGGCTGCGAGACGACAGCGCTCTCCGTGCCGGTTCCCGCGACCGTGGCCGACGTCGTGCGACGCGTGCGCGAGGCCATTCCCGGCGCGGTCGCGCTGCCGGAACGGCCGCTCGCCGCGGTGAACATGCGGCACGTCAAGCTCGACGCGCCGGTAGGCGATGGGGACGAAGTCGCGTTCCTGCCGCCGGTCGCCGGGGGATGACCTACCTCACCAAAGACCCGATCAGCGTCGGCGCCCTCCTCGCCGAGGTCGCCGCGCCTCACTGTGGCGGCACGTGCGTGTTCCTCGGCACGGTCCGCGACGCACCGCAGGATGGCGGGGTCACCGGGATCGAGTACACGGCCTACGAGGCGATGGCGGTCGCGGAGTTCGATCGTCTGCTCGCCGAAGCGCGGCGACGTTGGCCGGAGGCGCGACTCGCTGTGCGCCACCGGTTAGGCCTGGTCGCGACCGAAGAGGCGAGCATCGCCATCGCCGCGGCCGCACCGCATCGCGCCGCCGCGTTCGAAGCCTGCCGTTACGTGATCGAGGGAGTGAAGCAGCGGCTCCCGATTTGGAAGAAGGAGCTCCGCGCCGACGGCACCGCCCTGTGGGTGGACCCGGAAGGCCGGCCCGCCGTCGTGGGACCCGAGGGCACGCCGTGATCCACGATCGCCTCGCCCGCCCGCTTGGCAGCCTTCGCGTGTCGGTCACCGACCGCTGCAACCTGCGGTGCCGCTACTGCATGCCGGAGGCGGAATACGTCTGGCTGCCCAAGTCGTCGCTGCTCACGTTCGAGGAGATCGCACGGTTGACCGGGGTGTTCGCCGGGCTCGGCGTGACGAAGGTGCGGCTGACGGGCGGCGAGCCGCTGCTCCGCCACGAGCTGCCGACGCTGGTCACGCTGCTGCGCCGCGACGCGCGCATCGCGGATCTTGCCCTGACGACGAACGGGGTGCTGCTGGAGCGGTTCGCCGCGGATCTCAGGGCGGCTGGGCTGGGCCGCGTCACCGTGAGCCTCGATACGCTGCGGCCCGAGCGCATGCACGACTTCGCCAGGAGCGGGCGCCACGCCGACGTGCTGGCGGGCATCGCCGCCGCGCGCGGTGCCGGTTTCGAGCGCCTGAAGCTCAATACCGTCGTCGTGCGGGGCTTCAACGACGACGAGCTGGCGGACCTGATCGCCTTCGGCCACCGGCATGCGGCGGAAGTGCGCTTCATCGAATACATGGATGTCGGTGGAGCGACGCAGTGGTCGCGCGACCAGGTGGTGAGCCGCGCCGAGATCCTCGAGCGGCTCACGGCGCGATACGGCCCCGTCACACCCGTCCCCGACCGCGACCATCCCGCCGCGCCCGCCGAGCGGTTCCGCCTGGCGACCGGGACGACGTTCGGGATCATCGCGTCGGTGACGGCCCCGTTCTGCGCGAGCTGCGACCGCAGCCGCCTGACGGCGGATGGGACGTGGTTCCTGTGCCTCTACGCCGAAACGGGCGTCGATCTGCGCGAGCCGTTGCGCGCCGGGGCGAGCGATGCCGAGCTCACGGCGCTGATCCGCGCGACGTGGGAAGGGCGCGCGGACCGTGGCGCGGAGCAGCGGCTCGCCGTGCGGGAGCGGGGCGCGTTGTATCCCATCGCCGCGCTGCGCGCGGACCCACGCCGGGAGATGCACACGTGCGGCGGGTGACGCTACCTTTAGCGACCCCTAGCAGGACCGTCTCTCCGATGCTCCAGAAGATCACCGTGGTCGGCGCCGGCAACGTCGGGGCCACGACCGCGCAACGGCTCGCCGAAAAGGAGCTGGCGCGCACGGTCGTGATGGTGGACGTCATCGAGGGCGTGCCCCAGGGCAAAGGCCTCGACCAGTGGGAGTCGGCGCCGATCGAAGGCTTCGATACCCGCGTCGTGGGCGCCAACGACTACGGCCCCGCCAAGGGCTCGGACCTGTTCGTCGTCACGGCGGGCATCGC
>WNFW01000531.1_pt1 | contig 25172 bp, 25 predicted proteins | sample 5400131 | NCBI WGS metagenome assembly WNFW01 (sample SAMN13153362, study PRJNA577476) | soil metagenome | isolation source: 20 cm soil or saprolite under grassland replicate 1 | place: USA:California | collected 2016-06-15 | reverse complement strand
TAAATCGTGTCATACTGAGCGCCAAGTCGTGTCATACTGAGCGCCAAGCCTTGTCATACTGAGCGCTAAGTCGTGTCATACTGAGCGCCAGCGAAGAATCTCGTTGCCCATCGCGAGAGATTCTTCGCTGGCGCTCAGTATGACAAACCAAGAACGCTCAGAATAACACTGGAAAACCAGTTCCTCTCTTCTTGTTCAATGAGTTGAGTTGTTGAAGCAATTTATCAAGAAGCGTTCAGAGTATCAGCCTCACAATTTCATCACAATGTTGTCTCAACATACGTTCTATTTGTTCTGAAGGTGTTATTTTCCTCAGTTCACATCGACAATGTCTTTTGGCATTTGTGTTGTTTTTCAGGTATCATTATGGATGGTGCGACATACCTCACTTGTATATTGTCTGCTTAAGTTGGTTTTTCTCTTCTATCTTACTTGTGACATACACCATCTCTCTACTAGAAGGAGTTCAACATCATGTCCTTTCGCTTCTTACTGGTAGGTAGTCGTGTGCGTGTGACCAGTTACGGCCCGTTCAGGGAGCAATGGGGTACAGTACGCGATGTGCATACGATTGCTGCTGATCTTGAAGAGCCGTTTTGCTTCTACCTGATTGCGTTTGATAGTGGACAGAGGAAAGAACCCATTTGGTTTGATTACAGTGAGGTAGAACTCATTACTTCCTCGCTCGTTGCCCTCCAGGAACGCTAGGCATACAAAAGTTATCTTCTTTCCATTCCATTGATCATTCATGTGCAGGACACCAGAAGCGACAGCAGTTGGCGAATAGAGCAGCTGTCTCAGCATCACTTTGAAACATTGAAAAATCCCTGTTACAAGTGATGCAAATGTTACAAATATCCTCCACTAATTCTACTTTTCTATACGGCAAGAAATACATTTGTGCTCAAAATGATACGCTTTCATAAGATTCTCCAAAATTACCTGTTACAGGTGATGCAAGTGATGCAAATGTTACAATTAATAGCATCGACCAAACACACGTTCTATGATATAATGCCGAAAACTGAACACTGTTCCAGCCAGGGCAGTTGAAGCGTTTTACTTAATAACAGATGATGACCGCTATAATGCGACGTATTGTGTTGATTAATAATTATTTCATTTTCCGCTTAGAACCATACGTACAGTATTTGAGATGTGAGAGAGCATTTACTTAATTTGGCATACCGGGAGAGGCACGGAAAAAATGTACATTGGCAAAATTGTCAAATCGGACTCGCACATCAACTACGTTTGTCAGATTTATGGGCCTCGAGAGGTTGAACAGGAGCCAGCACCTGCGGACTATGCCTTTGGCCGTTTTGTGCGCATCGCTGTTCGTTCCGAACAGCTCGATGATCATGATGCACAGGTGATTATGGCCCTTGGAAAGAGCACTGAACCTCGAACCTATGCTATCGGCGTGATCTACGACACTATCCTGCTCAATCCCGCCTTCGGCTCGTTGGGGCCGCGCCTATCGAATGAAACGCAAGTAGAACTCTTTTCGCCAGATTATATCTCTGAGAAAGCTGTGCTCATTTATGTAATGGTGCTTGGCATGATGGAGCAGCGCCCGGTGCCAGGTAACCAGCCCGAAATACTCTCTGTCATGCATGGTGTGCCGCTTTTATCGTTGGAACTGGGAAGCGAAATCGAAACTATGACCGATGAAGAAGTACGAGCATTTCACTTCTTCATGGACCCCGATAACACTCAAAAAGGTACATACTTGCATATGGGTTATATTCCGCATATTATTGGCCAGCGCAATAGCCTGCTTCCAATGGTTACACTCCGTATCATCGATCAGTTAGAATGTTTATTTCCCGAAAATCTCTCGGTACTTTCGATCGTGAAACGTAATTTTGCCTGGAAACTCAAGGTGGAAACTACCGGTTAATGGAGGTTCTCATCTATGCTTGACCCAACTCTTGCCCGTCCGCGTTTCAAACCTGTAGGCATCACCAAAGGACCAGGCGAAAACGCCCACGAATATACCTTTGTCTCACGTGACGATGAACAGGTACTCAAAAACGGCGAATACGTCTATTACGAGCTTACCGAACCCGGAAATGTAGGGGTGCCCCTTGCAGGCACCCGGCCACCAGGCGTTGCCGAATCTGAAAATGATGCCGACATCCGGCCACCAGGCGTTGCCGAACCTGAAAATGAGGCCGGCAACCGGCCTCTTGCTCTTACCGAACCCAGAAATGTAGCGGGCGTCCAGCCTTCTCGACGAGTGCTTGGACGTATCATAAAGCGACTCCCATTGCAATTGTATCCTGATACGTTTTTAGCTGAACCAGAGATATCCCCTGAGCAGGTAGCTGCTATGGTAGGCTACGACTCACGTGCCAACGAATTATTTGAACTCCATGTCGCTATAATGGGTTATTATGATGATCCAACCAATTCCTTCATTAATCCCTGGATCCCTCCACAATCGGGTAAGAAGATTTTTCTAGCTGATGATGAGATGCTTGGGCATATCCTCAGCCGCAAGCGTACAGGGGAAGCAGGTTCCGCCACTATTGGATCGCTGTTGACCCGTGCACCTGATGCTGTGCCGGTAGTACTCTCTGTGAAGGATCTTGTTAGTACGCATCTCGCCATCATCGCCAGCACTGGCGCGGGTAAAAGTTACCTTGCCAGTGTGCTGATTGAGGAACTGATGCAAGCACACAACAAAGCATGTGTCCTGATTATTGACCCGCATGGCGAATACGGCACACTCGATCAAATCGCCAATTTCTCTCAATTTATCGAGCAGAGTGATGGGAGGCGAAGCAGCTATCAGGCACGGGTTCGTGTTTACAAGCCAGAGCAGGTGAAGGTGCGCATTTCGTCGTTAACTATGGGTGATATGCGCCATCTTTTACCAGAGATGACAGAGAAACAGCAATACCTCCTGAGCCGGGCTTTGCGTAAAGTCAATGAAACCAAAAGAGGCACTCCCTGGACAGTGGCTGATCTAAAAGCCGCTATCAAAAATGTCTCGAAGCAGAAAAGCGATGATGACAGCGAAGGTGCTGACGATTCAAGCACAGTTCACGCACTGACCTGGCGGGTTGACCAGCGTTTTGTGGATAGCTTTACCTTTGATGATATGGAACATCTCGACCTGCCAGAGATATTCAAACCAGGTCAGTGTACTATTTTACAGCTAAATGAGGTCGATGAGCGGGATCAGCAGGTGGTCATTGCTACGCTTCTGCGCCGTTTAAATAAAGCCCGTATGGATACCGAGCGTGGCAAGGTGCATTCAGGCGAATTTTACCTGCCCTATCCAGTCTTTGTGCTCATCGAAGAGGCGCATCACTTTGCTCCCGGTGGAACCGAAGTTGTCTCGACGGCCATTCTCAAACAGGTGCTGGCTGAGGGTAGAAAATTTGGTATTGGGGTAGGTTTAATCAGCCAGCGTCCTGGCAAACTCGATGCCGATGTGCTCAGTCAGTGCCAGACGCAGTGCATTATGCGAATCGTAAACGAAATAGACCAGAAAAGCGTTGCCTCAGCGATAGAGGGTGTCGGACGCGATCTGCTGGATAATTTGCCAGCGCTTTCTAAGGGCCAGGTAATTATCGCTGGCGCGGCAGTCAATACGCCAATGATTTGCCGTGTACGCCGCCGCATCACCAGCCATGGTGGTGAGAGCAAAGATGCGCCAGATATGTGGCAAAAATACTTCAGTTCAGAAGCCCTGGAGAGCCGTCGTCGAAACGAGGCTCCATTAAATGGAAATAAGGGTTTTAATTTACTGAAATGACAAATCGCATTACACTCAATATGTTAATGCTACTGGCGCCACTGGCGTGGGCTGCCTTGCTCATATTCACGCATATCGTGCCACCTCAGACTGTGCAAGCTTATGTTACATTCTTTGTGCTCCTCGATGTTGCTCTCACCAGCACCCTCTCACCGCTTGCGTATTTTATCAGTCTGCGCTTCATCTCTTCACGGCTCCATAGAGCGACAATGCGCCATGCTCTACGAGAGGGGGCATTAGTATCGCTCTGGGTCGTATTCAACCTTCTGTTACGCGCATTGCATAGCTGGAGTCTCTTCGTTGCAATTGTGAGTCTGGGTATTATCATTGTGATTGAAGTGTTATCCCTGGGTCGCAAATGAAAAGTATTCTTGTTATCCGTCCAGGTGCTATAGGAGATGCATTACTCACTTTCCCAATTCTGAAATTACTGAAAGAGCAGTATGATAGCACGTGTATTACGCTCGTGAGCAATGCCCAGGTGCTACCCCTGGCAAGGGCATTTGGTGTCGCAGAACAGGTCTTTGACTTTCAGGATATCCATTGGAGCGAGTTATTTTCTTCTAATGGTATTCGCACTTCTTTCATGCGAAATCTTCTGTCTCAAATCGATCTTGCTATTTGTTGGCTACGTGATCTCGATGGAATCATTGAGCAAAATCTAAAGACCTCAGGCGTCGAACATCTTATTATCGCTCCAGGCAGGCCCTCTGTGGACGAACACCTCCATATCATTGATTATCTGGCTCGAACCATCGAGTTGTCGGATAAAAGCCCGTCGATATCTGTAGGGGCGAGAGTGGATGATGTGGGGTTGGGTGGGCCTTTATGGTCGCCAGTGGGTGATGGATACAGCCCGTTCATCAATAAGTCGGTGACTTCTGACAATTCAAATTGGGCGACCATTAATGCCCACGACATAACAACAAAACGATTCGTCGCAGTACATCCAGGAAGTGGAGCACTTGAAAAATGCTGGCCAATTTCCCGCTTTGCAGAAGTAATCAAGCGATTATGGGAACAGAACCACCCTGTGCTTTTGCTCTCTGGGCCAGCCGATACTGAGCGCGTGAATGATCTACTGAAACACCTTTCGCTCTCCCCTACTTCAGATATGTTTAAGATGCTCAAATGTGCACCACTTTTGCAAGTAGCACAACATTTACAACAATGCAAGTGCTATCTTGGTAACGATTCGGGTATCACACACCTGGCTGCCATGTCAGGAGTTCCCACCGTAGCTATTTTTAGCCCCACTGATCCCAAAATCTGGCGTCCGGTGGGTCCTTTTGTTAATGTGATACAGGGGTATGGCTTGGAAAACATAACTGTGGATGAGGTAATAGGAGCCATCATATAGCCCATTATTCCTATACTCTCAATAGAACACTATAACTCTCCAATAATTTACATAATTGCTGTGAACATAGCTTTCCACTAATCTCACGACTGTTGTATATTCCAAATTGTGTCATAATGACTCATTTTGTATATGCTATGCTATGAAAACGTTGTCTCTGTTACATAAGTAGTGCTTGTGATCGTACAACCGAAATTTATGTAACTACTGAGCAATACTTGCGAGTGCTACGAGTCGTAAACTAGAGGAAAGGTAATTTTGCGAAAACACCATCAAATCTGGAAGTTCTATTTTGAGTCACTACAGAAATGCAGTGCAAACATGCTGGCGTCAATGCGGTGGCGAGGATCAAGGATCTTCCAGAAAAATAGTACAGGAAGTTTTGTAGGAAAGTTAAGTGTAGCACTGTTGCTCGGAGTGCTTTTTGTAAGTATTACTTTGGGTCTGAATGTGGGGAGCGCACATGCTCAATCCGTTTCTGCAAGTTCACCTGTCGGTTCAGGGAATTATTTCCCCTATGGACAGTGTACGTGGTGGGCCAATCAGCGTTACCACCAACTTCATGGCGTGTTTGTGCCATGGCGGACACAATCTAATGCCTGGCAGTGGACAGCTCGCGCGTATCAATTTGGCTGGCATGTTTCCAGATCACCCAGAGTCGGGTCTATTATAGATCTGCAACCATGGGTGCAAGGGGCTTATGGTTTGGGGCATGTAGCGGTGGTAGAAAGGGTTCTTAGTAATGGCCATGTGATTACAAGTAACATGAATTGGGGAGCATATCCGTGGCGGGTCACCTATGTCCAGTTTTCTCCTGGTCCAGGAGTGACTTTCATTTATCGATAATTTGTTGAGATTGGCTGAGCCAGTCTTATAAATCGTGAACTGACATCAGGTAACCAGGCACTCGCAATATAAGGGCCAGCTTTCTCAAGAGAAAGCTGGCTTCTCTGTTTGTATAAACACCTGTCTGACCCTGACTTCTGGCCCATTAAATTGCGCTTAAGATATAAGATCACATATACTGCAATATGTTTACTGAGACAGTATTCAAAGCAGTTGTTTTTATGGTTTTTGATAGGAGATGATCTCGATGATCAATCAACCAGATACACAAGAGCAGAAACCTCAGTCGGAAAAGCTGGTTTTACCAGCTCCTCCTGCCCAGGAACAGCAGGCGTATTATGGCGGTCAGATGACACAATTACGACCCGAACAGCTTATCCGCCGCCAGACCCAACCAGCCCCTACGGATCTAAAAGCCAGACTGGCATTTTATTGGCACAAAGACCCTGCCTATAAAGTACTCATGATTGCACTGACAATGGTTCTTGTTGCAGGGATTATATTTGTATTCCTGGCAAGTGCCGCATTTCTAGGTAATTCCAACTTTTTTGCTTCCAGTTATACTCCTCAAGCTATCCCAAAAGGAGTTAATCCAACAGGGACAGTTGATCTCCGTCCTACCTTTCCCGCTCCTGGCGGCGGGATTGGGACTAACCAACAAAGTAGTCAGCCTTCAATGCAGCCAACTCCAGCGCTTCAGGCAACTAATCCTACAGTTCAGCAAAGTCCTACACCTACACCTTCTGGAGGTGGAACGCTGAACGTACAGATCACAAGCATACCGCAACAAGTCGTGAATGGTAGTAATGTCAGTGTTGGTGTGAATGCAGGTGAACCAGGTGCAAGCGTCGAACTTGTGATACGCTATAGCGGCCAGGGCGGCCACTCTACTGCTGGCCCGCAAACAACTGATGGTAACGGCAATGCAACCATTTCATGGTTTGTGCTGACCTTTAGCTTTGGGCAAAAAAATGTACAGGCTTATGTTTATGCTCTCGCTACTGATCCAAATGGACAAAGTGCAAGGTCTCAAACTGTAACTGTGCAAGTGCTTACAAGAGGCAGGGATTGAATTCAACCCCATGCCTCCTATCGTTTGCGCAATATTTGTATGGATGTTGTGAAATTTGTCATCTGATGTGTGTATAATTCATAAAGGCTGTATAGATATGCCGATGTCGGCATTCCCAATGAATTCTCTCTAGTGTGCCTTTTTCGGATTAAATATGACACAGATAGACGAAATCCGCCAGGTTCAGGATGCCACGCGAACTGTTCGCCAGAACGTCAGCCGCGTGATGATTGGTAAGGAGGAAGTAATAGACCTCCTGATGGTCGCCATGCTCTGTGAAGGTCATGTGCTCTTCGAGGATGTGCCGGGCATTGGTAAAACTACTCTGGCAAAAACACTTGCGAAATCTCTCGGATGTACATTTCAGCGTATTCAGTTCACCCCTGATCTGCTACCCTCAGATATTACCGGCATCACGTTTTTTAATCAGAAAAGCAGTCAGTTCGAGTTTCGGCCTGGACCACTGCTGGCGCAAATGGTGCTTGCTGACGAAATCAATCGTGCCACGCCACGTACCCAATCCGCCTTACTGGAAGCAATGGAAGAGCGTCAAATCAGTGTAGAACGTGAAACAGTTATGTTACCGCGTCCGTTTACTGTTATTGCCACGCAAAATCCCATAGAACTGGAAGGCACTTTTCCCTTGCCAGAAGCACAAATTGATCGCTTCCTCATGCGCCTACACCTTGACTATCCTAGTCATTCGGAAGAACGATTGATCCTACAACGCTTCAAAGAAACACAACCGTTAGATGATCTGCAAGCTGTACTTACTGGAGAACGACTACAAGAATTGCAACACATAATTCGTAGGGTGCGAGTTGATCCAGCCGTTGAAAATTACATTGTTGAGCTTGTGCGGGCTACCCGCAACCACAGCGGGATTGAGTTGGGAGTTAGTCCACGAGGCACCCTTGCACTTTACCGCTCTTCACAGGCCTATGCTGCTATACACGGCCGCTTCTATGTAATACCAGATGATGTAAAGCGAGTAGCGCGTCCTGTTCTGTCTCATCGTATGATTGCCACGAGCCAGACACGCCTGCATGGACGTGTCATGGAGCAAATCATAGAGGAAGTACTGCATAACGTTTCTGTTCCGGTTGAATTATGAAAAAGCAATGGTATTATCTGTGTGTTGCCATTATTCTCTTTGGACTGGTTATCCGCCAGCCACTGCTGCTAGTAATTGGATTCCTGGGAGTGTTAGTTCTCGCCACTACAGATATCTGGGCGAAATATTGCTTGCAAGATTTGCGCTATCAAAGACAATTTAGCGAACAACGTGTTCTGTTTGGAGAGGAGGTAAACCTCTCTCTTGCTATTGAGAATGCCAAGCTCTTGCCCCTTCCATGGCTTGAAATTGAGGATAGCGTCCCAAGGGAGTTAACCACTCAGGGGCGGCATATGCGTATCAGCACTGCCAGGAATACGCTGATTCTCGAGAATCTCTTTAGCCTCCGTTGGTACGAACGAGTGACTCGACCATATACTGTTCTCTGCAATACGCGAGGCGTGCATATGTTTGGGCCAACTGTATTGCGCAGCGGTGACGTATTTGGATTTCTTAATCGCGAGGAATCTCTCTCTAACAGACAATACCTGCTCGTCTATCCCCTGGTAGTCCCTATCACACGCTTTGGTCTGCCATCACATCATCCCTTTGGAGATAATCGCGCACCTCGCCGTATGTTAGAAGATCCTTCCCGTGTGATAGGGGTACGTGACTATATGTATGGAGATGATCTCCGGCGCGTACATTGGAAAGCTACAGCGCGCATGATGCAACTGCAAAGCAAAGTCTACCAGGCAACCACAACCTATACGTTGGTGCTCTTTCTTAACATTGTATCGCAGCTTGATGCGTGGTATGGTATTCGACCGGAGCTTCAGGAACTGGCAATTTGTGCTACTGCTTCCGTTGCTGATTGGGCGCTTGACCAGGGATATGCTGTAGGACTCTATACTAACACCATTATGTATATGCCAGAAATGGGTATGTCTATTTCCACTTCGCAACCATCCTCTTCTCTCGATCAGTTAGGAGAACTTTCTTCTGCAGTGCCTCAGAACGCAGATGAAAAAGAAAAGGACCATCTAAGGGAGGTGGTGCTGGCTGATCAATTGAATCGTCGCCGCATTCATTTGCCGCCAGCCAGCAACGAAGAACAGCGCAAACGGATTATGGAAGTATTGGCGCGTGTTCAATCGTACTTTGGCAGTTCGATTGAGGAACTGATACAAATTGAGCGCACTCGTCTTCCGGCTGGAGCGACTGTCGTAGTCGTTACGAGTACAGTCAGTGATCCTTTACTGGACGCGTTATCGCGAGTGAAACGATCGGGCCATGCTGTAACGATATTATATGTAGGGGATTCACCCTTGTCGATGACACTTGGAGGCCTGGCTGTTTATCATATTGGAGGAGAGGAAACCTGGAAGGATCTGCTTGCCAACAATAGTAGGATAGAAACTGGTTCCTCTCAAGCAGTCGAAGCTCCTGAACTCGAAGCCACACCAACAAGCTTCAGCCTGTAAAAGTAGATACCAATGAATGAATTTGAGAAGGATGTATCAAAAGACTATCAAAGTGTAGAAATCACTGACCTGGATCCAACTGAAAAGATCTCACGCTTCTCAAGAATGTTCATAGCCTTGGAAAAGCGTCCTTCGCTTCGTAAGCGATTCTGGCGAATAACCATAACAAGCTGTATTGTTCTATTGATTTTACTGGTGCTCTTTAGCACTTTTACCTATGTAAGAAGTCTGGCGTTCAGTTATGTATTGCGATTGGTACCTACTCACTCCAATACATTGGTCACAACGACTGTCAGTTCTGTTGATCCATATCCATTTGACCCAAAAGATGAGGTCGTATGGACGCTTGGTGACTCATCACCATTCATTCCAAGCGCCACTTTAGGTCCTGCTCCTGATGACTGCCCCGCGATTTCTCAAACACATCCTTTCGAATTTAAAGATGCGCAACGTGCAGTAGGTAGCTCTCCGGTGCTGGTTATAGGTTTGCAAGGTCCTCATACAGTTCTAAGGCATTTCACTCATGCTCAACCTCCAGAAATTGGCTGGTATAAGCGTATCGTCATGCTTACAAAAACCAATTATGCAGGTACAGTGACGTTTCATGGTGGTGAGTTGCATGATGGTACTCCAATTTGGTTCGGAATGAAGCAACATAGTCAGGAACCAATAACCACACTCACGGTATTGCCTTTGAATCCCAACATCTCAAACCATACTGCTAGTGATCAAGAATGGGGGCTTTCGACCGCAACATTGTATATTCCCAGGGCCGGTTGTTACTTCCTCATGGCGACGTGGCCTGAAGGAGGATGGGTTGTTTTCTTTGCTGCCGGGCGATAATAACGAATATGATCTAAGTGGCTCATAAAATAAGCAAACAAGCACTGATTTGACTTGACTTTTCATCACCAAAATGTTATAATTTTTAGGTAAATAAAAATAAAAGCGTTCCTCCACACGGGGAACGCCTTTTTTATGCTTCCAGGTAGCTAGCGCAATCTATTACGCTTTTATGATAAGGTTTTACAAAAGCCAAAAAGCGTAATGGGTTGCGTCATTGATTTGCAGATCATAAATCTACCACTTGTTTGGAAATGAGCGAAATTGCTATTTATTACCAATAAATTGGTTTAATTTACCAAAAACCATTGACGATTTTAGCATAATGTGATAAAATCACCATGTCGTTAACAATAATTACTATGAGAAGTATAAAAATTGCCTATTTAAGATCATCATAAATACCTACCTTTAGGGCTAGAAGTAAAGACAACTCGGTGAGTACAAATGAAGTTATCCCCAGACGACCAAAGGCGCTCTGGCTAAACCGTGACTACATGCTTTTGTGGAGCGGACAGATAGTATCAAACGTCGGTACACAAGTCTCACAGCTTGCATTTCCCCTGCTCATTCTGGCATTGACTGGCTCTGCCGCACAGGCAGGCTTTGCCGGAGCTCTTCGGGCTTTTCCCTATGTCATTTTTAGCCTGCCTGCCGGAGCGTTAATTGACCGTTGGGATCGCAAGCGCACTATGATTCTCTGCGATACCGGGCGGGCTATCAGTTTGGCCAGTATTCCTGTCGCCTATGCCCTGGGTGATTTAACGATACTGCAACTCTACCTGGTCTCTGCCATCGAGGGCACGCTCTATGTGTTCTTTAATATCGCCGAGGCAGCATGCCTTCCGCGTGTAGTGCCTAAAGAACAATTGCCTGCTGCCACTGCACAAAATATGGCCACTGATGGCATAACGACTTTGATAGGCCCTTCTCTTGGTGGTGCGCTGTATACAGCCGGAAAATTTTTGCCATTCATTGCTGATGCTTTTTCATATGCAGTTTCCGTCGTCTCGCTCTTATTTATTAAGGTCAAATTTCAGAAGGAACGGGTTGCAGCGCCGCATAAATTGTGGGTTGAGATTCATGAGGGCCTTGCCTGGCTCTGGCACCATCCACTCATTCGTTTTATGGCGATACTCACGGGTGGTTACAACCTTCTTTTCGCGGGATTTACGCTTATTATCATTGTACTAGCTCAACAGCAACATGCTTCGTCCTTTACGATAGGCCTGATTTTCTCCGTAGGTGGTATAGGTGCCGTGATTGGTTCTGTAGCTGCGACTTCAATTCAGAAGCGGTTCAGTTTTGGTCAGGTAATCATTGCTACAACCTGGTTTAGCGCTCTCATCTTGCCGCTTTATGCGATAGCACCGAACCCGTTTGTATTGGGCGTCCTTTCGGCTGCTTCCCTCTTTCTGGGACCGATATACAATGTAGTACAGTTCAGCTATCGCAGCGCCATTATTCCAGATGAGTTACAGGGCCGTGTCAACAGCGTATTCAGATTGATCGCATTTGGCGGCCAACCACTGGGGTTAGCATTGACAGGCGTACTTATCCAGAAGATAGGCGTTATTCAAACGATTTTCATTTGTACTCTCGGTATGGTCGCTTTCGCTCTAGCCGCAAATTTAAATAGACATGTTCGCAATGCTAAGCCATTGAATGAAATAGGAAACGTATAAACTCCCTAATAAGCAGATGAAATCGACATTCCGCATTGAGCTGTGAAATTCCCAGGGCTTGCTTCTTGGTAATACAGCATTTAGAGAGGATGAGATTCGTATAGGTGTGCAACGTTTAGCGGAAGCACTGAAGTCAATGACATAAGCTTCAATTTGCAGAAGATCATTTGAATGCAAAGAAGCATTACATGTAAGGCACCCAATCCTCTGCCAGCGGAATTTCTGTATGCCCTTTGCTTGACTCGGAGGTCTCCTCCGTTGATTGTTTGGTGGTGGAAATAGGAGAAGGCGTATCACCTGGTTGCAAGCGTAAGAGAGATTCAAGCTCAGCCTGCTTGTAGAGACGCTGTCGTTTGATGCCCTGTTTGTAACTTTTGAGTATGCCTCTGCTCACGTACGTATAAAGGGTTGACATTTTGACCCCCAGCAAGTTGCTAGCTTCATCCCCATCAAGGTATTTTTCACCGTCTAGCTCTATCATACGTGCATCATCCTTCTTCAAACTAAGTCTAGAATATCGTTTGTTTTCATATACACAATGATAGAAAGTTCTCTTCACTTTGTCAACAGGTATGCGCTATTATGATGGCTTAATCAACGCAAATCAAGTAATATCAAGTTAAATCAAAGTACATTGACTTTCGTAAAAATCCATGGTAATACATAAGAAGAGGATCATTCATGTGCTTATACGGATTGGATATCCTGAAATGCAAAGGAGCAAAAAAATGGCAACAGAGATGTCAGGATCAACTTCTACGATAAATCAGAATCGTGGAGGTTTGGAGGGTGTGGTAGCGGCAACAACCGCACTTAGCAAAGTAGATGGCACAGCCGGAAGGCTCATATATCGTGGATATAATATACATGACCTTGCTGGTAAAGCTTCATTCGAGGAAATTGCTTATCTGCTCTGGTACGGTAAACTGCCGACTAAAATGGAACTGGTAGATCTGAAAGTTCAGATGCTGGAAGAGCGTACGTTACCAACGGCGGTTTTGCAAGTTCTAAACTACTTACCTCCAACAGCAGTGCCTATGGATGTTTTACGTACAGCAGTTTCGGCATATGGTGCAGCAACAATTCAAGGCAAACCTACTCTCGACCATGCCATTGCTCTGACCGAACGCTTTCCGCTTATTCTGGCAGCTTTCCACAGGATACGGAATGGGTTGGAGCCATTAGAGGCGCATCCCGAGATAGGTTATGCCGCCAATTACCTTTACCTGCTCACTGGCCAGATGCCAAAGGAAGAACATGTGAGAGCGTTGGACACCTATCTTGTTTTATTGGCAGATCACGGTATGAATGCTTCAACGTTCACAGCGCGAGTCATCGCAAGCACTGAATCCGATATTGCTTCAGCGGTTGTAGGCGCTATTGGAGCGCTTAAAGGTCCTTTACATGGCGGTGCACCCTCAAAAGTAAAGGATATGCTTGACGCAATTGGTACTGAAGATCGGGCAGAGGGTTGGCTGCGAGATGCTCTTGCACATGGTGATCGTTTGATGGGTTTTGGTCATCGGGTCTACAAGACACAGGATCCGCGAGCAGAAGAACTGTGCGAAATGGCCCGCATTGCCGATCCGCAACAATTTGCCCTGGCTCATAAAGTTGAAGAGTTGGCGCTGGCGTTGTTGAAGGAGCAGAAACCTGGCCGTCGTCTCTATACCAATGTTGAATTCTATACAGCTGTGACATTATCATCGGTTGGTCTACCTGGAGACCTGTTTACTCCAACCTTCGCCGCGAGTCGCATAGCGGGTTGGACTGCTCATATCCTAGAGCACGTAGCAAACAATCGCTTGATCCGTCCAGAAGCAGAATATACTGGTCCAATCGAGCAGCAATTTGTGCCACTAGACGAACGGTAGTAATAATTCAAATCGTATTGATGGGCTATCGGTACAATAAATATCCTGCCAGTCCTGCCAGACCTAAAATAATCAGGATATTCACTTTGCGACTCAATGCTAAGCCGAAGGCACCTGCGGCTATAAGCGCTCCTTTCCAGTCTACTCCTGGTTGGTGTAAGATCGTCCAGACGACCGAGAGTAGCAGACCGACAACGGCGAGTGAGACACCCCGCATAGCGCCTTGTACCCAGGTTTGATGCTCGATACGTGTGTAACCTGCTGAGACAACAAGTACAAGCAATGCGGGGAGAGTGATAGCAATCAATGCTAAGAGTGCGCCAGTGAGTCCGTAGGTAAGATAGCCCAGGCTAATTACCCATAATCCATTTGGGCCCGGGCTTATTTGCCCAATGGCGATAGATTGCCCGAAATCGACTTCTTTGGCCCAGCCATTGGCAATCAAATCCTGATGTAGACTGGGCAAATTACTAAATCCTCCGGTTGAGAAGAGCGAGGCTTTCAGGAGCAGGAGAAAGTAGATAAATGGATTGATCATTGTGGCTCCCTTTGCTCTTCATCATAAAGAGGAGGAGTTGATTTTGATGAAAAGATGAGTGTGCCGAGAATAGCTGCTGCGAGAATGACAATGATTACTGAGAGCTTTAAGAAAATAACAGCAACAGCACAGGCAATAGTAAGAATACCACTCACAAGTAAAAAGAAAATGCCTTCTTTATAGGCTTTTCGAATCAAGGGCAGCGCAAAATTCAGTCCGACAACTAACATGATGCCACCCGTTGCCGGTATCACGCCACGAAAAATTGCCTGGACTGCTGCTACATTCTCTATTTGAATAAAGATAGCTGCTAATAGACAGGTTATTGCCGCGCTTGGCAGGAGCATTCCGGCTAGGGAGATAGCGATGCCCCAGGTTCCACCCAGTTTCTTTCCAATGATAACGGTGAGTGCGACGAGATTGATGCCTGGCGTGAGAATGCATAAGTTCCACAGGTACGTAAATTCTTCCATTGAAAGCCATTTATGCTTCTCAATAAACGCGCGCTGGATCAAGAAAGTCGTCGATGCGCCGCCACCAAAAGATTGTAGCCCGATGCTTGCCCAGATACGAAAAAGTTGCCATTTGCCGGGACGTTGGTCTTGAAGTTTCATGGATGAAATTATCGCACGTATTCGTCTTTTACGACATTACTATATTCTTTGAGCAACTTCTTTACCTTGGGGTCTATCACAAACATACAATATCCCTGAGAGCGGTTGTTATCGTAATAATCTTTGTGATAGTTCTCTGCTGGATAAAAGTTCGTGAAAGGCGTAATTTCAGTAACGATCGGCTTTTTATAGGTGCCTGATTTTTCTAATGCTTCTTTTGATGCCAGGGCAGCCTGTTTTTGCGCATCGTTTTGATAGAAAATTGCCGATCGATATTGTGTGCCAATGTCATTTCCCTGGCGATTGAGTGTTGTAGGGTCATGTGTATGCCAGAATATTTCGAGCAATGTATCATAGGAAATAATAGATGGGTCATAAGTAAGCTGGATTGCTTCTGCTGCACCGGTTCGACCGGTGCATACCTCATTGTATGAAGGGTTTGCTACCTGGGATGCCGCGTATCCTGGGATAACTGAAGTTACACCTATAAGCCTGTTGAAAATTGCTTCTGTACACCAGAAGCATCCATTTGCCAGTATTGCGGTTTCAAGCTGAGCCATGCATCACCTCATTCTTGTGTATCTCGTTCATCCTTTGTAATGTACCATGAAATATTCAACAAGAACAACTCTATTCCGTTGTGGCTGTCAGTCCTCCTGAGCTTGACATTTGTTTGCCTATCTAATACAACTAGTAACGGAGAACGTTTACGTGTCGTCTCTTCTTATCCTATATCACTCGACTGATGCGAGTTTCTAAACGGGTAAGCAATGGTTTGAGATGATACAAGTGATAACTCAATATTACTTCCAATAAGGAGAATGTAAACCATGGCATACGAACTTCCACCACTTCCGTATGACTACAGTGCGCTAGAGCCGTACATCGACACACAGACAATGCAGCTCCATCATGACAAGCACCATCAAACCTACGTGACCAATGTGAATAACGCGTTGCAAGGACATGATCAGCTTGCAGCTATGTCCGTTGATGATCTGCTGCGCAACATTAAACAGGTACCGGAGAGTATTCGCACGGCTGTGCAAAATAACGCAGGTGGTCACTCTAACCATAGCATGTTCTGGAATATCATGCAGCCCAATGGTGGTGGCGAACCTACTGGCAACCTTGCCAGTGCTATCCAACAGGCATTTGGTTCTTTCGATGCTTTCAAAACGGCTTTTAATGATGCTGGCACCAAGCGTTTCGGCTCGGGTTGGGCATGGCTTGTGCTTGACACGAATAGAAAATTGCAAGTCATCTCGACAGCTAATCAGGACAGCCCACTCATGAGTGGTATGTATCCGGTGATGGGTAACGATGTCTGGGAGCACGCCTACTACCTTAAGTACCAGAACCGCCGTCCCGAGTATCTGAACGCCTGGTGGAATGTAGTCAACTGGGATGCGATTGCGCACCGTTACGAGCAGGGCCTCAGCGGGCATTAATATCTGTAGATTATTCTATGAATCAGCTAATACATGTAGGGGCGCAATTCCTTGCGCCCCTACATGTATTTTTTAAACAATCTTTAGATCGCTCCCCAATCTTTACGTCTACTCCATTCGGGGCTGTTAAAGTCTTCAGTACTATTGACACCCCAACGCCTGGCCGCAAGATCAAGTATGATGAGCGCGAGTAATATAACAAGTAACATTTCCATTATAAGCCTCCTATTTCTTTACTGGCTTTTTCATTTGATCTACTATACGATTTACTTTCACCTTTCATATTGTAATTATACAAGTATATTGTGTTATAATGAATGATAAAGTTAAGGGATATTGGCAATATATGTTAAAAAGCAAAGGTAAAATCAAAAATGGCTTTAGATAACGAAAGACTCCTCGATGAGACTGGATGGCACATTCTAGAGGCGTTACAGGAGAATGCCAGGCTCTCTTTTAGTGAGCTAGGGCAACGGGTTGGACTCTCTTCACCAGCAGTCGCTGAGCGTGTGCGAAGAATGGAGGATGCAGGTATTATTACGGGGTATCGAGCTGAGGTGAATACGGCTAAGATTGGGTATCCAATCACCGCTATTATTCGTATCACTAACTCTCCTGGTGAGAGATGCACACGTTTAACGGCTTCGACCCAAGAAATTCCAGAGGTACTCGAATGTTATCGTGTAACAGGTAGTGACTCCTTGATCATGAAGGTCATGGCTTCTTCTGTTGAGCATCTGGAATCGCTTATCGACAGGCTATCTGAGCATGGACAACTGACTACTTCAATTGTGCTGTCCACTGTCCTGAGCAGGAAAATTGTAACTCGAGCCGAGATCAACACAAGCAACCAAAAATTAGAAACGATTGCCTGAAAACTGAACTGAAAGGATAATCGCATGCAAGCAATCATCAGTACTGCTAAGCGTGAGGGCCTTACAGAATTAGCACGTGAATTACAGGCTCGTAACGTCACGATTTTCTCAACGAGCGGTACGGCCAGCGCATTGAAAGCAGAGGGCATTGATGCAGAGTCTGTGAGTGCGCTCACCGGATTTCCAGAGATACTCGATGGGAGAGTGAAGACCTTGCATCCCACTATTTTTGCAGGCATCCTGGCTCGTCGTGATAGTACTCCCCATACGCATGATTTGCAGGATCAGGGTATCGTCCCCATAGATATCGTAGTCGTAAATCTCTATCCATTTGTCGATACAATTGCTCGTTCGAATACAACGTTGAGCGAAGCTCTGGAACAGATCGACATCGGTGGAGTAGCTTTAATTCGTGCAGCCGCCAAGAATTTTCAGGATGTAATCGTACTGGTGCGGCCGCAAGATTACGAGCCAGTGATGCAGGAGTGGAGGGAGCAGGGTGAGGTCAGTTTTACCACGCGCCGCCGCCTTGCTGCTATTGCATTTCAGCATACAGCTAGCTATGATACCGCTATTGCTGAATATCTGCGCCTGCAGACCGCTGAGCCAGAATATTTTCCTGAGAACCTGACGCTTGCTCTGGAGCGCATTCAGCCTTTAAGATATGGCGAAAATCCGCATCAACATGCTGCATTTTATCGTTGGGGTGGAGTCCCTGCTGTTGCTACACATCCAACGGTGGCCAACGCAGAAGTGCTACATGGTAAGGAACTCTCGTTTAATAACCTGCTTGATCTCAATGCCGCGCTTGCAGCGGTGAGCAGTTTCACTGCTCCAGCGGTGGCTATTATCAAGCATACTAATCCATGTGGCCTTGCCTGTGATGATACACTACTCGAGGCATACAAAAAGGCTCACGCTGGTGATCCCATTTCAGCATATGGTGGTATCATTGGCAGCAACCGTCTTCTTGACGCAGCAACAGCTCAAGAGATCAGCCAGCTGTTCTATGAGGCGATCATTGCACCAGAATTTACACTCGAAGCTCTTGATATCCTGCGCCTGAAAAAAAGCCTGCGCCTGCTCGCTACACATTTTGCGTTTGATAAACATGCTTTGAATAGCGCAAAGAAGCAAGCAATGCTCAGCAGCCAGCTCGATGTACGCAGTATCAGCGGTGGTTTGTTGTTACAGACACCCGATGCTTTGGATGAGCAAGAAGTTTCATATCATGTCGTGACTGAGCGAGAGCCAACGTTAGAAGAGGTGACAGACCTGATGTTTGCCTGGAAGGTTGTGCGTCACGTGAAATCCAATGCAATTGTGCTGGCGCACAAACTGGCAGTCGTTGGCGTTGGAGCAGGACAGATGAACCGTGTGGCCAGTGTACATCTTGCGTTAGAGAAAGCAGAGAACAGAGCACGAGGATCGGTGCTGGCTTCTGATGCGTTCTTCCCTTTTGCTGATGGTGTGGAAGCCGCGGCCAGGGCTGGCATTACTGCGATCATTCAACCAGGCGGCTCGATTCGCGATGAGGAAGCAATTCGGATGGCGAACCATCATGCTGTTGCGATGATCTTTACAGGACAGCGGCATTTCCGGCATTAGAATACCTTTATTCGTCTAATGAGATTTCGTCTGAGAAGAAGCGTACCCATAACACGCACACGGCTAACCCTCCTGTAAGAGCGAAAAAGCCAACGGCTCCATCATAGAGCTTTCCTGCTGCATAAGCAACTTCTGTTCCCTGAAGTGGTTGAAAGTGGTAGAAGAGGAGAACTGATAACCACATGATAGTGACCGCACAGGTCATGCTTAGCTTGGTTATTTCAGTGCTTGCAGGGTACAAGATGTTGTAGAACACTAAAATCAGGAGTCCGATTATAATCAGGAAGAGCTTGAAGTTCATGATAATGCCAGCACCGAAATCGATAACGAGAGTGGGTTTGATAAATAAGAAAACGCAAATCCACAGAACGGTGAGGATGATATCTCCAATTACTTTACTGTATCTTGCAGTCACGATACAACGCTCCTTTGTCGGGGCTACGTTTGGAATGTATGGTTGCCCCGTACGAAAATAAATAAGTCAGGTTGGTTCTCGCTCTGGAGTAGTTTGTATTTGTTCGTATTGTAGTCGTAATGCGTCAGGAAATCAACCTTTTTTATCGAAGTAATATGCATGTGCAAAGCGCGCAGCCCAGCGGGCATTGTTGATGAGCAGCGCTTTATTTGCCTCAATGCTTTCGCCAGCAGTTATCTTTGCAACATGTGCGAGCAGAAATGGTGTAGAGGCTGATCCACGAATGCCTTTTGCCTTTGCAAGGCGAAGCGCTTCCTCAGTAGCTGCTTCAAGTGGACCTGGTTCCATTGCATACTCTTCGGGAATAGGACAACCAACGACGATACCGTGGAGGTTACATTCCCATTGCATGCGTGCGATGGCAGCGATAGTAGAGATGTTATCGACTCGATGGGATAAACGCCGTCCACTAGAACGCATATAGAAGGCGGGGAACTCGTCTGTCTGCCAGCCAATGACAGGTACACCCTGGGTCTCCAGGTATTCCAGAGTGAGGTCAAGATCCAGGATTGACTTTGCCCCGGCGCAGACAACGAGTACTGGTGTACGGCTCAGTTCAGTAAGGTCAGCGGAAATATCCATACTTGTCTCTGCGCCTCGATGGACTCCACCGAGGCCACCCGTGGCAAAGAAGCGAATGCCAGCCATGCTGGCGCAGATCATCGTTCCAGCGACTGTCGTTGCACCCAATTGACCGGTTGCCAATGCAACTGCCAGGTCACGCCGGCTTACTTTCAGGACGTCTTGTGCTGTACCAAGGCGCTCGATCTCATCTTTATTAAGGCCAATCATAATCTTCCCACCATGAATGCCCACCGTCGCAGGAATAGCTCCCTCGTTGCGTATCACTGCTTCCATTGTCTGTGCTACCTCCACATTGCTTGGGTAGGGCAGGCCATGCGCAATAACTGTCGATTCGAGCGCTACAATCGGGCGTTGTTCTTGTAAGGCTGTCTGGACCTCGTTAGATAGTTTGAGATAAGGTGATAGCTGGTTCATTATTCCTCATGTGTGAAATAAGAATCCGTGTAGGGGGCTTGCACCGCCCTGACAAATTTCCCGATATGACACACGTATCATAAGCCAATCACCTGCAACGAGAAATGTCAAATTCTCTTAGTGAAATTTGCAGCACATAAAGAGTGCATGGTATATTACCCTTTGGGCCTCTCAGCTTATTTAGAGATCTAAGCAACCTCAGATTGATAAAAGACAGAGCGAGCAGGTGAACCGTAGGTGATTGGGTTGCGCAAGGTGAAACATACAGGAGAATGATAAATGGGATTTAGACGTACATTACTTTCCTCCACTCTGGTGGTTGGAGGAGCAGTTGGAGCGATGGCTCTCTACAACAAGTATATTGAAGGACAGGTGAGCAAGGCTGATACTGTATTGAAAGGCGAGGAGCGCCGCTATCCCTGGAAATATGGCGATATTTTTTATCAGGTGAAAGGCGCGAGTGATGCGAAGCCACTGCTGCTTATTCACGGTTTTGGTCCGGGGGCATCTTCGTATCAGTGGCGCAAAAACGTGGATGCGCTGTCAGAACAGTTTCGTGTCTTTACACTTGATCTATTGGGATTTGGTCTGTCTGATCGTCCAGCAATCGACTATACTCCAGAGACTTTTAGCGACCTGATAAATGATTTCCTGAGAGAGGCAATTGGCAAGCCTGCCGTTGTTGTCGCACATGGCATGACTTGCGCGTATGTGATTGCTGACGCGTATCGAAGACCGCAGCTATTTGAACGCCTGGTGCTGGTATCACCACCAATGGACATTTTGGAGGAAAACTTCCAGAGTCCTATGTCTGATGCTGTGAAGTTTTTGATCCGCACACCACTACTCGGGCAATTCATTTACAATACGTTGACTTCGAGGCGAGCGATTCGTACCTATTATGATGTTGAGGGCTTCCAGAATCCCGGCCTGATTACCGATGAGTTAGTAGAATATATCTATTGTAATGCCCATCAATCGAACAATCGCTATCCGGCAGCATCGATACTCAGTGATAGTCTGGCGATGAATGTCAGCGAGCCATTGGCACGTTTGCAGGTACCTGTAATCGCTGTATGGGGTCGTGAAGATATATTCATGCCGCCTGAAACCAGCAATGTTTTCAAGCAAGTGAATAAGAATATCGATGCACGTATGATGGATAAAGCCAGAAAGCAACTTCAGGATGAGCAGGCTGAGAAGTTCAACGCACTTGTCAGTGAGTTTGCGGGAGCAACTGTTACACAGTAGGCATCCAAAGCAAATAGGAAGAACATTGAATGGGCATCCAGGTGCCCATTCAATGTTCTTCCTATTTGCTTATATTCCCAAGTAGTGACCTTGCGATTACCACCCTTTGAATCTGATTTGTCCCTTCGAAGATCTGGGCTACTTTTACGTCGCGCATATACCGTTCGACAGGGTAGTCTCGTACATAGCCAGCGCCGCCTAGAACCTGTACCGCGTTGGTTGTGACTTCCATGGCCATATCGGTAGCAAAACATTTTGCCATCGAGGCATACATACCTGCATTCTGCCCTTCGTCTAGCTTATAAGCAGCTTGATAGACTAGCAAACGTGCTGCTTCGATCTTCATTGCCATATCGGCAAGCATGAACTGTATGCCCTGAAAGTTGCTAATCTGCTGGCCGAACTGGGTGCGCTGGCGGGAGTAATTACAGGCAGTCTCAAATGCTGACTGCGCTACACCGACCGCTATAGCTCCGATGTTAATGCGACCTCCATCCAGGGACGAAAGAGCAATCTTGAAACCCTGACCTTCCTCGCCCAGGCGATTGCTAAGCGGAACCTGGCAGTTTTCAAAGATGAGTTCGCGTGTGGGTGATGAGTGCAGACCCATCTTGCGTTCCGTTTTACCAAAGGAAAGACCTGACGTTGCTTTTTCAATCACAAAACAGCTAATACCTGAGGCTCCTTTACCGATATTTGTCCTTACCATTACCAGGTAAACTTCCGCTTCCCCGCCATTTGTAACCCACATTTTTGTGCCATTGAGGATGTAGAGATCGTCGTAGCGTTCTGCTTTACATTGGAGGCTGGCTGCATCGGAACCAGAGTCGGCTTCACTTAGGGAGAAAGCGCCCAGCAGTTTGCCGGAAGCGAGTCCTGGTACCCAACGTCGACGTTGCTCATGATTCCCAAAACGAGCAATCGAGCCGGTTACCATATTATGTACCGAAAGACCTACTGCGCTTGCCATTTCGCCCTTTGCAATTTCCTCGTACACGAGGGCATTGGATAGACGGCTGAGTGCACTTCCGCCATATTCTTCCGGTGTTGTCATGCCCATCAGACCAAGTTCTGCCATTTTATGATAGATTTCGCGTGGAAAGTGATTTGTTTCATCCCATGTTTCGGCATGTGGCGTAATTTCTTGTTCTGTAAAGCGTTTCACTATGTCGCGGATTTCTATTTGCTCTTCGTTGAGGTCAAATTGCATGCTGTGCTCCTTTTCAGTCGGCGTAAGTGGTATAGCACCTACACCGTGTCAGATGTTATAGTGGTAGCACATAGGGGGTATGGGGTGCAAGTATTGTTCCTGGTTTTAGGGGGCCTGCCAGACTTGCACAGTCTTATCATTGCTTGCTGAGGCTAAACGTTTGCTGTCGGGCGACCAGGCCACTGCGTTTACCCGGGCTGTATGGCCACTATAAGTGCAGATATGTCTAGCGGAGACAGCATCCCAGATACGTACTGTCTGGTCGGCTCCAGCGGAGGCGATGCGAGTGCCATCAGGCGACCATGCTACTCCCACCACATAGCCCTTATGAGGGCGATAGGTCAGAAGAAGTTCTCCCTTTGTAGCATCCCATACATGTACGACATTGTCCCTACCTCCAGAGGCGATGCGGGAGCCATCAGGGGACCATGCCAGGGAGTTTACCTCTGCTTTGTGGCCGCGATAGATCAGGTAATCATTGTTCTTCCCAGTATTTTTAAGTGCATTCCAGATCTTCACGGTCCTGTCCCAGGAAGCAGAGGCAATGCGAGAGCCATCAGGTGACCATGCTAATGACACAACATCGAGATTGGCCTCTTTGACGCAATGTCCGAGAAAATTGCGGACTTTTTTCCCGCTTGTGACGTTCCAGACATGGGCAATTCCGTTGCGATTTCCAGAGGCGATATATCTGCCGTCAGGTGACCAGGCTACAGACTCTACCAATTCATAATAACTACGGAAGGTGGAGATTGTATGTCCTGTATATGCATCCCAAATACGTAAAGTTTTATCCCAGGAGCCGGAAACAATGTACTTTCCATCGGGGGACCACATGATTGCCTGTACGAGGCCTTTCCCAACCTTATGGCGATGGCCGCAGTAGGTCAGAACGTTTGCTCCTCGAGCAAAATCCCAGATCTGCACCGTCTCGTCACCGCTACCAGAAGCGATGTATTTCCCATCTGGCGACCAGCCCACCGTGTACACTTCTTTAAAATGGCCTCGGTAGGTTGCAAGACGGGTGATAGGAGGCGGTACGCCTTTGAGGTACGCAGCGGGTGCCCTTGCAGGTTTCGCAGGTGGAGGCGTTGATGGAGCTAAAGGTTGACTTTTGGGTGGCGCAATATATGCTGGTTTCAGTGTTGATTGAGTTGCAAAGCGTTGCAGCTCTTGTTTAACGTAAGACATACTAGATGGCCTGTCCCGGGCATCAAGCTCGACCATCTGCATAATGAGCGTTTCAAGCCCTGAGGGCACGGGTAATCCGTGTAGTGGTTTGAACTGGAAAGGCATCAGTGATGGATCATCCCCTGTTAGCAGTTGATGAAGCGTGGCGCCCAGACTATAAATGTCTGTGCTTTCGAATACTGTTCTCTGGCTGCGTATCCTGGAGAGCCAAGCGCAATTGTATCCGCGGTTTGCCCAGGTTTGAAGTGACGCGCAATGCCAAAATCGATCAGGTAGAGGTGCCCATTGGGAGTTTGCATGACGTTGGCCGGCTTGAGGTCGCGGAATATAATGGGAGGGAAGCGCGTATGCAGGTAGTCAAGTACAGTGCAGAGTTGAATGCCAATATCAAGTACCTCGTCAAGAGGTAGATAGCCACGAGAAGCTTTACTGGCGTATTCTTCCAGAGTTTCACCTTCGATGAAGTCCATCACCAGGTACCAGCGTCCCATCTCGTTGAATTGTTCGTAGATGCGCGGCAGATTTGGGTGCGATAGGCTGGCAAGCATCAAAGCCTCACGTGTGAAGGCATTTGTTGCTTCAATAAGATCCTGCTGGCTCAAACCGCTCTGGCTCATCTCCTTGATGGCCACAACTCGATTACCAAATGGGAGATCGGCAGCCATGTAGACAGCACCGAAACCGCCTTTACCGACCTGTTTGATAATGCGATAGCGTCGATTTAGCTCCTGGTTGTGAGTAAGCAAGCCAGTGAGCGAACCAGGAGCGGCTAACGAGCCACTTTGTAAAGCATGGCCACAGCCAAAACAGAACTTTGCCTGTTGTACATTTGCAGTGCCGCAGTTGGTACAGTAAATAGAAGAAGAAATCATAACCCGCCTCTTTGCGCCCAGGGCAAAGCGAAAATAAGCCTGCTGTTTATTTCTTGATGCAAATATTGCTACGTTATGTAATGTACATTGCATGGTAGCAC
>WNFW01000666.1_pt1 | contig 25199 bp, 28 predicted proteins | sample 5400131 | NCBI WGS metagenome assembly WNFW01 (sample SAMN13153362, study PRJNA577476) | soil metagenome | isolation source: 20 cm soil or saprolite under grassland replicate 1 | place: USA:California | collected 2016-06-15 | reverse complement strand
AGATCCGCAGCCTGCCGCAGCTCGTCGGCGCGTCGAGCACCAATGCATATGAGCGCGCGGCCCGACTCTTCGAGCCCCTCGGCGTCCAGATCGTGCGCACGACGCCGCGCGAGGCGGAGCTCGCGAAGCTCCTCACCAACACATGGCGGTACATGAAGTTCGCCATCGCCAACCAGTTCTTCCAGATCGCGCATCGCTCGGGCGTCGACTACAACCGCGTCCTCGGAGCAATCCGCAACGACTATCCGCGCGCGGCCGACCTCCCCGGCCCAGGTTTTGCAGCCGGTCCGTGCCTGCTCAAGGACACGATGCAGCTCTCGGCGTACACGCCCGACCATTTCCCGATGGGCCAGGCGGCGATGCAGATCAACGAAGGCATGCCGAACTACATCATCGATTCGCTGGATGCGCACAAGCCGCTCGCCGGCCGCACCCTCGGCATCCTCGGGATGGCGTTCAAGGGCGAGTCCGACGACCCGCGCGCGTCGCTCAGCTACAAAGTGCGCAAGCTCGCCGCCTTCAAGGGCGCGCGAGTGCTGTGCACCGATCCGTACCTGCACGACGGCACGTTCGTCTCGCTCGAGCAGGTGCTGAAGGAGTCGGACGTGATCGTCATCGGCGCGCCGCACAAGGCTTACCGCCAGCTCGAGCTGGACGGCCGCGAGGTCGTCGACATCTGGGGCATAACCGGACCAATACGTTTATGAGAGGGAACCCGAGCGGTTCCCTCTCATCGCGCCGCTGCGCGTCGCTGCTCTCTTTCCGAAAAGGAAAATCTGTCTAAGTTGGCGCTCCCCGCAACGCATGGTGGGATCCAGGAATGCTGGTGAGACGGCCTGGCGGAGCCAGGCCTACCCGCGACGCATGAAGATCCTCGTCACCGGCGCTGCCGGCTTCATCTGCGGGTACCTCGTCGCCGAGCTGCTCGAGGCCGGGCACGAGGTCGTCGGCGTCGACAACTACAGCAAGTACGGGCCGGTGCGGCGCAGCTACGACAGCCACCCGCGCTACCGGCTCGTGGAAGGCGACGCCAAGGACGCCGAGCTCCTGACCGAGCTTGCCGCCGACGCCGACCACATCGTCGCGGGCGCGGCCATGATCGGAGGCATCTCGTACTTCCACGAATTCGCGTACGACCTCCTGGCCGAGAACGAGCGCATCTGCGCGGCCACCTTCGACGCGGCGATCAGCGGCCACAAGCTCGGCCGGATCCAGCGCATCACTGTGATCTCGAGCAGCATGGTGTTCGAGTCCTCGAACGTCTTCCCCACTCCGGAGGGCGCTCAGCTCACCAGCCCGCCGCCGAAGTCGACGTCTGTGCCAGAAGGTGCTCAAGGACCAGGACCCGCTGCACATCCTCGGCGACGGCAGCCAGGTCCGGCACTACACGTACGGCGGCGACCTCGCGCATGGCATCCGACTGGCGATGGAGTCCGACCGCGCCGTCAACGAGGACTTCAACCTCTCGACCGCGCGCTCGACCACTGTGCGCGAGCTGGCCGAGGTTATCTGGCGCAAGGTCCACGGGCCCGACAAGCCGCTGCGGCTGGAGTCAGATCCTCCCTACGAGCACGACGTGCAGATGCGCGTGCCCGACGTGCGCAAGGCGCGCGAGGTACTGGGCTTCGACGCGACCACGTCGCTGGAAGCGATGCTGGACGAGGTCATCCCGTGGGTGAAGTCAGAGATCGAAGCGGGGCGCATCTGACCCCGGCTCTCTCGGTCGTCGTGCCCGTCTACAACGAAGGCGAGAACGCCGCCGAGACGCTGCGCGGCATCGTCGAGCACGCGCACATGCGACCGCTCGAGGTGCTCGTCGTGCACGACTTTGACGAGGACACGACGGTGCCGGTGGTGCGGCGGCTGCAGGCAGAGATGCCCGAGCTCGCGCTGCACCGCAACAAGATCGGACGCGGCGTGCTGAACGCGATCAAGTCAGGTCTGGCGGCGGCGGGGGCGCCTTACGTGCTGGTCACGATGGGCGACGCGTCCGACGACCCGGCCGACATCGACGCGATGTACGAGCTCGCGAAAGGCGGCGCCGACGTGGTGGCCGGCTCGCGCTACATGCGGGGCGGACGCCAGCTCGGCGGCCCGCTGCTCAAGCGCAGCATGTCCCGCGCGGCCGGGCTGTCTCTGCACTGGCTGGGTGGGCTGCCCATTCACGACGCGACGAGCAACTTCCGCCTCTATTCGCGCCGGCTTCTCGACCAGGTCACGATCGAATCGACCGGCGGCTTCGAGCTGGGGATCGAGCTGACGGTCAAGGCATACCTGCTCGGGATGCGGGTCGCCGAGGTGCCCACCACCTGGCGCGACCGGACCGCCGGCAAGAGCCGCTTCCAGCTTTGGAAGTGGCTGCCGCGCTACCTCCACTGGTATTGGCGTGGGGTCGGGGGCCGGCTCGTGCGTTAATCACGAAGAGCCATGTTGTGTCTGGCCGCGCGCCTGACCCTGGCGGCGGTCGCGGCCGTCTCGATGCTTCCTGCGTCCACCGCCATGGCTGCGCCCGATCCGAAACCCCACCTCAGCCAGGTGCTCGCCGAGCCTCCGACCACCAGCTACGTGGAGCTCGCCTCCCACACGCCCGGCATCCTCGAGGGGCCGTTTGACGCGGGCACGTACGCCTCCATCGGCGGCATCGACATGCAGAGCACCATCAACACCCTCGCGAAGGACGGCTTCATCTCCGGGTTCGGAAGGGCGTGGGTCCAGCAGTCGCCGAGCCGGGTGATGGTGGAGATCGTGGTGGCGTTCACCGGCGGCGATGGCGCGAAGCAATGGCTGCAGCAGTCGCAGGACGCAGACATGACCGACCCGACATTCCAGCACTCGATCACGGTCGACGGCATCGAGACCTATTACGGGGCTCGCATGTCCGACTCGTCGAGCTACTTCGCTGACGCGTTCCTGTTCGTAAAAGGCAACGACGGGTTCCTCGTCAGCACCATCTCGGGCTTCGACGACCTGGGCGACGATCGCCAGCGCTGCCGCCCTCGCGCCGCGTGTGACGGCGTGGCTCGTGGCAGGTGCGGCGGTGTGGTGGCTCGGGCTGATCGGCGTCCGCCGTCACCGTCGGTGGCGGACCGCATGCGCGCTTCAGGACTCGAGCGGCCTGTAGTTCTTTCTGTAGAAGTCCCAGTACTCGCCTGATTTCAGGGGCCGCCACCAGTCCTGACGGTCCTGGTACCAGCGCACCGTCCGGTCCAGACCCTCGGCCAGGTTCACGCGCGGCTCCCAACCGAGCCCGGTGATGCGCTCGATGTCGAGCGCGTAGCGGTAGTCATGGCCGGGGCGGTCCGCGACGTAATCGATCAAGCTGCGCGGCTTGCCCATGATGTCGAGCACCGCCTCGGCCACCTGCCTGCCGCTCGTCTCGACACCGGTGCCGATGTTGTAGACGCTTCCCGCCGGCGCCTCGTGCAGCACCATGTCGATCGCGCGGCAGTGGTCCTCGACGTGAACGAAGTCGCGCACCGCCGACCCATCCTTGTACAGCGGGAGCTTCATGCCGTCGATCGCGTTGGTGATGAGCACCGGAATCAGCTTCTCCGGGTACTGAGAGGGCCCGTAGGTGTTGGAGCCGCGCGTGACCAGCACAGGCAAGCCGAAGCTCTCCGCGTATGCATGAGCGATGTGCTCGCCGCCGGCCTTGCTCGCCGAATAAGGGCTGCGCGGGCGTAGCGGATCGGCCTCGCGCGAGCGGCCCTCGGGCACGTGGCCGTACACCTCATCGGTGCTGACCAGCAGGAAGACCTCATGCCCGTGCTTGCGTGCGGCCACGCACAGAACCGCGGTGCCGCGGACGTCGGTCTCGACGAACGCAAACGGGTCGAGGAGGGACCGGTCGACGTGCGTCTCGGCCGCGAAGTTGACGATCGCATCGACGCCGCCTGCCAGCTGGTCGACGAGGCCGTCGTCGCAGATGTCGCCCTTGACGAACCGGTAGCCCCGCTGTCCCTCGAACTCGGCGAGGTTGGCAGGGTTGCCCGCGTACGTGAGCTTGTCGAGCACCGTGATCTCTATCTCCGGCCGTGTCGAGCGCAGAAGGCGCACGAAGTTGGACCCGATGAAGCCCGCGCCCCCAGCGACAAGGAGGCGTTTGAGAGAACGCGCGCTCACTTGATGGGCGGGCCCGCGGTCCAGTCGTAGCCGATCGAAGGATCGTCGTGCGGTATGCGGCCCTCGTCGTCGGGGTCGTAGACGCTCGACGTGATGTACAGCAGGTGGCTGCGCTCCAGCGCGCGGCATCCGTGCGCGACGCCTGGCGGGATCTTCACGCATGCCGCGTGGCCGTCGCCCATCAGGAACTCCATCAGCGTGCCTTTGGTGGGCGACCCGTCACGCGTGTCATACAGCGCGGCCCTGACCGCGCCGATCACGTACCACCAGTCCGTCTGCTTGCGGTGAATGTGCCAGGCCTTCGCAGTGCCGGGATACATCAGCGAGTGGCTCCACTGCCCGAAGTGATCGAAGAAGGCGTCGGTCTCGCGGATGATCTCGCGGAAGAATCCACGCTCGTCCGCGTGCGTCTCCAGCTCCTTCAGCACCACGCCCTCGATTGCCGGTTTTTCGCTAATCGCGGTTGGCCCCCTTCGCACGGACCATGTCGTTCACGTTGTAGTACGCGGTCACAGATTCGCCCGCGTCGCCCCAGAAACCTTCGAGCACGTCGCACTCCATGAGTTCCTTCTCGACGTACCAGTTGTTCACGTCGGTGATCTCGAGCTCGCCGCGGCTCGAAGGTTCGAGCGTGCGCAGGACCTCCCACACGCGGTGGTCGTAGAAATAGATGCCGGTCACCGCGAGCTTGCTCGGCGGCGCGGCCGGCTTCTCGACGATGCGCGCGATCCGCCCATCGCCGTTGAGCTGGGCCACGCCGAGGCTCTTCAGGTGGTCCAGGTCGGTCATCTCACAGAGGACGACTCGCGCGCCCTGCTCCTGCTTGACGAACGCATCGACGCTGCGCCTGATGGAGCGGCCGAAGATGTTGTCCGCGAGCAGCACGACCACGCGCTCGCCGCCGACGAATCGCTCCGCGAGGCCCAGCGCCTCGGCGATGCCGCCCGGCCGATCCTGGTACGCGTACAGGAGGCGCTCGATGCCGAACTCCTGGCCGTTGCCAAGCAGGCGCAGGAACTCGCCGGCGTGGGTTCCCCCCGTGACCAGCATCATCTCCGAGACGCCGCTCTTCACGAGCGCCTCGATCGCGTAGTTGATCATGGGCCGGTCGTAGATCGGCAGCAGGTGCTTGTTCGTGATCCGCGTCAGAGGGTGCAGCCGGCTGCCGGTCCCGCCCGCCAGGATCACTCCTTTCATCGCCCGGATTCTAGTGAGCCGGGCCCCGGACAACCCAGCAACCTCCAAGGATTGCGTAGGCGTCTTCTCCTGCGCGTTGCCGCATCGGTGGGGCCCGTCCGGTGGGCTCGGACCGAATTTGAGAATGCGATGAACTCGATAAAGCGGGTATCGGGGCTTCTTGGGCTTGCCGCCTTCGCTCTGCCGGCGCTCGCCTGCAACCCGGTCACGCGATCGAACGAAGAGGTCTACCAGCCTCCGCCCTCACTCGCCCTGGTGGCGATCGTCGACCCCTCGCAGGGCAGGTTGCCCGCGCAGCTGCGCCAGCTTCAGGATGTGATCAAGTCCGGCGCCACGCCCAACGAGGCGATCGTCGTGATGCTTCTCGAGCCTTCGTTCGGCGCAACCTACGTGGTCCAGAAGGGAGACAGCCTCAGCTCGATCGCTGCGGCCCATGGCCTGACGCTGGCCGCCCTCGAGGCCGCAAACCCGCAGCTCGGCCCCCTGTCAGGCCGCAACTGGAAGCTCATCTACTCGGGCGAGCATGTGCTACTGCCCAACGGGGCAACCCCCGGCGCGCTGCTGATCGCGAGCAAGGCGCCGACGGGTCCGCCGCCGCCCAACCTCGTCCGCATCCCGGCCGCCCCGAACAACCCAACGGACTATCAGCGGGCGCAGCATGAGCACGCAGTCGCATCCGCCACCTCCACCAACCAGTCGCGCATCGCGGCGTGGAATGACGCGGTGAGCCAGGCGCTGCAGCCGTGGCAGGCACAGGTGGTTGCGCAGCTCGACGGAGTTTCAGCCGCCAACACGGTGGCTCGTCAGCCGGACGCCTCGATGCTGGCGGCTTCGCTGCAGGCAGCGCAGATCACGCTCCAGGGACTGAAGGGCCGCCGCGTGCTGCTCGTGCTTGGAGGCGGGGATGCGGCGCCGAGCTCGTTGCCTGCGAAAAGCCTCGACGGCGTCGAGCTCGTGATCGCCAACCTCAACGACGCCGGGGCGACCGCCAGGTGGGAATCCGCCGCCACGACCACGGGCGCCGTATCGGTCACCGCGCTCGATGCGGCACTCACGCAGTTGAAGCTCGCCCAGGTGGTCGACCACCAGACATAGACAGGGATCAAAGGAGGAACTCATGGAATCGATCGAGCGGATCGCCAAAACGCCGCCGTTCGACCTGAATGGCGACGCGATCGGAGGGGACGGCTACATCCCGGTAATGCGCGACTTCCTCGCCAAGCCACGCGTGGCCCGCGACTTCCAGGACTTGAAGGCGGACGCCCAGCGACTGCGGGCGCTCGTGCAGGACACCGACAGGTTGACTGCGACCGCCGCCGAGGCGGAGCTCGAGGCGGGGCGCCTGGCCAGGGTGGGCGATGAGCACCGCCACCAGCGGCTGACCTTCGGGCTCGGCGTTCTGCTGGCGACACTTTTCGTCGCGCTCGACGCGCTGCCGGCAAACCTTGCCGCCCAGACATTCGGCCTGGACGTGCTACCGACGTGGGGCATCACCGCCGTCATCGTCGGGGCGCTCGCGGCGGGCATGTGGGCGGTGACGCATTACAAAGGCGGATGGCGGCGGGGCGTCACGATTGCCGCATTGACGGTGGGGCTGCTGTCTATCGGCGCCCTGCGCTATTGGTTTCTCTGGGTGACCGCGGGTGATGCGCTTGCGGCCGTGCTCGAGGCGGTTGCACTCACGGTCTTCACCTCGATGATGGTGTGGCTCGGAATCCTCGTTCTGAGCTTCACCAGGTCACGCGCGGTGTCGGCGGCGGAACACACTTCGCGACGCTTGCGAAAGAAGACCGAGAAGCTCGCGTCACGTGAGGTGGAGCTTGGCAGGCGGCTGGATGCGGCAAAGACTGAGTTCCTGGCCGACGCGCAGCTCTTCTCCTTCCGGGCGTTTCAGAGCGAAAGCCGGCGCAATCAGTTTCTCGATTACGTGCGAGCAGAGCTCGATCGCTGAAGCCGCGGGCACCCCACTTCGCGACTCGGTTACGCTGCGGTTCCGGTGATGCAGCAGCCTTCCGCGCCCAGCCACACAAAGTTCTCCGATGACGGTTTCTGGTGGTGGGACGGCGCCTCGTGGAAACCCGCGGTGTCTCCCGACCGCCTGTGGCGCTGGAACGGCCAGGCATGGGCGCCGGCCACACAATCGGGTGGGCCCGCCGGGCCGTCGGGCGGAAACGTGGGCATGGCCGTCGGCATCACTGTCGGGGTGTTCGTGCTGGTCCTGATCCTGGTCTCGATCGTGGTGACCGTGATCCTGCTCACCATGGGCAACCAGATCGCGAACGTATTTTCGAATGTGACTGCAGCACTCGGGGGAGGGTAGCGACAGCCGTCTGAAGCCACAAGTTCTTGTGGCACACTGCTCGGCGCTCGAATGCCGCGCCCGGAAAACTGGCCCCGCACGATCCTCCACGTCGATCTGGACGCCTTCTACACGTCCGTCCACCAGCGCGATGACCCGAAGCTGAGGGGCATCCCGGTCGCGGTCGCCGGCCGGTCGAAGCGCGCGGTGGTAATGGGCGCGTCGTACGAGGCGCGCGCATTTGGGGTCCGCTCGGCGATGCCGGTGCACGAGGCGCAGCAGCTGTGTCCGCAGCTCACGATCGTCAACCCCGACGGCGCCCGCTACCGCGAAGCGAGCCGGCTCGTGCACCAGATCTTCAGGCGCTTCACATCGCCCGAGCTCGTCGAGGGCATCGCGCTCGACGAGGCGTACCTCGACGTCACCGCGCGAACCCGCCACGGCACGACCACGGCCGAGGAGGTCGCGAGGCGCATCAAGTTTCAGATCCACACCGAGGTGCAGCTGACCGCCACGGTCGGCGCGGCGACCTCGAAGCTCGTCGCCAAGGTCGCAAGCGGCACGCGCAAGCCCGACGGCCTGGTGCTTGTGCCACCAGGCACCGAGGCGGACTTCCTCGCGCCGCTGCCGATCGGCGTCATCCCGGGCCTCGGGCCCAAGACCGAGGACAAGCTACACGCGATGGGCGTGCGCGCCGTCGGCGAGCTCGCCGCCTACGAGACGCAGCGGCTCGTGCAGGCGCTCGGAGTCGGCGGCGCCGTGCTGCAGCGATACGCGCAGGGGCGCGATCGCTCGCCCGTCGACGGAAGCAAGCCCGCGAAGACCATCTCCGCCGAGACCACGTTCGACACCGATGTCAGCGACCGCGGGCAGCTCGAGGTGGCGCTGCGCGAGCTGACCGATCGCGTCGTCGAACGGCTGCAGGCCGACGGCGTGCGCGCGCGGACGATCTACGTGAAGCTGAAGCTCCCCGACTTCAGGCTGGTGAGCCGCCAGGTGAGCCGGACGAGCCCGACCGACGACGTCGACGCGATCTTCCGGGCCGCGCGCTCTGCGCTGGAGAAGTCGCACGTCGAGGCGCGGCCGGTGCGGCTGATCGGGGTTGGCCTGTCCGGGCTGGAGCACCCCGAGCCCGATCTGCAGCTGACGCTTTTCGATTAGGCGTCCGGTCCACGACCGGACGCGGCACCAGAGTCAGCACGTCGCCGACCGTCGTCAGGCCCAGCTGCTCCATCGCCCGTTGCGCGAGCGCACGGAAGACCATCGCCGTGGCCCGCGCGTCGTCGAGCGCCGCGTGCGCCGGCGTGATGTCGAGGCCGAGGTCGGTCACCAGACGCTGCAGGCCAGGCACCTGGCCTTTCGGAATCTCCATCACGAGCCGAGCCAGCGCTGTGGTGTCGATGATCGGATGCTCGAGCGGGCTCTCCAGGCCGCGACCGACGAGCCATGTGTCGAAGGCGTCGTGGCTGTGCTCGACCAGCACCGCACCCTGGGCGAAGCGCAGGAATGCCCGTCTCGCGTCCTTGAAGCCCGGCGCGCCGATGAGCATCGAGCGGTCGATCTGATGGCGCCGGCGCGCGTACGGGTTGATGGGCGCGCGGCAGTCGACGAGCGTGTCGAAGAACGAGAGCGTTTGGTCGAGGGTGAAGCGCTCCGCGCCGAGCTCGAGGACCAGGAAAGGCGAGTTGCCGGTGGTCTCCACGTCGAGGGCGACAAACTGCGCCTGGTCGAGCGGTGTGAGCGGCCCTACCTCCGGCGCGTCGACCGCGATCTCCTCCCATGGCACCGCCTTGGCGGCGCCGCGCGGCTTGAGGAAGAACTGCGAGCTGCTCATCGCGCCATGAGAAGCGCGCGGCGCGCGAACGCGATCTCGTCCTTGCTGGCGACTCGCAGGAGCACACACGCGACGGCGTAAACGACCACGCCCGCCGCGATCGGGATCAGGATCATCACCCCACCGAGGTTACTCATCGGGTAGACCGCCACGCCCATCACCAGGCCGGCGATCAGCGCCCGCCAGGTCGAAGAGAAGACCGGAACCCTGCCGATGTGGCGCGCGGTGAGGTACCAGGCGACGCCCCCGAGAACGATCTCGGTGGCCACGGTCGCCCAGCTCGCTCCGATGTAGCCGAACGTGGGGATGAGGGCGAGGTTCAGCGCCACGTTGGCGAGCAAGCTCCAGCCCGCCGCCCATGTGAAGGAGGACTGGTGGTCCGACGCGCTGAGCGCGCCGATGAACGCATTGTTGGCGAACCCGATCGCGAGACCGAGCGCGAGGATGCGCAGCGCCGGCTCCGACTGGTCGTACAGCTGCAGAGAATGCGTGAGCGGATGGGCCAGCACGAAGATGCCGACGGACATCGGCCACCCGATCACGAACAGCGCTTTGAAGAACTTGCCGACCGCGTCGACCATCTGCGCCGGGCGGTCGCGGTGATAGATGGACAGCGCGGGAAAGACGACCGACAGCAGCGTCATCGGCACGAAGAGCAGTGCCTCGAACGGCTTGTAGGCGAGGCCGTACCAGCCGGCTTCCGCGTGTGAGCGCAGCGCGTACACGATCGGCTGGTCGATGCGGAAGTAGAGGATCGTGAGGATGAAGGTCAAGGCGAACGGCAGGCCCTGCCAGAACCACGTGCGCAGCAGCGTCCGCTCGAAGCGCCAGCCGATCACCGCGATGCGCTGGCTGGCGATGACGATCGAGAAGTAGACACAGCTGAACGCGTACTGAGCCGCGTAGGCCCAGACGAAGTAGGTGACGTCGCGATTGGTCTTGATGCCGTAGATGACGAGGCCGAGCAGCAGCGCGCTTTCGAGCACGACCGCGATGGCCTCGTAGCCGAGCCGCTGCACCGCGTAGAGGCTGTTGCGGAGCAGCGAGGCGTATGAGGTCAGGACCATCAATGCGAAACCCGGCGCCAGCAGAAAGCCCAGGCCTGCGACATTGATAAGGATCGCGAGCACGACCAGGCTCGCGACCGACGTCAACGCACGCAGCGACATGACATTGCGGAGGTAGCGCTGGATCTCGGTCGGGTGCCGCGCCCCCTCGCGCACGAACAGGACGTTGAACCCGAGGTCGAGCATGACGCTGACGATCGCGGTGTAGTTGATGAGGGTGGTGAAGGTTCCGTAGTTCGCGGCGCCAAGGTGCTTGGAGGCGGCGATGACAGTGACCAGCGCGATGAGACGCGCGATGACCTTCGCCGAGAGCACGACGACGGTGTTGCGGAGGGCTCTCGAGCCGAGCCCTGCGGCGACGTTCGAGTCTGACAACTCGCTGAATCGTATTCCGCTAGACACTAGACTCGTGGACCATCGATGCCAGAACGCATGAGGATCCTCAGCGGGATACGGCCGACTGGGCGCTTTCACCTGGGCAACTACCTCGGCGCGGCCAGGAACTGGGTGACGCTGCAGGACGACTACGACTGCTACTACTTCATCGCCGACTACCACGCCCTGACGACTGAACCGGACGGACACAAAGTCGAGGACAAGGTCTTCGACGTCACGTCCGACCTGCTCGCTGTCGGCATCGATCCGTCACGCAGCGTGCTGTACCAGCAGTCGAAGGTGCCCGAGGTTGCCGAGCTCAGCCTTCTGCTGTCAATGGTCACGCCCCTCAGCTGGGTGATGCGGACGCCTGCCTTCAAGGAGAAGGCCAAGCTCCACCCTGACAACGTGAACGTCGGCCTGCTCTCGTACCCGATCCTGCAGGGCGCGGACATCGTCATCGTCAAGGGAGAAGGGGTGCCGGTCGGCAAGGACCAGCTCGCGCACCTGGAGCTGATCCGCGAGGTGGTTCGGAGGTTCAACCGGACGTATACCCCGGTCTTCCCGGAGCCGCGGGCGTTGCTCACGGAGTGGCCCGTCATCAACGGCACCGACGGCAAGCAGCGAATGTCGAAGACCGTCGGCAACATCGTCGGCGTGACGGACGAGCCGGACGTGCTGCGCAAGCAGGTCCTCAGCATGGTCACCGACACCAAACGCGTTTACAAGTCGCAGCCGGGTCACCCGCGCACGTGCAACGTGTGCGCGTTCTACAAGTTCTTCTTCGACGACTGGGAGCACTACTGGGACCTGTGCCGCAAGGCGCAGATCGGCTGCCACGACAAGAAGAAGCTGCTCGCCGACCGGATGATCGAGACCTTCCAGCCTTTTCGGGAGAAGCGCGCGAGCCTGAGCCCCGAGCTGGTCGACCGCATCCTCGACGAGGGGAGCGAGAGGGCGCGCGTGGTGGCGCGCGAGACGCTGGCCGAGGCGCGCCGGGCGGTTGGCCTACCTCCCTCGCCCAGATAACGCGGCCAGCTAAAATTCGATCCGGATGGCAATGGAATCCACCAGTACGGGGAGGTTCACGAGGCGAACCTTCTTGGGTTGGTGGATGGCAAGCTTGCTGACCGCCACAGTGGTCGCGGGCGGCCTGCCGATCGTGCCGTACCTCTGGCCCGCCCCGCCGAAAGGCCAGAAGAAGGGCAAGGTCAAGATCCAGCTCACGAAGTCGATCAACCAGCTCGCGAACGGTGACGCGGTCAAGTTCGACGCTCCGAAGAACCCGAACTCGGCCTTCATCATGGCCGACGGTGGCGGCGACAACGCCGCCGGCGACCTCGCTTTCGGCGGCTTCGCGGTCAAGGATGAGCAGGGCAAGATGCACGTGCTCGCCATCAACTGCTCGCACCTTGGCTGCTCGATCGCGCTCAACGAGACCGACAAGAGCTTCGACTGCCCGTGCCACGGCTCGCGGTTCCACCTCGACGGCAGCGTGCGGCACGGACCCGCGAGCGCTCCTCTGTCCAACCTGACCTGGGAGCAGGACAACTCGGATCCGAGCACAATCGACATCGAAGGCATCGTGCTGGGGTTTTAAGCAATGGCCATTCCTCACCCGCGCGAGATCCAGGTGGCGGTCGTCAACTGGCTGGACGAGCGATATCCGTTCACGAAGGCGGTCGACGAGGCCCTGTATCAGCGCGTGCCGAACTTCGCCAACGCCTTCTATTACTGCTTCGGCGGGATGGTGTTCATCCTCATCGTGTTCCAGCTGCTGACCGGGATCCTGCTGGCGCTCTACTACGTGCCCGACGCCAGCGGCAATCCGGCGCCGGCCTACACCAGCGTCAACTTCATCCAGAACAGCGTGTACCTCGGATGGCTGATCCGCGGCGTCCACTTCTGGGGAGCGAACCTGCTGATCATCATGGTGCTGCTACACATGGCGCGGGTCTACTGGACCGGCGCCTACCGCGCGCCGCGGGAGCTGAACTGGATCGTCGGCGTGACGATGCTTTTCCTCATCCTGGCGCTCGCCCTGACCGGCTACCTGCTGCCGTGGGACACCAAGGCGTACTTCGCGACCGAGGTCACGATCAAGATCACGGCCGGCGTTCCGATCGCTCCGGTGGCCACGTTGATCAAGGAACTGCTTCAGGGCGGCCCGGTGGTGGGTCCGCCGACGCTGCAGAGGTTCTTCACTCTTCACGTCTTCGTGCTGCCGGCGCTGATCGTGCTTTTCATGTACGTGCATTTCCGCTTCATTCGCGCCCACGGCATTGCGGAGCCAATGTGACAAAGGCGCAGGGGGGTCAGGCCCCCCCTACGGAGACCCCCCCAGCTAAGCGACGGCAATCGCCGAGATCGATCACGGGCGGTGGCCCGGCAAAGCCGTGCCACCGAAGGAACAAGGTATGAGCGACGAGATCAAGAAAGACGGCCCTGGAGCGGCTACCGCCGCACCGCCCAAAGAGGTCCCGATCATCGAGGTCGACGGGCACAGCGGTCACACGCTCGAGCCGGAGTACAAGCGTCTCCCGATCGGGCCTGACCACATCCTCTACCCCGTCGTGGTCGGACTGGCCCTCTTCCCCATCCTCATGGGCGACGCGGGGCACCACCTGGCGGACGACATGCCGGATGAGGACACGCACCCGTTCTTCCCAGACCATTTCTGGCCCTACCCGATCATCGCGATCGTCATGCTCGTCGCGGTCGGCCTGCTGTCTGCCTACGTGCAGAAGAATCTTCAGCTCGAGCCGTCCGCCGACCCTCGCGCGGTCACCATCCCGCGACCTGACTGGTACTTCCTGTTCCTGTTCCAGTTCCTGAAGCTGGGCAACGAGTTCATCTTCTCGATCGGCATCGGGACGGTGGTGATCATCCTGCTGCTCATCTTTCCGTTCCTCGACTCGATGCTCGGCCCGCGCGTCGCCAAGCGGTTGGGCTGGAAGAGGTGGCCCGTGCCCGGCCGCAACATCATCACCGGGTCGATCTTCGTCGGCGCGCTGGTGATCATCGCGCTACTGGAGCTCTGGGCCCTGGCGGGACCGCAGTTCTGTGTCCCCTGGTTCGTGAACAGCCCGGTCTGCGGCGCGTAACGTCGCACGCGATTTGTATACAACGGCGTGTTCAACGCGCCTTTTTTCGCGCGTTTGTATACAAACGCGGGATTGAGCTCCCCCCGACTACGTTTTCTCGGTAACCCGGTACTCCAGGTAGCGCCCCAGCAGCAGCCGCGTGTGCGCCTCCAGCGCCGGGAGCACGCTCAGCACGAGTCCGACCACCGGGTAAGCGAAGTACTGAAAGTGCACCGCGACTCGCCGCCACAGCGGCCACTCCGCCGGCTTGGGCGGAAGCATGCGGAACTCGAGGATCATGAAGAAGACGACGGTCGAGAGCGTGATCGAAAGCAGGATTCCTGAGAGCGACCAGATCTGCTGACCGACGTCGGTGAGCGAGAAGTCCTTGCTGAACCAGATAGGCGCGGAGCTTCCAAACATCAGCAGGATCGGCAGAAAGATCCAGTTGAGGTGATTCAGGAACAGGTTCGAGAAGCGCCGCATCCTCAACCCGAACGGAATCTCCGGATGCTTGAACAGCCGCGCGAGCACGTACGGCACGTCGGTCACGCCCCACGCCCACCGCTTGATCTGGTTGTACTGGGACTGATGCGTTGACGCGTAGTCGCGCGATTTCGGCGAGTCGCCGTACAGCGGCAGGTACACCGATTTGACCGAGAAGCGCCTGCCGAACGTGAAGAAGGCCTTCCAGTAAAAGCGCGAGTCTTCAGGGATCACGTCCTTGTCCCAGTAGCCGATCCGATGCACGAACTCCAGGCTGCACGTGTAGCTGCTGAAGGCGACGAGGCGATGCGGTTGCGAATGCAAGAACATCTGCCACTGCGACGTGCTCGCGGACATGACCCGCACCGCCATCGGCACCTGCCAGATGTTGTTGTGGAACAGCGGCACCGGCTGCCAGATGGTGTAGTCGCGCAGAGGCTCGCGCGAGTGGTGCCAGCTGATCCACGCGAAGTATTGCGGGTGCACGCGGTAATCGGAGTCGAGGTCGGTGATGAGGATCTTGCTGATCTCGTAGCCCTCGTCGGTGAGCACGCGCACCATCCACCGCCCGCCCCAGTTCATGGCTGCTGACTTGCCCACAACCACGCCCGGCTCGACGGCGTCCTTGATGTGATAGAAGCCGCGCACCCGGTCGCCGTACCGAGCCTTCAGCTTGGCCACGTTCTCCCAGCCGGCCTTGTCGGTGTCGCGTGTGATGATCGCGATCATCTTCAGCTCGGGCGGATAGTTGGCGTCGACGATCGCCTGGACGGTCCGCTCCAGCACGTAGTACGGCTCCGTGTAGGTCGGGATGATCGCAAGGTGGATGAACTGCAGCGGGTCGCGCTCACCGGCGGCGCGCTCCTGCTCACAGCTGGCGAGCCAGTCGGTTTCCATGTCCCGTCGCATGCGCGAATACGTCCCGTACACACCTCGCATCACCGACACCGAGCGGACCAGCCAGTAGAAGTCGAAGAGCAGGACAGCACCGGCCACGGCGAATGCGCCCGGCCAGGGGAAGACGATCGGGATCCAGGCCGGTGCCAGCAGGAGCACCCACGTGACCAGGCCGGGGGTAGCTTCAAACAGGCGAGCGCCGAAGGTGCGAAGCGCCACCTCGAAGGTCGACATCTGCCGGGTGGCCGCCAGGGTCGCCATGGCCTGATTCTCCCCTGTCAGGGGTTTAGGAATAACGCCTGGAGGGGCAGGCTTAGATGTGACATGAACAACATGAAGCACTTCGACGGCCCGACTTTCGAGGCCGATGTGCTGAACGCAAAGGAACCGGTCGTTGTCGATTTCTACGCCGACTGGTGTGGCCCGTGCCACATGATGGCGCCGGTCGTCGAGCAGCTTGCGGGCGAGTACGCCGGCAAGGTGACCGTCGGCAAGCTCGACGTCGACGTCAACCAGGAGATTGCCATCCGCTACGGCGTGATGGGCATCCCGACTCTCGGCCTGTTCCGCGAAGGCAAGCTCGTCGACCGTCTGGTCGGCTACCCGGGTGGCAAAGCCCCGATCAAAGCCTGGATCGACCGTAACGTGCCGGCGGCTGTCCCGTCTGCGGCCAAGGAAGCCTAATCAAGCTCGGCGATTAAGGCGCCCGGTTCGACCGGGCGCCTTTTCTTTTTCTGTTAGTGCCCCCACATCGCACGGGCGGCATGACGAACGGTTTCCGGGCCGTGCTCGCCGGTGCGGATCCGCACCGCGTCCTCGACACCGATCACGAAGATCTTGCCGTCGCCCACCTCGCCGCCGTTGTCGGCCCGAGCCGCCACCGCGATCTTGTCGACGACTGTGTTGACAATCTCCGACTGCATCACGGCCTCGACCTTGAGCCGCGGTCGTAGCGAGATGTGCACCGCCGTGCCCCGATATTTCTCGGTGTAGCCACGCTGGGCGCCGCATCCTTTGACCTCGGTCACGGTGACGCCCGACACGCCGCACTCGTCCAGCACGTCCTGGACCTCCTGGAGCTTTTCGTGACGGATTATCGCGACGACCATCTTCATGCGGGTGATCCCTCCGCCCGGGCGGTGCCGCCCACCGCTTCAGGCGACCGGTGCGGGTTGACGGTCGGCGTGTCGGGCGGCCGGTAGACGCCGCCGGGCACCGGCATGAACGACTCAGGGTAGCCCCACATGCCGTGCTCGCTGATGTCGAGGCCTTCGAGCTCCTCGCGCGTCGACACTCGGAGGCCGACGGTCTTCTTGATGACCCAGAACAGGCCGTAGCTCATCGCGAAAACAGCGAGGAATGAGGCAGCCACCGCGATCGCCTGAGCGCCGAGCTGGTGGAAGCTGCCTGTATAGAACAGCCCGCCCCCGCCCACGCCGTTGAACTTCGCCAGCGCGGGCACCGTGAACAGACCGCAGCTGAGCGTGCCCCAGATGCCGGCCAGCCCGTGCGCCGGCAGAGCGCCGACGGGGTCGTCCAGGTACTTGTCGATGGCGAGCACGCCGACCACCACGATCACGCCGGCGACCGCACCGATGACGATCGCGGCCCACGGCTCGACGTAACCCGACGGAGCTGTGATTGCGACGAGCGCCGCGATGGCACCGTTGCCGATCATGCCCACGTCCATCGTTTTGGTGATCGCGAAAACCGTCGCCAGCGCGACCACGGCGCCTGCCGCCGCGGCGAGGTTGGTGACCACGACCACATCGGCGAAGTGAAGGTTGGTCGCGTTGAGCGTCGATCCGGGGTTGAATCCGAACCAGCCGAACCACAGGATCAGCACGCCGAGCTGCGCGAGCGGCATGTTGTGTCCGGGGATTGCGTTGGGCCGACCCTTCTCGTACTTGCCGATGCGGGGGCCGAGCAGAAGAAGGCCGGCAAAGCCCGCCGTGGCGCCGGTGAGGTGCACGACCGTCGAGCCCGCGAAGTCCTGCGCGCCGAGGTTGGCCTCGAGGAATCCGCCGCCGAACAGCTGATGGCTGATGAGCGGATAGATGAAGGCGGCGAACGGGATTCCGAACAGGATGTACACGATGAACTTCGTGCGCTCGATCATCGTGCCCCACACGATCGCGAGCGACACGGCGCAGAAGACGAACTCGAAGAACCACTTCGCCGACGCCGTCGCGGTGCTGGCGTCGATGGCCGGCAGGTGCAGCTGCGAGCCCGGGCTGAACGTCGGGAAGAAGCCGCTGCCGCCGAGGAAGGCGAACCAGCCGCCGGCGCCGAACGCGAAGCCGAAGCCCACTGCCCAGTAGGCGATGGAGCTGACGCTCAGGTTGGTGACGACCTTGGCGACGATGGTGCCGACGTTTTTCATGCGGCTGTAGCCGACCTCGAGCATCGCGAAGCCGGCCTGCATGAACATCACCAAACAGCCGGTGACGATCACCCAGACGGTGTCGGCGGCGATCCCCGCGGCCTGCGTGGCCGTCTGGTCGTCGGCCATCACCGCGATGGGTACCAACGCCGCGGCCATGGTCACCGCGGCTGCCAGCAGCAAGATGAGCTTCCGCTTCATCAACGCTTTCTTGAACGCGATCGAAGACCTGGGCAAAGTCCCCTCCACTGGTGGTAATCCGCCGGCTCGAAGCCCAGCCTATGGCGCCGTCAGGCCGCTCCAAAACGTGTGGCTAAGACGAACTGCCACGAGGCGAGTTAGTGCGAGGAGCACGATTGGCAGGCGCCTGTGGATATCTTCAGTCGTGTGGACCACACGTAAGTCGAGGCTGCCAATTCGTACCTAGCTCACCGTGAACCTGGGTGCGCCCGTTCCTACGATCACTGTGGGGCCCGTCAAATCCAAATCCCAAAGATCCAGGAGGGTGTGTTTATGGCGATCGTGACCAAGTCCGGAAGCAAGACCAGCCCGCGCGAGGTGCTGGAGCGCGCCAAGGCCGAGGGCGTAGAGGTGGTCGACGTACGGTTCGTCGACCTGCCCGGCACATGGCAGCACTTCAGCCTTCCGCTCGGCGAGCTCGATGAGGGCAGCTTCTCGGAGGGACTCGGCTTTGACGGCTCCAGCATCCGCGGGTTCCAGTCCATCGATGAGAGCGACATGCTCCTCATCCCGGACCCCGACTCCGCGACCATCGACCCGGTCCTCTCGCACAAGACGCTCTTTCTCATCTGCGACGTCATCGACCCCATCACGCGCGAGCCGTACAGCCGCGACGCGCGGCTGATCGCTAAGAAGGCGGAGGAGCACCTGCGCCGCTCGGGCATCGCCGACGTCAGCTACTGGGGACCAGAGGCGGAGTTCTACCTCTTCAACTCGCTTCGATTCGATCAGAACGCGCACAGCGGTTACTACTACATCGACAGCGAGGAAGGCATCTGGAACTCGGGTCGCAACTCGGAGCCCAACCTTGCCTTCCGGCCGCGGCACAAAGAGGGCTACTTCCCCGTGCCGCCGACAGACAAGCTGCAGGACCTGCGGTCCGAGATCATGCTCAAGCTGATCGAGGCCGGCGTGCAGGTCGAGGTGCAGCACCACGAGGTCGGCACCGCCGGCCAGGCCGAGATCGATCTGCGCTTCGACTCGCTCACCAAGATGGGCGACAAGATGATGGTCTACAAGTACGTGATCAAGAACGTGGCCGCGCAGCACGGCTACGTCGCGACCTTCATGCCGAAGCCGCTTTTCCAGGACAACGGATCGGGCATGCACGTGCACCAGAGCCTTTGGAAGGACGGCGAGAACCTGTTCGCCGACAAGTCCGGATACGCAGGGCTGAGCCAGACCGCGATCTACTACATCGGCGGCCTGCTGAAGCACGCGCCGGCGCTGCTCGGCATCTGCGCGCCGACGACCAACTCGTACCGCCGGCTTGTGCCGGGCTACGAGGCGCCGATCAACCTCGTCTACTCGAAGCGCAACCGCTCGGCGTGCGTGCGCATCCCGATGTACTCGACGAACCCGAAGACGAAGCGCGTCGAGTTCCGGTCGCCGGACCCTGCCGCCAACCCGTACCTGGCGTTCGCGGCCTGCCTGATGGCCGGCCTCGACGGCATCAAGCACAAGATCCTGCCGCCCGAGCCGGTGGACAAGGACATCTACGAGCTCGAGGGCGAGGAGAAGTCGCGGATCAAGTCGGTTCCCGGCTCCCTGGCCGAGTCGCTGGACGCGCTCGAGAAGGACCACGCGTTCCTGACCGAGGGCGGCGTCTTCACGTCGGACGTGATCGAGACCTGGATCGACTTCAAGCGCAAGCGCGAGGTCGAGCAGGTCGCGCTGAGGCCTCACCCGTGGGAGTTCATGCTCTACTCGGACGTCTAAAAGAACTCACACCCTCTAGGAGGAGCCCTGCCGTAACAGGCGGGGCTCCTTCTTTTTCGCGATTTGTATACAAACGCGGGTTCGCGGGCCGTTGAAAGCCGCGTTTGTATACAGAAGAGGGACTGGACTACATGCCCAGCATCGCCCGGGCGCGCAGCGCGATGCTGATCGCCACGCGCGTCTCCGGGTCGTCGAGCGAAAGGCCCGTGAGCGACTGGATGCGCTCGACCCGATAGCTCATCGAGTTGATGTGGATGCCGAGCTGGCGCGCCGCCGCGCGGCGGATCCACCGTTTCGCAGACAGCGCCTCGAGCGTTTCCAGCAGCGGCGTGTCGCGCGATTGCGCGTACTGAAGCAGCGGACCGAGCAGCTCCTCCACGAATCGGCGCAGCGCCTCGGGGCTCTGCACCTCGAGCAGCAGCCGGAAAGCGCCAAGCGAGCGATACGAGGCCACGCGCCCGCGGCCGCCCGCGCGCCGCGTGAGGCGAAGCGCCTGGCGCGCCTCCACGTGTGACCGCGCCAGCTCGGCTACTGAGTTGGCGACGTTGCCGATGCCAACCGACGCCGTGCCCGGCTTCATGACCGGGGTGGCGGCGGCCAGGATCTGTCCGGCCAGCTTCTCGCAGGCCGCCAGGTCTGGCGCGACCTCGTCCGGTACGAGGAATACCGCAGACGCCGTGCGCACCAGGGCCAGCGCATCGGGCATGCGCGAGCGAATGAGCCCGCTCAACGCCCCGTCGAGGCGGTCGCCTTGGGTCAGAACGGCGGCCTCGGTCTCGTCATCGTCGGGCTCGAGCACGACGACCCACGCCCGATGCGGCAGGCGATGACCGAGCCGCTCAGCCTGGCGGGCGATGCGCTCGGCCTCATCGCCCTCGAGCCCGCCGGCCAGCATCTCCTCCACGAGGTCTCCCCGCAGCCGGCGCTCGACCTCGGCCGCGGCCCGCTCCTTGGACATCTCTAGCGCCAGGACCGTCGAGCCGTGCTCGAGCGCGCGGACCCGGCCCTGGCTGTCGGCGGCCCGAGCATCGAGCCCGACCGCCAGCAGCCCAAGCACGTCCGCGCCCGCGCGCACCGGCACCAGGTCGATCGGACGCGCCGGCCGCCCGGCGCTGATTCGAACCTCGCGTGCACCGGCTTGCGAGACGGCGCCCGGCACGTGGAGGCGAGGCGGCATCCCGTCCGACGGCACCCCCACGCCACGCACCCGATGGCCGTCGGGCGAGTACAACGCCGCGGGTCCGCCGGCAAGCGCGCCGACCGCCTCGAGGATGGACCTGATGCCCGCGCCTTCGAGTGAGAGCTTCGTGAACCGCTCATGGATGTCGTGCGACATCTGGATCTCCGACAGCTGCGCCTCCAGCCGCCGCTGCAGCTCGCTGCGCTCGAGGATTCCGGCGACCTGGCCCGCGATCGCGCGCAGGAAGTCGATGTCGCCGGCACTGAACTCGCGCAGCTCGGCGGCCTGCGCATTAAGCACCCCGACCAGGCGTGGTCCCGACTCGATGGGCACCGACAGCATCGAGTGGAACCGGTCCTCGTCCAGGCCCGGCACCCACTTCCAGTGCGGGTCGCGGCTCACATCCGCCACCACCGCAGGCGAGCGGCTCTCGGCGACAAAGCCCGTGATGCCCTCCCCCACCTTCATCTTCACCTTGCCGACCATGTTTTCGTTCAGGCCGTTGGTGGCGGTCAGCAGCAGCTCGCGACCTGACGGCATTAGCAGGTAGAGCGAGCACACGTCAGTGCCCATCGCAGTGGTGGTCTCGCGAATGATCAGCGCCAGCAGCTCGTCCGGCTTCTGCGTGGAGGCGGCGGCTTGCGCCAGGCGAACGAGGAAGCCCAGCTCGCGGGCAGCCAGGTTGCTGTCAGAAGTGCGCTTCGCGGCCGGCATGTAGTGTCAATAACACAACGCAGGCCGCCTTGCCTAGTGTGATCAAGACAAGTGAGAGAATAGAGGGGTGATCAAGCTCATCGTCGAGATCCTCCTCGCGATCTTTCTTCACCCAATCGCCTGGGTCCTGTGCGTGATCAACATCGTCAATCGCACCGACATGAGCGGCGCGAAAAAGGTGATCTGGATCATCGTCACGTTCGTCTGGGGCATCGGCCCGATCCTCTACGTCCTGCTCGGCGACGGCGCTTTCTGGTGAGGGCTAAGCCAGCCCGATAAAGGTCTCGCAGCACACCGGGCCGAAGTCCGGCGTCCAGCGCAGGCCAAGCGGCGGCGACGTACTGGACGCACGAAAGCATTCAGGCACCGGCCCGAAGCTCGCGCCATTGTTGAACTCGCTCCGCGGCCACTGCGCGCAGTCGGGCGCAAAGTAGGCAGGTCGGTGCTCGTTCTTCTGGCTGTCGATCAGCGTGAAATCCTCGGGCGCCGCGTGGGTCGATGAGCTGGAGTTGCGGAATGTGAGCTTCATCGTGACGAGGCCCTCCTGGATCTTGAGGTCGCTGACCCACACGATGTATCCGCGCACGTTCGCGCACGGCAGCGGCTCGCAGGGCGCCGTCGAGGGCCCGGCGCTTGGCGTGGTGTCGAAAGGAACCTTCAGCGACACGAACGCGGCCACCGCAATCCCGAGCACCACCGCCGCCCCGGCACCGATCGCGGCGTACTGCAGGATGCGATTCCTGGTCACGGCAACATGATGCTAGGAGTCGGTGGAACCCATCCCGTCGATGCGCCACCGCAGCGAGTAGGGGCTCTTCTTCTGTCCATGCGTGGCGACGTACTCGCCCTCACCACTGATCCCGGCAAGGGCGGCAGTCCCTGAGCCCGGGACGATGCGGAGCGCAGCCCGCACCGAGCCGTCTGCGAACGTCCCATCGTGACGAAGCACGAAGCTGCCGTCGCGATCCGACAGCCGGCCCCGGACCTGCTCATAGCCGACAAACGTGCCCATGTCGTCGCTGATGTAGGTCATCACGTACACCAGGTCGGACGCGCCCTCGATGTCGCCGTGGAAGTCGTTGCTGATGCGAGCCTGGGTCAGCTTTGGCGCGACGTCCGGCTCGCTGTAGGCGGATTCCTCCCAGCGGGTGAACTCGAATACCCCTTCAGCCGTCTTCATGAGCCAACCCTACCCCTGTTGGACGACGAGGCTCAGTCGGAGATCAGCTTGAACGCGATGCGGCGGCCTCTGGATTGGGCCAGCGTGAACCACAGGCGCAGGACGCCGTCGACGACATCGACCTGCTCTGTCCCGCCCACGCGGATCGGCCGCAGGCCCGCGTCTTCGATGAGGCGCTCGACCTTCTCGTTGGGGGCGCGATCCGGGCCGGCGTAGAAAAGATCGGCCTTCTCGCCACCCAGCTCCGGATTCGCGAACACGTCCACGCCGAGGCTGTTGAACGCGCGGAAGAGATGCGCGTTGGGGACGATTTTCGAAATGTCCGGCCAGGAGTTCATCGATGGCGCGCCGAAGTTGTTCGTCGCGTCGATGAGGACCTTGCCGTCGAGTCCTTTCTTGTGCTCGCACACGAAGTCGACCATGGCCGCCGCCGGAATCGCGACCAGGACGATCTCAGCGCCCGCGATGGCCGCGTCGATCGGCTTTGCGCCGTCTTTCTTCGAAGGGTCGCGCAGGCCGTACGTGACCTCGTGGCCTGCCTTTTCCCACGCCCCGCCTACTGTGCCGCCGATGTTCCCCGCCCCGATGACAGCAACTTTCATGGTCAGCACTACCTGAGCACCGGCACCTGGTATTCCGAACCCATGTTCCCGCCGCCAGCGACCACAATGCCCGAAGGCAGCGTTGTCTGCCGTGAATAGGCCTTAGCGGGCCAACCGAGGAGGCTACGAATGCATTCGATTCGCAAGTTCGTCGGAAGGGGGACCTTCGCGCTGGCAGTGGCGGCGCTGTTGGTGTTGGCAGTCTCGGTGCAAGCCGGGCAGGCGGCAAAGAGCACGCGCGTAAGCAACAACAACGTCGCGCTCGCCAGCCTGTCGCAGCCTCGCGCCCATGAGTTGACGTCGGCTCAGCCGTCGCATGAGGCCTCGGTGGCTCCGTCGCAGCAGTGCATTGATGCGGTCAACGCGCTGAGGGCTGCATTGGCAAAGGACAAGGAGGAGGACGGTCTCGAAGCCGCCAACGCCTCGGGTGACACCGAGACCGGCGCCGACCTGACCGAGGACGCCAATGAAAAGGCAGCCTTGAAACCGCTCGTCACCGCGGCCGGGTCCGCGTGTGGCGGCGAGCTGCACCAGGTCGGGGCACCGCCGGTTCCCAAGACGCCTGCGTGCCAATCGGCATTGACCGCGCTGAAGAGTGCTTTCGCCGCGGACAGGGCGGAGGATCAGGCCGAGCTGTCCAACGGGACTGAAGGCACTGCGGCCGACCAGACCGAGGACCAGAACGAGGGCGCGGCGAAAGCCAAGCTGTGGGCGGACGTGCGCGCCGCGTGCGCGAGCAGCTTCCAGGCGTTCTCCTTGACGTCGGGCGGAGCTGACGACCCCTGGCACCGACGCTGACCTCTAGCTGAATATGCCGAAGGGCCGGTCCGTCGTGACCGGCCCTTCTTTTTTCGGCCATTCGTGGTGCCCGTCGTCTGGCTGGTGCCCGTGTCGACCTTCGGTAGATGTGTCGTGAAACTACTTCGGTTGATGTGTCTCACTCCCACTGAAAGTTACCGCCGCCGCGGCGCCGTGCCGTCGGCATGTAGTTTGCGAACCGGGCCGCTGCTGGTGCGAGCCACGGTCTTGAGCAGCTCGTTACCCACCCAGAACTGAAGCAGGCCGTCGGTCACCAGCACGTCACAGGCGCTGCCGGCGTAGTTCCTGCCCACGCTCACCTGCTGGTAGCCGACGCCCACCACACCGTTGCTGGCCACCTTCCTGCAGACCCACTGCTCTCCGTTGCGCTCTGGATGTCTCAGCTGATGCCGGCCTTCTTCAGCGCCAGAGCGGAAGCGGCTCTCGGGGGTGAGGTCGCCCAGTCCCTGGTGCGGCCGCTGCGTGTTGTAGTAAGTCACCCACTCATCGAGTGCCTCCTGTGCAGTCTTCAAGGTCTTGAACACCTGCCTGGTGTTGAACTCGACTCGAAGCGTCTTGTGGAAGCGCTCGATCTTGCCCGTTGTGGTCGGCGAGCGTGGTTGGGTGAGGATGTGGTCGACCCCGTTCTCGCGGCAAATGCGGTCGAACAGCACCTCTACTGGTGGCTGAGCAAAGCGGCCAGTGAAGACCTTGCCGTTGTCGGTTAGAACCTGGAGCGGAACGCCGTAGGTGTGCATGGCCGAGTTGAATCCGTCGCAGACGGACTGAGTTCTCTCGCTGGCCATGAGGCGAGCTGACACGCAGTACCTCGAGTGGTCATCAATTCCAGTCAGGGCCTTGGCGCTGCTGCCGTCTGCGAGCAAGAAGCCGTGCACCAAATCCAGCTGCCAGAGCTCCATGGGTCCGCCACGCTCCCAGCGCTTCCAGGTCTCCCGGCGCCGGCGTCGCGTAATGGGGTCGATGACAGCGGCCCGGACCAAGCAGCGATAGACCGCCGACTCT
>WNFW01000491.1_pt1 | contig 25200 bp, 21 predicted proteins | sample 5400131 | NCBI WGS metagenome assembly WNFW01 (sample SAMN13153362, study PRJNA577476) | soil metagenome | isolation source: 20 cm soil or saprolite under grassland replicate 1 | place: USA:California | collected 2016-06-15 | reverse complement strand
CAAGCGCTCGCAAAAGTTGCAGCCGACAACAAGATTTCGTCTGTTCATGTGAATTTTTGCGTGGAAGAGGAACGGGAGGCGCTGGAGGAAGTCGGCTTCATGCCGCGATCCGGTCTCCAGTTTCAATGGCAGAACGGCGGATTCAACTCATTCGACGACTACCTGGGGAGTTTTCGCAGCGATCGCAGAAACAAAATCAAGCGCGAGCGGCGCGAGGTTTTTCAAAGGGGAATCGTCATTCGCGCCGTCGAAGGAGAGGAGCTGACGCAGAAGCAGTTACGGACGATGTATCGGCTCTACAAGACCCACGTGGATCGACTCTATTACGGGCGGCAGTACCTGACCCAGGATTTTTTCGACGAAGTGCACCGCCGCTTACCCCAGCATGTTTGCCTTATGCTGGCGGAACGCGATGCTAAGATCATTGCGGGAACCTTCAATGTGCGTGACGATAAAGCGATGTACGGACGGTATTGGGGCGCTTTCGAGGATCTACCCTTTCTCCATTTTAACGTCTGTTACTACTCGGCCATCGAGCATTGCATTCGTTTGGGCTTGGGACGCTTTGAAGCCGGCGCCGGTGGGAGTTTCAAACAATTGCGCGGGCTCGACCCGCGCACGACAGTGAGCGCTCATTACGTCGTTGACGGTAAGTTTCGCCGGGCCGTGCAGCGCTACCTGCAGCAGGAAAGAGAGCTGGTCCGGCAAAAACGGGAATTGTTGCTCGATCGGAGCCAGCTCAAACCGCAATACCAAGAACCCTAATTGCATGCTGCGCGCTCCATTTCCTTGACACCTGGGGGGCTTTCCTTTAACGTTTGGCGCGGAGTCAAACGCATGAAGTTACCCGTGCGCACCGTTGTCGAGCCGCTGCTTTTTTTCGCGGGACTTTTGATACTCTGGGAAATCCTGGTCGAGCTAATCAAAATTCCGGCCTTCATTCTCCCGCCGCCCGGAGATCTCTGGCTCTCGTTCATGAAGAAGTTACCGATCCTCGCAAATCATTCTCTAATCACATTTGCAGAAGCGGTCGGCGGATTCGCCCTTTCTTTAGTGCTCGGAGTTTTCTTTGCAATCGCGGTTGTCTACTCACCCCATCTGCAGAATACGATTTATCCGCTCATCGTGATTCTTTACGCCATGCCGAAGAGCGCTTTTGCGCCGCTGATGGTCATTTGGATCGGCTACGGACTGTTTTCCAAGATCGCGATCGCCTTTCTCGTTGCGTTCTTTCCCATCGTGGTCAACACCGTTGTCGGACTCAAAGAAGTAGAACCCGAGCTCTTGGAGTTGGCTCGTATCAATCGTGGATCACAGTTTGACGTCTTCAAGAAGATCCGTCTGCCCAACTCGCTTCCCTATATGTTCGCCGGGATTAAAGTCGCCATTGTCCTGTCGGTGACCGGCGCCATCGTCGCGGAGTTCGTCGCCGCCAATGAAGGGCTGGGCTATCTGATACTTCAAGCAAACTACAGCTTGGATACCGCGTTTGCGCTGGTGATCTTGTTGATCCTCGCGCTGTTATCCTTGGGGCTTTTCTGGCTCATCGATGTGGTTCAAAAGAGGCTGACGCCGTGGAGCGCCGAGGTGCGTCAAGTCGAGGGCTCTTTCTGAAACTGGAGGTCGAATCATGCAGTCGACGTCGACAGGGCGGCTACGCGGAATCAAAATCACATGCGTCGTCAACGCCTTCATCCTAGGGTTCTTGTCGGCCGGCGTTGTTCAAGCCTTCGCGGCAGAATTGAAACCGGCCACGATTCGCATGGACTTTATTCTCGGCGGCAAGCATACACCTTGGTTTGTTGCTTTGGAGAAAGGTTTTTATGCCAAGCGTGGTCTCGCGGCCACCATTCAGGCAGGCACCGGCTCGGCCGATACGGTCCGCAACATCGCCGCAGGCGGAGCTGATTTCGGCTTTGCCGATATCTCCACTGCGATAGTCGCTAGATCCCGCGGCACGGGAGTCGTAGCGGTCGGCCAACTCGGTTATGTCGGCGCAACGATTCTCTGGCGGGATGAAGGTGCGATCAAAGGCTTAAAGGATCTCGAAGGGAAATCCTTGGCCATCAGCCCGGGACAGGCGCAATGGTTTCTGATGCCGGCCTATTGCCGCATCAATAAGATTGATTTTAAGTCCATTCGCATCCAAGAAACCGCTGCGCCGATTCAACCGGCGGCGTTGGTCGCGAAGAAAGCCGATTTTATCATCATGTTTCGCGCCTCGAACGACGAGGTGGCGGAACAAGCGGCAACCAAGCAGGGAATCAAGCTGACGCGGGTCTACATGAAGGACACGGGCCTCGATATCTATGGCAGCGGACTGGTCGTCAAGGAGGACGACATAAAAAAGCGGCCGGAGTTCGTGAGGGCTTACGTGGAAGGGACCTTGGAGGGGCTGCAGTACAGTCGGGACCACCAGGAAGAAGCGCTGCAGATCTTACTCAAACACAAGCCCGAGCTGGATCAAACGCTGACGACGCTGCAATTGAAAAATGCTCTCTACGAAGTCATGATTCCGCCGGAATCGGTGCAGTCGGGACTGGGATACATGAGACCTAACATCATGGAGAAGACGGTCAAAGTAACCAATGAGTTCTTTGACGTCGCGCGCAAAGTATCGCTGAACGAAGTATTCACCAATCAGTTCATCAAGAGGTGAGGGGATCAAACCCTCAGCATCCGCAACGTGCCGCCGCTCATCTCCGTGCAAGAAGTTTCCAGGGTGTTTCATGGCGGCGCGAAGTTCGTGAACGCGCTGGATCGCGTCTCCTTTGAGATCAGCGATGGCAGTTTCGTCTCCCTCGTAGGCCCCAGCGGCTGCGGCAAAAGTACGCTCCTCAAAATTATCGCGGGGCTGCTCCCCGCCAGCTCGGGAAGCGTTTCCGTCAGCGCCAAACCTGTCGATGGGCCGCTCGAAAATGTCGGCATGGTGTTTCAATCGCCGGTGCTCCTGAAGTGGCGATCGGTCCTCGGCAACATCCTGTTGCCGGTGGAATTTGCCAAACTCGGGGTGGGAGATCACATGGAGCGGGCCTGGTCGTTGCTGCAACTGGTGGGCTTGAAAGGTTTCGAGGAGATGTATCCACATCAGCTTTCCGGCGGGATGCAGCAACGCGTTTCTCTCTGCCGCGCGCTGGTGACCGACCCTCAGCTCCTCTTGATGGATGAGCCGTTTGGCGCACTGGACGCGATGACGCGCGATGAGTTGGACCTGGAGCTGCTGAAGCTTTGGCAAGAGAAGAAAAAAACCGTGCTCTTTGTGACGCACAGTATCCAGGAGGCGGTGTTTCTTTCCGACCGCGTATTCGTGATGTCTCCGCGGCCGGGTCGCTTGTTGGAGAATCTGGCCATCGACTTGCCGAGGCCGAGAACGATGGAGATGATGAGCTCGGCACAATTTGGCGAGCACACGCTCAAGATTCGCGCCCTCCTGGCATCCGCCGCCAGTAAATCCGATACGTCCGCACGTTCCACTATGTGAATTCGGTTGCAACCTGCGCTATGATGTTTTGGCATCGATAACCGTTCCATAGGAAATTCCAGCACAAACGATATTTATGGCTCCTAGTCAAGGCATGACTTACACCAAAGCCGGCGTCAGCATAGAAGCAGGCGATCAACTGGTCAGACGCATCGTTCCTCTCGCGCGGAAGACTCAACGGCCCGGCGTGTTGGCGGGAGTAGGTGGTTTTAGCGCGCTGTTCGATCTCAAGCGCCGGGACTATCGTCGCCCGGTGCTCGTATCTTCAACCGATGGGGTTGGAACCAAGCTGAAGATCGCCTTCATGACGGGAATACACGGAACGGTGGGCATTGATTTGGTTGCCATGGGAGTTAACGACATTCTCACCCAAGGAGCCGAGCCGCTTTTTTTTCTGGATTATTTTGTCTGCGGAAAATTAAACGTCGAAGTGGCGGCAGCGGTGGTCCGTGGGATTGCGGAGGGTTGCCGCCGGGCAGGCTGTGCCTTGATCGGCGGCGAGACTGCGGAACACCCCGGGGATTTTCCCAACGGCGAGTACGACCTCGCGGGATTCGCCGTCGGGGTGGTGGACAAAAGCAAGATCCTGGATCCGAAGAAGATCGTTGCGGGCGACGTGCTGGTCGGAATTCCTTCCAGTGGTCTCCATAGCAATGGATACTCGTTGGCGCGCAAGGTCCTGTTCGACGTCGGGCGCATAAAAATTGGCCACCGGGTGCCTGAGCTGGGCCGCACGTTGGGAGAGGAGTTGTTAGAGCCCACACGGATTTACACCCGGATCATTCGGTCATTGTTCTCGCGTTATTCCATTAAGGGCGCGGCGCATATCACCGGCGGCGGCATTCCCGGAAACCTGCCCCGCATCTTGCCCGAGGGGCGACGCGCGTGGATCGACCGCCAGGCGTGGGAGGTGCCGCCGATCTTCGGTCTCATTCGGAGCATCGGGCGCGTTTCTTCCGACGAAATGGACCAGACATTTAACCATGGCCTCGGCATGATTTTAGTGGTAGGTGAAAGAGATCTCGATGGCGTCACGCGATTACTGCGGAAAATGGGTGAACGATATTTTGTGATCGGGGAAATTAGAAAAGGCAGGCGAGGAGTCACTTTTAATTCGTAAAGGTAGTCGTATGGCGCGAAAGGTTCCCATCGGCGTTCTTATCTCAGGCAGCGGCACCAATCTCCAGGCGATCATCGACGCGAGCGAAGCGAATAAACTGGATGCCACCATTCAGCTCGTTCTCAGCAATCGCGCCGACGCCTATGGACTCATGCGCGCCAAGAATCACGGTATCCCCGCGGAAGTGCTCGATCACAAAAACTTCACCAGTCGGGAAGCCTTTGACGCGGCGGCGGTCGAGATCCTGAAGTCCCGCGGCGTGGAGCTGGTCATTCTCGCCGGCTTTATGCGTCTCCTGTCACCTGTCTTCGTGAAGGCATTTTCCAACCGCATGATGAATATTCACCCGTCACTGCTGCCATCCTTCCCCGGGCTCCATGTTCAAAGAAGAGCGGTGGAGCACGGCGTGCGATTTTCCGGCTGCACGGTGCATTTCGTCAACGAGGACTGCGACGAGGGGCCCATCATCATTCAGGCCGCCGTTCCTGTCTTCCCGGAGGACACGGAGGAAACGCTTGCGGCCCGGATTCTGACGCAGGAGCACCGCATCTACCCGCGGGCCATTCAACTTTACAGCGAGGGCCGGCTTCGCGTCGAAGGCCGCAAAGTCTTTGTCGATGGCCTTACCAAAGAAGAGACCCAGGCGCTTTTGCAACCGCCGCTCGAAGGATGAAAAAAACTAAGCCGGTGCTGATTCTGCTGATGAAGCTCCTGATCAGCGCGGGGCTGCTTGGCTATTTTCTCACTCGAATCCATATCGAGCGTTTTGTAAACACGTTCGCGTCGGCGGACGTTTCCTACGTCGTCTTGACCTTGGTCGTCTATCTCCTTTCCCAACTGGTAAGCGCCGTACGCTGGATGGTTCTGGCTCGTCCCCTGGGATTCAAGACGTCATTCAAGGTGCTGGTGCATTACTATCTCATCGGGATGTTCTTCAATCTCTTTGCCCCTAGTACTGTGGGAGGCGATATCAGTCGCGTTTACTATCTCTCCCGGGATGACGCGAATCACTCGCAAAAAACAATGGCGAGTTCCACCATGCCCGCGGCGGTCTCGGTATTCATAGATCGGGCCATCGGCATGGTCGTGTTGGTTTGGTTGGGCGCCGTCGGCCTGTTTTTTTTCCCCGGGTACGCTGTTCCCCCGGTGGTGCGCGCCTTGACCTATGCGCTCGCCCTGGGATTCATTATTGGAGGGCTACTGCTTCCTGTACTTCGGCACGTGCTTCCTCAAGACGGCCATCCGATGGTCGTCAAGTTAAGAGTTGCTTTGAGAAGCTATCGGGCTCATTGGAGGGCGATTCCTCAGGCCATCCTCCTTTCATTCGTGATTCATCTGATTCAAGCCTGGATCCATTTGATTCTAGGCCGGGCGATCCATATAGAGATTCCGTTTTCGTACTGCATTATCCTCTACCCATTGGTGGGGACGTTCTCTGCTCTGCCCATCAGTCTCAATGGTCTTGGACTACGTGAGGGCGGCTATCTTTTCTTGCTTCAGTTCATCGGGGTCAATTCGGAAAAGGGCGTTGCCTTTGGCTTGTTGCTGTTTCTGACTGTCGCAGCGGATAGCCTGATCGGCGGGCTCCTGTTCTTGTTGAAGAACAGTCCTAAACCGTCGGCGGCGGTCGCCCAGAGCAAAATCTAGTTCAGTTCAAACGATTACCGTTATTGTTGGCGTGATGTCTTTACCGCCATACCGGCGACCATGGGCATAAATGTGGGTCATAGCGGGTTTCTCGGCAGTTTTAACGCCTGGCGAAAATTTGTTATCCTTCTGCGTGGGGTCGGTGTAGGCCAAAAGGAGATCGATGCGGATGTTTCAGCGGCGAAATTCATTGGGGCCGGCGTTGGGCGCAGTGATCGGTCTATCGCTGCTTGCGACCCCACTGCATTCGATCCACGGGGCCCCGGCGGCAAGCGCCGCAAATATCACGGCGCTGGAGGGCCGACCTCCTTCATTCGCTACCATCGCCAAGAGAACCATGCCGGCGGTCGTCAACATTTCGACAACGTCGCAACGTTCCGGGCGTGGCGGCTCGAACGATCCCATTGAGGAGTTCTTTAATCGCTTCTTTGGCGAATCGACGCCCAAAGAGAACAGCCAGCGCAGCCTGGGTTCGGGTATTCTCATCAGCAAAGACGGCGAAATCCTCACGAACTATCACGTCATTCGAAACGCCGATACCATCAAAGCCAAACTGGCGGATCAGACGGAATATGAAGGGCGGCTGGTGGGTAAAGACGATAGAACGGATCTTGCTTTGATCAAGATCAGGAGATCCGGCGGCAACATGCCCTTTGCCCGACTGGGCAGCTCAAGTCAATTGGAAGTGGGCGATTGGGTGATGGCGATCGGTAACCCGTTCGGCCTGGAGCATACCGTGACGGCGGGAATTGTTAGTGCCAAAGGGCGCGTGATCGGAGCCGGCCCCTATGACAATTTTATCCAGACGGATGCTTCGATCAATCCGGGAAACAGCGGCGGACCTCTCATCAATGCCTTGGGTGAGGTTGTCGGAGTGAATAGCGCCATCTTCAGCCAGAGCGGCGGGAACATCGGGATCGGTTTTGCGATTCCCATCGATTTAGCAAAAAAAGTCGTCGAACAGCTGAGGAAAAACGGTCGAGTGATTCGCGGTTGGCTGGGCATCCGCGCCCAAGACGTATCGCCGCAGCTTGCTTCATCGCTCGGTCTCACGCGGAGCGGCGAGATGTCGCTGGTGACTGAGGTAGCCGAGAATAGCCCCGCGGCAGAAGCAGGGGTTAAAATCGGAGACATCATTGTGGAATACAACGGCAAATCCGTGCCCAGGAGTCAGGACTTTCCATTGCTAGTCGCTGACACGCTGCCCGGTCAGAAGGCAACGTTAAAGATTATTCGCGACAAGAGAGAGCAGACGGTCCCGGTGAAAATCGGTGAACTCCCCGATGACAGCGACACTGGCCAGCCAACCGAGGCGAGAGATCCGGAGGTCGGCGTACGGGTTCAAAGGATTACCCCGGAAGCCGCGCGCCGCCTAGGCTTGAGTTCCACCAAAGGGGTGTTGGTGATGGAGGTGCAGCCGGGGAGCCCGGCCGACCAGGTCGGCTTGGAACCCGCCGACGTGATACGTGAAGTCAATCAGCGGCCGGTTAACAATGTTAGAGATTTCGAACTCGCCGTGCGTCAGGGTCGGCGGGGAGACCGCATCTTGCTCCTTGTCCAACGAGGTGATAACGCTGTATTCTTCGCAGTCAAGCGTAAGAGCTAGGAGGAATTATGTTTGGACTCGGACTTCAGGAACTTTTGGTGATTCTGGTCATCGCTCTAGTTATTTTCGGTCCGAGCAAGCTTCCGCAGATCGGTAGTGGCCTCGGCAAGGCGATCCGTGATTTCAAAAAGGGAGTCACCGGCGACGATAATGAGGAGGCCGGTAAGGAAGCGAAAAAGGACAACCCAAAAGACCTTCCCCGTTAATGTGAGCCTCAGTCGACCACGCGGATTTTACTCTCCCTAGCGGCGGTGTTGCGCGAGAGGTGATCTAAGCACTCTAAGCGCTTCCGTTAAACATTGAATAACGCGTTCATTGTGGGATAGATTTCATCTCGGCGCGCCTCGCTCTCGAGGCGTGCCCTCACGCCTAGGCCAAGATTCGACAATCATTCGATCCGGGAAACGAATGAAAATGATAACCCCCACGACTCAGTTGAGCTTTGATTTGATCGGTAGGCGAATAAGGTCCACTTATGCAGAATCGACGGCAGGAGATAGCGGATGAGGTTCTTACCTAGAGATGACAAATTCTACGATTTTTTTGAAAAATCCGCCCAGCAGGCAGTGCAGGGTGCCTTGCAATTGGAACAACTGTTGCGCAACTTCAATGACGTGCAAGTCAAAGCCAAGCAAATCAAGGACATTGAACATGAGGGCGACCTGATTACTCACGACACCATTGAAAACTTGAACCGCACGTTTATCACCCCGTTCGACCGAGAGGACATTCACGATCTCATCACTACACTCGACGATGTGCTCGATTACATCGAAGCCTGCGCCGAACGGCTCTTCCTTTTTAAGATCGAAAAGACGACGGAGGAATCGATTCTCATCTGCGGCGTTTTGGTCAAATCGGTGAAGCAGCTCGAGCAAGCCGTTTCCCAATTGCGCCGGCTGAAAGATGCGGATTCCATTCTCAGGCACTGCGCCGAAATTAACCGTCTGGAGAATGAAGGGGATTACCTTAATCGCGCGGCCGTGGCCAAGTTATTCGAGCCCAACAGCGATCCCCTGGAAGTGATCAAGTGGAAGGAAATCTACGAGACGATGGAGAACGCTATCGACCGGTGCGAAGATGTCGCGAACGTGCTCGAAGGCATCGCTCTCAAAAATACTTAGGCGTGACCGGCATCACCCGCCGCTCAGATGTCCCTATAGCTCGCGGGCGAGATGAAATCCGTTGTAGTCTTTCCTGCCGAGCACGACCGTATAGAGCGAACCCTTGGAAAGTTTATAGACCTTCTCTACCGCGAGGCTGGTGGTTTCAATGAAAGGCTTGAGTCGCACATTCGTGCGCCAGCCCAACCACCGGGTCAGGGGATCCAAGGCTTCTGTTAGAGACCCCAATAGTGGAAAGTCGCTGGTAAAATGATTGACGATGACGATGTTGCCCCCGGGTTTACAGACGCGTTGAGCCTCAGCGATCATGCGAACAGGATCGGGGACGACGGTAACGACATGGAAAGCCATGACGTAGTCGAATGTGTCGTCGGGGAATTCCAGATCGAGCGCGTTCATCTCGAGAACCTTGAGATGCGTCCAGCCGTTGTCCCGAATCTTGCGCTGGGCGCGCGCCAACATGTCCGGGGCTAAATCGATTCCCGTGACCTCGCAATGGCTTGGGTAAGCGGGAAATGAGGTGCCGGTGCCGGCGCCCACCTCCAAAACTTCGGCGCCGGGCGGAATATCGAGCTCTTCAATGACGCGTTCTAGGCGCGAGTAAAAAATCTTGCCGAAAATCTTGTCGTAAAGCGGGGCAAATTCCGAATAGAGCTTGCTTTCGTGCGCCTCGATCTCAGCCATGACACCTCAACCCCCACCCAGAATATTCAGGCATCCCGGATGTCTCTGCTTTGCTTTTTATAGAAGATGGAGATGTCGCGTTTGCGAAATCGCCACTGTTTGCCTTTTTTGAAAGCGGGCAAAATATTCTTGCGAGCAAATTCATCCACTGTGTCTGGGCTAAGATCCAGAATAACGGCAACTTGCCTGCTGTTCAACAGCTCCTCTTCTCTTTCCAACATAAACACCTCCCGGAGAATGATCTTCAGTTGCCCTTCGGCGAAAAGTTTTTTCCTTCTAACAAGTTCATCAGGTTGTGTCAAGGCGAATTGCCGCAAAATCCGCATCTGACTGGATTCCGAGCGAACGGAATCGGCAGACTCGCTAGCGCTGCGACCCGCTGCGGGCCGTCTCAAAGACCCGGACCGGCAAAATCATCATGTCCAGGCCGGCGAATTGAAGCTTCTGCTGCAGGGTTGCGGGTGTGTGGTTATGAAGAAACCGGCTAAATGCATTCTCTTTCTCAAAAACAAGTTTACCCGAGAAAAAGATCGGCTTGGGAAATTCTTTAGCGACGGCGGTGCACAGCTCTTCGAGCTCGTCCATCAAATCGACCCCAAGAGAGTAGCGATATTCGGCATACCATCCGAGACAGTTGGCAAACTCGACGAAGCTTTTGAGGTCTTCTTCTTTGGCCTTGCGTAGATTCTCAATTTCCTCGTGGCCCTTGAATTGTCCGGAATCGATGACACCGACGGAAATAAAGACCACGTTCTTGAAATGATTGGGAAACAACCGCGATATGTTTAGTAGTGCGTGAACGGCGATGCCATCGAAATCGCGCACGATGATTGCGGCCGTAGGTCCGTTCGGGTTCTTGGGCGGCACCGGTTCTCTTAGATTCGGTTGAAATGGAATGTTGATAAGAGCGTCGTCGAGGCTTTTGATTGCCCGCCGAACTCCATCGTAATGAGAGCGCACCGTGTAACATAAAGAAATGAAACCGAGGGTGACCAACAGGGTGACCCAACCGCCCTCGGCGAATTTGAATGTGACCGTGACGATCAGAATCGTGCCCGTTAACAGAAGGCCCACCCCATTAACGCTGAGCCTCCGCAGCCATTCAGATTGCGTCTTCCTTGCGTCCCACCAATGCTTACACATGCCCAACTGAGAGAGAGTGAAGGTGAGAAAGACGTTGATGCTGTACATGACGACCAGGAGTTTTACCTCTCCCCGGCTATAGAGCAGAAAGCTCATTGAAGTCAGTCCCATGAACCAAATTCCATCCCGTGTGACCAAGCGATCGCTCAGGAGAGAGAAACGGTGTGGTGCCCAGGAGTCCAGGGCCATATTGGAGAGTACTCGTGGGCCATCGATAAAACCGGCCTGTGCCGCTACCAGTAGTAGTGCCGCTTCGGTTACTAGCGTTAGGATGACCAGGGGAGCCGTGACCCCGGCATCCGCTCCAAAAAAAAGGCCATAGACCTTCGAGACAAGGCTCGCATTCAGTGTCTTGCCAGCTTCCGCTGAAACCTGATGCAGCAAGAAGCAAAGTAAAATTCCACTTGCAGTAAACGCCAGGGAAACGGCCATGTAAAGCATCGTGCGTTTTCCTGTCTCCACACGCGGCTCGCGCAAGACCGGCAGACCGTTGCTAACGGCTTCGATTCCAGTATAGGTGCCGCCGCCGAGGCTGTAAGCGTGCAGAAGAATGCCCAGCGTCGCCCAGGTCCCGATGCCGCGGATGTCGCCGACAGTTTTGTGAACCGATTGGGAGACGATGGAGGGTAGCTCGCCAATTCTAGTGCCTACGCCCAGCGTAATCGCGATCGCGTGCATGATGACGAATAGAAGGAAAATCGGCACAAGGAATTGCACGGACTCTTTGGTGCCACGAAGGTTCAGAAAGATTAAACCGAAGATAAGAAAGATTTCGGTGAGCAGTTTTAATCCGTGCACCGACAGCGGGAGAAAACTGAAGAGCGCGTCGGCGCCGCTGGCTACGGATATGGTGATGGTTAACATGTAGTCAACAACGAGGGCCGAGCCAGAGACCAGGCCCGTCTTTTGGCCCAAGAGCTTCGTGGCGACTAAGTAGCCACCGCCCCCGCTAGGAAAAAGTTCTATAATTTGCGAATAGCTGGCCGAGATGATGAAGACGGTTAGGGCCATCAAAATGGCCAGCGGCAACGCTAGCAAATAATGCTGCCCCAATGCCAAATACGCTTCTTCTGGGCCATAGGCCGACGAGCTGAGCCCGTCCGCTCCTAGTCCGACCCAAGCGAGAAAGGCGATAAGCGAGATGTGATGAAATACTTTCGGATCGAGAGGATCCTTCGGTTTGCCGAGGAGTAGCTCTCTGACGGACGATAAATGAAGCTTATTCACGTTGTTTCCTTGGTTGAGAGGGATAGCAAATTTCTTGACCAATAGAAACGAAACGAGCAAACCTCGATTCACTTTCGTCAACCACAAAAGAAACAAATGGAGTTAAGCGTCGCAGCACGATGGGATGCTGACTTGCGCCGTCGGTGCGCTTCCTTTAGCATGAGGGTGAGCTGCAAATCGAGCAACCTTCCCCGTGGGGAACGAGAGGCGTCTGAATCTTTTTCTATGTTCGACCGCCTATGAGAAAAGCCCTCAAGTTCGTCGGTTTTTTAGTATTTGTCTTGATCCTGTTTGTCGCCGTCGCTTCTTTAGCCTTTTACCATTTAATTCGAGAGGGCGAATTCCGCCGTTTCTTGATCAGCGAAATCGAAAAGCAGACCGAGTTGAAGGTGCAACTCGGCGAGGCCGACTTGGAGTTGGGACAGATCTTAGCCGTCGGGTTTCGCGATGTCGCTCTATCGGAGCCGGGCGGAACTGAACGAGCGATCACGGCCGAGCGCATTACCGCTCGGGTTGCGCTCTTACCTCTTTTGGAACGCAAACTTATTTTCTATGAGATCGGTCTCCAAAAGCCCACCGCCCAAATGGTACGGGATAAGGACGGTAAGATTGTTCTACTCGACCGACTTCTCAACCTGCCCTTTCTAAAAAAGAACGATTCTCAATTCGCTCTCGATTTGCGCGCGATCAACATCACGGGTGGCGAGGTCGATTTTTACGACCATTTCACCGGAGAAAGGCCGGCGACGACACGACTCCGGAACGTTGATCTGGAAGTGCAACGCATCAGTGGGGTCGCGCTGCGAGAGTTTTTCCAAAAACTGGCCCGACCCAAAACCAACCAGCCGCACGGGCCAGCGCTTCAATTCGACCTGCGAACGGGTGTGCAAAGGGACGGTCAACAAACGCAGGTGCGGGCTAAAGGGACCTTGGTTTTTCCCGGGGAGCAGCTAGAACTTACCAACGCTTGGTGGAATGCGGAAACCTGGATTACCGATGTTCCAGCGCCGATGATTCAGGCTTATGCCGGCCGCCGTTTGCCGGTAAAATCCATCAGCGGGACATTGAATTCACAATTACACGTAGAAGGAAGCATGAAAGAACGGCTCCACCTCAAGGGAGAACTCGCGTTTCGAAGTCTCGCGGCTGATGCCCCGGAAATTTTTTCCATGCCGCTAACGCCCGGGGATGGGCGCTTGGAACTGGAAGTGACCTGGCAACCTCAGCGGTGGGATCTCTCGCGGCTGTATTTTCGCTCGAAGGAGCTGAAGCTGGAGCTAAAGGGCGCATTATCGGGAGTGGACCGCAGGGACCCCCATGTACAGTTGAATTGGGTTACGCCTTCTCTTCCGATTGCGGTCGTTAAGAAATATCTGCCCAGAAAATGGATCGATTCGCCGCAGCTCGAACATGTCCTGGCGGCCTTACAGCAGGGTGATTTGCGCCTGAATAAAGCCGGAGTTAACGGCAGACTTTCGCAGATCAGCCAAATGACCAAGACGGGTCTTGACGGGCGCGTTTGGTTTGACGCCGAGCTGCATGATGTCGGAGCGAATTTTTCCGGCGGCTACCTGCCGCTGGGTGGGATTCAAGGACGCATTGCTTTGGATCGGGGCTTGATCTCCTTCACGGGCGTCAGCGGTGACTACGGGCAAAGCCGGTTGACGAATATCGACGGCAGCTATCGGTTCTTCGCAGCAGGCCAGGGAGCGCTCCAATTTTCCGCGCGAGGAGAGGTGGATCTGGCAGAGCTGCGCGAGCAATTGACGCAAGGATTTTTGCCGGCGCAGGCCACAAGGGTCGTCTCTTCCATCCAAGAGATAGCGGGTAGGGGAAAATTTGACGTGGCGGTGAGCCGAACGGCCGGATCGTTGCCACTGGTCGAAGGCAAAATCATGCTCGATGGCCCGCGCCTTCGGATAGATAATTTTTCGCTCTCGGAGATCAGAGGCGATCTCGCTCTCACGCCCACTGAACTCAAGGCCGAGAAAGTTCGCGCGCTGCTTTCCGGCTCGCCCATCCAGATTCAGCTGGATCTCAAGGACTATGCCCGGGATAACGGCACTTTCGACCTGGTTGTCGACTCTACGGCGGTCAAAGCAGGAGTGATCACTCGGCTGCTTTTATCGACCGGGTCGTTACAGGACCCGGGGTTGGTACGCGGCTTTATTCGTTACCAGGGCCCTTTCGGTACAAGAGAGGGCAGGAAGCTCACAGGCACCTTGGATCTTGCCGACGTTCAACTCGGGACTTTACCATTATTGCAACCTCTCAAAGAGCTCAATGGCAGGGTCAAAATCGACGAGACGGGAATCGATTTTCAGAATATCAGAGGCTTGCTGGTCGGCTTTCCCGCCAATTTCAGCGGCCGCTGGCGCTATTCGCAGAAGCCGCAATTGCTCTTTGATTTCGCCTCACCGAATTTAGACGTGAGTTATTTGTTGTCGCAGATCGAACCAGAATCCAGCGACTTCTACGCCAATCTGCAAGCCGAAGGCAGGATGGGGCTCGCCAAGGGCCGCGTGAAAGAACTTGAGTTGTCCGATTTGAAGTCTGACGTGGTGATCGACCATCGGGTGTGGCGGCTCAGGAACTTGTTCCTGCGATCCGCGGGAGGCTCAATCCAGGGAAGCGGAACGATTGCGGATAAACCGGACGCGGTAAGATTTGACGTGACGCCAAGGATTCAAGGCGTTCCGGTGCCGACATTTTTTAAATGGTTTGATATCACAAACGCGGAAATGACCGGAAGAGTGAACCTCACGGGCAACCTAGAGTCCATCGGTAAAGACGGTGCCGAGCGCAAGAAAAATCTGAACGGGTCGTTTAACCTTAGAATCGAAGATGGGACCATCCGCCGACTGCGGGTCTTGATTCAAATCCTGAATCTGCTCGATCTATCGCGCTGGTTTACGTTTAAACTTCCGGACCTCACCAAACAGGGTATTCGCTTCCGCAACATCACCGGGGATTTCAAAGTCACCAACGGTGTTTATTACACCGAAAATCTGCTGGTTGACAGCGACGATCTCCGTGTGAGCGGTGCTGGTAAAATCGACGTGCCTAAAAGCGAGATCGATTTCCTCGTCGCCGTGCGTCCGTTCGCAGGTATCGACACTGCCATCAACTACATTCCCTTGATCGGGCGAGGCATCGCGGCCATTAAGAATTCTCTGCTGGTGGCGAGTTTTAACATTACCGGCTCCATTGACGATCCGACGATTACCCCGGCGCCTCTGAGCACGTTATCGGAGGTATTTTTGAGTGTCTTGGGGATTCCAAAGAACATGATTGGCCTCGGCGACACGGAAAAAAAAGATCAGGCGACCGAGGAAGCGCCCAAACAGTCGGCAAAAGAAAACCCGCCCGCCTCGAGCAAATGACGATCCAGTTGCTTCTCTATACGAGAAAAGAGTGCTGTCTCTGTGAAGAAATGAAAGAGGTGATCCGTCAGGTCGCCACGGATCGTCCTTTACCGATCCAAGAGATCGACGTCGACACGTCGGATGAAATACAAAAAGAATTCGGCAACGAAGTCCCGGTTTTGTTTATCAACGGTCGCAAGGCATTTAAGTACCGAGTGACGGCCAGGGAATTGGCGAAAAGATTGGAGAGAGAAGACTCGGTTTCTTGAGCCATCTGCAGATTCGCTGTCCCCCTCCTCTTCTCTGTTGAAGAATCCAAACTTGACAATTTTTCTAATCGCAAGAGAATCCTCGAAACTTTTTAACGGCAAGGAGGTCGCGATGGACACCGACCACGGACTTGGCTCGTCCGCCGGCCAATGAGCGTGAAGACAAGAAAACCGTCGAAGCCTGTACGGAGATTGCGAGAGGCTGGTGCGCGGTGTAGAAAATAATTGCGCGGCTCGCTCCTAACGTAGTGCCACGAATTCAGAATCTCTCCGCGAAAGGGGATAAGAATGGCCAATCAAATCGTATGGTGTGATATCCCGGTTTTGGATTTAGATCGGGCGATCAAGTTTTATTCGGCAGTCTTAGGGGTCGAGGTCAAGAAGCAGGAATTCCCCGGGATGACGATCGGCATCTTGCCGCATAACGACGGAGAAGTCGGCGGCTGTTTATTCACCGGCAGTGAGGACAAACCGTCTGACAAGGGTTTGCTGGTTTATCTAAACGCCAATGCGCGGTTGGATGACGCGATCGCGGCTGTGATGCCAAACGGCGGCAGCGTGCTCAAACCCAAACACCCCATTGGCCCTTATGGTTCCCGTGCCATCATTCTGGATAGCGAGGGGAACAGGCTGGCGCTGCATTCGGATTAAAAAACTTGGACGGAGTCGGCCTATGTTCTCAAAATCGCTTGTGCTCAGACACGTTGGGCAGTCGAGGTCAGAATCCCCTCGGGAACCTTTATGCCGTGTTCGTCAAGAGCGAAACTTGCGGCGCTAGCAAATCTGCAAAGAAGTAAACACGGGATTCGAGACCACGACCGTCGGCTCGGTATCAGTCGCCGTCCTCCTGCCGGCGGCGGGGCCGGTCCGACTGTTTGAGAACTTTCTTGCGTAGACGAACTGATTCCGGCGTCACTTCCACCAGTTCGTCGTCGCCGACCCACTCGATGCCGTCTTCCAGCCCCATCTCGCGGTGCGGCGTGATGATGATATTCTCGTCGCGGCCGGCGGCGCGAATGTTCGTGAGCTTCTTCTCGCGGGAGATATTAACGTTTAAGTCGACGTCGCGCGAGTACTCACCGACGACCATACCTTCATAGACGCGGTCGCCTGGGGAGATGAAAATAATGCCGCGCTCCTGGAGATGAAAAATGGCGTAGGGCGTCGCCGTTCCTTCCCGGTCCGCGACCATAGCGCCGTTGCTGCGGCCTTGGATCGTGCCGTGCCACGGCGCCCAACCGTCGAACAAGGCGTTCATGATCCCGGTTCCGCGAGTGTCCGTGAGAAAACGCGAGCGAAAACCGATCAAGCCGCGCGAGGGAACGGAAAATTCCAATCGGACGCGACTCGAGCCGGCATGGACCATCTTCGTCATTTTGCCCTTGCGCATCGCTAAGAGCTGCGAGACGACGCCGATAAAGTCTTCGGGAACATCGATGACCAGCAGCTCAACTGGTTCGTGGAGGGTGCCATTGATCTCGCGGGTGACGACGGTTGGTTTGGAAACCTGCAGCTCGTAGCCTTCGCGGCGCATGGTCTCGATCACAATCGCCAACTGGAATTCACCCCGGCCGGTAACCTGAAAAGCATCGGGCTGATCCGTATCGGCTACTCTGAGGCTCACGTTCTTCCGCTGCTCGTATTGCAGCCGCTCGCGCAACTTGCGCGAGGTAACGAATTCACCTTCACGCCCGGACCAGGGGGAGTTGTTGGCGCTGAAGACCATGGCAATGGTGGGCTCGTCGATGCGCAACGCCGGTAGAGGCCTAGGATTTTCCCGATCGGCGATCGTATCTCCGATGCCAATGTCTTCAATCCCAGCGAGGGCGACGATGTCGCCGGCTTCGGCGATCGGCAGTTCGATTCGCTTTAAGCCTTCCCACCCATAGACCTGGGTCACTTTGACCGGCTGCTGGGTTCCGTCCATGCGACACAGCGTGTAGTTGCCGACGGCTAATGTTCCGTTCTTTATCCGGCCCACTGCAAGACGACCGACATAATCATTGTAATCGAGGTTGTTGGCTTGAAACTGGGTCGGCCCTTGTATATCGCCCGCCGGTCCTGGTAGCGCCTGCACAATGAGATCGAATAACGGTTTAAGATTCTCTGAAGGTTGCTTCAGATCGCGGGTAGCGATGCCGGCGCGAGCATTGGTGTAGACAACCGGAAAATCCAGCTGATCTTCGCTGGCGTCGAGATCGATGAATAGATCGTAGATCTCATCCAAGACCCCGCCAACACGGGCATCGGGCCGATCGATCTTGTTGATGCAGACAATCGGCGGCAGGTTGGCTTCTAAAGCCTTCTTCAGGACAAAGCGCGTCTGCGGCAGCGGCCCTTCCGAAGCGTCCACCAGAAGCATGACGCCGTCGACCATGGCGAGCGTGCGCTCCACCTCTCCGCCGAAATCGGCGTGACCGGGCGTGTCGACGATGTTGATCTTGACGTTGCCATAGTGAACGGTGGTGTTCTTGGCGAGTATCGTGATGCCCCGCTCTCGTTCGAGATCGAGCGAATCCATCACGCGCTCGGCCACCCTCTCGTTGGCGCGGAAAATGCCGCTCTGGTGCAGCAAGCCGTCGACCAAGGTGGTCTTGCCGTGGTCTACGTGGGCGATGATCGCGATGTTACGAATGTCGTCGCGACGCGTTGTCGTAGACTGAACCATGATACTCTTTTATTAGGGACCGTCGTCGGGTTGTCAAGCGCGAGCGTTCGATCCGATGCTCTGGCCCACCGAGCTTTCCTTGCGAATGGGCAGCCCCTAGAGTATTTTTGATAGGATTATGGGTCGTTTAAAGCGTTATGCTTTGCGCTACTGGCGACGCTATCTGGTCGGCGGGCTCTGTTTACTCGGCACGGCGACGTTGGTCATGTGGATCCCGTGGTGGATACGGGAAGCCGTGCGGATCATCGAGCACGGTGGGTCCCTGGGCGACATTACCCATTACTGTGTTTTCATCGGCGTGGCGGCGGTGGTTCAGGGCATCGTGCGCACCTATTCTCGCGCTCTGATCTTCAACGCGGGCCGTAACGTTGAGTACGATTTGCGCAACGACGTCTTTGCCCATCTGCAGAAGCTCCCCCGGTCCTTTTATCATTCCCAACGAACCGGCGACCTGATGTCACGCGTGATCAACGACATCTCCGCCGTGCGCGTCATGCTCGGCCCCGGCATCCTCAACGTATTCAGCGCGCCGCTCTATTACGTTTATGCCCTTGCGTTGATGCTTTCGATGGACGTGCGGATGACACTGGCGACTGTGGTCCCTTTCTCTGTGCTTATAGTCGCCGCTTGGAAGTTCCGCGCTGGCATTATGCGGAGCTCACTCGAAGTTCAGCGGCAGATGTCCGTCCTCAGCAGCCATGTGCAGGAAAACTTGAGCGGGATGCATGTGGTCAAGGCCTTTACGCAGGAAGAGCCCCAAGTCAGCGAATTTACAAAGCTGAACAAGGAATTCCAAGCAAAAAGCATAGAGCTGGCGAAAATGCGTGGCATCGTCTCGCCGGTCATGCAAGGGATGAATGGCCTGACTGTTCTGATCGTTATCTGGTACGGCGGCATCCGGGTGGTTCATGGCGACCTGCTGGTCGCCGATATCGTGGCGTTCATTGCCTATCTCAATATCCTAGCTTGGCCGACCGCCGCCTTCGGCTGGATGCTTTCACTGCTCGAGCGAGGCCGTGCCGCCGTCAAGCGTCTCGACGAGATCCTGGAAAGTAAACCGGAAATAGCCGATCCTCCGAGTCCCGTCGCGGTTCCGGTTCTGAGAGAGGGTATCGAATTCCGCGATGTGTCCTTCGCCTACAGTGGGCAGACAAACGGCCATGCCAACCTGGAAGACATCAGTTTCTCGTTGCCCGTCGGACGGACGGTCGGACTGGTGGGCCGCATTGGTTCGGGAAAGAGCACGGTGGCGCAATTGGTGCCGCGCTTGTTCGACGTCTCAGCGGGCGAGATTCTCATGGACGGACAGGACATTCGCAAGCTCTCCTTGACCGATCTGCGCAAGCATTTGGGCTACGTTCCCCAAGACCCGTTTCTCTTTTCGACGTCATTGCGGCGCAATCTCGCCTTTGGCCGGGACGATCTCTCGGACGAAGAAGTGCGTCGCGCCGTGAGGATCGCCAAACTTGATCGCGATTTGGAGATCTTTCCCCAGGGACTGGATACCATCGTCGGCGAGCGTGGCGTCACGCTTTCCGGAGGTCAGAAGCAGCGGGCCACCCTGGCGCGCGCGCTGCTGATGGATCCGCCGGTTCTCATCCTCGATGACTGTCTCTCCAGCGTCGATGCCCAGACGGAAGCGGAGATTCTGCAGGGACTCAGGTCCATTCTCGAAGAAAAGACCTGTCTCATCATCTCGCACCGGATCTCGGCGGTGAAGGGAGCGGACGAGATTTTGGTCCTTGACGAAGGACGGGTTATCGAGCGGGGCAACCACGAGGAGCTGGTTCATCGCGGCGGTGTTTACGCCGAACTCTACCTGCAGCAGCGGCTGACCGAAGAATTGGAGCAGATTTAGATGGCCGAACCGTTGCAGCAAGAAGAAATCCTCGGCAAAGCCTACGATCTGCGGCTGATCAAGCGGCTATGGCAATTCATGGCTCCCTACAAACGGCTGTTCTGGCTCGCCATGTTGCTTCTTCCTTTGCAACAGGCTTTCGGTCTGGCTCAACCTTATCTCATGAAAGTGGGCATCGATCAGTATATCGCCGGGCGAGACCTTGGGGGATTACGGAACGTGGGGTTACTTTTCTTCGGAGCCCTGGTGGGTGAGACCCTCACGGTATTTTTTCAGTATTACCTGACCATGCTGGTGGCGCAGCGGTGCCTGGCCGATCTGCGGGTGGCGATTTTCGCTCATGTGCAGAAGCTGCCGATGAGTTATTTCGACCGCAACCCAGTGGGCCGCCTGGTAACCCGCATGACGACGGATGTCGATGTCCTCCAGGAGATGTTCTCCTCCGGCGTTATGACGCTAGTCTCGGATTTCGTCATGGTCATTTGGATTGTCGGCATCATGTTCTATCTCAATGTCGGGTTGGCGCTGGTGTCATTGGCGTTGATCCCGCCTATGGCGATTGCCATTAATTACTTTCGCGTCAAAGCTCGGCAGACCTACCGCCAAATCCGCGAGCGGATCGCGCGCATCAATGCTTATCTCGGCGAAGCCATTTCGGGCATGGCCATTATCCAGCTCTTTGCCCGCGAGGCGAAAACCTATCGGGAGTTCGACGAACTCAACGCCTCCCATCGGGACGCCTATCATCTGTCAAATCTCTATGAAGCGGGTCTGTACTCGATGGTCGAAGCGGCGGGCTCGGTGAGCGTCGCGCTGCTCCTCTGGTGGGGCGGCGGTGAAGTGCTGCACGGTATCATCGGCATCGGCACCTTGGTCGCGTTCAACGAGTATCTCCACCGTTTCTTTGTCCCATTGCGTGACTTTAGCCAGAAATACACCGTCATGCAGTCCGCGATGTCTTCGGCAGAAAGAATTTTTCAGCTTCTCGATACGCCGATCCTGATTGAAAGCCCCAAGCGTGCGGTGACGCCAAAACCCTTCCGGGGAGAAGTGGTTTTCGATAACGTTTGGTTTCAGTACCGGGCGGATGATCCTGTTCTCAAGGGTGTGTCGTTTCGAATCGAACCGGGAGAAAAAGTGGCGGTGGTGGGAGCCACCGGCTCAGGCAAAACCACGACGATCAAGCTGCTGAACCGTTTCTACGATATCCAGCAAGGCTCGATCAAAGTCAGCGGCGTCGATGTGCGGGAGTGGGACCTTCGGGCGTTGCGGCGCCATATCGGGGTCGTCTTGCAGGATGTTTTTCTCTTTTCGGGAGATGTCTGCGCCAATCTCGCCCTCGGCGATTCCTCGATTCCGATGGAAAGAATCCAGAAGGCGGCTCAAATTGCCAATGCGGAGCGCTTCATTCAACGCCTGCCCGAACGGTTTTACGCGCGAGTGAAGGAACGGGGCAGTAATTTTTCCGGCGGTCAACGACAGCTCTTGTCTCTCGCGCGAGTCTTGGTGTTTGAGCCGGAAATACTCGTCATGGACGAGGCGACCTCGAGCGTTGACACCGACACGGAGCTGCTCATCCGAGATGCCATGGAAAAAATCATGCGCAACCGAACATGTCTACTGATTGCGCATCGTCTCTCAACCATCCGTAACGCTGACCGCATCATCGTGTTGCATCACGGGAAGGTGCGCGAGACGGGTCGCCATGCCGAACTCATGGAGAAAAAGGGAATCTATCATCGTCTCTATCAGCTCCAGTATGAGCGCGAAGTTTTGAAGCAGGTGGCGCCGGATGTGCCTCGAGTTCATGAGTAAGATTTTTTCAACTGAGCCGTCCGGCAAATTTCTCTTTTCGGGTTATTTGTCCAGAACCCATCTGACCAAGTGGCTGTGGGTTATCTTTATGGTCCTCGTATTGGGTTCGACGCTATCGGGCTGTTCTCCTTTTTACGTCATGCGGGCGGCCTATGAAGAAGGAAAAATCCTTTGGCGGCGCGAGCCCATTGCGGATTTTATCGAGAGGCCGGGTATCGCTGCGGACACAAAAGAAAAACTCGCGCTCGTGCTCGCCGTGCGAGAGTACGCCAAAAATACTCTGAAACTGAACGTCGGGAAAAGCTATTCCACCTATTCCTACGTGGACCGGCCGGAGCTGACTTACATTTTGACGGCAGCGCCGAAGACGGAACTAAAACCCTACACGTGGTGGTTTCTCGTCGTCGGACGAGTGCCGTATAAGGGCTATTTCTCCAGGGAGGAGGCCGAAACCGCGGCAGAGGAACTCCGCGCGGAGGGCTATGATACTAACGTTCGCACCTCCGCGGCCTTCAGCACCTTGGGCTGGTTTAATGATCCGTTGCTTGGACATCTGCTCAAATATGACAAGGTCACATTGGCGGAGGTAGTCTTTCACGAGTTGTTTCACAGCACCTTGTATGTAAAAGGCGCCGGCAATTTTAACGAGAGCGTAGCTAACTTTGTCGGTGGGCACGCGGCTATCGACTTCTTCCGTGACAAATTCGGTGAGGGGAGCGCGGAGCATCAGCGAGCCGTGCGAAACTGGGAAGCCGAATTGGAGTTTTCGGGATTCATAGAAAGATTTGCCGGAGCGCTGACGGAGCTGTACACCCGGAACATACCTTATGAAGATAAGCTGCGACTTCGCGAGGCGGTCTTCAGCCGATTTAAAAACGAATGGACGGATCGCCTCGCCAACCGGTCCACCCATCGCTTCCGCGGCTTTGCCTACCAGCCGATGAATAACGCCGTCATCATTCATTACCTGCTTTATCTTAGGAATTTGGAAATTTTTGAATCCATCTATCAAGCGGAGGGTCAAAATCTAGTTCGCACCATTGCAGTGATCCGCGACGCGGTAGAAAAAGGCGGCGAGCCGTTCGAGCAAGTACGGGGCTTGATCGACAAGCACAAAGCTTCCTCTTAGCCCTCGGCAAACACGGCTCTAAACCGTCTGATCGCCTCCACATGGCCGGACGGCGACGAGAGTCCGGCTTTCATGGTGTTCGCCGTTACGTGAGTCGCGCCCAGCTCTTTCCAAGCTTGGATTTCTTTTGTCCATTGTTCCGGGGAGTCTTGACCGATCATGATGCGGCCTTCGATGCCCACGCTTCTCGGATCGCGGCCGGCTTCGTGCGTATAGGCGCGAATCTTTTCAATCATCGCGCGGCACTTGTCATCGGGCCCCAACAACGGAAACCAGCCGTCGCCAAGTCGAGCCACGCGTCTAAGCGTTTGATCGTGACCGCCGCCAAACCAGATCGGTATCGGTTGTTGGATGGGCAGAGGATTCAATCCGGCGTCGGTGATCTTGTGCCATTCACCCTCGAAGGTGACCAGTTCCTGAGTCCAGAGCTTGCGCATGACTTCGACCTGTTCTTCCGATCGCCGCCCCCGATTCTTAAAATTCTCGCCGAGCGCTTCATATTCCACCGGGTTCCAGCCGATGCCGATGCCTAGGCGCAAGCGCCCACCGCTCAGGACATCCAGGGCGGCGGCTTGCTTGGCCACAAGGACCATTTGCCGCTGAGGCAGGATAATGACGCCGGTGGCCAGTTCAATACGCTTAGTCAGTCCTGCCAGATAGCCGAATAGGACAAACGGTTCGTGAAATGTGTCTTTATAGGTGTAAGGCGGGCGCCAACCCGGACGGCTGGCAGGATTGGCACCCACGACGTGGTCGTACGCCAGTAGATGATGGTAGCCCAATTCTTCGGCGGCCTGGGCAAAGTCGCGAATCGCCGACGGATCCTTGCCGATTTCCGTTTGCGGAAAGACCACTCCGTAACGCATGTTTTACTCCTTCCGGTATCTGTAAGGTCCAGTTTTTTCGGGAGTTATGACCGTCCTTGATTTTTATGCAGACCGTACACAAATTCTCCTTGTACGGTAATGATCTTGACAACCCTTACCAATAACATAGGATGTTTTCGCTAGGGAGGAAAGGATATGAATACCTTTCGAACCACCGTTCTTCTGGCCGTTCTTACCGCTCTGCTGGTTTGGGCTGGAGATCTCATGGGCGGACGGCAGGGCGCGTTGATCGCGCTCATTTTCGCCGGCGGCATGAATTTCTTCAGTTACTGGTTCAGCGATAAGATGGTCATCGCGATGTATCAGGGGCAGGAGATAACCGCCAACGATGATCCGGAGCTTTATGGAATTGTTCAGGATCTGGCTCAAAGAGCGGGGCTGCCTATGCCCCGGGTCTATATCCTTCCTCAGGATACCCCAAACGCCTTTGCCACCGGGCGCAATCCCCAACATGCGGCCGTCGCCGTCACCCAGGGGATCCGTCGGATCCTGACGAAGCGGGAGCTCGCAGGCGTTTTAGGCCATGAGCTAACCCACGTTATTAATCGTGACATTCTCGTCAGCACCATTGCGGCCACTTTGGCCGGCGCGATCAGTTATCTCGCTTACATGGCCCAATGGGCGATGATTTTTGGCGCCGGTCGCGACCGAGACAGGGACGAAGGCGGCGGCGGGGTCTTTGGCCTTCTGTTCATGATGATCGTCGCTCCGCTGGCCGCTATGCTGATTCAAATGGCCGTATCACGATCCAGAGAATATGGAGCGGATGATGGCGGGGCCAAGATTACCGGCGATCCGCTAGCGCTCGCCAGCGCGCTGCGCAAACTTCAAATGGCGTCGGAGAATATTCCTCTGCAGGTGAATGAAGCCACGGCAAACGCCACGGCTCATTTGTTCATCGTCAATCCGCTCACTCTCGGCGGGTTGCGGACCCTGTTCAGCACCCATCCGCCCATCGAAGAGCGGATTGCGCGTCTGGAGAAGATGGTGGGCTCGGGAGGAGCGATAAGCCGCCATTAACTCGAAGCTAGCTGGACGATCGGAGATAGAACCTTTTCCCCAAGCCACGCCGAGAGGTCGCTAAGACTTTGTTCTGTGGGGTCGAAAAGCACTTAAACTCGATAGGTTGCAAACCTTAGCTTAAATAGAGTCCCTTCATTTCAAGGCTATTTCAAAA
>WNFW01000490.1_pt1 | contig 25225 bp, 19 predicted proteins | sample 5400131 | NCBI WGS metagenome assembly WNFW01 (sample SAMN13153362, study PRJNA577476) | soil metagenome | isolation source: 20 cm soil or saprolite under grassland replicate 1 | place: USA:California | collected 2016-06-15 | reverse complement strand
GGCGCCCTGCCGCGCCGCCCAGCCGTCCACGATGATCATCCCCTTGGGCGTGAGCAGCGCGCCGTACACGAAGCCGCCGTCGCCGGACTTTTCCAGATCGCTGGTGAGCAGGCCCTGCACGCAATCCACCGCGCCGGGACCGACGAGCGTGATGATCCCGACGTCGGCGGGCGCCAGCACCGCGCCGACACGCAGCGCCTGCACGAACGCGGGCGTGGCGGTCGCGGCGTCGAGCCGGGCGAGCGTCGGCGGGCCGTGGGCGATCGGAGGGGGCGCGGTCATTTCTTGCGGAGGGTCTCGTCGAGCCAGTCGGCCACCGCCGGCCAGCAGCGGTCGCGCGCCTTGGGGTCGATGAGCAACCCGGAGTGCGTCAGGTGCGGCCCGGCGACGACGAACTTCTTGTGCGCGGTGCCGACCTTCTCGAACACTTCGTGACAGGCGTACGGCGGAGCCATCAGGTGATCCCCTTGCCCGGCCACCGCCAGATATGGGATGCGGAGGCGCGGCAGCGCAGCAAGGTAATCGAAGCCGTCCCGGCCCAGCCAGCGTCCCCTGACGTTCCAGCTCATCCAGTCTCCGAACACGTGCGCGGCCTCGTTCTCCGGGCCGAGCCGCAACGTGCGGGCGGGGAATTGTCTCAGGATGCGCGACAGCATCATCATCCCGAACGCACCCGCCCGGCGGCGCACACCGAGCGCGCTGGGGCCGGGCGTTCCCAACCCCACCACGGCCGCGACCTCGGGCGGCGGCGGCTCCTGCCGCGCCAGCCAGCACCACCCGATAACCGCTCCGAACGAGTGGCCGATCCACGCGATCGGCGCGCCGATCGTTTCCGCCGCGACCCGCGCGACCAGCGCCGGGGCGTCGCGCAGGATGCAATCCTCGAACCGCCAAGTGCGGGGTTTGGGTTCCCGGTCGCTGGCGCCGTGGTGGCGCAGGTCGGCGAGCCAGACGTCGTAGCCGCGGGAGTCCAGCAGGTCCGCGAGTCCGCGCCGCCACACCGTGTGGCTGCAGAACGCGCCGTGCACGCACAGCACCGCGGGCCGGCCCGAGGTCTCGCGCAGCCGGTGCAGGGCGATGTGCACGCCGTCGGTCGTGACGAGGCGGCGGCCGGTCACGCGTAATGGCCGGCCGCGGCGTAGGAGGCGTCGAGCAGCTCGACCGGGTGGCAGAGCGCGGCGCGCACGCCGGCGGCGCGGAGCCCGGCGCCCAGCTGCATCACGCAGCCGGGGTTCCCCGTCGCGACGACCTGCGGCGCGGCGGCGCGGAGCCGCTCGAGCTTGGGCGCGAGCACCGCCCGCGACATCGCCGGCTGCACCAGCGTGAACAGCCCCGCGCTGCCGCAGCACTGCTCGGCGTCGGGGACCGTCAGCAGCCGCAGCACCGGGATGGCGCCGAGCACGGCGAGCGGCGCCTCGGCGACGCGCTGGGCGTGCAGCAGGTGGCACGGCGGATCGTAGGCGACGCGCCGGTCGAGCGGCGCGCCGGGCACCGGCCCCCGCTCGGCGAGCAGCTCCGTGACGTCGCGGACGCGCCCGGCGAGCGCGGCGGCGGCCGGCTCGTCGGGCAGGAGGTGGCCGTACTCGCGCAGCATCGCGCCGCAGCCGGCGCTGTTCACGACGATCGGGTCGTCGCCCCCATCTGTGAAGGCCGCGACGTTCGCCCGGGCGAGGGCGCGCGCCTCGTCTGCGAGCCCCGCGTGCGCGTGCAGCGCGCCGCAGCACCCGCCGGCCGCCGTCTCGCGGACGGTGTAGCCGTTTACGGTCAGCGTGCGGATCGTGGCGTCATGGACGTGGCGGAAGAGACCTTCCATGATGCAACCGCGAAAAAGAAGGGCGGACAGAGGCGGACGGGGGCGGACAGTGTCGGACGCGCGGAGCGCCTTCGTCCGTCTCTGTCCGTCTCTGTCCGCCCCCGTCCGTCCCTGTCTTGTCGCCGCCAGCATCCCCATGGCGAACCCGACGCGCCCCCAACCCGCGAGCATTGCGGGCACACCGGTGTTCCGCAGCGCCCGCGCCAACGCATACACGATCCGCGACACGCCCGTCGTCGTGAGCGCCCACAGCGCCAGGCGAGCAAGCACAGGAACCCCGCGCCGCGCGGTGATGACTGCGCGCGCCGCTTCCAGGCCCCGGCCGTAGCCCACGCCCGAGGGACACACCGGCTCGCAGCCCCGGCAGCCGAGGCAGCGATCGAGGTGCAGGGTGAGAGCGGGGTCGTCGACTTCGAGGTCGCCCTGCTCCAGGGCGCGCATCAACGCGATGCGGCCGCGGGGGCTGTCGGCTTCGTCGCCGGTGGCGAGGAACGTCGGGCAGGCCTGCAGGCAGAACCCGCAGTGGACGCAGGAGTCCAGCGCGGCGAAACCGCCGCGGTCACCGCTCACTCATCGCCCTCGACGGCGGTAACGATGGTGCCTTTAGGATCGAACGTGTGGCGCAGGCCGGAGACGAGCGGTCCCACGCCCTCGCGGTAAGCCCCGAAGTGGCCGACGGTGCTGCGCAGCGCCCACGGCGCGCGCTCCAGGGTGAGCGGCACCTCGAGCGCGGCGAGCGCGCGGCGCAAGCGGCGCAGCCGGTCCGCCGTGGCGTCCCCGGCCCAGCGGATCGAGCCGACGCCCGGCGCCGCGGAGACCCACTCGTCGCTGAGCTGATGACGGACGAGGTCGAGCAGTTCTTCGCCGCCTTCGGGGAGCCCGCCGACGCGGAACGTGACGGGGCGCAGCGCGAACGCCTCCGCGGCGCGGGACCAGAACGCGTGCGCTTCTTCGGCGCGCAGCGGCGCGAAGCGGCCGCCCGCCAGCGCTCGCAGGTCGCCTTCGTCGGCGGCGACCGCCGCGGGCGAGCCCACCAGCCGCGCGGCGAGCACCCAGCGCTCGCGCCGGGCGAGGGCCGGCGACAGCAGCTCGAGCGCGGCGGGCGCGAGCTCTGCCTCCCGGATCTCGTCGGCGGCGGCGAGCAACTCCTCCGCCGGCCCCTCGAGCACCAGCGTTTCGTCGGCGCGCGGCAGCGCGCGCAGCCGCAGGTGCACCAGCACGATCACGCCGAACGCGCCGAACGCTCCGGCCTGGAACCGCGTGAGGTCGTAGCCGGCGACGTTCTTCATCACGCGGCCGCCCGCCTGGATGATGCGGCCGTCGCCGGTCACGAACGTGACGCCGAGCAGGTGATCGCGGACGGGGCCGAACCCGGCGCGCAGCGGCCCGGCGGTGCCCGTCGCGACCACGGACCCGAGCGAGCGGCCGGCGACGCCGGGGGGATCGAGGGCGAGCCAGGCGCCGCGGTCGGCGAGCTGCTGACGCAGCGCGTCCCAGCCGATCCCCGCCTCGGCCGTGGCGACGAGGTCCTGCGGCTCCACGGCGGTGACGCGGTCGAGCCGGCGGGTGGTGAGCGTCAGGTCGGCCGGCGCGTCGGGCGGGAGCCAGCTGCCGGTGCCCTCCACGCGCACGCGCCACCCCTCCTCGTGAGCGGTGCCGAGCAGCAGCGCGACGGCGTCGGGCGTGGGCGGGGCGACCCGTGGCACCTCGCCGCTGGCGGGCCCCTCGAGCACGGCGTCGCCGCCGAGCAGGGCACGGACTTTGTCGAGGAGGCTCACGAGGCGAGCTCCGAGAAACCCCGCGGCATGGCCGCGGGGTTAGCCCACCCGTGACGAGCACCGGGCGCCTGGTCCCATTCTCGGCACGCGTGCACCGGGATCACTTTGCCGGGGTTGACGCGCTCCTCGGGGTCGAATACGCGGCGCACCGCGTGCATCGCGCCGAGCGCGTCGCCGTCGAACACCAGCGGCATGTAGCGGAGCTTGTCGAGCCCCACGCCGTGCTCGCCGGTGATGGTGCCGCCGGCGGCGATGCACGTCGCCATGATCTCCGCGCTCGCGTGCTCGACGCGGGCGGCCATGGCGGCGTCGCGCGCGTCGAAGGAGATGTTGGGGTGCAGGTTGCCGTCGCCGGCGTGGAAGACGTTGCTCACCACCAGATCGTAGCGCGCGGCGATGGCCGCAATCGTCTCGAGGACGACCGGCAGGCTGGAGCGCGGGACGACCGCGTCCTGCACCACCAGGTCGCGCGACAGCCGGCCCATCGCGCCGAAGGCCTTCTTGCGGCCCTGCCACAGCCGCTCGCGCTCCTTGGCGTCCGCCGCCTGACGCACCTGGCGGGCGCCCTGACCGGTGAGGAGGGCCGCCACCTGGCGCGCTTCCTCGTCCACCGCGGACTCGTTGCGCCCATCGAGCTCCACGAGCAGCACGGCGGCGGCGTCGCGCGGATACCCCGCGGCGTACACCGAGTCCTCGACCGCCTGGATGCAGGAGCGGTCCATCATCTCGAGCGCGGCGGGGACCAGCCCGGCGCCGATGATCGCGGACACCGCTTCGCCGGCCGCGCGCAGCGAGGTGAAATCGGCGAGCAGCGTGCGCACCGCGCGGGGCAGGGGGACGAGCCGCACGGTGATGCGCGTCGCCACGCCGAAATTGCCCTCGGAGCCCACGAACAGGGAAACGAGGTCCGGCCCCCACGGCTCGCCGCCGGCGCTGCCGAGGGTCACCACGCGGCCGTCGGCGCGCACCACCTCGAGCGCCAGGATGTGGCTGGTGGTGACGCCGTACTTGAGGCAATGCGGGCCGCCGGCGTTCTCGGCGACGTTGCCGCCGAGGGTGCAGGCGGTCTGGCTGGACGGATCGGGAGCGTAGTGCAAGCCGTGCGGCGCGGCCGCGGCCGACAGCCGCGCGTTGACGACCCCCGGTTCGACGACGGCAGAGCGGTTGGCCACGTCGATCTTGAGGATGCGGTTCAGGCGCGTGAGGACGAGGAGGACGGCGTCGTGATCGGCGAGCGCCCCGCCGGAGAGGCCGGTGCCGGCGCCGCGCGGCACGAACGGCACGCCCAGGTCGGCGAGGAGGCGCACCACCGCGACCACTTCGTCCCGCGTGCCCGGCAGCACCGCGAGCCGGGGGAGGCGGCGGTGCGTGGGGAGGCCGTCCATCGCGTACGCCAGCCGCTCGGCCGGCGCCGCCCGGACGTGCCGCTCGCCCACCAGCCCCGCCAGCGCCGCGGCGAGGTTCACGACGCCCGCTCGATCTGCGGGTGCTTGCCCCCGCGCCCGTTCCCGCGGGCGTGCTCGCGCACCGCCGCCCGCCGCTCGGCGTCGGCCGAGAGCGGGACGAGCAGCGAGGCGAGCCGCCGCAAACGCGTGGTCGTGCTCGTCAGCGCCAGCAGCGCCTGCTTCACCTCGCCGTCCAGCTCGAGGGCCGCGGCGACCTGGAAGGACAGCTGCTCGGGATCATCGTCGAGCGCGGCGTCGTCCGCCACGCGGTCGGTGAGCGTGCCCATGGCGCGGGCGAGCCGCTGGTAATCCTGGCGCACGCCGCCCGCCAGGTTCGTCACCTCGGCCGGGTCGGCCGGCTCGTCGTCGAACTCTTCGACCCGCGCCACCCGGTACGTCGCCTCCCGCGTCACCCACTCGAGCAGCGTGAAGCGCCGTTCCCCCACCGTGATGATGTCCGAGCGACCGTCGGGGAGCGCCTCCGTCGCCGTGATCAGGGCGATGCAGCCCACGGCGCCAGGCGGCGGCATCGGGTCGATCCCGGGCCCGTCGGGCGGCGCGACGTAGGTGATGCCGAACCGCTGGTCGGCGGCGAGGCAGTCGGCGAGCAGCTCGCGGTAGCGGGGCTCGAAGATGTGGAGGGGCTGCGTGGCGCCCGGGAACAGGACCACCGGCAGCGGGAAGATCGGGAGCTCGCGGGCCATACGGATAGTATAGCAGGCAGCAAAAAGTGGCCGGAACGCTGCGTTCCGGCCACTGGCTCAGTCCCCCGCGGGCCGCGTCGTTACGCCGCCCGCCAGAACCCCTTCAGGGCCTTGCCGTCGGGCGATTCGCGCAGCTTCTCGAACGCCCGCTCGCGGATCTGCCGGATGCGCTCGCGCGTCACGCCCATCAGCGCGCCGATTTTTTCGAGCGTCATCGCCTCGCTGCCCTCTTCGAGACCGTAGTAGAGATAGAGAATCTTGCGTTCGCGGGGGGTCAGATACTTCTGGAAGATGCGGTCGATGAACTCGCGCATCAGCCGGCCGTCGGTGCGGTCCTCGATCTCGAACCCTTCCTGTCCGGAGAACCGCTCGCCGAGGGTCGCCGCGTCCTTGTCGCTGCGGTCCACCGGCGCGTCGAGCGACAGCTCGGCGGCGGTCATGCGGCGCGCCGTGCGCACGTTCTCGACCGTGTCCTCGAGGGCCTTGGCGATCTCGTCGTCGGTGGGCTCGCGTCCCAGCTCCTGCGACAGGTACGTCTCGGTCCGGCTCATGCGGATCAGCTGTGAGTTCTGGTTGAGCGGGATCCGCACGCTGCGCGTCTGCTCGGCCAGCGCCTTGAGCACCGCCTGCCGCACCCACCACACCGCGTACGAGATGAACTTCACGCCCTGGTCGGGATCGAACTTCTTGACGGCCTTGAGCAGCCCCTCGTTGCCGATCGCGACCAGCTCGGAGAGGTCGAGGCCGTGTCCCTGATACTTCTTGACGTAGGAGATGACGAACCGGAGATTCGCCGTGACGAGCCGTTCGGCGGCTTTTTCGTCGCCTTTGCGCACCCGCCGCGCCAGCTTCCGCTCTTCAGCGGGATCGCGAATCAGAGGAAGCTTTTGGATGTCCTGCAGGTACTGATCGAAGGCTCCGGAAGGTGTCGCGCGAAAGAACGCTTTCGCCTTACCGGCCGTTGCTCGGGCCATGCGCTAGGGCTCCCGCAGGCGTGGAGAGAAGAAGGCTGGAAACGCGGCCACAATATAGGATTCCACGTATAATGGTGCAAATCTCTGCTGTTTTCCACATCACAAATTGTTAGAAAACTGACAATTCCGGCGTTTGTCCACTATCCACAAGATATGTGGAAAGGGGATACGCATCCAGCCTGTGGACAGGTGGACAGCCTGTGCGGTGTGTGGAGGGATATGTGAACTAGGTGCTGGTGAGGACTCCGCGCAGCGCCTGCTCGGGAACGGGGGTAGTCCAGCCGGCGCGGGCGTCCCCCTGCATCTCCCCCACGCGCCGGGGGAGGGCAAAGCGCACCTCGCCGCCTCGCGCCTTCTTGTCGTGGTGCATGGCGGCGATCAGGTCGTCCACGCGCGCCGTTTCGGGCAGCTCCAGCGGGAGCTGGTAGCGCTCCAGGGCCTGCCGCACTCGCCCGGCGGTCCCCGCCGCCGCGATGCCCAGGACTTCGGCGAGCCGCGCCTCCTGCACCATCCCGATCGCCACCGCCTCGCCGTGCGCCACCTCGTACTTCACCACCGTTTCGATCGCGTGCGCGAGCGTGTGGCCGAAGTTGAGCACCGCGCGCAGCCCCGCTTCGCGCTCGTCGCGGGCCACGACCGCCGCCTTGATTTCGACCGAGCGCCGGACGACGCGCTCCAGCGCCGCCCCGTCCTTCGCTGCCACCGCCTGGTGCGCCCCCTCGAGGAATGCGAAGTACTCGGCGTCGGCGATCACCCCGTGCTTGACCGCTTCGGCCATTCCCGCGGCGACCTGGACAACGGGGAGCGTCGCCAGAACATCCAGGTCCGCCACCACGAGGCGCGGCTGGTGGAACGCCCCGACCAGATTCTTGCCGGCGGGCAGATCCACACCGGTCTTGCCGCCGATCGAGGAGTCGATCATCGCGAGCAGGGTGGTGGGAATCTGGACATAGGGAACGCCGCGCAGGTAGGTCGCGGCGACGAAGCCGGCGAGGTCGCCCGTGACGCCCCCGCCCAGCGCCACGATCGCCGCATCGCGCCCTAACCCGGCGGCCATGAGCCGATCGGTCAACACCGCCCATGAGTCGCGTGACTTGTTCCACTCGCCCGCCGGGAAGGTGAACAGCTCTGCGTGCAACGTGCCGTCGTGCAACGAGCCCACCAGCTTTTTTCCGTACAGCTCCGCGACGTGCGAGTCCGCGATCACGGCGTAGCGCGCGGCGGGACACGCCCGGGAGAGGAGCGCCGGCAGGTCGCCGAGCAGGCCGCGACCGATCAGGATGTCGTACGAGGCGTCGGGCGGCGCGGTGAGGGAGACCCGCACCGTCACCATTTCGTGTCGGGGCGGCTCGCCTGGGCGTTGGCGGCGCGGGCCAGCACGAACAGGAGGTCGGACAGCCGGTTCAGGTACTTGAGGATCTCCGGCGAGACCGCCGCACCGTGCCCCAGGGCCACGACCGCCCGCTCGGCGCGCCGGCACACGGTCCGGGCCAGGTGCAGGGCAGCCGCCTTCGCGGTGCCGCCGGGGAGGATGAAGCTCTTGAGCGGCACGAGCTGCGCTTCGTAGGTGTCGATCGCCTTCTCGAGGACGGCCACCTGGGGCTCGCCCACGCGCGGGCCCGGGAGGGCCTTGTCCACTTTCGCGGGGTCCGGTGAGGCGAGCTCGGCGCCGATGGTGAACAGGTCCCGTTGGATCGTCTCGAAGAGCGCGCGCTCGAACCCCTCCGGGACCTGGACGATCGCCACGCCCAGCGTTGCGTTGAGCTCGTCCACCTGGCCGTAGGCCTCGACGCGCGCGTCGTCCTTGGGGACGCGCTCGCCGCCGAAGAGGCCGGTGTCGCCGCCGTCGCCCTTCTTCGTATAGATCTTCACGGCTGTCCCACACCCCACTCCCCACGCCTGTGGTCTTCCATTACGTTCGCCCCCATGCAGGACGTCAAAGATATCACCATCATCGGCGCCGGCCCCACCGGCCTCTTTGCGGGCTTCTATGCCGGGATGCGCGGGGCCTCGTTCCGGTTGATCGACACGCTCGATCAGCCGGGCGGCCAGCTGACCGCGCTCTACCCCGAGAAGTACATCTTCGACGTCGCGGGCATTCCCAAGATCCTCGCCAAGGACCTGGTGAAGGGCTTTGCCGAGCAGGCGCTGCAGTGGAAGCCGGGGGTCCACCTGGGCGAGACCGTGACGGGCCTGCAGCGCGAGCAGGAGAACGGCAAGCCGCTGTTCGTGGTCGTCACGGACCAGGATGCCTATCCCTCGCGCACGGTGTTGATCGCGGGCGGGATTGGGGCGTTCAACCCGCGCAAGCTGCCGCTCAAGGACGTGGATCGCTGGTACGGCCGCGGGCTCCACGACCGGGTCTTGAAGACCCAGGAGTTCGCCGGCAAACGCGTGCTCATCGTGGGCGGAGGCGACTCGGCGTTCGACTGGGCGGTGAACCTGCAAGGCGTGGCCGCGTGGATCACCATGATCCATCGGCGCGACGGCTTCCGGGCCCACCCCGCGACCGTCTCGCAGGTGCGCGAGCTGTGCGCGGCGGGGAAGATGGAGCTGCGCACTTTTTGGGAGCTGAAGGGGATTCACGGTGACGCGCGGGTCGAGCGCGTGACCATCGTCAACAACAAGACGAAGGAAGAGGACACGCTGGCGATGGACGCGGTGCTGCCGCAGCTGGGCTTCGTTTCCTCGCTCGGCGCCATCGCGGAGTGGGGGCTGGAGCTGGAGAAGCACGACATCAAGGTCTCGCAGCTCATGGAGACCAGCATCCCCGGCATCTTCGCGGCGGGGGACATCACGACCTATCCGGGGAAGTTGAAGCTCATCGCCACCGGCGCCGCCGAGGCGTGCGTCGCGGTGAACCACGCCGTGCACTTCATCAACCCCAGCGCCAAGGTCGAGCCGGGGCACAGCTCGAACATGGCGATCTTTGGGCAAGCGGAAGAATAGTCGGCAAAGTCGGCAACGGCGGCACAGGCGGCATCTCTTTGCGGCCCGTTCCGCCCATGCGGCCCTTGCCGCCTATTTCGTCTTTCCGATCTCCACCACCACCGAATCGATCTGCGCCAGCATGGAGCGGTACGACACCGCGTGCGCGTTGGCGACGATGCTGAACACGTAGGTCCGGCCGTTGGGCCGGTCGAGGTAGCCGGTCAGCGAATTCACGCGGTCGATGCTGCCGGTCTTGGCGGTGACCCGGCCCTCGAACGGCGTGCCCACGAAGCGGCGCAGCAGCGAGCCCGGCTGGCCGGACCGGGGCAGCGCCGCGAGGAACGGCGCGGCTTTGGGGTGCCGCCGGATGTAGGCGAGCAGCCGCACGAAGGCGCGCGGGGTGATGAGGTTGCCCGCGGCGAGCCCGGAGCCATCCTCGAGGGCGAACGCCGTCGAGTCGATCCCCACCGAATCGATCAGGAAGCGGCGCTCGACGTCGAGCCCGGTGTTCCACGATCCCTCGCCGCGGAACTCCCGCCCCAGGATCTTGAGCAGCATTTCCGCGAACCAGTTCTGGCTCGTGTTGAGGATCGGAAACAGGATGTCGCCGAGCGGGCGGCCCTGGTACTCGACGAGAGCCGCGGCGCAGCAGCGCAGCGCGCGGTACTCGAGCGAGTCGGTGGTGCTCGCGGTCCCGCCCTCCACCGCGATTCCCTTGCGGAGCAGCGCCGCCGCCAGCGCCCGCGCCGCGTAACGGTTCGGGTCCGGGAGCGCGAAACTTTCGACCCACGGCGACCGCGCCTGCGCCACCGTCCCCTCCGCCCAGATGTCCATCGTCCCGGGCGTGCGGAAGAAGTTGTCGCCGATCGTCGTGCCGGAGTCCGCGGGCACCGTGCGCGCGCGGTTCTCGAACGTGAACATGCTCAAGTCCGGCGTCCACGTGATCACCGGCGGGGCGTCCACCGCCGCACCGGGAGCGATGTGGAAGTCCACGCTGTTGTCGTGGAAGCCCAGCCCCGAAATGGGCGCCGCGTACCACCAGTTCAGGTCCCAGGTGTTCCACCCCGGGTGCACCAGCGTCGGCTCGAAGTACGAGCCGTCGCCCACCAGCTTCCCCGTGATGCGCCGGATGCCCCGCGCCGCGATGGAATCGGCGAGGCGGTCCATGACGGTGAACGTGGAATCGCACGCGCCCGCCGCGAGCGTATCGACGCCGAAACAGCGCTGCGACCACGTCGGGTCCCCGCGGCCGTAGAGCACCAGGTCGCCGCTGAGCACGCCGTCCTGCACCCGCCCGTTCACGTACAGGCTGGTGCGCACGCGATAATCGGCCGGGAGCAGCACCGCGGCGGCGGCGGTGACGACCAGTTTCGTATTGCTCGCCGGCACGGCGAAGCGGTCGGCGTTGCGCTGGTAGAGGATGCGCCCGCCGTCGTCCTGAACGAGGAGGCCCCAGCTGGCACGGTCGAACGGCGGCTGATCGAGCAGCGTCGTGAGGCGCTGCGCCAGCGATCCGCTGAGCGGACGCGTGCGCGGGGGGGCGGGGGCGCGGCTTTGCGCGCCCAGCGCGGAACTAATGGTAAGCGATGCGAGGATCAGCTTTCGCATAGAGCAGGTCCGTCAGCAGGTTGACCAGCACGAAGACGACCGACATAAAGAGGATACTGCCCTGGATCGCGGGGAGGTCGCGCCGCTCGATCGCCGCGAGCACGTACCGCCCCACGCCCGGCCAGGCGAAGATGGTCTCGGTGAGCAGGCTGCCCGTCAGGTAGTTCCCGACGTCGAGCCCCAGCACGGTGATCACCGGGATGAGCGCGTTGCGGAACGCGTGGCGGCCCACCACCACCAGCTCGGACAGTCCCTTGGCCCGCGCCGTCCGGACGAAGTCGCTCGACAATACGTCGAGCATCGCGCCCCGCGTCATCCGCGCGAGAAACGCGACCGAGCGCATCCCCAGCGTCAGCGCGGGGAGGATGAGGTACGCGAGGCCCCCCGACCCCGACGCCGGAAGCCAGCGCAGCGCCACGGCGAACAGCAGGATCAGCAGCATCCCCACCCAGTACACGGGAAACGACACGCCGAGGTAGGAGAGCAGCATCGCGAGGCGATCGACCGGCCCCCCGGGATGGACCGCCGCGAGCACGCCCAGGGTGATCCCGCTCAAGGCGGCGAACAGCATCGCGGCCAGCGCCAGCTGCGCGGTCTTGGGGAAGCGCTCGGCGAGGTCCCGGGCGATCGGGCGTCGCGTGATGTAAGAGCGGCCGAGGTCGCCGCGCACCACGCCCCACAGGTAGTGCCCGAACTGGACCGGGAGGGGATCGTCGAGCCGCAGCTCGGCGCGCAGCCGCGCGATCGTCGCCGAGTCGGCCCGTTCGCCCACCATCTCCAGCACTGGGTCGCCGGGGATCACGTTCAGGAGGAGAAACGTCACCACCAGCACGCCGAACAGCGTGGGGAGCGTGAGCGCCAGCCGGCGCCCCAGCATGCGCAGCACGGAGCGGCGCCTCCCTCACATCGCCCGGCGCACGCCGGTCCAGCGCTGCCCGGTGAAGATCAGCGGGAAGTCCCAGCCCTGCACGTCGGGGCGGTGCGCCCATAGCTCCACGGGGAACCACAGGTACAGCCACGGCGCCGCCCGGTACACGCGCTCGTCGATGCGGCGGTACAGGGCGATGCGGACGGAATCGTCGAGCGTGCGGCGCGCCCGCACCAGCAGCGAGTCCGTCTCGGGGTCATGATAAAAGGAATAGTTGCCGCCGGTGCCGGCGTTGCCGCTGAAGAATAGAGGATAGAGGAAGTTCTCGGCGTCGGGATAGTCGGCCCACCAGTCGAGCAGCGCCAGGTCTGCTTTTCCCGACCGCGCCGCCTCGCGCATGCTTGCGGCTTCGCGGTCCACGATCGTGACGCGGATGCCGACCTTCTCCAGGTCGGCCTGCACCGCCTGAGCGACGCGCGCCAGGCTGACGTTCGTGGCCGTGCGCCACAGCTCGAGTTCCAAGCCGTTGGGGTAGCCCGCCGCGGCGAGCAACGACCGCGCGCGCGCCGGGTCGTAGCCGTAGCCGCGGCGTGTCGTGTCGCCGCCCGGGAGCGACGGCGGAACGGCCCCGCGGGCGATCACGCCGCGGCCGCTCCACACCGTCTGGAGGATCTCCGGGACGTTGACCGCGTAATTGATCGCCTGCCGCACCCGCACGTCCTGCAACGGCCCCCGCCGCACGTTCATCGCCACGTACACCGCGCGCAGGCCCGGCTTGCGGACGAGGAGGTCCGGGTGCTCGCGCTCCCAGCGGGCGGTCTCGCCGAAGGGGACCTCCACGACGCTGAGCCGCCCCGCGTCGAACTCGGCGCTCTGGGTCAGCGGCTCGGGGAGGATGCGCACGACGAAGGTGTCCGCCCGGGGCGCGCCGCCCCAGTAGACCGGGTTCCTTGCGAAGATCAGGAAGTCGTCGTGCTGCCAGCGCACAAACGTCCACGGCCCGCTGCCCACCGGGTGCTGCCCGAAGTCCGGCGGCGTGGGGGCCGGGACGATCGCCGCCACCGCCATCGCCAGGAACTTGGGGAACACCGCCAGGGGCTCGGTCAGCTCGAGGGCGACGGCGGTGTCGCCGAGCAGCTGGATGCCGCGCACGTCCGGCGCCTTGCGCGCGGCGTAGTCCTGGGCGCCCGCGATGGGGAGCAGCGGCCAGGCGCGCCCCCCGGTCGTCGCGGGATCGAGCACCCGCAGGAAGCTGGCGCGCACGTCGGCCGCGGTCACCGGGCGCCCATCGTGGAACTTGACGCCCGCTCGCAGGTGGAAGAGGTAGCGCAGGCCGCCGCGCTCGACCGTCCAGCGGTCCGCGAGCCCCGGCAGCAGGCGCCCGTCGGCGTCGAACTGCGTGAGCCCGTCGAACAGACAGGTCACCATCTCGCCGGTCGGCACGTCGGTGGAGAGGGCGGGATCGAGCGAGCGGGGGTCATAGGTCTCGTAGTAGGCGAGCCCGCCGCCGGCCGCGGCCGCGCGCTCGCGCCCGCAGGCGAGGGTCGAGGTGAGCGCGAACGGGAGCAGGAAGGACCAGGCGCGCATGACACTCGGTGTCGAAAAGGTTGACAGTGGCGTGCGGGGCGCCCAACATACGGGGACGACGGGACCAAAGTCAATTGCGGCTCTTATGGTTACCCCTGCTCGTCGCCGTGGTGGCGGCGGCGCCGCTCGCCGCGCAGCAGGAGCCGCGGGTGGTCCGCGGGCTTTCCTTCGAAGGCAATCACGCTCTGGACGCTCTCACGCTGGAAACCGCGATCGCGACGCCCAAGTCGAGTTACTTCGCCCGCCAATGGTGGTTGCGCTGGCTGGGCCTGGGCGAGAAGCGCTACTTCGACGAGCTGGAGTTCCGTCGTGACGTGGTGCGGCTGGTGCTGTTGTATCGGCAGAGCGGCTACATGGACGTGGTCGTGGACACGGCGGTGCGCCGCACGACGAGGGACGTGTGGGTCACGTTCCGAATCGCCGAGGGGGAGCCGGTGCGGGTCACGCGCATCGACATCACCGGGCTCGACTCGGTGACGTACGACATGAAAAAGCTGCGTCGCGAGCTGCCGCTGCAGGTCCGCGACCCCTTCGACCGCTACCGCTTTCAGGCGTCGGCGGACACGATCGCGAGCCGGCTGCGCAACCGCGGATTCCCGTACGCCCAAGTGCTCCGCAATTTCGATTCCGACGCGGCCGCGCACACGGCGCAGGTCGGGTTCGACGTCGATCCCGGGCCGCACGCCCGCATCGGCGACGTGCTCGTCCAGGGGCTGGAGCGCATCGACACTTCCACGGTGCTGCGCGTGCTTTCCGTCCGGCCCGGGGACACCTACCGCCAGGACCAGATCTACCAGAGCCAGCGGGACCTCTACGGGCTGGGCGTGTTCCGCGCGGCGAGCGTCACGCTGATGGATTCGGCGCCCCGTGGCCCGGACGATAGTCTCGTCCGCGTGCTGGTGCGGGTGGCGGAGGGACCGCGTCACGGGATCCGCTTCGGCGCCGGCTACGGGAGCGTGGACTGTTTCCGGTTCCAGACGGGTTGGGTGGCGCGCAATTTCCTGGGTGGGGCGCGTGCGCTCGACGTGTCGGGGCGGGTCTCCAAGATCGGGGTGGGCCACCCGCTCGACGCCGGCTTCGACCGCAACGCGTGCCAGTACCTGAAGTTTGACGCGCAGTCGGACACGCTGAATTACAGCGCCGGGATCACGCTCACCCAGCCCGCGTTCCTGTCGCCGCGCCACGCGGCCAGTGTCGGGCTGTTCGCCGAGCGGCGCTCGGAATTCGAGGCCTATACCCGGGTGGCGATCGGCGCGAGCGTCGCGCTGACCCTCAACGCCAGGCGCAACGTCCCGGTGACGCTGGGTTACGGATTGTCGGTGGGACGCACGTCGGCCGAGCCGGCGGTGTTCTGCAGCCTCTTCCGGGTGTGCGCGGACAGCGATCAGGCGATCCTGTCGAGCCGGCGCCGCTTCGCGGCCGTCACGGCCACCGCGGTGCGCGACCGCGTGAACTCGGTCCTCGATCCCACCGAGGGGAGTCTCGTCACCATCAGCGTGATGCACACCTCGCGGGTGGTCGGCTCCGACCCGTTCTACGAGTTCAACCGCGGCGAGCTCGAGGTGTCGAAGTACTATCCGCTGGGGCGCCGCGGGGTGTTCGCGTGGCGGGTGCGCGGGGGCACGATCCTGCCGCAGCGCATTACGCTCTCCGGCCAGAAAGCGAGTTTCGTCCCCCCCGATCAGCGCTTCTATGCCGGAGGCCCGAACTCGGTGCGCGGGTTCCCGCGCAACGAGCTGGGGCCACGCGTCTACGTCGCGGCGATCGATAGCATCATCGGCGTGGACACGACGTACAAGCCCGATACGAGCGCGGCGCCGACGGGCGGCAACACCGTGTTCGTCGCCAACGCGGAGCTGCGCTTTGCGACGCCGTTGTTCCCGCAGCGGATGCGGGTGGCGCTGTTCGTGGACGCGGGGCAGGTGTGGGAGCGCGAGCAGAAGGCGCTGGCGCTGCGCAGCCTGCGGGTGACCCCCGGCATCGGGCTGCGGTTCACGACGCCGCTCGGCCCGGTGCGCCTCGACGCGGCGTACAACGGGTACGCGAAGGAGCCCGGCCCGCTGCTGGTCCTCGATAACACCACCAAGCAGCTCACCCAGGTGCGCCCGTCGTATCAGCCGCCGCGGCCCCGAACCTTCTGGCGGAGAATCGTCTTCCAGTTCGCCGTGGGGCAGGCGTTCTGATGGTGCGCCGCTCGCTGGGCACGGTGCTGTGGTCGCTCGTCGGGCTGGTGGCCTGCACGCTGGGCGGCCTGTCGGCGCTGGTCGGCACGCACGCGGGACGCGCCTTGCTTGCCGCCGCCGCGCGCACGGCGTTCCACCGCGTCGTGGCCGGGCGCGTCGAAGTCGGCGACATGCGCGGCTCGCTGCTCACCGGCCTCGTGGTGAGCGACGTGCAGATCTACGACCCCGACTCGACGCTCGTCGCCCGGCTGCCGCACGCCGAGCTGGATTACAACCCGCTCGACTTCGTGGCCGGGCGGATCGTCCTGAGCGGCGTCACCCTCGAGCGCCCGTACATCAATCTCGTGCAGCACAAGAACGGCAAGCTGAACCTGGCGGAGCTGCTGCGGCTCGGCGGCCCGCCCTCGGGCCGTCCCCCCGCGCTGGTGCTGCTGCGCAACCTGCGAATCGAGGATGGCACGGTGATGCTGCGCCTGCAGGATCGCCCCAGCCCCGACGACTCGAGCCACGAGATCGAGGACGCCGGGTCCGACGGCCGCCGCCGGGTGCGGCGCTTCGAGCACCTGTCGGCGCGGATCGCGGCGCTGCGGCTGTCGTCGCCGCGGGAAAAGGGAATCCAGGCCGACATCGGCGCGCTCGCCGTCCTCGCCAGCGACCCCGCGCTGCGCGTCACCGAGCTGCAGGGCCGCATCCGTGTCGCCGGCGATTCCCTCGACGCCGACCTGCGGCGCGTCGGCATGCCGGGCTCGCGGTACAGCCTCAAAGGCCGGCTGCGGTGGCCGCGGGACACCGTGCTCTACGACCTCACCGCCAGGGCGGACTCGGCCACGCTCACCGATCTCAAGTTTGTGAGCCGCCGCTTTCCGGCGGGCGCCGTCCTCGCGGGCGACGTGGACATCCGCTCGCACGGCGGGCGCTTGCTCGAGGTCCACATCGATCCCCTCGATCTCGCCTACCGCGGCGGCCGGCTCACGGGACGGCTCACCGCCCTAAGCGCGGCGGATTCCGGGCTCGTGGCGTTGCGGCAGACCGACGTGCAGGCGAGCGACCTGGACCTGGGGTTGGCGCACGCCTTCCTCGACAGCCTGCCGTTCTACGGCCGGCTCACGGGCCACACGCGGGCGGACGGACCGTTCAGCCGGCTCGCCTTGGACGTGGACTGGATCTTCCGCGACTCGCTCGTCCCCGGCTGGCCGGAGACGCGGGTGCGGGGACGAGGGGACGTGGACCTGTCTTCGGGAGGGGGCGGCCTGGCGTTCCGCGGCTTCGGCGTGGAGGCCGCCACGGTGGACCTGCGCACGGTGCGCCGGCTCGCGCCGGCGGTGACGCTGCACGGCGTGCTCGACGCGGCCGGCACGCTCACCGGTCCCTACCGCGATGCCCAGTTCAGCGGCACGCTGCGGCACCGCGACCCCGCGGCCGGAGAGGCCGCCCCGACGAGCTCGGTGCGCGGCACGGTGCGGCTCGACATGCGCGGCGACACCCTGGGCGTGTTCGCCGACGTGACGGCGGATTCGCTGTCGTTCAACGGGCTGCGCTCGAGCTTCCCCGGTCTGCCGCTCACCGGCGCCGTGGGCGGGACGGTCCGCCTGGCGGGTCCCGTCACCGCGCTGCGGACGCACGTGGACCTGGGGGCGGAGCGCAGTGGCCGCGTGCAGGGCGACGTCGAGCTCGGCCTCGGCGCGTCGCGGTTCGCGGCGCGCGACGTCGCGCTGCGGCTCACGGACTTGGACCTCGCCCGCTGGGCGCGCACCCGGAACGCGCCGCCCTCACGTTTGAACCTCGTGATCACGGGCGGAGTCGCGGCGGACAGCGGCGCGGCGCCGGAAGGCGCCGTCGAGGCGCGGCTCGGCCCGTCGTTCGTCGGCGGGGCCGCGCTCGATTCCGGCGCGGCCCGGCTGCGCTTCGCCGACCGGCGGGTGTACGTCAATTCCCTCACCCTGTTCCAGCCCGGCCTGTTCACGAGCGGCGCCGGGTCGCTGGGGTGGCGCCGCCCGGCCGACGGGACCCTCACGCTCGATTTCGACGCCGACAGCCTCAACAGCCTCGACTCATTGGTCACGTGGCTCGCCCGCGGCGGCCGCCGGCCGCCGGGAGCCCTCGGCGGGACGGCGCGCGTGTCGCTCGCGATCAGCGGCGCGCTCGACTCGCTGGCGATCGACGGCCGCGGCAGCCTCGAGCGCTTCCGGCTGGGCGCCTGGCGCGTGCCGGCGGCGCGCGGGCACGGCGTCTTCGAGCCGGGCCCGGTGCCGGTCTTCCAGGTCGATGCCTCCGCGGATTCCGTGGCGCTGGGTCGCTTGGGGTTCGGCGCGGCAGCGGCGGCGGTGCGCGGCTCCCGCGACTCGCTCACTTGGTTCGCGCGCTCGCGCGTGGGCAACCTGGGGGCGTTCCTCGCCGGCGGGCGGATGAGCCGGGACTCAGGCGGCCTGGCCGTCGGCGTCGACTCTCTGGCGGTGCTGCTGCCGGGCGGCGTGTGGTTCCTCGAGCGGCCGACCCTCGTGCACGTCGGCGACAGCGTGATCAGCGTGGGCGCGGGCGCGCTCAAGAACGGCGCCGGTCCGGGGCGGCTGGTGTTGCGTGGTGACCTGCCCGCCCGGGGCAGCGCGTCGGCCAACCTGCAGCTCGAGGAGTTCCCGGTGGGGGCGCTGTACGCCCTATTGCAGCAGGACACTGCCGGCGTGGGCGGGACGGTCACCGCGACGCTGGGCCTCTCCGGCAGCCGGGCGGACCCGACGATCACCGGCTCGCTGGCCCTGCACGAGGGCTCGTTCGGCGAGTTCCATGCCCCGTTCCTCGACGGCTCGCTGGAGTACCGAGAGCGCCGCCTCGACGGTGAGCTGCACCTGTGGCGTACCGGGAAGCAGGTGCTCACCGTCACGGCGCACCTGCCGCTCGACCTCGCGCTGCAGCCCGTCGCGCAGCGGCAGCTCCCCGACACGCTCGCCGTGCGGGCCACCGCCGACAGCGTGGACCTGTCGCTGCTCGAGGCGGTGACGCCGCTCCTGACGCAGGTGCGGGGCGCGTTCACCGCCGACTTGGGGATCGGCGGGACGTGGGACGCTCCGCAGCTGCGTGGCGAGCTGAAAATCGATTCCGCGGCGGCCACGATCCCGGCAATGGGCGTGCGCTACGAGAACGTGCGCGGGCGGCTGCGGCTCTCGGGCGACACGATCGGCGTGGAGTCGCTGGCGCTCGAGGGCGGCCGGGGCCGTGCCGTCGTGACGGGGGCGGTGGTGCTGGAGCGCCTCACGCATCCGCGGCTGGCCCTGGCCATCTCGGCGCAGGACTTCAAGGCGCTGGAAATCCGCAGCTACCTGAGCCTCACCGCCAGCGGCGACCTGTCGCTGACCGGGCCAGTCGTCGGCGCGACGCTGCGCGGGCAGGGCACGGTCACCTCCGGCGTCTTGTACTTCGCCGACCTCGTCAACAAGCGGGTCGTCAACCTGGATCAACCGGACCCGTGGATCGCGTCGCTGATCGACACCTCCATCACCGAGACGATCCGGCGGCAACGCCTGGGGCCGGCGTTCCAGAGCGTGTTCCTCGACAACCTCCAGATCGAGGGCCTGCAGCTGGCGATGGGCAGCGACGTCTGGCTGCGCTCCACGGAAGCCAATATTCAGCTGACCGGCACCGTCACCCTCAACAAGACCCAGCGCAACTACCTGGTCAGCGGCACGCTGCAGGCGCCGCGGGGCACGTACCGGCTGATCGTGGGACCGCTGAACCGCGAGTTCATCGTCCGCTCCGGGACGGTCCGGTACTTCGGCACGCCCGACCTCGATGCCGGGCTCGACATCGAAGCGAAGTACGACGTGCACCCGACGCGCCCCGCGCCGGGCGATCTCACCCCACAGGAGAAGACCATCACCGTCGTCGCGCACATCGGCGGCTCGCTGTTGCAGCCGAAGCTCACCCTCGCAGCGGAGAAGCAGGAGCTGTCGCAGACGGCAATCATCTCGTACCTGCTGTTCGGCGCGCCCACCGTCCAGGGGACCGGCGGCGAGCGGGCGGGCATGGTGCGCAACGCGCTCGGCCTCATTTCCGCCAGCGTCTCCGGGGAAATCGAGCGCACGTTCATCTCGGACCTGGGAGTGCCGCTCGACTATTTCGAGTTCCGCCCGGTGGATCCTTCGCAGCCGTTCTCCGGCGCCCAGCTGGCGGCGGGGTGGCAGCTGGGTCGCAAGACGTTCATCGTCCTGAACGCCGGCTTCTGTCAGCAGGGGGGGCAGGTGGACGTCGGCAACCGGCTGGGGGCGAGCCTGCAATTCCGCATCAGCCCCGAGTGGCGAACCGAGGCGAGCTTCGAGCCCGTCACGAGCTGCGGCACGGCGGTCGGGGGGATCGGGGTGCAGACGCAGGGGAGCCCGCTGCATCAATTCGGCTTCGACCTCTTCTGGGAAAAGCGGTACTGAGGTGACGCGCGCCGTCCTGATCACCAACCCCGCCGCCGCGCGCCACGCTGCCCGCGCCGTCATGGCGGTTCGCGATGCGCTGCGCACCGGCGGCTGGGACGTCGAGGTCCGCGCCACCGCGGCGCCCGGCGACGCGCGGCGCTTCGCGACCGAGGCGCGCGCGGCCAACGTGGAGGTCGTCGTGTGCTACGGCGGCGACGGCACGGCGATGCAGGCCGCGGCCGGGCTCGTCGGCAGCGACATCCCGCTGGGCCTGGTCCCCGGCGGGACGGGGAACATTCTGGCGCGGAACCTCCGCTTGCCGCGCCGGCCGGTCACCGCCGCCCGGACCATCCTCGCCGGGGCCACGCTGGCGATCGACGTCGGCGTCGTGGAGCGGGCCGACGGCGCGCACTATTTCGCGGTGTGCGCGGGCGCCGGCTTCGACGCCGAGGTGATGCGGCAGACGACGGCGCCGCTCAAGCGGCGCTGGCTGACCGCGGCGTACATGGCCCGCGCGCTGGCCGCCCTCCCCGACGTGCGCAGTGCCGAGTTGCGGGTGACGGTGGACGGGAAGTCGCACGAGGTGCGCGCGGCGATGGCCCTCGTCGCCAACTGCGGCGTGCTGTTCCCGCCCTACTTCAAGCTGACCGAAGGCATCCGTATCGACGACGGCTTGTTCGATCTGGTGACGCTGCGTGCCGACGGCGCCCTCGAGGCCGCCGCCGCGTTCCTGGAGCTGTTGCGCGGCTCCAAGAACGGGGCGGGCCGGGTGCACTTCGCGCGCGGGCGGAACTTCCGCATCGAGGTGATCGGAGCGGGGGGTCCATCGCTGGGGGTGCAGCTCGACGGGGAGGTCGTGGGGACGACCCCGTTCGAGGTGCGCATCCTGCCGGGCGCGTTGCGGGTGCTCGTCGATCCGGAGAGGGTCCCGGGAGGAGTGCCGGCGCGTGGCTGACACCGTTCTGCTCATCGACGACGATGCCGATGTGCTGCGCGCGGTGGGCGCCTACCTGGAGCGCACCGGTGCCGAGGTGACACGCGCCGGGAACGCCGAGGAAGGGGCGCAGGCGTTCGAGCGCCTGCGGCCGGACGTCGTGATCCTCGATCTGCACCTCCCGGACGCACACGGCCTCGACGTGCTGGAGCGGCTCAAGGCGCAGGGGGCGGCGGTCATCCTGCTGACGGGAAACGGCGACATCGGGACCGCCGTCAAGGCGATGCAGCTGGGCGCGGAGAACTTCCTGACCAAGCCGGTGGACATGACGCATCTCGCGGCGGCGGCCGCGCGCGTCGCGGAGAAGGGGCGGCTCAAGCGCCAGAACCAGCTGCTGCGCGCCCGTGAGCACCTGGGGGAGCGGGTCGAGACGCTCGGCGTTTCACCGGGGATGCAGGAGTTGGAGCGCCAGGTCCAGCTGCTGGCGGCGAGCGACCGTACCACCGTGCTGCTCACCGGCGAGAGCGGGACGGGGAAGGGCTGGGTCGCGCGCATCGTGCACGCGCTGAGCCCGCGGGCGGCGGGGCCGTTCGTCGAGGTGAACTGCGCGGGGTTGTCGGCAACGTTTCTCGAGTCGGAGCTGTTCGGCCACGAGAAGGGCGCGTTCACCGACGCGAAGGAGCGCAAGCAGGGGCTGTTCGAGATCGCCGACGGCGGCACGATCTTCCTCGACGAGATCGGGGACCTCGCCGCCGAGCTGCAGCCCAAGCTGCTCAAGGTCCTCGAGACCAAGACGTTCCGGCGTCTGGGCGGGACGCGAGAGCTCACGGTGGACGTGCGCACCGTCGCCGCCACGAACCACGACCTGGTGGCGGACGTCGGCGCCGGCCGCTTCCGCGAAGACCTCTACTACCGGCTGAGCGTGATGCCCCTGCACCTGCCGGCGGTGCGGGCGCGGGCGCGCGAGGACCGGCTGGCGCTGGTCACCCGGCTCCTGGACGATCTGAAGCCGGCGCTCCCCGGGTGCCCGGCCGAGTGCGCCACCGAGGTCTTGGACCGCCTGCTGTCGGCGCCGTGGCCCGGGAACGTGCGGGAGATGCGCAACGTGCTCGAGCGGGCGATGATCCTCGCCCGCGGCCAGCCGCACATCGGGCTGGAGCACCTCCCGGCCGATCTGCGCAAGGGAGCCGGGGGGGGGGCGGCCGAGCGACGGCACGTGGCCCAGAGCCTGTCGGATGTGGAGCGGGTGCACATCGAGCGTGCCCTGCGCTTCCACGCCGGCAACCGTACGCGGGCGGCCCAGGAACTCGGCATTTCGCGCGCGACGCTGATCAATAAGATTAAGAGTTACGCTCTCGACCTCTGAGGCGAATCAACCGGTGAACCCACGCCGACTCGCCGGCGCCTTTATCGCGGTGCTCGTTCTGCATCTCGGATTTGTCGCCCAGGAATCGCGCTGCGTGGGTGGCCACAACAGCACCCGGCCAGCAGGTCATGAGCATCGTCGCGGCGCGCATCAGTCTATCCCGGATGATCGGCATCACGGCGCTCCCGCGATCCCCGTCTGTTGTCAGGCGCTGCCGTCCTGCTCCGTATCCATAGCGGCCGGCAGTCCACAGGTCGCACTAAGAAAACCAGGCTTCGGCCTCCAGGTTCGTTTGGCAGCCATACCCGCAGTGACCTCCCGCGCGTTCGGCCCCGATACACCCCCTCCCAGAGTCTAGCACCCGATAACAGTCGCGTTCCCATACTCGGCTCGACGGGATGCTGCCGCTCGAGCCTGACTCCGGCATTCGAGGCACATATGCGGTTGCTCGCGTTGCTCGCCACGGCGGTGATCCCAGGGGCGATTCACGCTCAGCAGATGGTGACGCCGCTGGGCATCCCGATGAAGCGCATGGGGTCGGGGACGACGTGGATTCCCGATGCTACCCCCCTGCCCTCGCGACAGGGGATGGCCGGCTCATGGTTTCTGATGGTCCATGGATTCGGCTTCCTCCAATACGACGCGCAAGGGGGCTCGCGCGGAGACGAACAGTTCGGCTCGCTCAATTGGGCGATGCTGATGGCCAGTCGGGACTTGGCGGGTGGGCGATTCCAAGTGAGAACGATGCTGAGCCTCGACGCCGCGACGGTCTCCAACCGCGGCTATCCCCTCCTCCTCCAGAGTGGCGAGAGTTATCGCGGACAACCGCTGCACGATCGCCAACACCCGCACGATTTCTGGATGGAGTTGGCGGTGATGTACGAACGTGCGGTCTCCTCGAAGCTAGGGTTGGCGTTATACGCCGCGCCCTCCGGCGAACCTGCGCTCGGGCCGGTGGCGTTCATGCACCGTCCGTCCGCGATGGACAACCCGCTCGCGCCGTTGTCCCATCACTGGCAAGACGCGACCCACATTTCTTTTGGAGTCGTCACCGCCGGCATTTTCGGCTCGAACTGGAAAATTGAAGGGTCAGCGTTCAACGGCAGAGAACCCGACGAGGAACGCTGGGGCTTCGACCGCCTGCGCTTGGATTCGTACTCCGGCAGGATGACCGTCAATCCGAGTGCCAGGTGGAGCTTTGCCGCGGGGTATGGATTCCTCAAGAATCCCGATCCGCTCCGGCCGCCGGCATCGGTGCGTCGAGCGACGGCTTCGCTGCAGTATGGCCGGCAAATCGGAATGGACGGACAGTGGGGAACCGCTCTCATCTGGGGGGCCAACCGGCATTCTGGAGAGTTCAGCCACTCGGTACTCGTCGAGAGCGAAGCGGTTTTGGATCATCACAACACCCTGTTCGGACGCTTCGAGGTGGTGCACAAGACGGCCGAAGACCTGGCGCTCCCCACAGGCCCGGGCGGTTTTGCCCCCGACAGCACCCTCCGTGTTGCGAGCCTCTCCCTCGGCTACGTCCGGGAGCTGGCGCGCACTCGCTGGAGCACGCTCGGACTTGGCGTTCAGGCAATTCTCAACCTTGTTCCTTCCGCCCTGGAAGCTTCCTATGGCTCGCGGACGCCGCTCGGCGGAATCGTCTTCATTCGTCTGCGACCGTTTGCCCAATCCGAGATGAGCATGCCTGGTAGCGCTGGCGAAATGCGAGAGGCACGATGAATTGCCGTGGGGGGATCTTCGTGGCTATGCAGTGTTGGCCCGAGGCGATAAGATTACATGTTATGGACAAGTCCGAGAAGCCGAAACTGAAAGAGCACGACGGCATGGTGTGCCGGTACTGCGGCAACGAAGAGCGGGCGTCGGAGGGGTATCCCTGCTCGGACTGCGGGACGTTCATCTGCCTGATCTGCACGTTTCGCGGCATCACGCGCTGCAAGGCCTGCGAGGAGAAAGCGAAGACGGCGAAGGCCTAACGCGTCCGCCGCCGCTCCACCTCCCGCAGCAGCTCGTCCGCCGGCACGCCCAGCTCCGCCGCCAGCCGCTCGACCGCCTCCTTCGTTCCGTCCCACCCGCGCGCCGCCGCCAGCGCGTCGAGCGCGATCGCTTCGATCGCCTCGTTGCGCTCCTCGAGGGCCCGCGTGCGCACCGCGACCTCGCGCGCCAGCCAGCGCTCCAGCTCGCGGCGGTCGATCTCCAGCTGCCGGCGGCGCAGCGCGTTGGTGAGCGACACCTCGAGCTCGTCGAGGTCCACCGGCTTGATGAGGTAGTCGTAGGCGCCGAGCTTCAGGCACTCGATCGCCGTGCGCGGCTCGTCGATCGCGGTGAGCATGATGACCGCGAGGTCGGTGTCCACCGCCAGCGCTTTGGGCAGCAGCTCCACGCCGGTCATGTTCGGCATGCGGATGTCGCACAGCATCGCCTGCGGGTGCGCCTCGTCGAGCGCGGCGAGCGCGGCCGAGGCGTCGGGGGCCTGGGCGACGCGATACCCCTGGCGGGTCAGGAAGCGATCCAGGGCCTGACGGATGCCGTCCTCGTCGTCCACGACGAGAATGGTGGTCGGCTCGGCGGCGGTGGGCATGGTGGTCGCCAAAGCTATATCTTCGCCGTCGCATGCGCGACGTGACCGCG
>WNFW01000489.1_pt1 | contig 25249 bp, 24 predicted proteins | sample 5400131 | NCBI WGS metagenome assembly WNFW01 (sample SAMN13153362, study PRJNA577476) | soil metagenome | isolation source: 20 cm soil or saprolite under grassland replicate 1 | place: USA:California | collected 2016-06-15 | reverse complement strand
CAATTAGCGGCACGTTCGAGAAGCTGGCGGTCCTTTCGAATGTCGCGGTTCTATTGATGTATCTGCTCTGCTGCGCTGCTTGCTGGGTTCTGGTGCAACGGGATGTGCGCTCCGATGGGGCGCCATTCAATTTCCCTGGAATGAAAATTGTGCCTGCGCTGGCGATCCTCGCCATCGTTTGGATTCTCGCGCACGCCACCGTTCGTGAATTCCTCGTGACTGGAATCGTGCTGGCGCTGTCGTCAGTTTTCTATTTTGCGCGTCGGGAGTTTCGCCGGAAAGCGTAGGCAAACGGCAAAAACCGATTAGCTTCCCGCCATGCGCGATAATTATCTCGAGGAGTATTATTCATTCCTGCGGTTTCCGAGTGTCTCGACTGACGACAAGCACAAGGAAAAGCTGGTGGAGTGTGCAGAGTGGCTGGTGAACAAGCTCAACAGGATCGGTCTGCAAACGCAGCTTGTACCCACGGAACGTCATCCCATTGTATGGGCCCGCAATGAACATCGGCCCGGGCGTCGGACAGTTTTGATCTATGGCCATTACGATGTGCAGCCGCCGGACCCTTTGGAACTTTGGGATTCACCGCCGTTCGAGCCTGTCTTAAAGAACGGCTACGTGTTTGCACGCGGGTCGACGGACAACAAGGGCCAAATCCTTGCGCACATTCTCGGAATTCAGGAAACGATTGAAGAGCATCGTGAGCTGCCGGTGAATTTGCATTTGGTGATCGAGGGCGAAGAGGAGATCGGAAGTGCAGATCTCGGTCCTTTTCTGAAACAAAATCGCGACACCCTGAAATGTGACGTGGCAGTCGTTTCCGATACGGGAATGATCGCGCGTGGCGTGCCGACCATGAGCTATGGCCTGCGCGGCGTCACCGCCCTTGAGGTCAAAGTGACCGGTCCAAAAATGGATCTGCACTCCGGTGTTTTCGGTGGGGCGGTCGCAAACCCAATCACCGCACTGGCGCAGTTACTTGCGACGCTTCACGATCGCGACGGTCGCGTGGCGATTGCAGGATTTTACGATCGCGTTAAACCACTCGAAGACTGGGAGCGCGAAGCGTGGCGCAAACTTCCGGTCGACGGCGACAAACTGATTCGCGAGGAGACGGGTGTGCCTGAGCTTTTCGGGGAGGCCGGCTACAATTCAGTGGAACGCATTTGGGCGCGGCCGACTGCCGAGATCAATGGAATCGGCGGAGGTTATCAAGGGCAGGGGACGAAAACGGTGATTGCCAGCCACGCGTTTGCGAAACTGACGTTCCGTCTCGTTCCCGACCAAAGAGGCGAAGAAATTCTGGATCTGGCGAAAACGCATTTGGAAAAGAATCTGCCCAAGGGCGTTACGATGGACGTCACCATGGGCCACAGTGGGCCGTGGTATCTTACAGATCCGCAGTCCGCGATGGGCGAAGCGGCACAACGCGCGTTGCGCAAAGCTTTCAACCGCGACGCTGCCCTCATCCGCGAAGGCGGAAGCATCCCGATTGTCTCGGAGTTCCGAGAAATTCTCGGGATCGAAACGCTACTGATGGGACTCGCACTGCCCGATTGCCGCGCGCATTCTCCAAACGAGAATTTTCCTCTCGAAAATTTTGAGGGCGGCATTCGCCTCAATAAAGCAATTCTTCAGGAATTGGCGCATTGACTGGTGATCAGCGGCAGTAGTGTGCGCCGTCTCCAGCGCATCCAACTCTGATCGCATGCTCGATTCTCCGCTGAGGACAGTAAACTGTAGGACGTCTGTGGCAGACGCCTTGGTAGCTGGCGTTTCACCGAAACGCCCTACAATTTAATGGCCTGCCAAAGACTATTTCGCTGCTTTCTAATCGTAGCGATCGCATTGGGAACAACGCGCGCTGCAGAGGCAGCCCAGGAATCGCTAGGCACAAAGATCAAAAAGGTTTTACAGCCGTCGCCAACACCGAGTCGCAAACACCGGAAGAAGAAATCGACGCCTACTCCAGCGCCAGAGAGTTCGCCAAAACAAAAGAAAATTTCGCCGACTCCATCTCCGAGCCCGACCTCGAAGAGCAAATCAAAGCGCAAAAAGCCTTCGCCGACGCCAGCCCCGGAAGAAAGTCCGTCTCCCAGTCCAGCAGAAACTGAGACCTCTTCGCCTTCTGAGCGTCCTGCTTCAGGAAAGAAAGGATGGCCGAACGTTTCTCTTTCGCCCGATCAGATTCAGGGTTACGAAAATTATCCCACGAAAGTGAAACAAATTCTGGATGCCGGCCTCGCGCTAACGAAACAAAATCTCGGTTATAGCTACGGCTCTGCCGATCCGAAAAACAGTGGAATGGATTGCTCCGGTTTCATTTATTACGTACTTCAGCAGAACGGTTTTCCTGATGTGCCGCGCGATTCCAGCGGGCAATATGTCTGGGTGCGGAAAGGTGAAAATTTCAATGCAGTTATTAGTCGCAAGGAAGATTCGTTTGAGCTCGACGCGCTCAAGCCCGGCGACCTGCTATTCTGGCGCGGCACCTACAACATCGATCGCGACCCACCTATCACACACACGATGATTTATCTGGGTCGCGAAAAACGCACGAACAAACGCGTGATGGTCGGCTCAAGCGACGGTCGCACCTACGATGGCAAACAACGCTGGGGCGTCAGCGTCTTCGATTTCAAAATGCCGCCACCACCCAAAAGCGGTGACGCCAAGATCAGTCCTGTGTTTGTTGGCTACGGGCGAATTCCTGGCTTAAGCGAGGATTGAAACGCCGATTGTTAAGATCGAACTCTATCTTTGTTTGGGCGTATAAGCTGAATAATTCGTAATGCATCAACCGGCGAGACTCACATCGCGTCACTTTCGAGCTGAATCCTAGCGCTCGTCTTCCATTTCGGAAGGAGTCGGAGACGGTTTCGGCTCTGTCGCTGACGTTAACTCAACTGAAGAACGATGAACGCGGCGCTCGTATCTCGCGAAGGCTATCGCGACTAGCACGAGCATTACGATCAGCACGACACGCTGTTCGTTTTTTGAGAGCTCGAAGATTCTGAGGAGGCGTTTCATCTAACTGTGGTGCAGCTTTGGTATCTGTCTCGACCGGAAAGTTTCTCTGCCTCGGTAGTTATTCTGCAAATTGTCATTCTGAGCGGAGCGAAGAATCTGAAGTCATCTCTTTCCAAATGCTCACCGAGCCAATAGCCAGAGATGTTTCGCTTCGCTCAACATGACAAGAACAGACGTTTCATTTCTTTGCGTAACGGACCGGATCTTTCACTCCGGCTTCGCGAAAACCTTTGAGCCGCAAGAGACAGGAATCGCATTCGGCACAGGCGAGACCTTCGGGCGAGGGATCGTAACAGCTGTGTGTGAGCGAAAGATCGACACCGAGTTCGACGGCTTTGCGGATAATTTTTGCCTTCGAAAATTTGATGAGCGGCGTGTGGATTTGAAAGTGTCTGCCTTCGACGCCTGCTTTTGTCCCAAGGCTAGCTAAGGTCTCAAACGCCTCGATGAATTCCGGCCGGCAATCCGGATAGCCGCTGTAATCGATCGCGTTTATGCCGATGAAAATGTCGTTGGCCGGAACCACTTCCGCCCAGGCCAGCGCGTAAGCGAGAAAGATGGTGTTGCGCGCGGGAACGTACGTGAGCGGAATCCCATGCCCAATTTCTGCTTCCGAACGCTTCTTCGGCACATCAATATCGTCGGTGAGCGCCGAGCCGCCGAAGATGCGCATATCAATTTTTGCAACGCGGTGTTCCTTTACGCCTAACGAGTTAGCAACACGCCGAGCCGCTTCGGTTTCGATTTGGTGACGCTGGCCATAATCGAATGACAACGCGTACGCTTCATAACCTTCCGCAATTGCAATTGCCAGCGTGGTGGTCGAATCGATTCCGCCACTTAAAAGAACGACCGCGCGTTTCATTTCCTACTTGGCTTAAGACTTCGCACGAAGTCCACAAAGGACACAAAAAAGGTTTAATTGTGACTACGTTGTGACCGTTGTGTCCTCTGTGAGAGCTCTTTTCCAATAAGTGTGTCAGGGTACTCGGCGCGAACTGTGAGCGCGATTCCGCCGCGCGCGGAGAATTGCGCGGTCACGATCGCTTCGCGCGGCGTGCACGCTTTTACGAAATCGTCCAGAATGCGGTTCGTGACGGCTTCGTTGAACGCGTGCTCGTTTCGATACGACGCAAGATAAAATTTGAGCGATTTGCTTTCGACGCAGAGATGGTCCGGCACGTAATCAATGTCGATCCTGGCGAAATCTGGTTGGCCCGTGACCGGGCAAACGGAAGTAAAATCGTCCGTTTCGAAATGAATCCAATAATTGCGGCTGGGTGCTGGATTTGAGAACGTCTCGAGGCGCGCCTCGGCTGGCGAAGCGGGAATTCTCGCTTCGCTGTGCCCAAGCAATGTTAATTGGCCTGTACGCTTCGTTTTTGCCACAGCGACGGCAACGTCCGCTTTTAGGCGATTGAGGTCAATCGCCTCTACCTTGCTGGAACGCGCGCAGATCGTTAGCGACGTCTGGATATTTCGCCGCGAGCGCTTCGACATCGCCGATTTCCACGTCGACTTTCTCTACGCCCGGCCATTCTGTGCTCGCGCCGAGGAACCAGCGCCTTTGACCGATGACGCGTGCAGTGTGGAACGTGTTACCTGGGATCAAAAGCTGTACGCATTGGCCCGCTTGCAGATCCGGACCGACCACAACGCGCTCGCTCGTGCCGTTTTCGTGCAGCAATAGAACTTCAATGGGATCACCCAGGTAGCGGTGATAAAGCTGATCGTTATGGATGCGATGCAAGCGCACTGGCGCATCCGGGGTGACCATGAAATAGAGCGCGGAGCCCGCTGGCCGGCCATCAAGAAACGGTGCTGGGAGGCCGCCCGGCGCAATTCGTTGGTTGCTGATAAATGTGACGCGCACGAAACCGCACGTGGCATGCGGCTCCAGCTTGAGGAGCTGACGAACCTCGTCTGCTGTCAAACCCCCAGTCATCTGTTTCTCTTGAACATTGAACGCCAGAGATCCAACGTCCAATGTTCAATTGTCTGAATGAACACTGAAGATCGAACAGCAAAAGCCAGGCATCGAACCGGCGTGATCGATCTGATCGCACAGGACCCGAAAACGGGCGAGGTGGTTCTTGTGATGGACGAGTGCGAGGAGTGGGACGGCTCGGATGAACAATTGCTGGCGTTGCAGGAACGGTTCAACGCCTACGTTTCATTTTTGCTCGACGGCGAAATGGCAGCTGATCATCCGGATCTGGCTGGCAAAGCCGCGCGTATTGAGTTGCGGTGCGCGTACCTGCCCGACACGCGGGCGCTTGAATTGCTCGGACTGATTCACGATCAGCTGGCATTCCAGGATATTAAGCTGGAAGTGATCGTCGAGAATGATCCGCCTTCGCAGAAGGCTACGGCGTGACAGGCGAAGTCCGAATGACGAAGCGAGCTCGCGGGCTCGTCACATGCTTTGTAGCGCTTAACCCTTGGACGATTCCAATCGCGCGAAGAAATCCTCGAAGAGCGATTCGTAAGCCCGGCTGCGTTCCGGATGATACTGCACGGCGAGCCCGAACGGATAATTGCGCAGTCGAACTTGCTCAATGATGCCGTCGTGCGCGGCCCAGGCTTCGACTTCCAAATCGTTGCCGAGTTGCTCGATTGCCTGATGGTGTGCGCTGTTCACTTTTGGAAAACGATGGGACGCGGCTGTTTCGTGACGCAGCGGTTGAATCTCACTTTCCTTTTGCTCCGGAAGATTATGACCGGGAATATCGAGTTTGAGTGTGCCGCCCAGCGCGACATTGAAAACCTGAAGCCCCTTGCAGATCGCCAGAATCGGCAGACCGCGCGACACCGCTTCCTTCACCGCCTCAAACTCCCAGCGGTCGCGCTCTGGATCGACGTCTCTATTAATCACGTTTGGGTCCGCAATTTCCTGGCGCAAGAACTCCGGGGAAATGTCGGAACCGCCGGAGAGCAAAAGCCCGTCCATCTTATTCAGCGTAACATTTCGTGTGCGCGCGTTCCAGATTTGGATTTCAGGGTGCCTGGCGAAAATTGGGCGAAACCATTTTGCATCTTTTGCTCGAATCCACGTTGCCAGATTGGGCATCGGCGAATTTGCGACTTGCCTGACGGCATGTAAAGAGCAGCTCCATGTCACATCCAGACGTCTCCAGTTCGTTGAATGAGCAGCTCGAGAGAGTGGCTATCAAAAGAAAGGCGCGAGCGATCGCAGTAGCCATTCACGATCTGGAAACTGATTTTCGATTTTCGCTAAGCGGCGATCGCTGGTTTCATGCCGCGAGCACGATCAAAGTTGCCGTGCTGCTTGCTGTGTTTCGGGCGGCCGACGAGAGCCGGCTCCGTCTGGATGACTCGTTACACGTGCGAAATCGTTTTTTCAGCGCAGCAGACGGCTCTATTTTTCACGTGACTCCCGATCGGGATGCGACGCCGGAACTTTATCACTCCATTGGACGGACGGCCCGGATCTCCAGCCTTGCGCACGCTATGATTTCCGGGAGCAGCAATCTGGCGACCAATTTGCTGCTCGACTTCGTCGGCGTGGAATATGCGCGAAAGGTCCTGCGCGACGCGCAGGTTCACAGTGTCGAATTGCGCCGGGGCGTGGAGGACCACGCGGCGCATGAGCAGGGAATTAACAACGAAGCAACTGCGAACGGCCTGGTAACGTTGCTCAGCGCGATTCGCGGTGATTTTCTCAGCAACGAAAGCAAACAGGAAGTGATCCGGATCCTGCTGGAGCAACGATTCAACTCAATGATTCCCGCCCGTCTTCCACCGCATGCAGCGGTAGCGCACAAGACAGGTGAGATTTCGACTGCCTGCCACGACATCGGCATCGTGTATTTGCCCGAGCGCGAACCGTACATAGCAGTCATTTTGACCGAATTTGATGCGGACAGAAATGGACGGCGTGAAACAGTCGCAGCTATTTCCGAACTGATTTATCGCTGCCTGTCAGGCGACGTATCGAAAGCAAATGAGAACTGAGGCGTTGCGTGCGATCGATGGTTTGCGCCTGAGCGAGGAGTACCGCACGCTGCTGCGACCGGCCGAAACGGAAACAGATGTTCTCGGCAATGTTCATCGTCTGCCGCGTTTCTTTTATGAAATTAGCAGTTGGCAGGAAGCACAGGAGACACGGCTGGCGCCGCACTTTACGCTCGCGGAATTGATGCTGGTGGACTGTCGTGAGGCGACGCTGCTCCTGACGCAATTTCCGCATTACGTGCCGTGCGCAATTGTCGTTCTGGCGAGATTTCTGGAGGATTTCCGCCGCGAAGTGGACGCGCCGGTGTTCATCAGCGCGAACGGCGGATATCGATCGCCGGCGCATCGCATTGGCGGTGCAAAAAGCATTCACGCCTGGGGCACAGCGGCCAATATATACCGGGTAGGGGACACGTTTCTCGACGATGCAAGGGCCATTGAGAAATATCGCGCGATCGCCGCGTCGCTCAGTCCTGTCGTGTTTGCTCGGCCGTTCGGACGTGAACGCGGGCAAACCGATGACCATCTTCATATCGATTTAGGTTTTGTGAGTTTAACTCCGCGCGAATCCACCGAAGCGAGTTGACCCCGGGTTGATCAGATGAAGGACCGTCGAACAGCAAGCGGCACACGTGTTTTTCGCGAGCGCGCACAAATCGCAGCGCCGCCGCGCGCTGTGATTGGGTTGGAAGCGGAATTCAATCTGATCGTTGATGGACGCAGACGGCGTCCGGAAAAGGTGTTTGGCGATCCGAGCCGTTTGGTGCGACGTCGAATGATTCCGCGCACCGGCAAATCATTTCAATTGCCAGCCGGCGGCGCGATTTACTTCGACACTGGTGTCATCGAAGTTGCCACACCCATTGTTGAACTCGAGCCTGGCTGTTGCTACCGAGCGACGCGTTTGTTGTGGGAGCAGATCCGCTATTTGCGACGGGAACTGGATCATTGGCAAAAGCGACATCGCTGCAATTGCCGTCTACAGGGTTTTAGTGCGCATTACAATTTGTCCTTTCCGAGCACGCGTCGGTCAAAGCTTCGCAATTCGACGAAGCTTGCATATCTGCTGGCGCATGTTTTGCCTGTGCCAGTCATGTTGCTGGCGACCAATCGGCAGAGCAGTGCTGTCGGGGTGCGGCCGCGCGGAAACCGGATCGAAGTGACGGTTGATTTTACCCCAGATCCCGCGTTGATGCTGGGGACATGCGCGTTCATCGCGGGCGTTGTGCAAACTGTCGTGCGCTGGGAAGATTTTGGGTTGCGACAACTGGCGCGGCATGGAGTCCCTCGGATCATGCCATTTCGCCTGCGAAAACATTCTTCCCGGCGTGGCTGGCGGATTACCGCAGACTCGTTAGGCCGAAATCCATTTGCGTCTGACATCAACGCGCCGCTTTGGAAAGTACGTGACGGCCGAATGCTGAGCCTGCGCGATGTTGCGGGAGAGATTTTGACATTGTTTCGCCGCCGAATCCAGCAGTTCAGCGACTTCCGCACTCTGGAGCACATTAGCGCTGTTTTCGATGGAAACGCGCGCTCGCTTCTCGACTTCGAAACGCGTCCTAACGGTTACGACGATGTCGGAAGAACGATCGACTGGGGACGTCGCCGGATGCGACGTTTGTCGCGCTCAAAATACGAAAAAATCATCCATCGGGTGATTTCACACGAACCGGTGCGCATTGGGCAAAAACGGTATCGAGTGGACCGCATGAACGGCTGGTATCAGGTCGATTGCCGAGAACTGGGAACAAAACGGCGCCGGACGTTTACTCTCGACGAACTGGTGCTGATGTCGGCTGCGAAAAAGCGCGCTGCCAAACCGTCAACCAAACGAAAACCTGGCAAGAAGCGTCGCGTATGAGCTCAAGGAATGACGGCTTCCCCCGTCACACCTACCTCGACGGATGGGAAGCCGTCGTTCCTTGAAGCATTAACTCCCGCACGTATTTCACGGGCGGGCTGCCGTAGGAAATCACCTGGTCGTTGTATTTCTTTAGATCGAAATCCCTGCCAAGTTTCTTTTCTTCCGCTGAGCGAAGATCCAGATGCTCGGTCGCACCCACAAAGTAAGTGGAAAGCTGCGCCGAGGTGAGCCGAGCGCGTTTCCATTTCGCCACTGCTTCACCTTCCTGTTGGAAAGTTTGTTCCATCATTAAATCCATCGCTTCCTTCTCAGTCATGTTCCCGGCGTGAATGCTTTGATCGAGAATTGCGTTGGCGATGGCGCGTAGCCGCATCTTCAACTGCTGCATCTTAACCTCAGGACCGCCGTAGCCCTGTTCCGCCATCATCTGTTCGCAGTACACAGCCCAGCCTTCGATGAATGTCCCGCTGCGAAAGATTGCGCGGACTAATGTAGGCGCGCGGAATTCGTTAGCGTGCGCCAGCTGCAGGTAATGGCCTGGCATCGCCTCGTGCACCGTCAAATCGCGAATCATGAAATTGTTGTATTCGCGAAAGAACGATTCCTTTCGTTCTTTCGACCAGTCTTTTGGCGTTGGCGCAACCGCGAAAAATGTTTTGCCATTTTTGTCGAGTGGGCCGGGCGAATCACAATAGGCAATGGCGACACCGCGCTTGAATTCAGGCATCGCGATCACGTCCAGCGGAACGCTCGAAGCGGTAACCAGGTTGTGCTGTTTTACGAAATCGGTCGCTTCACCAAGAACTTTTTGCGCGTAAGGGACGACAGTAGCGTCGTCGGGGTGTTGCTCAGCGAGTTTGTCGAGAACTGCGACCGTCACCTTATGTTTGTCCGCGAGAGTTGCAGAGTCTGCGTCGGGAAAAGATTTTTTGTAGAGCGGTAATGCAGTCTGGTAGATCGCGGTTTGCGTCTGTTGCAGGTCGGCTTGCGCTCGCTTCATGATTTCTTCCATCGACAAGTCCGACGCGAGCGCGAACTGCAGCTTCTTTCGGAACTTCTCGACGCCGAGGCGGAAATCGCCGTCTGAGCGCGGAAGCAGATCGTTCTGGAGCCATTTCTTGTAATCCTCCAGGGCAGCCGCGGTTTTTTCCTGCAAAGGCGCCAGCTCCTTCTTCATTGACGGCGCAGAGTCGAGAAGCGGAGAGAGGCCTTCGCGCACGAGGCTAATGGCGCCCTGCGTTTGCTCAATGGCTGTCTCTGTGTGAACGCGCGGAGGGTGCTGTAGATTGTCTTTTGCCTGGGCGATGACGCGCGGAATCTTCTCCATGCGCTGGCGTAGGTTTGGAATCCGTTTTTCTGCAGGAGCGAAATCGCGCGCGACCAACAGGTAAAGGCTGTTGGCCAGGCTCTGCATGTAAACCAGCGGATTCCACTCCGGCTCTTTCAGCTCCTCTGCCTGGAAGATTTGGTAGTCGATGTTCTCCTTCAGGATGCGAAAGTCTATGTTGTTTGCACCGGTGAGCTGCGATCCGTCGACGGCGTTGAGCTTGTCGCGGAATTCTTTTTGGGTTGCGAGATCTTTCGCCCGCGCATCGGACGAGTAATCGGTTAACTGGCCATCAAACCGATGGTCACCGAGCTCGGTCGCATCCTCAGGATTAGCCCGCAAATATTGCTCGATGTAATCGCGCGCAATTTTTTGAAACTGATCGTCCTGCGGAGTCGCCGAGGCGGTAACGAGCACCAATGACAATATCGACGCAGCTGCGACGATAAACTTTTTCATTTGGATTAACTCGGCGTACCGGCGGCAAGGATCGGTTCGGTTACGCGTTCGTCTGGCGGTACTTCCTGCGATTGCAAGTGAGTGCGTTCCTTGTAAACGCGTGCGACAAAAATGTAGATGATCGCCGCGCCTAACATGAGGAGGGTGAAAAAGCGGAAGTAATTTGCTCCTTCCAAGTTCATGCCCATCGACTTCAGCTTCGGAATAAGAAAGCTGATCACGGATGGCAGTTGATTGCCCAATGCTACGGAGAGCAACCACATCGACATGAGCAAGCTCTTCATGCGGTTAGGCGCTTGGGTGTAGGCAAATTCAAGGCCGGTAATTGAAACCATCACTTCGCCCGCGGAAAGAATGATGTAGGCGAGCAACTGCCACCCGACATTCGGGCGTCCGCCGTGATCAATGTTGAGCTGAATCGCCCAAATCACCACGAAGGACAATGCGGTGAGGAATAAGCCAATGCCGATTTTGCGTAGAGCTGTGAGAGGGAAGACGCTGCTGATGGCCGGATAGAGCAAATAGTTGAACAGCGGAATCATCGCGAGGATGAAGACGCCGTTTACGACGTTCACTTGTTCCGGAAGAAAACTGACCCCAAGAAAATGCAGATCCATCTTCTGGCACTGGATCGTCCATTCGCCGCCGCTGCTCTGGTCCCACAGCGCCCAAAAAATCATCGTGAAGGCGAAGATAGTCCAAACGCGCCCGAGCACGCTTAGACCTTCTTTACTCTTGAGGTCGCGCAAAAATCCTAGTCCCGCCGGCGGGATATGCACCATCTTCTTGCGACCGAGCCAGAAGATGATCGTCGCGACCAACATCAATAAACCGGGAAGGCCAAACGCGTAACGCGGTCCCCAGTTCGGACTGCGCAGCAAAACGGGGCAGAGCCAGATCGAAAACGACGAGCCGAAATTAATTGAGAAATAGAACCACCCAAAAACGCGCGTAAGCAGATGTTTGTTCGACTCGCCAAACTGGTCGCCAACGTTTGCCGAGACACATGGCTTAATCCCACCCGCGCCGGCCGCGATGAGAATCAGTCCGATCGCTAGGACCCATTTCTGTCCGAAGTGAATTGCGAACGAAGTGTCCAGTAGCGCGAGCGTGAATTGGCCAAGGCAGTAAACGATCGACAGAAAAAAGATTGTCTTGTATTTGCCGAGCCAGCCGTCGGCGATAATCGCGCCAAAGAAAGGCATCCAGTAGACCGACGACACAAATTGATGAAACCAGCCCTGCGCTTCGTTCGCCGGCATGCCCTCCAAGACACCGGATTGGTTCACCATAAATTGCGTCATGAACCCGATCAGGATCGTGCGCATTCCGTAAAAACTGAACCGCTCCGCACCTTCGTTGCCAATGATGTAAGGAACACCCGGCGGCATGCCGGTGAGGTTGGGTGGCGAAGTCAGATAGTTATGTTTGGCCATGTGCTCTCCTTTGCCTAATGAGATTCGTGCGAACGTTCTCCGGATGCCGGCTCATCTTTCTTCCCCGTCTTCGACCAGACCTTTGCTGGGTCATGCTGTTCGCGTTGAACCTCAGGCATCTGGCCTAGAGGATGTTTTTCGCAGGACATGCAAAACAGCAGTGTGCCGAGCGCAACAGCAATGACGCCCTGGCGAAGGAAGAAGCCCATAATGCGCAGGCACAGTTATCAGTCTCTGCTGGGTAGTGCAAGAATGAAAGCGGGTAGCTAATAGGATGTCAGCCAGCCTGGCTGACATGGCGAATCGAGGATAGCGGCAGGCTGGCAGCCCGTCGGCCGAGGAAGGCTCGCAGCCTCACATCCAGTTTGCTCCGAGCACAAGCGTCTCTACAAAACATTGAAAGACGCGGGCATGGAGTTACTATCAGACGCGGTGGCCCGCACGGACAAACAGAGCGCTTGGAGCGAAGTCTTCGCTCTGATGCTGCTTTTTGTCGGTACTTTGCTGTTTTTTGCGCTGATTTCCTACACGCCAAAAGACGTACCGTCCTGGATTTGGTTTAGCCACATCTCGCCTTCGAATCATCCCGTACAAAATTTCATTGGGCCGGTAGGCGCGATTGTGGCGGGAATTTGCTATCAATTGATTGGCGTGTTCGCTTCGCTGTTGCTGGCGGCAGTGCTACTGGGATTCGGCGCGGCGAAATTATTTTATCCTCGGTTGCGTGTGACGCCCCGAATTCCATGGATCGTTCTGTTTATCTTGTCGGGAGCCTGCCTCGACCAATTATGGGACATCAGTCACTCCCTTGGGTTGAAGGTCCCGGTGGACATTCAGGGGGCTGGCGGCCTCTTCGGCTATCGTTTGTCCGATGAACATCGCGGATTGCTTCGCGCAGGGCTCGGGCCGGTGGGTTCGCTTATTCTTTTGATTGGAATTTATGCGACCACGCTGATTTTAGTCACGGGGCTGCGCCCCATACATCTTGTTCGGGAGACCGTGAGCGCCACGCGCCGAGTCGGAACAAGCCTGCGCGAATGGCAATTGCGTCGCAAGCTTCGCAGGTCGGATCTCAAGGAAAAACTGGAAATCAGTGGGAAGCAGCTCGCGAAGCAACGACGAGCACTCGAAAGGCAGCTTAAGAAAAAAGGCATGTCTGTGCCTGAGCCGGTGGGGACGAGCATTTCGCCAGAGGAGCTGGCAAACCGGCCAACGCCGAAAGTCGTCGATACAACTGCGTTACCGAGTGAGCAGGTGTCGGTCGGCAGAAAACCGTCTCTGGCGGAATTGCGTGGGAGTGCCCAAAAACCGAAGCTGGATTCCGGCGCAGAAAGCGCCCCTTCAAGCTGGGAAGATTATGTCTTGCCAGGGTTCGATCTGCTCGACGAACACAGTTCTGAAGGTCGGCCCGCCACCGATCCCTCCGAGTTACAAGAGGTCCAGCAAGTCCTGATTGACACACTGGGGCAGTTCGGAATCGCAGTGGCACCTGGTGACATCACAAAAGGTCCGACCATTACGCGATACGAAGTGTACCCGGCAAAAGGCGTCCGGGTGGACAAGATCGTAAGCTTGGAGCGAGACCTTGCTCGAGCGACTCGCGCCGAGCGAATCAATATTCTCGCGCCGATTCCCGGAAAAGACACCGTGGGCATCGAGCTGGCGAATACTCGAAAAGCGACAGTAAAACTGCGCGATCTCTTGCAATCACAGGATTGGGAGGAGGCAAAGACACACGCGAAGATTCCGCTCGCTCTCGGCAAAGATGTTTACGGCAAGACGATCATCACTGATTTGGCACAAATGCCGCATCTACTTGTGGCCGGCACCACTGGCAGCGGGAAGAGCGTCTGCATCAACTCCATGATCGCGAGCATGCTCTTCCGCTTCACGCCGGAAGAACTCCAGCTCATCATGATCGATCCAAAGGTGGTTGAGCTACAGGTTTACACCAACCTGCCGCATCTGCGTTATCCGGTCATCACCGACCCGAAAAAGGTGCTGCTGGTTTTGCGGGGACTAATCGAGGAAATGGAGAAACGTTACAAAATTTTCGCACGTGTCGGCGTGCGCAATATCATGAGCTTCAATGCGCGCCCGGCAAAAAAGAAAGATGTCGATGTTCCGGAAGAGTCCGAAGAGATAAAGGTGCCGCGCGATGACGAACTGAGAATTCCGGACAGAATGCCATACATCGTAGTCATCATCGACGAGCTGGCGGACTTGATGCAGACGGCGCCAGCCGATGTCGAAAGCGCAATTGCGCGCATTACGCAAATGGCGCGCGCGGCCGGCATTCACATAATCGTCGCGACGCAAACACCCCGCGCGGACGTGATCACTGGCGTGATCAAGGCGAACATTCCCAGCCGGATCGCGTTTCAGGTCGCCTCGAAAATAGACAGTCGTGTAATTCTTGATGAGAACGGCGCCGACCGTTTGCTCGGCCAGGGCGACATGCTTTATCTGCCGCCGAGCACATCGCGCCTGATTCGCGCGCAAGGTGTGTTGGTCACGGACCAGGAAATTCATCGCGTCGTTGAATTTGTTTCAGCGCAAAGCCCGCCCACGTTCGATCAAGCGATGCACGAAAAACTAGAGGCCGCCAGCACTGCCACCGATGACGTCACCGAAGAAGATGAAGAGCTGGTCGAAAAATGCCTCGAAATTATCCGCCAGGAGAAACGGGCCTCCACTTCATTGCTGCAGCGACGACTGCGGCTTGGCTACACCCGCGCTGCGCGCATCGTTGATATTCTGGAGCAGCGCGGTATTTTGGGTCCCGGCGAAGGCGCCAAACCACGCGAGATTCTGGTCGATCTCGATGCTGCCGTTTAGCCGACATTTCGCGCAATGACGATAGAAGGACTCGGTAAAAAATTTCAGGAAGCGCGGCGCGCGAGAAATCTTACGCTCGATGAAGCAGCGCGGATGACGAAAATTCGTCCTGCACGGCTTGCGGAAATTGAGGCCGACGATTTTTCTCAATTTCCGAGCCTCGCGTATGCAAAAGGATTCCTGCTCATCTATGGGAAATTTTTGGATGTCGACGTCACGCCTTATCTTGACGCGTTCGAGGATTCCGAGCGCGTGACGGTGGACGGTTACTCGTACCTTCAGGAAAATCAGCCTCCAAAACCAGTCAGTACGCCGGTTGCCCCACGCCGTCCCGTCGCTGCCCGCGGTCGCAGCGACCGGATCTCGCCAATGCCACTTATTTTCGGAATCATCGTATTAGTAGTTGGCTTTTCTGTAATGAAATTACTTCTGAATGTGCGGCGACTTGCGCCGGGGCACGGGGAAACCACCGCACAAACGTCGCCCGGCTCATCGTCTGTTCCAGCCTCTAAACCGGGACCGGCCGCAACCGCGCCAGGTAATATGGCGTCCGCTCCTTCGGTTGCGCCAACGGTTGCGGCTGCGCCCACCGTCGCGCCAACTGCGATTGCCGCGGCCCCCGTAGCGCCAGGTCAGCCGGAGGTGCGGCGTGCGAAGCCTGTGACTCGTGACGAGCTGGCCAAAACACAAGATACGTCCAATTCGCCGCCGGCAGAATCAGGCGAACAGAATCGCGTCGCTATTCGCCCACTTAAACGAACGTACGTGAGGGTCACTGTGGGTGATGAGAAAGCCAAGCCTGCGTTCGAGCGCTGGGTTTCGCCAACTGATCCGCCAGTCGAATTTCGTGGTAAGCATGTCTCGATTCGTGTTCTGGATCCTGACGCGGTTAAAATTACGAAAAACGGCAAGGCGCTGGAAGACGACGACGCCGACGTGACGATCAACTAACGCCGGTTGTGAATTCGCCAGCTGTACCCGCGGCCGCCTCGGCTGCAAATGGAGAACCAATAACCGCGCGGCAACGCCGTACAAGGGTCGGCATGATCAGCCTCGGCTGCGCCAAGAACCTTGTCGATGCAGAGGTCATGCTGGGAAGCGTTTTACAACGCGGAATGGAAATCACATCACGCCCAGAGGATGCCGATGTCCTGGTCGTTAACACCTGTGCGTTTATCGATTCAGCCAAGGAAGAATCAATCGAAGCCATTCTTGAAGCACATCAGCAACGCGGATTAAATAGACGGCCAAATCAAAAACTGATCGTAAGCGGCTGCATGTCGCAGCGATTCGCCAAGGAGCTACTCCGGGAGATGCCGGAGGTAGATGCGTTTATTGGACTGGATCAGGTGAGTGAGCTTGGAACGATTGTGGAGAAGATTTTGAGAAAACGTCCAACGCCTAACGCCGAACACCGAACGCCGAACGCGGACACTTCGGCGTTGGAGGTTGGACGTTGGACGTTGGACGTTGATCCCGACGGCGACGATGTCGATCTCGCATTCGCAGAAACGCGGCCCACTTACATTCCCAATTACGATACGCCGCGTTTCAGGCTTACACCGTCGCATCTTGCTTATGTAAAAATTGCCGAAGGCTGCAATCATCCATGCAGTTTTTGCGTGATTCCACAAATGCGCGGCAAACATCGCAGCCGTCTTCCGGGATCTGTGCTGGCTGAAATTCACGCCCTCGTCCAAGAAGGCGTGCGCGAGATCAACTTGATCAGCCAGGACACTACCTTTTATGGGATGGATTTATGGCACCACAAAGCGGGACCACGTCAGCCAGTGGACTCAACGCAAGGACCGACCCTGGCAGCGCTGCTTCGCGAGATTCAACAAATCGAAGGCGAGTTCTGGGTGCGTTTGCTTTATACGCACCCCGCGCATTGGAGTGACGAACTAATCGAAACTATTGCAGAGTGCGACAAGGTCGCGCGCTACATCGATATTCCTCTGCAACACATTGATGACTCAGTGTTGCGACGGATGCGTCGCGAAACATCGCGCGCGCACATCGAAAATTTGATTGATAAACTGCGCGATGGAATTCCCGGCGTTGCATTGCGGACCACTTTCATCGTCGGATTCCCTGGAGAAACGGATGCCGAATTTGCAAGTCTTCTCGATTTCATTCAGCACGTTCGATTCGAGCGGCTGGGAATCTTCAAGTATTCGCAGGAACAGGGCTCGCGTGCGGCGAAAATGTCGCTGCAGATTCCTGCAAAAACTAAGAACGTACGTTACCGGAAGGCAATGTCGGTCCAGCAGCAGATTGCTCATGAAACTGCGCGCCAGAAAGTTGGAAGCGAACTAAAATTACTGGTCGATCAGCCGCATATTGGCCGAACCGAAGGAGATGCTCCCGATGTGGATACGCGCGTTATCTTATCCAACGCCGCGGGGGTTGGGGAGTTCGTTTCACGAAGGATCACTGGAACCCGAGGCTACGATCTGTTGGCATAGGCCCAGCTGGGGCAAGCCTCCAGAAGGCCAAGTTGATCGTGACAAACCCGTGGTCTGCGACGAAGTTGTTCGGGAGATCCATTTTATTTCGCTCGATGGCAGATCCCAACGAACCACAAGAAGATGCGGTTCGCCTTAAGCCGCCACTTCCCAGTGCAGGCAAGCCGCCAGACATGAAAATGCCCGAGACCGTGCAAATGCCGCTTCGTGATGATCGCGATGCTGCTTCGACCCAATTTTTCCGGCCAGCAAATCCTTCTGCTGCTCAGGTCACACCTGTGTCAGATTCCGTGCCTCTCGAACCGAGAAAAGAGACGATGCGCTTTTCATCTGTGGCTGCTTCGAGTCCGGTTGGAACTCAAATCAAAACCCCTCAGCCGTTCGTTCCCTCGCCAGATCTGGCGTCGGGGGATCCTCTGGTTCCGGTTGAGCCTGCGAAAAAAAGTCCAATGCTTTTGTGGTGGCTACTGCTGGGTGTTTCCGCATTAATTTTGATTATTCAGATTTGGACTTACCTTTCTTAAAGCCATGGAAAATTCTACTGTTAATAATTCTACTGTTATTAGTCTCGATGAATCCAATTTTGACCGCGAAGTCAACCAAGGCGACAAACCTGTGATTGTCGATTTTTGGGCGGAATGGTGCGGTCCCTGTAAAATGATTGCGCCTGTCCTGGACGAGATCGCGCGGGAGAAAGCCGACTCCGTTAAGGTTGCGAAGGTGAACGTGGACCAAAATCAGAGTCTCTCGCTCAAGTACAATATTCGCGCGATCCCGGCGCTGCTGTTTTTCAAAGGCGGCCAACTGCGCGATCAAGTGACCGGCGTCGCCAGCAAAAAAGATTTGGTCAGCCGAATCGACGCGCTGGGGTAAGAAAACTCCCAGCGTTAACGACCTCAGCTCAAGACTGAAATTCTTCTTGTTAGCTCAGCGCAGATGCGAGCTTCAGGAGGCTTTCTCGAATTTGCGCCGGCGTCCAGGCAGCAAAACCGAAAACAAACGCCGGCTTGAGCTTGGCCTGGATGCAATAAAATGATAGCGGAGATGGTTTGATTCCGATCTCTGATCGGACACGCGACACTCTTGCGAAGTCTGTTTCGCGTCGAAGCCAGGCAACGAAGTTCAGTCCGGCTTCCGGGATCTGAAGAATGAAGTGCTCACCGAGCAATTTGTTGAATTCGTTGATGAAGAACTCTCTCCGATCGGCATAGAGTTGTCGCATCCGTTTGATGTGACTGAGGAAAAATCCCTCGGTGATGAAACGCGCGAGTGTAGCCTGATCAATTGCCGACGAGTGTTGATCCATCGCGCTCCGGATTTTGACCAATGAATCAACCAACTGGTTTGGCGCCACGATGTAGCCCAAACGCAAGGAGGGATAAAGGACCTTACTCATTGTTCCGGCGTAGATTACCCGGCTGGAATTGTCCATCCCCTGCAGGGCGGCGAGCGGAGGCCCAGTGAAGCGAAACTCTGCGTAAAAATCGTCTTCGAAAATAAATGCATCGTGATCGCGCGCAAAATCGAGTAGCGCAGCCCTGCGCTCGAGGCTCATCGTCATGCCAAGTGGGTATTGATGTGAGGGCGTTACGTGGATGATTTTCGGCAGACTTTCCTTCGACGATCGCGCGATCACAATGCCCTCGTGATCGAGCGGTTTCGGGACCAATTTAGCGCCAGCTAGAATAAAGACTCTTCGAGCTTGGTGAAAACCGGGATCTTCAATCCACACGGGCTCGCCGGGATTCAGCAGCGCCATGGCGCTGATCATCATGGCTTGTTGCATTCCCCCGACAATCAAGACTTGATCTGGGTGACAGTGTGCCCCTCTAAAATCACAGAGGTACGCGGCAATCGCCTTACGCAGATCAACGTCGCCACGGCTCGATGCGTGGCGCAGCAAATGAGCACCCCTTCTGGCGAGCACCTCCGCCCTGAGCCGTTCCCAAATGCGGATAGGAAATTCATCGACTGCGGGGAGGCCAGGAACCAGGGAAATGCCCGCTCCGGCGCCCAGCGCCCCGAGGTCAAATTGTTCTCCAACGCGCTTGTCCGGAATCGCTCTCGCGCGGTCTGAAATCCGGGGCGGTCGGTTGATCGCTGGATACCTTTTCGGCTTGTCCGCGCTCAGGAAGGTCTCGGGAAGAGAGGGCGCCACAAATGTTCCCGAACGCGATTTCGGCCGGAGATAACCTTCAGCGTGGAGCTTTGAGAACGCGAGATTCACCGTCAGTCTGGAGATTCCCAAGTCGATGGCCAGCGAGCGCGAGGAAGGAAGGCGCGACGCACCATCGCTAAAGCTGCCCGACTTCAACTCATCGCGAATCTGGCGATAAAGTTGCAGGTGGAGCGGTTCTGAGGATGCGCGATCAAGGCGAATCATCTCGAATGCGATAATCGAATGTCGATGCCTCGTATTCAGCAGCGATTTTCTATCGGACATATCCCAATCCCACGCCTGTCCAGCGGACTATTGTTTAGTTTGCACGTGTTTTATTCAAAAAACAATGGGAGCGGCCTGTGGTGACGTCGGTAGCTCTCGGCGTTAACACGCAACTGGCCTTATCGAACTTCGCTAACTGGATCTTTTGTTTTGCGACATTCGCGTTTTAATCTTCTTATGTTTAATAAATCATTTCGGATTGGTTTGATTGCGTTGACTCTTTTGACTGCAAGCGCATGGGCTGCCAGCTCCGTTCTTCAAGGGGTGGTAAAGGATACTAACGGACTTCCGATACAAGGCGCAGATATTCGGATCGAAGCCAAAAATGGTGGGAAATTGCTTCAAACCGTCAAGACGGATTCAAACGGCCGGTACGTTGCAGGTGGTCTCCCAGCAGGCGATTACCGAGTCACGTTGGTCGTGAATGGAGCCGTCAAAACTGCAATCAACAATACAACGATCGAAGCAGGTGAGCTGACGCGACTGAATTTTGATCTGGCGAAAACATCGGCATCGCAGCCACCAAGACCCGCAGAAAAAGGGAAACACTGGGTTTGGATACCGGCGTTCGCCGGAAGTCGTCTGCCTGGTCGCTGGATCGAACTTAATGACGATGGAAGTTGGGCGGGAGAAGCGAGCGCGTTGCACATCGTGCGCGTTAGTGGCGAAGAACTGCAACGGACAGTTCACACCGTAACCATCAAACGTGGCCAGTAGCTCGGAATCGGTCGGCCTGTTCGCGTTATCGTTGCGCCCTGAAAGTCAAACGAGAAGCCGGTGCTTCCACGCGTCCAAGCCATGCGCCCGGCGGGGGTCGAACCCACAACCTTTGGCTCCGGAGGCCAACGCTCTATCCAGTTGAGCTACGAGCGCGATGAGAACGGGAATTAGCCATAGATCTTACAGAGTTTCACTGATAATTTCTGCATAGCTCCCTATTCCTAATCTTGCTGGTGCTACAGTCTCCATGGCGCTGGGCCCCACGAATTCGAGTTGCAAAATCAAGCTCTCCGAATGAGAGTGTGCGCCCGCAGTCGCGCGGTCGGGGCCAAACTTATGAATCGTATCATTGACGTCATCGAGAAAGAACAGCAAAAGGGCGATCTGACGCCGTTTTCTGTCGGCGACAGCGTACGCGTTCATACGCGGGTGGTAGAAGGCGACAAAGAAAGAGTTCAGATATTTGCCGGCGTGGTGATCGGCCGTAAAGGACGCGGCCTCAATGAAACATTCACTGTGCGCCGCATCTCATACGGGGAGGGCGTCGAGAGAGTGTTTCCGCTTCATTCACCCCGGATCGCAAAAGTAGAAGTGGAGCAAAAAGGCCGCGCACGTCGCGCCAGACTAAATTATCTTCGCACTCGCAAGGGCAAGGAAGCGACAGCTGTGCGCGAGTAAGGCGAATGTTTCGTCCACAGATTCCGCAGATTCACGCAGATTTCGAAGTGGGGAACTGCTGTAAAAAATTTCTGTGAAAATCTGCGAAATCTGCGGATAACTTCTGCCGATGTACCGGCGCTGCGGATTCCGTTACGAGAAAAAACTCCGCGCCCTAGGAGTCGCGCGCATTGCCGGGATTGACGAAGCAGGCCGCGGTGCGTTGGCCGGCCCGGTCGTTGCGGCTGCAGTCGTTCTTCCCGAAAAATTTCGTCATCGTCGCCTGAATGATTCCAAACAACTCGCCCCGGAATTGCGCGAGGAAATCTATTGCGAGCTGGTCGCTATTCCCGAGCTACGATGGACTGTCGGTATTGTTGATTCCATCGAGATCGATCGGATCAACATTTTGCGCGCGAGCCACCGCGCCATGCGCCTGGCGATCGAAACCCTGATCGAGCCGCCCGAGCACGTCCTGATTGACGGGTTGCCTGTGATTCCTTTTCCGCTTCCGCAGACGGCCATCGTCGACGGTGATTGCATCAGTTTAAGCATCGCTGCCGCCAGCGTGATCGCCAAGGTCACGCGCGACCGCATCATGCGTGACTTTTGTGCGCAGTTCCCCCAATATTGCTTCGGCCAGCACAAAGGTTACGGAACCGAACTACATTTGGTGAAGCTCCATGAATTCGGCCCTTGCCCAATCCATCGCCGGTCTTTCGAACCGGTGGCGCAACCACTTCTCGCATTGGAGGAGCTCGATCAAATCGGGTCATCTTCGGCGCGGGGCGCGCGGCGAGAAGCTAGCGTGCCGCTACCTGAAGCGTAGCGGTTACAAAATCCTCTTACGCAATTTTCGCGGGCGCAGCGGTGGCGAAATTGATGTTGTCTGTCGTGACAACGACACTCTCGTATTCGTAGAAGTGAAAACACGCGGTCGAGAAGATTTCGGCCGCCCGTTCGAGGCAGTGGATCGGGAGAAACAAAAGCGAATCTCGCGCGGCGCGCTGGCCTGGCTGCGGATGCTCGATAATCCCAACATCCTTTTCCGATTCGATGTCGTCGAGGTACTCATTGCGGGTGATGCAAAACCGCGCGTTGAATTGATCAAAAACGCGTTCCCGCTTTCCAAGCCGTATCTTTACTGAGGCATCAAGCTCGACAACTGCCACGAATCGGGTTCAAAATAGCTCCACTCGTATGAATGAACCGATTCTCATCGCCCAATCGAAGGAACAGATCTTTTTGCTCCCTAAAATGGCGAACCGCCACGGCTTGATCGCTGGCGCCACCGGGACCGGAAAAACTGTTACGCTCCAGACCCTCGCGGAGAATTTCAGTGCGCGTGGCGTTGCGGTTTTCATGGCCGACGTCAAGGGCGATCTCGCTGGCCTGAGTCAGGCCGGCGGAAATAATCCGAAGGTCCTCGAGCGCGCGAAGGAATTGAAGATCGACGATTTCAAAGGCGAAGCGTACCCGGTGGTGTTTTGGGATGTATTCGGTGAGCAGGGGCACCCCGTCCGCGCAACTGTTTCCGAAATGGGTCCGCTGCTGCTCGCACGTCTACTTGAACTGAACGACACGCAGGAAGGCGTTCTGAATATGGTGTTCAAGATCGCTGATGAAAACGGGTGGCTTCTTCTCGACCTCAAGGATCTGCGCTCGATGTTGCAGTACGTTGCGGACAACGCCGACCAATTCAAAACGCAATATGGAAATATCTCGGCCGCCAGCGCCGGCGCGATCCAGCGCAGTCTGCTCGCGCTTGAATCACAGGGCGCCGACAAATTTTTCGGCGAGCCCGCTCTGAACTTAGATGATCTAATGCAAACGCAGAGCGGCAAAGGAGTGATCAACATCCTCGCTGCGGACAAGTTGATGCAAAAGTCGCCGAAGGTTTATGCGACATTCTTGCTTTGGATGCTTTCGGAGTTATTCGAGAACCTTCCCGAAATAGGCGATCCGGAAAAACCGAAGCTGGTTTTCTTTTTCGACGAAGCGCACTTGCTCTTCACAGACATCGCGCCGGCGGTCGAACAAAAGATCGAGCAAATGGTGCGACTGATCCGTTCAAAGGGGGTAGGGGTTTACTTCGTCAGCCAAAATCCGCTCGATATACCTGACGTCGTGTTAGGTCAGCTCGGGAATCGTGTGCAACACGCGTTGCGGGCGTTCACACCGCGCGATCAGAAAGCAGTGAAAGCTGCCGCCGAAACGTTTCGGCAAAATCCGAAATTGAAAGTCGAAACGGCGCTGACCGAGCTTGCGGTCGGCGAAGCGCTCGTATCGACGTTAGATGAAAACGGCAGCCCGCAAATTGTCGAGCGCGCAAAAATTGTTCCGCCACGCAGTCAGGTCGGAGCGATCACGGCGGATCAGCGAAAACAGATCATAAGTTCATCGGTTCTTGCAGGTCATTACGAAAAGGCGGTGGATCGTGAATCGGCTTACGAAAAATTGCAGGCAAGAGCAGGGGAGAAAACGCAAACTGCAGGCGCACCACCAGTGGCAGAAGGCGTGCCAGCCACCGGCGAACCCAGATCCTCAGTGCTTGAAGAGGCCTTGGGGACTGCGACTGCCATGTTTCAACCGACCATCGGACCGCGCGGCGGGGTTCGCGATTCCCTTGCTACTTCAATGGCCAAGAGTGCGATGCGCGCTGCCAGCAGTCAGATCGGACGGCAGCTCGTTCGCGGAATCCTGGGAGGAATTCTTGGCGGCAGTGGACGGCGCAGATAACGTTGCTGTCATTCTGATCCCGCAGTCGCGAGAGAAGAATCTCTGATCAAGGCTCAACGGCGTTGCTCGAGAAAATTCAGAGATGTTTCGCTTCCGTTCAACATGACAAACGGGAAATAAAATCGCCGGACACGCGAAGCGCATCCGGCGATTTGAGTTATTCTCAGTTTATGGCGTTGGCGCGGCCTTCGCTTCTTTCTTAGCGCCCTTGCCGGCTTTCACTTCTACCTCCGTGGCGGACATGGTATAGGTGACTGTCACTTTCTCGCCAACCTTGAGGTCGCCTGTGACCTTCGTGTTGGAATCACGATTGACTTCCCAGCGATCCTTCCCTTTCTGGACGGCAATCATCGAATCGGTGACCTCAAGAACTGGGCCGGTCACTTGATAAGTCTTAGCTCCCGCGGCGAAAACTGCGCTAGTGAGCGCCAGACTCGCTGCGGCCAACAAACTGAGTGGTAATGTTATTTTCATGTGTCGATTAGACTCCTTCCCTTGCGCTCTATTCAAGCGGTTTCAGGCGATTCTTTTGTAGCCGCGGACGACGGACTGTCGGTCCTTGATTCACGCCAACGCGCAGGGTCAACGGCCAGATAACCTCTCGCGTTTGTTCCGGGTTTCCCCATGCAGCCCGAAGCTCATCAATGATCTGTTCGACCGGATCGCTGCCTGTCGCTTCGACAAACCGCTGAGTCGAAGACCAAGTTCTAAAATATCCTATCAGACGATCCAGATCCCATTGTGCCGTCATTGCGAAGGTCGGCGGCTCGATTTCATGAAAAGGGAAGGGGACATCGGCAAAGTTCTCAACAAGCTCGCGCTCCGGTGTCCAGAATGGCCCGACCACCTCGTAGTAGTACCGATTAACCACGTCATCGATGGGCGGTTCGATATGTAACAAGTTGTAAGCCGACGCTGCCAGGACGCCGTCAGACTTCAACACTCGCCGCGCTTCGGTATAAAAGCGGTTCTGATCAAACCAATGTAATGCTTGCGTCACGGTGATCAGATCAACGGTTCCGGATTGAATGCCGCTTTCTTCTGCCGGTGCGACACGATAACTCACGCGCTGGTGCGCCTGGGCATTTGAGATCTGTTTTTCGCTGGCGTCCGTGGCCATGACGCGATCGAACAGTGATGCCAATCCAAGCGCTGCTTGTCCGTTTCCCGTGCCGCAATCCCACGCGAGCTGGCGACTCGGCGCAACGCGTCCAAGATACTCAAATAGTTTCTGCGGGTACGTCGGCCGAAATTTCGCGTAATCAGCCGCCTGTTTCGAAAAATGATCTT
>WNFW01002141.1_pt1 | contig 25251 bp, 35 predicted proteins | sample 5400131 | NCBI WGS metagenome assembly WNFW01 (sample SAMN13153362, study PRJNA577476) | soil metagenome | isolation source: 20 cm soil or saprolite under grassland replicate 1 | place: USA:California | collected 2016-06-15 | reverse complement strand
TCGATGTCGGCGGCAGCCGTCGCGGCGAATGTCGTGCCGCCGTTCGGGTTCGTTCCGAGCTCCGACCCGACCGCGTGGAGCCCCGCTGAAGCTCCTCATAGATAGAAATGACGCGCGCGTGGGAGGCTGAGGGCGCGCGCCAGCCCGACAGCGCTGGACGCCTCGTCGCCATTGCCCGAAAGCTCGAGCATCAGCTTGCGACCCAAGGAACCCTTCTTAGCCGAAGACCTGGCTGAGCCCGTACAGCTCCTTTGGCACGCGCCGGGTTTCCTTGATCACCTCGGTCAGGGGTACGACCTCGACATCGCCGTTGCGGCGGATGGGGATGACGCCGCTCTTGCCTGCGACTATCAGCTCGACGGCGGCGACCCCCAGGCGCGTCGCCCAGATCCGGTCGACGGGTGAAGGCGAACCACCCCGTTGAAGGTGGCCGAGCACGGTCACTCGCGTCTCGAAGCCGGTCTCGCGCTCGACCGAGCTGGCCAGCAGATCGCCGACGCCGCGCTTGGCCAGTCTGACGTGCCCGAATGCATCCTTCTCCGCCTCGCCGCCGGCCTCGCGCTCGAGCTCGGGGATACGCGCGCCCTCGGCGACCACGATGATGCTGAAAAGCTTGCCTTCGCCACGTCTCCGATACAGGTGCGCGACGACGTCCGAAAGCGTGGACTCGAACTCCGGGATGATGATCAGGTCGGCGCCACCGGCGACGCCGCCCACCAGCGCGACCCAACCCGTGTCGCGACCCATCACCTCGACCACCATCACACGGTGGTGCGCGGAGGCTGTGGTGTGCAGGCGGTCGAGGGCTTCGGTCACGACGCCCACCGCGGTATCGAAGCCGATGCAGAACTCGGTGACTGCGAGATCGTTGTCGATAGTCTTGGGCACGCCGACGGTCGGAAACCCAGCCTCGTGGAGCTTCGCCGCGACGCTCAGTGTGTCGTCGCCGCCGATCGGCACCAACGCGTCGACGCCGTGGTGACGGAGCGTCTTGATGACGCGCGCGATCCCTTCCTTCTCCTTGGCGGGATTGGTGCGCGACGTGCCGAGGATGGTGCCGCCGGTGGGCAGGATGCCGCGCACGTCCGCTGGGGTCAGCTCGCCGATAAGGCCCTCTTCGAGGCAGCCGGCCCAGCCGTTCTTGACGCCGCTCACCTGGTGGCCGAGCTGGAAGGCGCGCCGCGCCACGGCGCGGATCGCCGCGTTCAGGCCGGGCGCGTCTCCACCGCCGGTCAGGACTCCGATGCGCACTGGAGACAGATTAAAGCCGGTCGATTCTTTGCAGGAGCTGCTGCAGGGTGAGGTCGGCCAGGGAGGTCAGCGTCAGGTCGGCGTGCGAGAGGTCGAGCCGTGCGGTGATCGAGTTGGGGATTGCGACGCAGCGCATGCCGGCGCGTTTGGCCGCGGCGATTCCGTGAGGGGAGTCTTCGATCGCGATCGCCTCGCTTGCGCCGACGCCAAGGCACTCGAGGACCGCGACATAGAGGTCCGGCTCGGGCTTGGCGTGCGCGACGTCGTCCCGGCACCGCATGCACTCGAAACGGTCGAGGATGCCGAGGCGCGCAAGGTGGCCTCTCACCCAGTCGCCCGTCGAGCTCGACGCGACACCGAGCTTCAGGCCGAGCTCTCGTGCCGCGTCTAGATGGGGAGCGCCTTGCCCAGCCTTTCCTCCAGGTGGTGCTGCGGGTGGAAGCCCGCCGTCGTCGAGCCGACTATCTGCACCCATCGCTCGAACGGAAGCTCCTCGCCGTGAGCCTGGTAGACCTCGAGCCACGACCGGTAGATAGGCTCCTCGGTGTCGAGGATGAGCCCGTCGAAGTCGAAGACGATGGCTCGAATCACGTGCCCAAACCCTACTATCGCGTGGCCGTGATCCGAGACGCAGTGCATGCCTGAGACGAAGACGAAATCCCTTTCGCCGACCGTAGAGCAGCCCTCATCAATCGGCCTGGCGAGCGCGATGCTGTCGGGCCTGGCGCTGGTCACCGTCGCCCTGATGCTGGTGGTCCTGTTCGGCTTCCTCGACGCGCTGCATTACCGCTCGCTCGCCGATTTCTTCACGCCAGACCCCGCAGCGGCCGCCGGGACGCTCGGGCTGGTGGGTGGCGCCGAGGGCGTGACCCTGAGCATCGTCCTCCTGGGCGTCATGTTCGGGATCCAGACCTCCTCGTCCCGCTACTCGCCCCGCATCATCGGCATCTTCACGCGGAATCCGCTCAACGCGCTGGTGCTCAGCTTTGCGCTGGCCTCGATCCTCTATACGTTCCTGGTTCGCTCAGAGGTCAAGGCCAACTACGTTCCGCTGGCGAGCGTTGCCGTCGCCGAGCTGCTCGCCCTGGTCAACTTCGCCCTCCTCTTCCCATATGTGCTCTACACGTTCGAGGTGATGCGCGCGGAGACGCTTGTGTCAGGCATCATGCGGCGCGCCCGCAAGGAGTTGCGCGCAGCCACGCGCAAGCGTCGAGTGTTGCAGCGCCGGCGCGCTCTGCTGACATGCATGGAGCAGGTCACCGACATCGCGTTCGGATCGATCCAGCTCGGAGACATGCCTGTGTGCCAGCACAGCATCGAGGTACTGGGCGATTTTCTCGCGCGCGAATACCTGCCGGTGAAGAAGAACATGGACCCCGAGTGGTTCAAGGTCGGGCATGCGGAGCTCCCAGGAGCATCGGACCAGATCGTGGCCGAGGTCAATCGCGCCGGCACCTGGTTCGCTTACACGATCCTGTCGAGCTTTGTCGACATGGTCGGCCTGACGCCGGTCCATCGCAAGGAAGCCGTCTACACGATCGCCGTCGCGACCCGCAAGGTAGGACTGGCCGCGATCGACGTGGGCGACTCCGAGCTCGCCGAGCTGTGCGTCCGCTTCTTCAACACCTACCTGCGCGCGGCGATCAACCGCTCGGCTCCGACGTTCGCGTCGGGGATCATGAACGAGTACCGCCGCTTCGCCATCGGCGCGCTCGAATGGCGTCGCGACCTTGCGGTCGAGTCCGCCGCGCATCTGCTGCGGTACGGCCGGCACTTCGACGAAGCCGGCATGCCCGCGATCTTCGGCGCCGCGGCGGAGGACGTCGCCGACCTCGCGATCGAGGCCCACGTACGCGACCCGCAGGTGTCGTTCCGGCTCGCCCAGCTGCTCGTCCGCAACCTGCTGGAGCTCATCCCCAAGGCGCGGCCGATCGGGCTCAACGGATTGTTCAAAGGCGTCGCCAAGCTGACGTGCTGGTCGATGGCTTCGGAGGAAAAAGACATCACGCACGTGCTGGTCGAGGGCATCGCGGCCGCGCCGCCCGACTTCGTGGATGCCGCGCTGAGCCGCATGGAGTCGATGCAGAGCGGGCTCTTCTGGGAGGTCAACGAGCGCGTGATCTCATTCGATTGGGTGGAGCAGCCGCTGCGCGACGAGATCCCGCGCCTGCGTGCAGCGCTGCGCCGAGCGAAGACCGGCAGCAACGGCGCGGTGATCATGGCGCTCGAGGATGCACCTGCAATCGCGCAGGACCTGGTGCAGCCGGAACCTTCGGCCGCGCCTCTTCCTACTCCGGCTCCTGCTGCCGAACCGGCGTGTTGATCATCGCCGTCGAGGCCGTCGCGAAGTAGTCGAGCAGCGCCTTGCGCACGGCGGGCGCGACATCAAGCGATTCGACCGCCGCGGTCATGTGTTCGAGCCAGGCGTCGCGCTCGGCGCGGCCGATCGCGAACGGCTGGTGACGCATGCGCAGCCTCGGATGTCCGCGCTGCTCGCTGTACGTCGACGGCCCGCCCCAATACTGGATGAGGAAGAGGGTCAGCCTTTCGGTCGCGCCGGAGAGATCTTCGTCCGGATAGACACGCCGCAACACCGGATCATCGGCGACCCGTGCGTAGAAGCGCTGGACGAGAAGTCTGAATGCCGGCTCGCCGCCCGCCAGCTCGTACACGCTCCTGTTGAGCATGCCTACACCTGCTCGGCCGACGTGCGCAGCGGCTCTTGTTGTGCGGAGTAGCGCTCGACCTCGTCCTCGCGCGGAAGAAACCATGCGATGCCGATCGTGATGATCACCAGGACCGCGTGCGTCATGAGGGATTTCTGAAGGCCGATCGCGTCGGCGATCGCGCCGTTGATCGGAACGCCGATCGCGCCGGTGACGAAGCCGAGGCCCATCACCAGGCCTGAGGCGAGCCCGGCGCGCGACGCCATCAGCTGCTGCGCCATCAGCAGCATCAACGGAGCAGTTGAAGCCGCCAGGAAGCCGATCAGGATGGCGGTCGCGAACGCCCACGGACCTGGAAAGACCGTGTAGAGCAGGACCGCCGGCACGGAGAGAACAAGGGTCGCCAGGATCACGGTCCTACGGCCGTAGCGGTCCGCCAGGGACCCGCAGCCAACCGTCCCGACAGCACTTGCGAGCACGAGGGTCGTCGCGAGTGGCCCGTAAAACGCCGGACCGTAGCCCTGCTGCTCGTACCAGGTCGGCGTGAACGCCTGGAAGACGTTGACGGTCCAGCTGCGCGACATCATCACGCCGATCACAACGGCCAGGGCGAAGACCGGTACCCGAGCCGCCATGCCTGCGTGGCGGACCGCCGTCTTCACGGCACCTGCCGCTGCGCGCATTCGCCAGAGCAGGTAGCCTCCGGTCACCAGGCCTGGCAGCACCAGGAGGCCGGTGCCGTGGAGGCCGTACGCGCCAAACAGCAGGATGCCGATGAGGGGGCCCGCCGCCACGCCGACCGTGCCCGCCGTGACGTAGACGGACATGCCGAGGCTGCGGCGCCACGTCGGCAGCAGCCCCCTGACGTCGAGCGCGCCAAGCGGATGGAAGGCGCCCGACCCCAGCCCGGACGCAAGCGCGAGGGCGAGCAGAAGCGGGAAGCTGTCCACGAACCCGACCACCGCGAAGGTGACCGCCGTCCATGCGAGGGCAACCCCCGTCAAGCGGGTGCCGAAGCGATCCGCGAGCAGCCCGAACAGAGGTTGCGAGACGGCCGCCATGCCGCCGTAGGCGAGGCTGACGAGGCCGACGGTGGCGAGGCTCAGGTGGAACCGGCCGATGAGCAACGGATAGAGCACGGGGATCACGCCGACGTAGCTGTCCACCGTGAAGTGCCCGAGCATGAGGGTCAGCAGCTTGCCGTTGCGGAGAAATTCACCCACCGCATTTATCATCGCGGCGGTGGGCGAGCTCCTGTATCTCAGCCGCGCGGACGTGGAGCGCGTGCTCGACGTCGACGCGATGCTCGATGCACTGGCTCAAGCGCTGGTCGCCTATTCCTCGGGCCAGGCGTCGGTGCCACCTCGCTCCGCGGTTCGGGTCGCGGAGCGTGGATTGCTTGGCGTGATGCCCGGCTACATCCCCGGCATCGCGCTCGAATCGAAGCTCGTCTCGGTGTTCCCCGCCAACCACGAGCAGGGAATCCCTTCGCACCAGGGCTTGATCGCGCTGTTCAACGAGAAGAACGGCTCGCCGCTCGCGGTGATGGACGGCACGTACATCACGGCGATCCGCACGGGTGGCACGGCGGCGGTCGCGACTCGTGTCCTCGCCCGAGAGGACGCCTCAGTGCTGGCGATCCTCGGCGCCGGCGTGCAGGGCTGGTCGCACCTCGAAACGTTCCCGCGCGTCCGCGACTTCAACGAAATTCGCATCGCGTCGCGCAACCCCGATCGGGCCCGAGAGCTGGCTGAGCGGAGCTCGCGAGCGAAAGTGGCGGACTCGTTCGAGATGGCTGTCCGCGGCGCCGACGTCGTCGCCTGCTGCACCGACGCGCGCGAGCCCATCCTGCGCCGCGATTGGCTGAAACCGGGCGTGCACCTCAGCGCGGTCGGCGGCACGTTCGGGCCGGAGCCAAGATGAGGCCTGGCCGCAGGTCGGCCGAAGAGATCACGCTATACAAGTCGACCGGTCACGCGGTCGAGGATGCGGCCACCGCGCGCCTGGTCTACGACCGGGCACGTGCGCTGGGAGTCGGGACGAGGCTACCTCTCTAGATTTCGATCATCCGCGACGGGACCACGTTGACAATGCGCGTCGCCTTGATCCGCCGCTCGGGTATCTGGCGCCCGTAGGGATGGATGTGCCCGTGAACCGCGAGCAAGGGTTGCAAGTTGCTGATCAGGCGCGCGAATGCAACGAAGCCCACATGCGCCGAGTCCACAGCGTCAGCAAACCCGATGGGCGGCGCGTGGGTGACCAGAATGTCGAGCTTGCGCCCGCTGCGCGCGCGGCCCAGCCGCGTCCTGAGCTCGAGCTTGAGCGCGCGCCATCGCATCTGTGCCTGGGAGTACTGGTTGGGGCCCGCTTTGTAGCGAATGCTTCCTCCAAGCCCGGCGATTCGCAGTCCGCTGGCCTGGACGATCCGGCCGTCGATGTTCACGCATCCCTGAGGACCGGGGCCGGGCGGCAGCTCAGTACGGAGCGGCATCCAACTCATGTCCGGCGGCTCGAGGCTCGGGTCGTGGTTTCCCGGGACATAGAGCAGGGGCACGTCGAGGCGGCTGACCAGGTATTCCAGATAGTCGGACGGCAGGTCTCCACATGAGAGCACGAGATCTGGAGTCAGCCTCGGAAGGACATCGCCATAGAGCGACTCGTCGACCTCGTCGGCGACGGCAAGGATGCGCGTCTCGAGCTTGGTGAACGGGCGCTAGACGCGCTTGAACCGGAGCGCGGTCCAGCTCTCGTCGATTGCGACGAAGGCCACGGCCTTGTATCCGGTCTGCGAGGTGATCTCGCCGAGCACATCGCGCTGCACCCACATCGGCGTCGCCGGCAGGTCGGTGGCGTCTTTGGATTGATCAGATGCGCCCTGCGCGCGCCCTGCGCCGCCCTTGGGATAGGTGATCCAGAGGAGACCGTTCGGCTTGGCGGCGTGGATGGCGGCCGGGCCCAGGCGGCGCAGCTCGTCAACGTTCTTGACGAAGAGGAGCACCGCGTCGTATTCCTCGTTGTTTGGGCCCAGCTCGGTCTTGATATCCGCGGGCCCGGGGCGGAGCTGCGCCACGTATCCGTTGGGCGCGTTGAGCACCACGACGTGATGCTCTGGTGCAAACCGCAGCTTCTTGGCCATGGAACTCAGGCCAAGCTTGTCCGGTCCGATCGCCGGCAGCGACCGCTGCGAGTCCAGATGTCCCATAACGGTTGGACACACATTAAAAGGAAAGGGCGCAGCTTGCGCCTAACGCGCGCGCAGGATGTCGATCGCCTGACGCCCCGCCACCAGCCATTCCGGATCGGCGAGCCACGTTTCCACGCCCCACAGCAGCGCGACGTCCAGCGGTTCCTGGCGGTAGTCGACGGCGCTGGCGAGCAGGTCGGCGGGCGTGAACGTCTCAGTTGCGCCCCATGGCTGCGCCTGCATCTCGGTCAGCCATACCTCCTTGCCTTGAGCGTGGGCGCGGCCTGCCCAGAAAGCGATCGACTGCTGCTTCCACTGCGAGCGGAGCGCGATGGTCGTGAAGCTCCGCCACGGGATGTACGGCCCGTCGAGGTAGATGTCGAGCCCAAATGCGTCCCCGGCTGCCAGTGCCTCGTTCGGATGACCGCTCGGTCCGCCGACCAGGAACAAGAGCTGAGGCGTGTACGCCTGGACGATGTCGAGCGTCGAGTTCAAAGCGTTGAACGATGTGATCACAACCCTGCGGCCGGGATCGAGCCTGTGGGCCTCGGCGACCTCCCACGCCAGCTGGCCGTCGGAGATCACGTCGTATCCGGTGTACGCGTTGACGACTTTGTCGAGCGGTTCGTTTTCGACCTGCCATGCATAAAGGAGTGGCGATGACCGATAGCGCGTGATGCTCGCATCGAAATACTTGCGGTAGGCGGTGGCGGATTGGACCGCGTCGATGTTCGGCTGCTCGCGAGGACCGGCCCAGGCCGGCTGATGAAGCTCAGGAAACAGGAAGTTGCGCGCGCCGATCGTGAGCACGACGCGCACCAGGGTGGGCGAGGCCTGGTTGTGCTCGGCGATCACGTCAAGCATCTCGTCCACGGAAGCGAAATCCAGCTGCTCGGGAGTCGGTTGCACCAACTCCCAGTAGACGGGCAGGCGCACCACGTCCGGATGGGTCGCATCGAGAAGCCTGGCCAGGTCTGCGCGAGGATCGCTGTGAGCCTGCTCCGAGGCAAGTGGGCTGAAGCTGAAGCCTACGAGCGCGGGCGCAGGTTTTTGAGGCCAGATCTCGCTGCCCAAGACAAGCGCGAGGACGATCAGCACGATCAGCCACTTCATGGCAGAACCAAAGCGCCGGGGCCGGCCGCCACGGGTTTTCGGCAACGCTCAAGCGTTGCTCGGGTGGAGGGTCGGAAGCTCATATGCATCGTTCGTGGATTGTTGCCCTGGGTTTTCTTCTAGCCGGTCTTGGAGGGCTGGGCGCGTACTTCCTGCCTGTCTTCCAGACCGCGGCGACATCGACCACGATCCCAGGCACGCTTCCCAACCTGAATCCGGTGCAATCCCCCACGCAGCCGTTCACCGTCCTGCTCCTGGGTTCGGATGACGACTCCAAGTTCGTTCCAGACCGCCTGAACACTCAATCCATGATCCTCCTGCGTGTCGATCCGGGCACGAAGCAGGCGACCATGCTGTCGATCCCGCGCGACCTCTGGGTGCCGATACCGAACCACGGCATGGGCAAGATAAGCTGGGGTTACCAGTTCGGGGGCGCAAGCGGAGCGGTGGCCGCCGTCGAAAGCAACTTCAAAGTCCACATCGACGACTACGTGTGGATTGGGCTCAGTGGCCTCGTCAAGCTGATCGACAGGCTGGGTGGCGTGAACCTTCAGGTCACCAATCCGGTTATGGACGACTACTACCCCGCAGACCTCAACAATCCGGGGGATCCGTATGGCTATTACCGGGTCGCGGTCCTGCCTGGGGCCGTGCACATGGACGGCGTGCATGCCCTGCAGTACGCGCGCTCGCGGCACGGCGATGTCCGCGGAGACTTCGCCCGGTCGGAAAGACAGCAGCAGCTCCTGCTTGCGATCAAGGCTGAGGCTGCGCATTCGAACGCTGCGGATCTGCCCACGCTCGCGAGCGCATTCAATGGGGAGATCAAGACGAGCATCGGACTGGACAAGATGCGAGCGCTCATGTCGATCGCCAACGACTTCAGCGGGCCCAACGTCCATCGCGTCGTGCTCGTGCCGCCCTATACGTCGGAGGGATTTGCGTCAGGCCAGAGCGTGGTGTTCCCGGACTGGGGTCGGATCCTCCCGCTCGTCCAGCAGTCCTTTCCGTGAGGCGCTGGCTGATTGGCGTCGGATTGCTCATCGCGATGCTTGTGTTTGGCGTGGGCGTCTACAACGCCGCCGGCTACCTGCGTGGGGACCACAACGTCGTGCACCGTCCGACAGAGGTGTCGGCGCCATCGGTGCCTGGCACGCTGTATCTGGTCCAGAACGGCGCGATCTATCGCCTTCAGCACGGCAAGTTCACGCAGATCACGTCCGAGAGCGGCTGGATGCAGCCGAGCGTGGCCCCCAACGACCGGCTCGTCGCGGTCCGGCGGCAAGCCAACTACTCAGATCTGTACTTGCTCACCACGGACGGCAAGCCGGTCACGCAGCTGACTCATGATGCTTCAACACGCGTGGTCGAAGACAACCATTGGGCTTTTTATCCGCGCGTCAGCGCAGACGGTCAGACGGTGTTCTACGACTACGATCCGAAGGATCCGTACAACAGCTACCGCGTCGACCTCGCCATCTTCGCGAGCCGCCTCGACCCAAGCTCGCGAGCGGTCGCCTGGACCCAGCCCAACGAATTCACAGGCGGCGACGTCAACCCGGTGCCGCTGCTCGATGGTGGCCTCATCTACACGAAGTATTCGATCGACGACTCATTCCAGGTTCACTCCCAGCTCTGGATCCAGCGCCGCGCGGGAAGCCCTGGCGTGGCGCTGACTCCGCCACAGCTCGGCTGCGGCCAGGCGGCCCTCTCACCCGACGAGAAGCTCATTGCCATGGTTTGTAACAACGGTTCCAACCAGTCGGCGGACCTCCAGGTTGCGAGCCTTGACTTGCAGTCGCTCACGCTGGGCTCGCCGGCGACACTGGTCAGCGGGCAGCTCGTCGCGTCGCCTGCCTTCTCCCCCGACGGCAAGACGATCGCCTTCCTCGCGCCGACCACCTCCGGCGGCCAATTCCAGCTCTGGACGGTGGAGTCGTCGGGCCCGGCGTCGGTGCGGGCGATCACCAGCGACCTCGGCTTGGACTCGAGTTCTGCGCCGCTCTGGGTCGCGAGGTAACACAACGGTGGAATTCAAGAACCGTCCAATAGTGGTAGTAGCCGAATGGCTTCGTGCGCGTTTTGTTAGCAGGAGACGAATGGTGAGATTCAGAACCAAGTCCGACGCGCCCGACCTTCACAGCCAGCTCGAGTCGCTGCTCGACCAGGTGTGGCGGTCGGAATCTGACTGGCGGCTGTGGGATCGCCTGGACGCCGCGGTAACGCTAGAGACGCTGCGCGAGAAGCGCCTCAAGCGCCGCGACCAGCTCGACAAGGCGGCCTGAGCCGATGGGGCTCACCTACCAGACACGATGAGCCGGCAGCCTCCTCGCCAGGTGCCTGGCGAGGAGAACGGCCGTTGCGCTTTTGTCCTCTCGGGCGGCGGAAGCCTGGGCGCCGTCCAGGTCGGGATGCTCCGGGCGTTGTTCGAAAGCGACTGCTGCCCTGACTTCCTGATCGGTACTTCGGTCGGTGCTGTCAACGCGGCTTGGGTGGCGGCGCGACCCAACCATGACGGCACGGCTGAGCTGGCGGACATCTGGATGGGCCTTCGCCGCGGCAACGTGTTCCCGTTGAGCCCTGTGACCAGCGCGCGGGGACTCCTTGGGAGGGCCAACCACTTCATCGCCAACGACAGCCTGCGCGCGCTGCTGGAGGAGCACATACCTTTCGAGCGCCTCGAGCAGGCCGCGATTCCGATTCATGTGGTGGCGACCGAGCTGAAGAGCGGCCGCGCGGCGATCCTCACCTCGGGGCCCGCCGTCCCCGCCCTCCTCGCCAGCTGCGCCATCCCCGGCGTGTTTCCGCCGGTGACGATCAATCGCCGCGAGTACGTGGACGGCGGCGTCGCGAACCACACGCCGATCACGGTCGCGATCGAGCTTGGCGCGACCAAGATCTTCGTTCTTCCGGTCGGTTATCCGTGGTTGAACAAGGAGCCGACCAACGCGCTCGGCATGGCGCTCCACGCGCTGGCGCGCATCGTCGAGCAGAAGCTGGACGCCGAGGTCGAGGCCAACCGTGGGGCGGCAGACATCCATGTCATGCCTGCGCTCGACATCGCGGACGTCTCGCCCGCCGACTTCAGCCACACCAAGGAGCTCATCGACTGGGGCTACAAGGCGGCACGACGCTACCTCAGCGGCGGCGCCAACGGACGCAGCGTGATCCCTGAGCGGGCCAAGCGATCGCTCCGCCTCGACCCGTCCAGCGTGCGGGCGGCCTAGACAGGCGTTAGAGGGCCGACTTCACTCGCGAGCGCAGCTCGTTCGGGAGGGAGCGCAACTCGCCAGGAAGGTCGCGGACGTAATCCGGGATCGCGTCCTGGATCTGCCGGATCAGGTCTCGCCTCTGACGGCGGCGGTAGATCATCCAGCCGAGCACCCCCAGCCCGACCACGGCGGCAACCACGCCGGCCATGATCGCGACGGGCGGAACCCTGCGCTCCTCCATCTGGTCGATCTCGCCCTCTGACAGCTCGATGGTGCGCCGTCCCTTGTCGATGGTGTCGTTCATCTCCCTAGCTCCGGTTCGCATACCGACCTCCTCATTCAAGAGAAAACAGCTCCGTTTTCTAGTTGAGGCGCTCGAGCCGCAAGGTTCGGGCGCTTCATACCTCGTGATGGAGGCTGAACTGTGAAGTGTGAGATTTGCGGCCAGGACTTCGCCAACTCGGAGGAGATCAAGGCGCACATGGAGCGCGACCACGCTGTCGACGAGAAGGGCGACGAGGAGCTCGAGAAGCCCGACATGATGCGCGACGAGGCGGAAAGCGCACAGGCCGTTCCGGGCAAGAACAACTAGCCCGGTTCAACCAATCGACGTCTGAGCCGGCGGCGCCACGCGCCGCCGGCGTTTCCATGTCTAGGGGGCGACTGCCTCCTCGGCACGCGGGGTCCGGCGCGTGGTCAGCTCTCCGACCGGGGACCGCTTGCGGGGCTTGATCGCCCACTCCTCGTCCTCGATCAGGCGCCAGGCCCACCGCGGGTAGCGCAGGACGCGCTCGCGAGCGGCGTAGAGCGCTCTCGACATCAGCTTGATGCCGGACAGGCCCGGCAGCTTGCCGATCTTGGAGTCCAGGTCGAGCAGTTCTTCCTCGCCCTGCTCGTCGTCGAACAAGTACATGGCGAGGGCGTCGACCTCCTCCTGCTTTTTGACGCCCTGGCCCACGGGGACCCAGACGCGGTCGAGCATCCAGCGGTCGATCTTCTGCGCGCGTTCGTTGCCGCTGAGCCATTCCCTGGCCGAGTTGAAGTAGAACGCGTAGTGCCTGCGCTCGTCCTTGATGATGCGGCTCAGGAGGTCTTTAAGGACCGGGTGCCCTGACTTGCGGATCAGCGCTCGGTATCCCGTCAGGGTGGAAAGCTCGTTGATGGCGCCGATGGTCAGGTAGACCGCCGAGAAGTCCTTGAGCAGCCACGAGCCGGCCATCGTGGACATGAGGCTGACGCTGTTCTGGAAACCCAGGTTCGCGCGGACGTTGGCGATCCGTTCCTGGGTGTCGAACTCGATGCCGTAGAGGTTCAGCAACCGGCCGATGTTCTCGCCGTGCCACAGCTCCTCGTAGTTCCAGCACGCTAGAAACGCCGTGAGGATCGGGTCCATGCACGCCCGCGTGACGAGCAGGTGTGACAGGTAAAGAGGGACGTGATTTTCGATATCCATCATGTAGTGCAGACAGAAAAGGTCGCCTTTGGACAGTGGGTACGCGGGGACGTCGTCCCACGCGATGCCGGTGATGTCGACCTTCTTCGACTCTTCCTTGTACCGCTCGATGCTGAAGCTCATGTCAACCCCTGGCGAACTCAGACGCGGTGGATCACGACGACTTGGCCAACTCCCAGCCACCTCACACGGCACCTTGAGCGACCGCCGTCAGTCTAGGCCTCGACGCTCTTCGAAGGCGATCCCCAAAAGGCAGGCACAAGGAGAACAAGAACGTGAATGGAATTCGCAAGTCAGTCGCCGCGGCGGCAATCGCGGGGTCGATGCTGGTGGGTGGAGTGGCCGGCGCTGTGATGTACAGCGCCACGGTGCTCACGGCCGCGGCCGCGTCGCCGTCGCCAAGCCCGTCGGCCGGCACGTCCTCGGGCAAGTTCGTGCCCAATGAGGATCCTGCGCACGAGGCCACTGAGAGCGCCGCGCGAGAGGCGCAGGAGAACGCCGGCCAGGTCCCAACCGTCCCGTAATGCCCGTACCGCGGGGGGAACCGGGCGCGGTTCCCCCTGTGGCTACGGAAGGAGCTGCCTCGCCACGAACCAGACGTTGGCGGGGCGCTCCGCCAGGCGGCGCAGGTACCACGCGTACCAGGCGTCGCCATACGCGATCAGGTCTCGCAAGGCAAACCCCTCGCGGGCGAGTCGCTCCTGTTCGTCGGTCCGGATCCCGTAGAGCATCGCGACCTCGACCTCCGAGCGGACCATCTCGAGCGCCTGGGCAAAGCGCCATGCCCTGGCGATGAGCTCGACGTCATGGGTCGCGAGGACCAGGCGCAGCTTGCGGCGCTTGACCTCGGGCAGCATGTACACGCACAGGGCCAGGTAGTTCGCGTCGACGTCGCGCTTACGGACGAATGCGATGTCCTGCGACTCCGAATACGCGCCTTTGACAAGGCGGATCGCCGGCTTGAGGGGCATCAGGGTCGCGATGTCGGACACAGTGCGGTAGAGGTAGGCCTGGAGCGCCACTCCCACGCGTGGCGCCTCGGCACGCAGCCGGCGGTAGAGCGCGATGGTGCGGTCGGTGTAAGCGCTGCCCTCCATGTCGATCCACAGGAAGCTGTTCGCCTTCGCGGCCGCGCGGGCCAGTCGCTGCAGGTTGGCGTAGGTTGCGTCTTCGTCGATATCGAGGCCGAGCTGCGTGGGCTTGACCGAGATCTCGGCCTGGACTTCCATGGACGCGGCTAAAACCTCTTCGTAGTGCTCGACGACTTTGTTGGCGTCGGCGAGATCGCTGATGTTCTCACCCAGCAGGGTGAATAGCGCACCGATGTTCTTGGACCGAAATTCCACCGCCGCTTTCAGGGCGGAGTCAAAACCTTCGCCCGGCAGAAAGCGCCTGACAGCCTGTCGCGCAAAACGCCAACGTGGGACGTGAGTGGCAAGCCATCTGTTTTGCGCGCACCACAGGAGCACCCTTCGCATCAGGGCGAAACGCTAAAGCACAGCGCGGCCGCAGAGCGCGATCCCGGCAGCCGCACCGGCTCACCTAAGCAGGTCGATTACCCCCCAGCGAGCACTCGACGCTGCAAAAGGCCTCCTCCCCGCGCCAAACCGCGCCGCCATCGATTGGCGCGGCGCAGGCCGCGCAATAAGCGGGCGCCGCCGGCACGACCTGGACCAGTCGCAGCGATGGACTGGTGCGGCTCGGCCGGGCCACGCCATGGCGGAGGGCCGAGCGCTCGGCGTGTCCGAGCCTTTCCATCGGAAACTGCACGATCGCCATCCCTTCCCTCCTACCGCGAGTTCCGGGCTTCTCGCCCGACATCGCAAGTATCGGCGCGGCACGAATTCTGTCACCGTACCGATGTAGGAGACAAGCCTCATACGAGGCGTAAATCTTTAGCAAGAAAGAAAAGGCGCCCGCGTCGGGGCGCCTCTTGTTACGGCTCCTTGGCGGTGGCTACCAGTAGTACCAGCGACTGCCTTCCGCTGCCCGGATGAAGAATCCGATCACCCACAGGATCAGCCCGATGACGAGCAGAATCCAGAGGATGTGAAGCGCTGGTGCCAGCAGACCGCCCCCACCGAGGAGCAGCAGCAGCAGGATCAACACGATCAACGCAACCACTCTTGATTTACCTCCTTTCGAGCTGACGCGCAGTCAGCCGTGAAATTCCGTCTCTACTAGAGCAACGCGCGGCGAATCCGGCCTTACGCACAAGGCGCGGGTGAGGCAGGCCTCCCCCGCCTCGCCTAGAAGACGCCTAGCGCCGGCCTGAGCGCCCCGTCTTGCCCCCTTTCATCAGCGACCGCCAACCCTTCGCCTCGATCTCGACTCCGTACTTCCGCGCGGCGGTCCGGATCCGGCGCCAGGCCGCGTCGCGCTCTTTGTCGCTGACGCCCTCGACCTGGTCGAAGCGAGCGACCGCGTTGCGGACGTGGCGCGCATCGTTCAGCGGCTCCTTGCGCTCCTTCGGGAACGCGAAGGTGGTGGTGCGCATCCGATTTTTCTGCTGGGTGCTGAGCCCCGCCGAGCGCTTCGGGATTCGCTGGCCGTGGGCGCGGCGGCTCTGCACCGACCGAGCCTTTTTGATGTTGCTGCGTGCGGCAGCCTTCTGGCGAGTGGTGGCCATGGGCCTTGCCTCCTTGGACGAAATTCCTCCTCAATCAAGAAACGTTTGCGCGCAAAAGCTCACCCGGCAAAGAAGAGGGCCGGGTCCCGAAGGACCTGGCCCTGCAGCTCCCCTGAGGAGGGTCAGGGAGACCAGCTAGGACGGAGATGCCTTTGCGCTTGGCTGCGAGCTCGGCGACGCATTGCCGCCGCCACCGCTGCTGGGCATTGGCGAAGTCACGGTCGGGTTGTTCGTGGTCGACGGCGCGCCCGAGCGCGTGCCGAACCAGTTCCACTGGGTGAAGCCGAAGAACAGCAGGAAGAGCACAAGCAGAGCGAGGATCGCAGCCGCGATGCCCGCCCCCGCGCCCGAGCCTGTGTCGCCCGACGTTTCGACGACCTCACTGCCCGCCGGGCTCCAGTACCGACGCACGCTGTACCCGCCAGCTCCCAACAGCACGGCGAGCACCAGGATGACGAGCAGGATGAACAACAGAGTTCCCAAACGTACGAACCTCCTTTGCGATCAGTTCGACCCTTGCTTCCCCTACCTCGAGTTGCCTTTGGGCCGCTCTTTTCGGTAACGCCCAGGGTCGGGGCGACTACCTTGGCCTGAACTCGCCTTGAACTCGAACTTTCACGCGGTTGATCTCCGTCGGCGCCGGCGGACGACGCCCACCGCGACCGCTAGCGCGAGCACCCCTGCCAGGGCGAAGCGCTGAAAGATGGACCTCCGTGGGCGGGCCTCAGGCGCGGCTTGTGCCTTCTTCTCCTCGATCTTGTCGGCCGGCCTTACCTTTTCCCGCGACTCGCTGAGCGGGCTGGCGATGATGCCTTTGGTGGCCGGCTCTCCGAGCCGGAACTTGTTGTAGACAGCGCCCAGCAGGACCAGCTGGCTGAGCAAGTAGAACCACGTCGCCAGCAGGAAAAACAGCGCGAACTGCGCGCCGTAGGTGTTGAAGCCATGAGCAATCCACGCATAGAGAGGGAACGCGAGCGATAGCACCTCGATGCCGATCCCCGCGAGCAGTGCGCCCGGAAGGACCTCCCGCATCCGGAAGGTGCGGTTGGGCACGAAGCGATAGAGGGCGACGAGCAGCGCGACCATTACCGCGGCTCCGGCGATGAAGCCGACGATCGTCGAGACCAACTTGACCTGGAAGAACGCCGCGCCTGCGTTGATCAGCACCGTGACGACGATCGCGGCGACCAGCAGGACCATCATCACAAGCCCCATCAGGCGCTGGCGCAGCATGTCGCGCTGGCGAGTGCCGAAGATCTGTGTCAGCGCGAACTCCATCGTCGCGAAGATGCTGCTCGCGCTCCACAGCAAACCCGCGAGAGAAACGATCGCGAGCCATCCCGCCGACTGCTTTACGCCTTCGAGGCCCTTCTGCAGCTCGGGCTGTGCGCTCGCGGGGAAGATCTGCAGGATCAGGCTCTGGACGTTCGCCTGGGTCTGCGGATCGCGGATCGCAAGGCCGACCAGCGAGAGGGCCCCAAGCAGGATGGGAAACATCGACATGAACCCGGCGAAGGCGAGCGCGAGCGCAAAGTTGCTCGCCTGGCTTTCTCCGTAAGCGGTCAAGACTCGGGCGGGCAGCGTCTTCTGGGCGCGTTCGACCAGCTTCTGAAGCCAGCCGCGGAGGCCGGCGATGCTACTCCGCCTGGGGCGCCGAATAGAGATCGTCTGGCGGCGCGGCGACCCTCTGAAGGAGCGCGCTGCCGGCGGTGCCGACCAGAGCCGGAGCGACCTTACGCAGGATGCTCTCGATGGTTCCAGGCTCCTCCTCGGTCTTTTCGTTGAGTTTCACGGTCACCGACGGCAGGCGATCCTTCAAACGACCCGTTACCTCCGCCGCCAGTGCGCGGAGGTTGTCGAGGGAAAGCTCGTCGAGGCGGTCTCGCAGCGTCGGCCGGCGCGTGCGTCGGTAGACCAGGAATGCGGCGCCCCCGACCGCGACCAGGCCCACGACGACAGCCGTGATACGGCCGAAGCGCACCGCGTTTGAGGCGGCCCGTCCCTCGAGCCGGGTGAGGTTGTCGTCCATCCTCTCGCGGGTGGCTTTTATCTCCCGTTCGATTTCACGCGCCGAAGCGCCCATTCCTTGTTCTCCTTCAAGCTTTCCATGGTTCTTGGCGGCAGCTTCACCTGCAAGCGCGCCTTGCCGATGACGATCAGGACAAGGCCGACGATCAGGTAAGCCGCGACCCAGATCGCGGCGGCCTCCCATTTCCAGGGCACCAGCATCACGACCAGCACGGGGACGGCGACCAGGATCGCGAGGACCGTGAGGAGGGCGCCGACCGCCATCAGCCCGGCGGCGATCGCGTTGCCGGTGGCGAGCTCCTTGAGCTCTTGCTTCGCGAGAGCGATCTCCAGCGCGATTAGCCTTTGGGCGTCGGTGACCACGGATCCAATGAGCCTCCGCGAGCTCGCCTGCTTGCCTGGCGCTTCCACTGGCACCTCACTGGTTGAACGCGTCGCGTATTGGGCGTACGCACGGGCGTTGAATTAAGAGGGAAAGGCAACCAAGAAGCTCGGTGGAGATCGGCTAAACACTCTCGAGCGAGGAGCGCCATCCACATGAGCTCGTTCCCGCGGCACAGAGCGATCGCCCCCTAACGAACCCTAGAGCACGAGCTGGGCGAGGAACACCACCGCTCCCGCCGCCATGACGAGGGTTGCGCTCCACGTCAGGACGAGGCTCACTCGACCGCTCTGTCGCGGCCCCATGACTTTGCGATCTGACCCCAGCAGCGTGATCAGCACCATGAGGGGCGGCGCGACCAGGCCGTTGACGATCGCTGCGATGAAGAGGGCGCGGATGGGATCGACGTGCAGCAGGTTGATCGACAGGCCGGCGATGGTCGACAGCGCGATGATGGCGTAGAAGGTCGGTCGATACCAGGGTTTGTCCGACAGCGCGCCTTTCAGCCCGAAGAAGTCTTTGACCGCGTAGGCCGCCGAGCCCGTGAGAATCGGTATCGCAAGCAAGCCGGTGCCGATCATGCCGCCGGCAAAGAGGATGAACGCAAAAGGACCGGCGAGCGGAGCGAGGGCCTGCGCCGCTTGTTCAGCCGAATGGATGTCGGTCTTTCCATGCGCGTGCAAGACGGCCGCGGCCGTGAACATGATGAAGAACATGACCAGGTTCGAGAAGAACATGCCGACGAGAATGTCGGCCCGCGCGGCGCGAAGCTCGGAGAGCGCGACACCGCGTCTTGCGGTTTCCGTGAGCTTGCCTGCCGCGCGCATCTCGTCGACCTCTGACGATGCCTGCCAGAAGAAAAGGTATGGCGAGATCGTCGTGCCGAAGATAGCCACCAGCGCAGCGATGAATCCCTTATTGAGCTCGATGTGAGGAACAAAACTCGCCATCACGATCTGACGCAGATCTGGGTGAACGATGAATCCGGTCAGCACGTAAGCGAATAGGACGAGCGTCAACCACTTGAAGATCTTGAAGATGACCGCGTAGGTCAAGAACAGCTGGAGAGCAAGGATAAGGACCGCCACCGGCACGAGCAGCCACAGCTGGGGCACCACTCCGCGGGTCAGCATCGATCCACCTGCGGCGACGGCCCCGAGGTCCGCTCCAACGTTGATTGTGTTGGCCACGAAAAGCGCCGCGATGCATAGACCGACAACCCAGCGTGGAAACTTGCGTTTGAGCGACGTTCCCAGACCAACCCCTGTTTGGAGCGCGATGCGAGCGCAAAGCTCCTGGACGCCGGCCATGAATGGAAAGGTGAAGACGGCCGTCCACAGCAACCCGTAGCCGAACTGGCTTCCGACCTGGGAGTAAGTCCCGATGCCGCTCGGATCGTCGTCGCTCGCGCCGGTGATCAAGCCGGGCCCAAGCATCTGCAGGAGTCCGATCGGCCCTTTGCGCCTGACCTCCTGAATGCTCGACCGGCCGGCCGCGGGCGCGCCGGTATCGGCTTCGTCCTCGTGCCGGTCCCTGCCCTTCAACAGCGCCTCGGGGGCCGGCTCGGTGTCGGGACCTGGACCGACCGCTTTGAGCAGCGGGTCGGCGATCTCGGCTCCCGGTCGACCCAGGTCGTCGTCTGCGGGTTCACTCCGCGCGCGCCGATGCCTCACACACCGGTAACGCCGGACTCGGATCCTTCAACGCGACCGCAAAGAGCTGGGCCGACGCACGCGTTTCTTAAAGATGCAGACCCCAGCTGTCGAGCCGCCGAGGATCCTGCCTGAGACAGTCGACAGGCGCCTGTATCAGGTGATCCACCGACTTCCCCACTCCACCGTGGGCGACAGGTATGTGACCACGCTTTCCGACTTGGGCGAAGGCCTGGGCTGGGTGGCCGCGGGCATTGCTGTGGCGTGGCTGGGAGGGCCGAACGGCCGCCGCGCGGGCCTTGCGATGTCGATCGCTTCACTCGGGACCACGTACATGGTGCAGCGCCTGATCAAGCCTGTCTTCAGGCGCAAGAGACCTCATGTCGGACGCGACGTCATCGTGGTGGGCATCCGGACGACAGATGCGTCGTTTCCGTCTGGCCACTCCGCCTCGTCGTTCGCGGCGGCAACCGCGACTGCGGCTTTTTACCCTAAGGTCGCGCCTCTTGTTTTTGCGCTGGCAGCTGGCGTAGGGATCTCACGCGTTCACCTCGGCCACCACTTTCCGAGCGATGTCGCCGCCGGTGGGCTCATAGGCATCGCGAGCGGGACGATCGTCGCCGGCCTGCTGAAGGTCCCGAAGTCCATCTAAAAGATGGTGGAGGGCTCGGCCATTGCTGGCCAAGCTCCCCCACTCAGTGAACGGGCCAGCGTTGACAAATACTTTGCGTTTGGCAACAAAGTTCCGGGCACCCGGCGGCTTGAGTAAGCGCAAGAAGGCCACGCGTTTTTCTCGTGACGGAATTCCTGCATGTGGAGGTGCTCGATTTGGCTAAGACGGTACGCGACGTCATGACCAAAGACCCCGTGGCGCTCAGCTCCGACTCGTCTGTGGCACAGGCCGCCAAGGCAATGAGCGATTTCAAGATCGGTTCGGTCGTGGTGATGGAGAAGGACAAGCCGTGTGGGATCGTCACCGACCGCGATATCACGGTCCGCGCGGTCGCGACGGGTAGCGATCCGGCGAAGACCCGGCTCTCCGATATCTGTACCCACTCTCTCGCGGCGGTCCGTCCGGATCAGTCTGTGGACGACGCGATCCAGGTTATGAAATCGCACGACGTGAAGCGCGTCGTGGTCATGACCGACAGCAAGCTAGAAGGAATCGTGACGCTGGGCGATCTTGCCGCACGCAACGAAGACCAGGACGTCCAGGACGACCTCAGCCGCGCCGAACCCAATAACTAGCGTCAGCCGCTTTCGGGTCGCAGAGGCGCTTCGATCGGCGCAGATTCCATCGCGCCGGCGGCACGCATGACGGCGCGCGCCTCTTCGAGCCGTGGCCCGGCGACGCTGACCAGGAACCGGCCCGACTCGACCTCCTGCTCGTAGTAGAGAGCGCGATCGCCTGACGCCGACATGCTCAGCAGCCCGCCCACCAACCCGCCGGTGGCGGCTCCGGCGGCAGCCGCCAAGAGGAACGTGGCCCCCAGGTTGCCCGACACCAGGGGATGCACGCCCGGCACCATCCCGGTGACGATAGCGCCCACAAGCGCACCAAGCAGGGTACCCGCCCCGATGCCGACCAAGACCTTCAAGCCGTAGTGCCCGCGGCGGCCCATCCGGGGCGTGGCGAGGGCCAGCTGGTCGGGTGCGAAGCCCGCCTCCTTGAGTTTTCCAAGCGCCATCTCGGCTTCCGCGCGCGTCCTGAACAAGCCTGCAACTGTGTCTGGCATTTGTAGAGATAACGCCCAGGTGCAGCCCCTATCCTGTTTCGACCATGGCGATCCGGTCCGACCTGGCAGGCCTCACAACCGCCCAGGCGCGCCAGGCGCTAGAGGGGCTTCCCCGCTGCGACTACGAGGTGGTGGTCAAGCCTCTCCGCTACCGGTGGGGGCCGCACCTGGCGGCTCGTTGTGAGTTTGACGACCGGCGGATCGTGCTGCAGGTTCCGACCCCGTTTCGGGCCTTCAAGGAACCCGTGATCTACGCCGCGCGCCGCAAGCGCGGCGAGGGCATGCGTTTCGCCTGGGCGTCAGAAACAGTCTTCTTTCGCGGCCGGCGCGACGTGCTGCGCTTCCTCTACTGCCACGAGTGGATGCACTGGTATCTGCATGAGGTGCTCGGCAAGGGCGCCGCAGCGGAAACCGCGTGCGACCGCTTCGCGCTGCGGAACTTCCGCCGCCGTTACGTGACGACCGACGACGCCGACGCCGCGCTCAAGCGGCGTCCGTTGAAGGCACGCGCGTCGGGCTGAGCCCGGCCGCGCCGGCGAGCTCGGCAAACGCGATCGCGTCTCGGATCGCATAGCCCGCCGTGTCGTTGTTGAAGTAGACGAACACGTCGGTCCGGCGTGGCCACGTTTCCGAGATCCGCTCGACCCATCGTCGCAAGACGTCCCGCTCGTAGCCGGGCGCATGCGGACCGCGGCCTTCGTGGAAGCGGACGAATCCCCAATCTGCCGTTCGCCACCACGGTTGCTTGCGCCTGGGGGTGTCGGCAAGACACAGCGCGACTCCATACCGCTCGAGCAGTGCGCGAGTTTGGTCGACAAACCAGCTCTGGTCTCGAAACTCGACCGCCACTCGCACGTTGCGATCGAAGAGTTTCAGCGTGCCGTCGAGAAGCTCGAGGTTGATTGCGAAGCGCGGTGGCAGCTGGAGCAACAGCGGCCCGAGCTTGGAGCCAAGGCCGTGCGCCCGGTCCAGGAATCGGTGAACCGGTTCCGCCGGATCGTGGAGCCGCTTCAGGTGGGTCAGGAATCGGCTCATCTTCAAAGCGAAGATGAAGTCAGGAGCACTGTTGTTCTTCCACTGCTCGAAGACTGTTCTCTCGGGAAGGTTGTAGAACGTGTTGTTGACCTCGACGGTCTGGAACCGGTCGGTGAAGTAAGGCAACCACAGCCGTTGAGGAAGCTTCACCGGGTAAAAGAGACGCTTCCAGTGCGCGTACTGCCAGCCCGACGTCCCGACGTACAACACCTCTCTCTGTGAAACGCTTCTCCCGCTTTGGATGAGCTCGGCACCGCCCCGATTCATGGGCCGCCGCGTGTGGATTCGATCAAAGATGTCGAAAACCGTCTGTTCTGTTCGTCGTCCTGGATGAAGCCGGAAATCATTCCAAGGGAGAACCAAGATGGCGAACTTCATGCTCGTGTACACGGGAGGCAGCGCGGGCGCGACCGAGGCGGGGCGCGAAGAGGCGATGCAGGCCTGGGGGGCGTGGTTCGGCAAGCTCGGCGACAAGGTCGTCGACGCCGGCAACCCATTCAGCGGGCACGCGAAGAACGTGGCGAACGGAAGCGTCCACGACGGCGCGATCGGGACGCCGGCGACCGGCTACTCGATCCTGAAGGCCGACTCGCTGAACGCGGCCGCCGAGGCGGCCAGGGGCTGCCCGGTCCTGCTGTCAGGGGGCATGATCACGGTTTACGAGATCACGCCGGCCATGTAGGCACTCGCTCGCTCTCCCTTCCGGGCAGAGCGATCCGGCGAGAGCGGCGTCAAGCCCCCATTCCCCTATTCCAGGCCGACCAGGGAGACCTTCTTGCTAGCGGTTAGCCGGCCTCGGGCGCCTGACAGGTAGGTGCCGGAGGTCGGCGCCACGTCCGAGTAGTCCGCCCCGACGGCGACTGTGACGTAGCCCAGCCCGCCGCGGCTGGCGTGCGTCGGGTCGAACGCGTGCGCGATGGCGTCGCCTGTCCCGTCGCCGGTCGGCAGCACGACCTCGACCCACGCGTGCGTCCCACCCTGGCCGAGCAGGTGACCGGACACGTACCGCGAGGGTATGCCGCTCGCCCGGCACAGTGACAACATGACGTGCGCGTAGTCCTGGCAGACGCCGGCGCCAAGTGCGAGCGCCTCCGCGGCGGTGGTCCTGACGCCGGTCGAGCCGTGCCTGTAGGTCATCGACTGGTACACCCAGTCGTTGATGCGGTCCGCCAGCGGCAGGCCCCACTCGGCCGACTCGCCCAGGTCATCGGCGGCGCGCAGGATCCTGTCGTCGGCGGCGGTCAGCCTCGACGATTCGAGAAGGTAACCGTCGGCCAGCCAGCCGTCGGGCAGCCGGTTTGGCTCGGCGGCGCGCCGCTCCACCGAAACCTCGGCGACGAACTCGATTGTGTCGCGGACGCGCGGCGCGAAGACGTCCACGATCATGTTGCCGAAGCGGTCGCTGCGGCTCTCCACGCGCGCTCTGTCCGCCCCCACAGTCACGTCGTGCCACAGGCGACGCTGATCGCCGAATCGCTCGGGCGGGATCACGATCAGCCGGTGGCTGAGGTCGCGGATCGGCTCGGGGTATTCGTAGCGGAACGTCTGGCGCACCAGGTACGAGGCGCGCCTCGCGCTCGCCCAGTCGACAGACGCGGGTTCGATTGCCATCAGGACTGCTGGTCCGCCCACACGACCATGGAGCGGAATTGTGCCGCGCCGAAGGTGGTCAGCATCGCCACGTCGAGGGCGTCGCGGCCGCGCCCGATCAGCACCCGGCCGACCCGCCGCATGTTGTTCCGGGGGTCAAACGTCCACCATCGATCGCCCAGGTAGACCTCCATCCACGCCGCGAAGTCCATCGGCGAGTCGGGTGGCGGCACGTATATGTCAGGCAGGTAGCCGAAGACGTACCGCGTCGGGATGTTCAGGGCGCGGCAAAAGGTGATCGCCAGGTGCGCGAGATCGCGGCAGACGCCCTTGCGCTGCTCGAGGACATCGACGGCGGTCGTGAGCGGGTTGCTCGTGCCGTACTGGAACTTGATGTTGTCGTGGACCCAATCGCACACAGCCTGGACGCGCGCCCCGGTGGGCTCGGTCTGGCCGAAGAGCTCCCACGCCATCCCCATCAGCTGATCGGACAGGCAGTACCGGCTCGGCAGCGTGTAATGGAGCAGCTCGCCCGGGATTTCGTCGACCGGAAGCTGGGGAGCTGTGCTGCCGTCCAGGTCAGGCTGATCGGGCGCCACGACCACCGCGTCGTACCGGAGCGTCAGCTCTCCGGGTGGCATCACCAACCGCTTGACCGGGTTGCCGTAGTAGTCGGCGTACTCGTCGATGGGCACCGCAGGCTGCGTGGACCACGTCTCGGTCACGAGCTGGTGGCGGGCATCTGACCGCGGGCGGACCTGAACCGTCGCGACCGTCGGAGCGCTCACGTCGTACTTGAACTCGCAGCCGACCCGTAGATTGATCGTCTTCTCAGGTTGCGGGATGGCGCAGACACTATAGCGGTGGGTTTCGTGAATCTGGATCTCAACTACCAGAGCAACGGTTTCTACGACGAGATGCTTGCGGCCGAAGGGAGGCCGAGACCCGCCTACCGTCGACTTTACGAGCAGCTGAACCGGCTCGGCAGGGATGAGCTCGAGCGCCGGCATGCCCTGGCAATGGAGATGTTCCGGAACCACGGCATCACGTTCGCCGTCTACCCCGACGCCCAGGGCACCGAGAAGGTTTTCCCGTTCGACGTGATCCCGCGGGTCGTCGAGGCGCGGACGTGGCAGCGCCTGGAGGAGGGGCTGAAGCAAAGGCTCAGCGCCCTCAACCTCTTTCTCGAGGATATTTACGGACGCAAGCTGATCTTGAAGCAGCAGACCATCCCACCCGAGATCGTGCTCAGCAGCTCGCTGTACCTGCGCGAGATCGAGGGCCTGCCGGTGCCCCACGGCATCCACTGCCACATCGCCG
>WNFW01006221.1_pt1 | contig 25270 bp, 26 predicted proteins | sample 5400131 | NCBI WGS metagenome assembly WNFW01 (sample SAMN13153362, study PRJNA577476) | soil metagenome | isolation source: 20 cm soil or saprolite under grassland replicate 1 | place: USA:California | collected 2016-06-15 | reverse complement strand
CCCGAGGGGCCGACGACGGCAAGGATCTCACCGGTCGCAACCGTCAGTGACACCCCTCGCAGGGCGAACGTCTCGTCGTCGCCGGCGTGGTAGAAGCGATAGAGGTCGTTCGCTTCCAACACCGTGCCGGGCCCAGGTCCGGTCGTCGGGCTCGCCGTCATGATCAGGCCGTCTTCAGGCTCTCCGTGACGATCCGCCACGGATCCACGTTGTCCGCACCCACCGGCGAGAGCAGCGTCAACGTGGTCCGGGTCCCGGCGCGGAAGAGCTCGTAGCGCAAGACGTCCAACCGATACTGCTTGCCGGTGACGGCGTTCGGATCGCTGTTGGCCTGATAGGTGATCAGCACCGCAGAGCCCGCCGGCAACGTGACCGTCGTCACACTCGTCAGCTTGAACGCGCGCGTGCTGTTCGCAAGTGCGGGCACATCGTTCTTCCTCGCGCCGGTCGTTGTCACCGGGGTGCCGGGCCGCGCGTCGACCTGCACGGTGTTCAGCTTGTCCGTGAACGTCACCGTCGTGCCGGTCGTCGTTCGGCTCCAGCCCTCGGGCACGGTCACGGTCCAGCCGCCCTTCGCGGAGTGGTACGGGACGAACACGGTGTTGTCCGGGATGTCGCCGGGGGGGTTCGACTCGACCGGTGCGGCGGGCTCCGACGAGACGGGTGCCTCGGTCGGCGACACGCTCGGGGAACCTGAGCCGCCGGGTGCCGGGCTCGAGGTGACGGATGTGCTGATCGGGGAACCCGATGAGCACGCCGCGAGCAGCGTACCCCCGATCAGCGTCGCCGCGCCAAACGTGGTCAAGCGCCGCATCCTCAGTTCCTCTCCTCATCCATGGGCTTCCGGTGTACGTCACCGAAGATGAGGAAGCGATGAGGATGGGCCGCCTTGGCCACATCTCTCATCCAACTCTCATGAAGGGGTGCAACACTGGCCCAGCGATGCGGATCCTCTTGGTCGAAGACGAGCTCAAGATGGCCAGAGCCGTGCGTCGCGGCTTGGAGGAAGAAGGCTACGCCGTGGATGCCGTCTCGGACGGCGAGGACGCCCTGCACCGCGCCCTCCACGAGGACTATGACGCCATCGTGCTGGACGTGATGCTTCCCGGTCGGGACGGCTTCGCCGTGTGCCGCGACTTGCGGACGAAGGGGCTGTGGCCGCCCGTGGTGATGCTCACCGCCCGCGACGGGGTGGAGGACCGCATCCGGGGGCTCGACGCGGGCGCCGACGACTACCTCGTGAAACCGTTCTCGTTCGGAGAGCTCCTCGCTCGGTTGCGCGCGCTCGTTCGCCGAGGCGCGAGCGAGAGACCGACGACGATGACGACTGACGATGTCGTGCTCGATCCCGCGGCGCACACGGTCACGCGCAACACCGAGCCGATCGAGTTGACGGCGCGCGAGTTCGCGCTCCTCGAGTTCCTGATGCGCCGCTCGGGCGAGGTCGTCGCCCGATCCCGGATCTTGGAGCACGTGTGGGACGTGAACTACGAGGGGTTCTCGAACGTCGTCGACGTCTACGTCGGATACCTGCGGAAGAAGCTGGAGGTGCCGTTCGGTCGCCCACTCATACGCACCGTGCGGGGGGTGGGCTACGGGGTGGGCCTTCCGTGAGCATGCCGATCCGGGCGCGGCTCACGATGTGGTACGTGGGGTTGCTCGCGGTCGTCTTGGTCGTCCTCGGCGGGTTCTTGATCCTGCGCCTGCATGCCGGCCTCGTCCATGGACTGGATGACAGCTTGGCAACGCGCGCCGCACAGATCTCGCTCGGTCTCCAGGGTGGCTGCGAGGGGGAGTTCCAGGATGTCAGCGACGCGTCACTCGTGGGCCTGCCGCAGGGTGAATCCGGCGCGCAGCTGCTCGGTCCCGCCGGGACGGTGCTGGAGTCGACCGGGGATCCTGCCGCCCAACGACCGCTCCTTTCCGTGGACCAGGTGCGCTCCGTCTTGAACGGCGCCGCGTTGCGAGGAACGGTCCACACCGGGCCCGACGCCGAGGCGTTCCGCATGCTCGCGGTATCCCTTCCCTCCGGCGCGTGCTCCGGCGTGATCGTCGTGGCTACCTCGACCGATGAGGTCGGGCGGTCGGTGCGGGAGCTGCTGATCCAACTCTCGATCGGTGTGCCGATCGCGTTGTTGGTCGCAGGGCTCGGGGGCTGGTGGTTGGCGGGACGTGCGTTGGCTCCCGTTGCGCGGATGACTCGCGAAGCAGACACGATCGGCATCGAGGGCCTCGACGAGCGGATCGACGTCCCGAGAGCATCGGACGAGGTACAGCGACTGGCGGTGACGCTGAATGCGATGCTCGACCGACTCGAGCGTGGCGTCGAGGACAAGAGACGCTTCGCGGCGGATGCTTCGCACGAGCTGCGAACGCCCCTCGCGGTCATGCGAGCCGAGCTGGATGTGAGTCTGCGCGAAGCCGACCTGTCGACGAGCGCACGCGAGGCGTTGGAGAGCGCCCAGGAGGAGGTCGAGCGTATGCGGTCGATCGTGGAGAACCTGCTCACGCTGGCGCGAGCCGACGACGGGTCCCTCGAGCTCTTCCGCGCACCGGTGGATCTCGCAGACGTGACCGAGGCCGTGACCGAGAACGCTTCTCCGATGGCTCGGCCGAAGCGGATCGCGATCGTGACGGATGGCCCGAGCGCGACGGTGCAGGGGGACCGAGCTCGGATCGAGCAGGTCGTGCTGAATCTCGTGAACAACGCGATCCGCTTCTCGCCGGCAGGGGGCGACGTAACCGTCACCACCTGGCTGCGCGACGGTGGCGCAGGGTGCACGGTCAACGATGAGGGGCCCGGCGTCTCTCCCGAGCTGGCCGGGCACATCTTCGAGCGGTTCGTCCGTGGCGATGCCGCTCGATCGAACGACGGCGGGAGCGGTTTGGGTCTCGCGATCTGTCACGAGATCGTGATGGCGCACGGCGGCCGCATCTGGGTCGATGCTCGCCCGGGCGCCGGGGGATCCTTCTCCTTCTGGCTCCCCGGCGATGGAGTCGCTCGCGCTCCGACGCAGTGAGGAGGGCCCGGCGATGCCGGGCCCTCCTCGAGCCGGCCTGTCAGGGTCATCCCTGCCCTTCGAACTGGTGGTCGACGTTCCCTGCCGGGTCCTCGTGGCCGCCGGGGCCGTCCGACTCGCCGGTCGATCCGCCGCCCGACTCGGTCGCCCGCTCACCGCCGGCCTCGCCGGTGGCGTCGGCGCCGCTGTCGGGGGTGGTCTGATCTCCTGCCTGGATGCCGTCCGTGTCGGCACCGGAACTCGTACCCGACGACGTGACGGCAGGAGCGTTCTGCCGCTGCACCGGGGTCTTGGCGAGGGCCGCCCCGCCGACCGACGCCAGTGCCATCACCGCGACCACCGCGATCGCTACCCGCTTCATCCTCATCCGTATCACCTCCCCCATCGTCTCCCCGACAGCGTGCGGGGCGGACGATGAGGTACCGGTGAAAGCTGGATGAGTTTCGTTTCATGGACGTGCGCGGCCGAGCTACGAGCACCTGGTCGTCAGGACGTGGGTGAACGGGGCGACCCGCGTGGGCCGCCCCATCCACCCGTTCCTCACACCCGAGTGGAGGAACTAGGAGCGGATCTCGACGTCGGTGAAGACGTCGGTCTCTCCGATCCCCGTGACGGCGATCGCGCTATCACGGCCGTCGGTCCACGTCGGGTAGACGACGTTGTCGTTCGCCGCCAGCCCGCTGTAGTCGCCGATGAACGCGCCAGAGGCGAAGAACCCGTTATCAGGGTTCCACGTCGCGGTGCTGATGCGTTGGTTCGGCCACGACACGCCGTCATCCGCCGACACCGTCTCGAACGTTCCGATGTCGTGGTTGTTCGGATCCTGGCGCCGGTCGAGCCACATCGCCACGAATCGACCGCTCTGATCCGCCGCGATCCACGGGAAGAACTGGTTGTTCCTCGCCGGGTTGCCGTTGCTCAGGCTGATCGGGATCGCGTTCGACCATGTCGTCCCGCCGTCGTGAGAAAGGCTCACGTCGATATCGCCGTTCCCCTGCCCACGGATGTAGTTCGTGTAGACGAACGCGAGGGTTCCGGTCACCGCGCTGTAGGCCAGTGCGATGGTGTTCGGCGTGCGGAAATGCGTGTTGGGGATCTGGTCGGCCGGGTCCGGGTTGTCGGCCCACTGCCCGGACTTGTTCACCTTGACGCTGGACGAGAAGCTCGCACCCCCGTTCGTGGACTTCTTGAATCGCAGGCCGTGGTCGAGCGCCGTGTTGCACTCCTCCAGGACGTACGCGACGTCCAGCTTCCCGCTCTTCTCGACGACCGGGACGGAGAACTGGTTGGCGGAGACGCCCAGGCCGCCCGCGCCCGGACTGTCTGCCACCACGTTCTTGTGGGTCCAGACCGCCAGCGATGGGTCTTGGCTGGGGACCGAGTCCGTGTAGGCCAGCTTGATGGGACACGTGTCGCTCGAGCCGTCGTCCAGGATGTGGAACCGGGTCCACGTCACGTACAGACGTCCGTACCACGGGCTGGTCGGGTTGTTGTCGACCGTCATGTAGGGCTTGTCATTGAAGGAGTGCGCGTCGACCGTTCCCGTCGTCGGGTCGAAGTTCGTCGCGGCGATGGCTGCCCGACGACCCGGGGTCCACGTCGCGCCGTTGTCGAGCGACTTGTAGATCTGGACCTCCGACTGCGGGAGCTGCCGGAAGAAGCACAGCTGCGATAGGTAGAACGCGTGGTCGCGTGCGCTGTAGGCGACGGCCGGGTCTCCTCCGTTGCAGATGTCGCTGGTCGGGCGGAAGACCGGAACGACCCGCGTGCTTGCCCACGTGCGTCCGCCGTCTGAGGTCCGCATGACGACCGTGCCGCCGCTCACGTAATCGTTCGCGCCCGCGACGGCCACCATCGGGTTGTCGGTACTGTACGCGACCGACTCCTCGTTCTGAGGAAGCGGCGGGTAGCTGTCGTCGTTCATCTGGACGTTGTTCAGCGTCGTCGCGGACGTTGCCGCGGAGGTTGTAGCGCTCACGGAGGCCGTGTACCTCGCCTGGGCCTGCATGACCGTCGGGTCCAGACTGAATCGAACGCCGTTCGAGATGCCGCCCGGGAAGTTCTGCACATGCTTGACCCACAGCGGCGCGGACGTCGCCGCGACCCCGGCGGTGGGGGGCGCCACCAGTCCAACGGTGGCCGCGAGCATCACCGCCGCGCCCAACAGACGGGATCCCTTCATGAGCTGTCCTTTCCGCTGGGCCCACCGGGACGGCCCGCGTCGGCTCAGCTCTGCTCGGATACCCGATTCTTCGCCCGCCCCCGGCTAGAAGTCGCCATGCGCCTGGCGTACGCGATGTACTGCGAGGAAGCTCGCTTCAGGGTGCTCTCAGGAGAGGAGGTACGCGATCGGGGCCACCACCATCGCGAGGAGCGCCAGTCCCACGATCATGTTCGACAGCCGTCCCGAACGCCAGCGTCCCATCGTCCCTCGATCGTTGCCGAGGAGCAGCATCAACAGGATCAAGGGCGGTGCGGCGAGCCCGTTCAAGATCGCGGCGAGGTAGAGACCGTGGATCGGGTCGATGCCGCCGAAGTCCATCGCGAGACCGACAACCATGGCTCCCACGATCACCGAGTAGAAGCCGCGCGCCTGCCTGAATGACTTGCTGAGCCCCGCGTTCCAACCGATGGCTTCCGCCAGCGCGTACGCGGTCGAGCCCGCCAGCACCGGAACGGCGAGCATCCCGGTTCCGATGATGCCGAGCGCGAAGAGCAGGCTCGCGAAGCGCCCGGCCACGGGCGCGAGCGCGCTCGCCGCCTGCGCCGCCGTCTGCACCGTGGTGACGCCGGCGACGTGCAAGGTGGATGCCGACGACACCATGATGGCGAACATGACCAAGACCGCCGAGGCCATCCCCGCTGCGACGTCCCCACGCATCGCCTGTACGTGAGGACGAGCCAAGAGCGAACCCGGCTCGACCCCCTCCTGTTCTTCCTCTTCGACCTCTTCGCTGGCTTGCCAGAAGAACAGGTAGGGGGAGATCGTGGTTCCCAAGATGGCGATGATCGCGCCGAGCTCGGCTCGGTTCATCGTTGTGGACGGGACGAACGTCGCCCGAAGGACGTGCGCCCAATCGACGTCGATGAAGAACAAGACGCCGACGTACGCCGCGAGCGAGAGCGTGAGCCATCTGAGCACACGGGAATAGCTTCGGTACGGGACCCCGATCTCGAGGGCGAGCATCACGGCGGTCATCGCAAGGATCACGGCCGTGTACGGAACGGGGACGAGCAGGCGAACCGAAGAGGCCATCGCTCCGAGATCGGCGCCGATGTTGAAGACGTTCGCCGTCGCGACCAGCGCGACCGCCCCGAGGAGAACGCGCCGCGAGTAGCGGCGGGCGATGGAGGTGGAGAGCCCATGTCCCGTCGCGAGCCCGAGTCGGGCGGCCAACTCCTGGACGGCAGCCGCGAGCGGGAGCGTCACGACGGACATCCATAGGAGTCCGAACCCGAACGCCGCGCCGACCTGCGAGTACGTGCCGATCCCCGACGGATCGTCGTCGGCCGCACCCGTGACGATCGCGGGGCCGAGCCGAGAGAAGTACCCGAATCCGCGGATCCGTGCGGGACGCCGAGAGCTCCCGGTTCGGACGGTCACGCGTTCAAGCGTACGCCGGAACGGAGACGCGGCAGCTCGCGTTCTGGTGATCGCTATGGCTTGACGAGCGTGATCCTCGTGCCGTTGCTGTCGCCGTCCGGATCGTGGTTCGCGGTCGGCGTGTAGGCGCCGACGGCCGAGGCGACCTTCGTGACCGTGAAGACGATCGAGAGCTTGGATTTCGCGAGCTTGCGACCGATCCGGCAGAGACCGCTGGTGTTGGTTGTGCAGGTCCCCGTGGTGCCGTTCGGCCACTTCCCGGTCACGACCGCGCCCGCGACCACCGCCTGGTCCTGGTCTTCGACCAAGATCCGCACCTGTGCGCGCCATCCGGTGTTGAGCAGTGCGCTCGTATCGTCCAGGTCGCCGACGTGCACGGTGGGTGGAGGGGGAGGAGGCGGGGCGCTCCCAACAGGGCCGCGGAACAGGTCGATCGAGAACGACCCGCCGGCGCCCAGGTTCGGGTCGCCCGCGAACGGGGTGACCCTGATGGCGTACGTGCCTGCCAGCGTTGGGACAGCGTGCAACGTCTCTTGACGACCCGAGCTGCACTCGGTTCCGGCAGCGCATGTGCTCTCGGTAACCACGAACCCGTTCGGATCGATGAGCTGTGCGTCGAGGTCGGGGCTCCATTCGTACAGCAGGCAACCCAGAGGCCCGAGGTCGAGGGTGCAGATGGCGGCGCCGTTGAGGGTGATCGTCGCGGCGATCGGCGTTCCCAGGTCCGCGGCGGTCAACGTGAAGGTCGTGTTCGAGACCCCGGAGTCGGCGACCGAGCGCGTGAAGTGCTGGTAGGCGGGGAAGGGCGTGTGCCCGGATCCGCCCGCGGCCGCGGCGACGGCCGCGTATCCGTCGAGGAGCCCGGCTCCCCACTCATCGTCCTTCCCGAGGGGGCCGGCATCGAGGGCGGTGCCTTCGATGTCGGCTCGAACGTTCGCCTGGGTCCACGTCGGTTGCTTCTGACGCAGGAGTGCGGCGACCCCCGACACGTACGGCGTCGCCATCGACGTGCCGCTCTCCGTGACGTAGTCCGATGTCGAGCCGGCGAGGGCCGCCCCGATGTTCACGCCCGGCGCGACGACGTCGGGTTTCGTCCGATCATCCGCCGTGGGCCCGCGGCTCGAGAACCATGCGAGGAACGGCCCTTGGGCTCCGTACTCCGGGTGGGCCGACGACCAATCCGCCGTCGCGCCGACCGTGAGCGCCTGAACCGCCGAACCGGGTGAGGTGATCGTGCCGGGAAGGTCGCCGCCGTTGCCTGCGGCCGCGACCACGATCTTGCCGTGGTTCAGGACGGCCGCATCGACCGCCTGCGACAGCGCGTCGAGGCCGTCGGATGGCACGTCCGATCCCAAGCTCAGCGAGATCACGTCCACGCTGGCGCGCCCCGCACACCACTGGATCCCGAGGACGCCGAGGGAGTCGTCGCCCGATCCGGTCGAATCGAGCACCTTGTCTTCGAGTCGAGTTGCTCGTGGTTCGGGTCGACGCCGGTGTCGACGATGCAGACCTCCGTTCCGGCTCCCGTCGCCGAGAAGTCGTTCTGTGCGGCCGTCACGCCGAAGTCCCGGTTCGCTGCGTCATCGAGAGCGTGGATCGCGAAATCCTGCTCCACACGGAGGACGCCCGACCGGTTCGAGAGCGATCGGATCTGGCCCGAGGTGAGGTGCGCCTCGAAGCCCGGGATCAACGTGAACGTCCGGTCGACGCGATCGAGGTTCTGCCGAGCCACCGTGAGCGATGCCCGGTCGTCGAACGTGGCCACCACGTCGAATCGCTTCGTTGCGTCGGCGCGAGCGATGGCGCGGCCGAGCATGTCGGAGATCTTGTCCCCGTTGCGGTCGACCAGTCCGCGTCCGTGCCCCGCGGCGACGGTCTCGGCCGTGCGAGTGGGCGCCGCGTTCGCAGCGCCCACCGGGAGGCTCGCGGCGGCCGCGATCAACGCGACCGCCGCGGTCACGCCGAGGAGCCGCCGGTTCGTTCGTACCGCCACCCGAGCCCCCTGGAGCCCTTCAGGCGAGCATCATCGGCTCCTTAAGGCGTTCCGAGCAATCCGCCGATGGTCGGGACCGTTGTCCCCCCGTTCGCCGAGCGATCGCTCCGAGGGAGGCCAGGTCGGTCGCCGACGATCGGGCCTCCCGCCCCGGCCCGGCCTAGTTCCCGTGCTCGTACTTGAACGAGATCGCGACCCTCGCGCGGTAGTGCGTCACGTGCCCATCGTCGATCGTGACGTCGAGCTTGACGACCTCACCGATCCGGAGATCCCGGAGCGTGGCCGAAGCCGTTTCCACGGCGTGTTTGGCGGCGTCCTCCCACGACTCGGTGCTCGTCCCGATCACCTCGGTGACCCGGTAGATGCTCTCGCTCATGGCACCCTCCCTCGACGGCGAAGGCCCATCCTCGCACGAGTACCCGGCGCTCGTCCGTACACTCGTTCGGTGTCCGCTCCAACGACGAGTGTCTTCGAGCGGGTCGGTGGGTTGCCGTTCTTCGAGCGGCTCGTCGACCTGTTCTACAGGGGGGTCGAGAGCGATCCGGTGCTGCTCCGCCTGTATCCCGACCCCGAGGACCTCGGCGCCGCGCGCCGGCACCTGTCGCTCTTCCTCGCCCAGTACTGGGGAGGACCCACGACCTACTCCGATGAGCGAGGGCACCCGAGGCTCCGGTTGCGTCACGCTCCCTTCGCGATCGGTCCGGGTGAGCGGGACCATTGGCTGAGGCACATGCGCGCGGCCGTCGCGTCGTTGGACCCGGAGCCCGACGTTCGCCGTGCGCTCGAGGACTACTTCGAGACGGCCGCTGAATCGATGCGCAACCGCTTCTGACGTCAGCTCCTGCTGAGCCCGGGCGGGATCGAGCCCATCCGGCCGGCCTGGTAGTCCTCGATCGCCTCGATGATCTCTTCCTTCGTGTTCATCACGAACGGTCCGTACCACGAGACCTGTTCGCGGATCGGCAGGCCACCGAGCAGCAGCACCTCGAGCCCGGAGCGATCCCTCGCCTCCTGCGTCGGGTCGGCCCCGAGCTCGATCGCAGCGCCGTTGCCGAAAACGGCGAGCTGAGCCTCGTGGATCGGCCGACGTTCGCCACCGACGGTGCCACGCCCGGAGAGGACGTAGGCGAGCGCGTTGAACTCGGCGCGCCATCTCGTCCGCAGCTGGGCGCCGGGCGCCAGGGTGGCATGGGCATAGGTGATGGGGGTCCGCGTGACCCCGGGGCCGCTCATCCCCCCGAGGTCGCCGGCGATCAACCGCACGACCGCCCCGGCGTCCTCGGACGCGACGAGCCCGACCTGTGCGGGTTCGAGGTCCTGGTAGGCCGGGGGCGTCCACTTCTGTGCCGCCGGGAGGTTGACCCAGAGCTGGACGCCGTGGAACAGGCCGCCGCCCTGCAGCAGGTCCTCCGTCGGCATCTCGCTGTGGACGACACCTGAACCGGCGGTCATCCACTGCGTGGCGCCGTCGGTGATGACACCACCACCGCCGTAGGAGTCACGGTGACGGATCTTCCCGTCCATCAGGTAGGTCACGGTCTCGAACCCTCGATGCGGATGGTCGGGCGCTCCCTTGGCCTCGCCGGGGGCGTACTCCACGGCCCCCAAGTGATCGAGCATGAGGAACGGGTCGGCGAGGCTGAGGTTGATGCCGGCGGTCGCGCGGCGGACCTTGAACCCCTCGCCCTCGAGGAACGACGGAGCGTCGACCACCTCGACGACGGGCCGGGTGGGCTCGCCCTCGGCCGGGTCGACGCGGGGAAGGATCGTGGTGTCTGCGGGGGTCAGTGCGGGCATCGGTAGGCCTCCGTTCGTCTGTGCCCCGCGGAACGGCCGGCGGGGCCTCGGGTATTCCCGTCAGGGCTTCACGAACGCCTACGCCGGGCACCTCCGCCGATCAGCCCGATGTCGATCAGGACGCCGAGGACGATCACGAGCGCGCCGGCAGCGGTGATCCCGCCGGTTGCGGTTGAGAGGTCGTTGCGCGCGACGGCGTAGCCGAGGGTCGTGGTCGGCGCGACGAAGAAGCCGAGCGTGGGCCAGAACCAGCTTCCGTAGGCGGTGGCCAGGTAATCGGTGAAGATCCAGAGCACGAAGACCACGAATCGCGGCGTGATGAGCGCCAGGATCGCGAACAGGCAGCCCATTCAGGCCTCCTCTCTTCGGTGGGGCGCGACCGCGGCGAGGATGTCGCTGCGGTCGCGGCGCAGCAAGACGATGTACCCGACGATCGCGATCGTCGCGAACGAGAACCATTGGACGGCGTAGGACAGGTGGGGCCCATTCGTGAGCGGTGGAAGGGGGCACGATCGGATACGGGAGCTGCGCTCCGATCCGTCCCAGGTCGACCTTCGTCATGCGCTGGACGGGCGATACGGTCCCGGTCGGGATGGTGGTGGCGTCAGGCGGGAACAGGACCCCAGCGACGGTGACCATGCCGGGCGGCGCCGCGGCCTCGCCCGTGACGGGGACACCTCGATCGAGCGGGATCCAGCCGCGATCGACCACGATGCCCCTCCCGTCGGCGAGCCGCAGCGGCGTCAACACCTGGTCGCCGGGTTCGCCCTGCACCGAGGATCGCCCGTACAAGAGCACCTCGTGGGCCGCGTCGTAGGTCCCGGTGGCGACGGTGGGGCGGAAGCGGAGCGACGTTGGGTCGTTCGTTCCGGCGAGCAGCACGGGCAACGGGCGAGGAGGCGCTGCCTCCGCGGCCGAGATCTCGGCGTTCGCCTCCTTCCGTCCGTCCAGGCGGTGGAGCTGCCAGAAGCCCAGGCGGATGCAGGTGAGGACGATGAGGAGCGTGACCGCGGTCAGCACGACCGTTCGCAGAGGAGGTGGCTGCACGCGCGGAGCATAGCCACAGGATCGCAACGCCCGGCCGATAGGGTTGGAGACCGTGCCCGATGAGCGATCGCCGCGGTTGCCACGCCGCCGGCTGCTCGCAGCCGCCGGCGCCGCAACCGCGGCGATCGCGGCAGGCGCCGCCGTGATCCCGCGGCTCCCGGTTCGCCACTGGTGGCAGGACGTCACGGGCGCCTGCGGCGACCCCGGTCCCATCCCGCCGACGTCAGGGTCGCAGGTCGCGTACGGCTCGTTCCGCTCTTCGGCGGTGCCCGGTGTCGACGTGGGCTACGCCCTCGCGTTCCCGCAAGGCCACCGGCTCGGCGAACCGCTGCCCGTGGCCGTGATGCTTCCCGGCCGTGGCGGAACCGCGAACGACACGATGCGCTGGTCGTGTTTCCCTGACTTCCTCGCCGAAGCGATCGCAACGGGAACCGTGCGCCCGTTCGGGCTCGCGAGCGTCGACGCCGGCGATTCCTATTGGCACCGACGGACCTCCGGCGAAGACCGGATGACGATGCTGATCCGCGACTTCCTTCCGCGCATCGCGGATCGTCACGGCCTGGGGCGGGAGCTCCCCCGCGCGGTCGTGGGGTGGTCTATGGGTGGCTACGGAGCGATCCTGGCGGGGGAGGAACACCCGGGAGCGTTCGTCGGCATCGCCGTGGCAAGCGCGGCCATCTTCCGGTCGTACGAGGAGATGCTCAACGGTCCCGGGGATGCCTTCGACTCGGCGACCGACTTCGTGCGGCACGATGTCTTCGCGAAGACCGATCACCTCACCGGGACGCCGGTTCGGATCGACTGCGGGACCGCTGATCCGTTCTACACGAACGATCGCTCGTTCGCCGAGGCGCTCCCGGATCCTCCATCCGGACGATGGTTCAAGGGTGTCATGAGCCGGATTCGTGGCGCGTCGTCCACCGGAACAGGTCGCATTCCTGGGCGCCGTGCTCGAGCAGGCGCGGTGAGGGCTCAGGTTCCCTTGGTCTCCTGGATCGTGTTGCCCCCGTCGACCACGATCAACGTGCCCGTCACATAGCTCGCGCGCTCGCTGGCGAGGAAGGCGATCACCTCGGCGACCTCCGCCGCCGTTCCCGAGCGACCGATCGGCGTGTGGACACCGGCGGCGGCCTCCTCCGGGAGCTGTGACCCTGTTGCGATCCACCCGGGAGCAACGGAGTTGACCGTCACCCCCGCGTGGCCGACCTCGAGCGCGACGGTTCGCATCAATCCGTCCATCCCGGCCTTCGCCGCCGCATAGCCGGCCGAACCCGGGTTGGTCGCGATCGATCCCGTGACCGAAGAGACCATCACGACGCGGCCCCAGCCGCGATCCACCATCCCGGGGACCGTCGCGCGCGTGACGGCGTACGCGGTTTCGAGGTTGAGTCGCAGGTCCAGGTCCCAGTCCGCATCCGAGAGGCGAAGGAACGGTCCGCCCGGCTGTCCCTCCATCCCAACGTGAACCATCCCGGCGTTGTTGACGAGGACATCGATCCGACCGAACGCCTCAACCACTGCATCGACCATCTCGCGCACCTGCCTGCGGTCCGTGAGATCAGCGACGAACCCCGCGGCTCGCGTGCCGGTCTCGTGCAGCTCCGCCGTCCGTTCATGGATCCGCTCCGTCGTCGAGCAGAGCGCGACCGCCGCCCCCTCCCGTCCCAGGATCCTCGCGGCTGCGAACCCGATCCCGGTGGGGGAGCCGGCTCCGGTGACGAGCGCCACCTTGTCCGCGAGCTCGGCGTCCATGCGGCGGAAGCGTACCCGTCCGGTCCGAACCCTCGCCAAGACCCGACTCGGCCCCGCCCACGGCCGCCCGCACGCTCCCACCGAGGTCGTTGCTTCGCTGCGAGCTGGATGCGAGGCTCGGTCCCTCGGAGAGGAAGGAGGCGCAGATGCTCGCGGACACGACCTACTCGAGCGGCTCGGGGGGCGCCGGGGGCCTGGTGATCCTGTATCTCGCCATCTACGCGGTCGTCGGCTTGGCGTTCCTCGGGGTCTTCAGGAAGGCCGGCAAGCCCGGATGGGCGGGATTCGTCCCGATCTACAACCTCATCGTCCTGTTGGAGGTCGTGGGCCGACCGCTCTGGTGGATCGTGCTGTACCTGATCCCCATCGTGAACATCGTGATCTTCATCATCGTGTACAACGATCTCTCGAAGAGTTTCGGGAAAGGCGTCGGCTTCACGATCGGCCTGATCTTCCTCAGCGTGATCTTCTTGTTGATCCTCGGGTTCGGCTCCGCCACGTATCGGGGGCCGGCGGCCGGATCGGCCGGCCAGATGACACCGCCGCCGCCGCCGCCGGCCATGCCGTCCGTGTAGCGTCGCATCCGTCTCCATCGGCTAGGCTCCGCAGCCGATGGTGACACCCTCGCAACTGCTCGACCTGCAGGCGATCGACACGACGATCGATCGGCTCGACGTTCGCAAACGGGCACTCGAAGGCGAGGGGGAGCTCGCGACAGCGCGCACTCAGGCGGATCTCGCCGAGCGGGAGCTCGGCGAGATCCGCCTCGAGATCGACACGTTCGACCGCGACGGCGCCAGGCTTGAGCACGAGATCGATTCACTCGCGCGCAAGGCCGCCGACGAGGAGAGCCGCCTGTACGGGGGGGCCGTCGCGAACGCGAAGGAGCTGGGATCGATCCAGCACGAGGTGGACAACCTCAAGAAGCGCAAGTCCGAGCGTGAGGACGAGCTGCTCGTCGTGCTCGAGCGACGTGAGAACGTCGAGCAACGCGCCAAGGAGGCGCAGGAGCACGCGACCGAGCTCCGCAGCGCCCTCGACCACGTCGCCGGGGACGCGGCACGCGAGCTGGATGCGGTCGGCGCCGAGCTCGCGACGCGTCGCGACGAGCGTGCTCGACTGGCGGCCCGCTTCGACCCGGAGCTGCTCGAGCTGTACGAGGATCTGCGGCGGCAGAAGAAGGGCGTCGCAGCGGTCGCGCTCGTCGACGGCGTGTGCCAGGGATGTCACGAGAAGCTCTCGGCGGTCGAGCTGGACCGCGTGAAGCGGACCGAGGGGCTCGCTCGCTGCGAGTACTGTCGACGGATCCTCGTGCTGTGACGAGGCTGATCGTCTGGTGCGACGGGGCGGCGCGCGGCAACCCGGGTCCGGCCGGCGCCGGTTCGCAGCTCACGACGCCCGACGGCGAGGTCGTCGCGGAGATCTCGGTGGGCCTCGGCGAGACCACGAACAACGTCGCCGAGTACACGGCGGCGATCCTGGGGCTCGAACGAGCGCGCGAGCTGGGCGCCAGCGACGTGCTGCTCCGGTCGGACAGCCAGCTCTTGATCAACCAGCTCACGGGCACCTACAAGGTCAAGACCCCGCACCTGCAGCCACTCCACCGGAAGCTCCGAGAGCTCGCCTCGGCGTTCGAACGGATCCGTTTCGAGCACGTCCCGCGAGAGCGGAACGCCGAAGCGGACCGGCTCGCCAACGAGGGGGTCGACGCATGGCTGGCTTCCCGGGGTCCCTGAGCGGTACCGTCGGAGGCGGAGGAGCCGGCCGGGCGGCCGCGCCCTGGGTCCTTACCGGACCGGGGTGAGGAAAGTCCGGACTCCGCAGGGCAGGACGCTGGCGAGAGCCAGGCGGGGGCGACCTCGCGAAGGGGCAACAGAAAGCAAACCGCCTCGGCGCTCAGGCGCGGAGGTAAGGGTGAAACGGTGGGGTAAGAGCCCACCAGCGCGGCGGGCGACCGCCGCGGCTCGGCAACCCCCGTCCGGAGCAAGGCGAGCAGGGAGCGTTCGAGGGCGGCCCGCCCGAGCTCCCGGGTAGCCGCACGGCGCGGGCGAACCGCGACGCGGCGGGCGCGCGAGCGTCCGACCGAGAGAGATGGTCGCCGGCGGCGCGTGAGCGCCGCGCACAGGATCCGGCTTACAGGCCGGCTCCTCCGCACTCATCGATACGCTCGCCCGGATGTCGAGGTCGCCGACGCGAAAGGATCTGGAGGCGGCGCGGGACCGGTCGGTGCCCGACGTGCTCGGTCCCGGGCTGGAGCTCGTGTTCGTCGGCATCAACCCCGGGCTCTTCTCCGCAGCTGTCGGCCATCATTTCGCGCGGCCCGGCAACCGGTTCTGGAAGGCGCTCCACCTCGCCGGGATCACCGACCACGTCTGGTCTCCCTTCGACGATGGGAGCCTCCCGGGCATCGGGATCGGCATCACGAACATCGTCGGTCGCCCGACCGCCACAGCGGCGGAACTCTCGACGGGCGAGCTGCGCGATGGTCGCCGAGCCCTCGGAACGAAGATCCGACGGTTCCGGCCGGCCGCAGTGGCGATCCTCGGCGTGACCGCGTACCGCTTCGGCTTCGAGCATCCGAAGGCGTCGCTTGGTCTTCAGGACGAACACTTCGTCGGCGCGCGCCTGTGGGTGCTGCCGAACCCGAGCGGTCGCAACGCTCATCACCAGCTCCCGGACCTGGCCGACGCGTTCGGGGCGGCCCGGACGGCGCGGGTCAGGAGGACGACACGGTGACGCCGACCTTCGATGCCCGTCGGAGCTGCGCACCCGCGTGGTAGCTGGATCGGACCAGCGGCCCCGCCTCCACGTGCGCGATCCCGAGCCCTTCGCCGACCCGTTCGTGCTCGGCGAACTCATCGGGCGTCACCCATCGATCGACCGGCAGGTGGTATCTCGTCGGTTGCAGGTACTGACCCATCGTCAGGATGTCCACGCCGGCATCGACCAGGTCGCTGATCGCCGGGGCGATCTCGTCCGGTCGTTCTCCCATCCCGAGGATCAGGTTCGACTTCGTGACCTGCCCCGGACGGTGGCGCTTCGCGAAGCGCAGCACGTCCAGCGACCGGTCGTAGCCGAACGCGGGCCGGATCCGGTCGTGCAGGCGACGAACCGTCTCGAGGTTGTGGGCGAACACGTCGGGTTCCGCATCCAGGACGGTCGCGATGTCCCCCCTGCCGCCCTTGAAGTCCGAGGGCAGCACCTCGGTGCCGATCCCCGGGACCGCGTCCTTGATCGCACGAACCGCGGCCGCCCACACACCTGCGCCGCCATCGGGGAGATCGTCCCGCGCTACCCCCGTGAGGACGACGTAGCGCAGACCCATCGATCGGACCGTGTCGGCGAGCCGACGGGGTTCGTCCTCGTCGACCGGGTCGGGCTTCGCGGTCATGACGTCACAGAAACCGCACCGGCGGGTGCACTTTGCTCCCAAGATCAGGAAGGTCGCCTCACGCTCTTCCCAGCACTCTCCGATGTTGGGGCACATGGCTTCCTCGCACACGGTGTGCAACGACGCGTCTCGCATCAGTCCCTTGAGCTCCGTGTAGTTCGGGCCCGTCGCGAGGCGAACCTTGAGCCACGGCGGCTTGCGGGAGCCGGGTGCGTTCACACCGGGTCCGTTCGTCACCCCGACGATGGGGAGGTGCAAACGACGACCCGACGGGTTGTGCTCACGGTCGGCCATCAAGGCGAGTGTACGCTCGGGCCGTGTCACCGACCCTCCGCGCTGCAGCCCTCGTTGCCGCCGTCGCGCTCACGGCGACGGGGTGCAACGGCTCGGATCAGGCACAAGCGGCATCGTTGTGTCAGGACCTGCGGAACCTCCGAGCCACGGTGAGCTTCCTCGAGGCGCCGAGTGGCGATGCGAGCGTGGGCGAGGTTCGCGGCGACATCGAGAAACTCGGCAGCACGATCGGCGCGATCGCCGGGTCCAACGCGGTCCCCGACACGATCGGCCAGGCACTCTCGGATGCTCGCGATGACTACGGCGACCTCCTCCACGGGGTCGGCGACGACGATCGGTTCTCGGGGGTCGCCGACCGGACGCCGTCGGTCTGAGCCTCATCGGACGTCCGCGCGCGACAGCTGTGCACCGCCCTCGTCCCCGCGGTCCTGGAGCGCAGCGGCCGCCGGAGCCCCATCGCGTTGTCCCGGGAGGAAGACGTGGAACGCGGCACCGCCGCCCTCGCGCTCGTCGACCCACGCTCGGCCACCGTGGAGCTGGGCGAACCTGGCCACGAGCGAGAGCCCGATCCCGGTCCCGGGTGCATGCGGGGAGGCCGTCGGACCCTGGCGGAACGGCTCGAAGATCGCTGCGCGGATCTCGGCCGGCACGCCCGGCCCGTCGTCCTCGATCGTGAGCGCGACGCCACCGTCCCGCGCCGCCACGCGCAACCAGATCCGGCGGTCGGGGGCCGTATGCCGGGCCGCGTTCATGAGCAGGTTCTCGACGATCCGTTCGACCTTGGCCGGGTCGACCGCGATCACGACCGCATCGGCTTCGGCAACGACCTCCCGTCCCGTCAGGATGTCGAGGCTCTCGACCGTCCGTCGCGCGAGCGCACCGACATCGGTCACCCGGTATTGCGGCTCAACGATGCCGCGGTTGAGCCGGTCGATGTCCAAGAGATCCTTGAGCAGCCGGTCGAGCTTCGATGCGTTCTGGGCCAATCGCCGGAGCAGATCCCCCCGATCGGCGTCTGGCATCTCCGGGGTTCGTTCAAGCGTGAGTGACAGTCCGAGGATGGATGTCAGCGGGCTCCGGAGCTCATGGGAGACCGCCGCCAGGAACGTGTTCTTCATCTCGTCGAGCGCCCGCAAGCGCTCCGCGGCGTCGCGCTCTCGCTGCTCGCTCTCGCGGAGGGCCTCCTCGGCGAGCTTCCGCTCCGTGATGTCGAAGATGACGCCCTGGAGGTACAGCGGCGTGCCGTCGTCGGCATGGAGGAACGTGGTCTCGTCGTGCACCCAGATCGTGCGTCCGTCGGGGGTATGCAGGCGATACTCGGCGCTCCACGGCATCCCCGACGTCGCCGCGAGGGTGTAGCTCGCCCCGACCGCATCGCGCTCGGTCGGATCCATGAGGCGGAGCCACAGCTCGGCGTCCTCCAACCACTGCTCCGGCGTCACTCCTGCGATCTCGAGGATCTGGGGGCTGACGTAGACCGACTCCATGCTGGCGTCCGCCCGGTCGAGATAGATCGCGGCGGGCACGTGCTCGACGATGCCGCGGTAGCGCTCTTCGGCTTCGCGGAGCCTTCCCTCGGCCGTCTTCTCGCGTGTCACGTCGTGCATGACGCCCTGGGAGAACAGCGGCGTCCCCTCTTCGTCGCGGATCACGACCGCTTGGTCCCGGACCCACATCCAACTGCCGTCCTGATGCTGGAACCGGTATTCGGCGTCGAACGGTTCCAAGGTCGTGGCGTGGGCACGGACCGCATCGAGCGTCCGCTCGCGATCGTCGGGGTGCAGACGGCTGCGCCAGAGCCGATCGGTCGATCGCCACTCGTCGGGTCCGTACCCGAAGATCGTGGCAACCTGCGGGCTCACGTAGACCGTGATGGACTCCTCGCCCAGCGTGTCGATATACGTCACCGACGGAAGCGTCTCGATCAGGGATCGGTATCGGCGCTCGGCGTCGTGCATCGCCTGCTCGGCCGCCTTGCGCTCTCCGACGTCGATCAGGAGCCCGTGGCTGAACCGCGGCCGTCCATCCTCGTCCCGGACGATCGAGGCCTGGTCGCGCAGCCACCGGACGGTGCCGTCCTTCGCCGTGACACGGTGCTCCACGTCGAGCGCCTCGCCGTCCACGTAGTGAAGGTGTTCCGCGTCGGTGACGCGCTCGCGATCGTCCGGATGGATCATCTCGTGCCAGATCCGCGGGTTCGCCTGCCACTCCTCGGGCGTGTACCCGAGGATCGTCTCGACCTGCGGGCTGATGTAGATGGTGGGCCAGAGATCGGGGTCGGTCGGGTCGAACTCATCGAGGTAGGTGATGGCGGGGATCTCCTCGACCAGCTGTCGGTACCGCTCCTCCGCCTCGCGCAGCTGTTCTTCGGCTGCCTTCTCCGCCGTGATGTCCTGGAGGACCCCGTGCCACTGGCGCTTGCCGTCCCGAGCGGCGACCACCATCGCGTGGTCGTGCAACCACGCGACGGTTCCGTCGGCCCGAACGACCCGGTACTCGACATCGAACGGATCTCCCGTTTCGTTCGTTCGTTTCGACTCCACGAGCACGCGCTCCCGATCGTCGGGATGCAGCATGCGGACCCACAGACCCGGGTCCATCAGCCGTTGTTCGGGGGTGTATCCGGTCAGTCGCTCGTACTGCGGGCTGATGTAGAGGGCGGTACTCAGATCGTCGGTCGCGTCCGTATAGATGGCCACCGGAAGCTGCTCGACGAGTGTGCGGTACCGCTCCTCCGCCTCTCGGAGGCGTTCCTCCGCGTGCTTACGCTCGGTGATGTCGTAGATCACCCCTTGCCAGTACAGCGGGTTGCCCTCACCGTCCCGCAACAACTCTGCATCGTTGTGGATCCAGATCACGCGGCCGTCACGCGTGATGGAACGGTGCTCGACGCTCCAACGGTCCCCGGTGTCCTCCTGATCGGCGGCCACCACCCAGGCGCGGTCGTCCGGATGGATGCTCTGCTCCCACAACCCGGGGTCCTGCGTCCATTCCTCCGGGGTGTAACCGTAAACCGCTTCGATCTGCGGGCTGACGTAGACGTCTTCCCCGGTGATCGCGTCCTCGACGTAGACGATCTGGGGGAGCCGCTCGACGAGGCTCCGGAACCGATCCTCGGCGTGCGTGAGTGCACGCTCGGCCGTCCGGCGAGCCGTCACGTCGTAGAACACGCCTTCGGCGTAGAACCGACCGTCGCTCAGCACCGAGACGGCCTGATCATGCACCCAGATGACCCTTCCGTCTCGGTGGATCATCCGGTACTCCATGTCGAACGGCAGACCCATGCGGGCGGTTCGTTCCCACCGAGCGAGGACGTCGTCCCGGTCATCCGGATGGAGCATCCGCGCCCACGTCTGCAGATCGCCGAGCCACTCGTCGGGACGCACGCCGACGAGCGCCTCGATGCCGGGCGCGACCCATCGCTCGCCGACCTCGCCCTCGCGCGTCGAATCGATCATGTAGGCCACGACGGGGAGATGCTCGAGGAGCGTGCGCCACCGTTCCTCCGCCTCGCGGAGTCGGTCTTCGGCGTCGTGACGCTCGCTGATGTCGAACATCACGCCCTGATAGATGAGACTCCCTCCCCGGCTCTCCGCGACCGGATTGGCCTCGTCCCGGAGCCATCGCCACGATCCGTCCGCGGCTCGCATCCGGTACTCGTCCACGAAGGGCCGGCGTTCCGCGACGGCGGCGCCCCAAGCGTCGAGCACGCGCGAGGCGTCGTCGGGGTGCGCGTGATCCTGCCACGCCGCTGGATCACGCATCCAATCCGCAGCGTCGTACCCCAGCACATGCTCGATCTGCGGGCTGATGTAGGTGGCCGGCGCCAGGCCCGGAACGTCCGCCCCGTCCCAGACGTAGGCGATCGCGGGGACCCGCTCGACCAACGTCTGGAACTGGCGTTCGGCGGCGACCGCTCGAGCGTCCGCCGCCTTGCGAGCGGTGATGTCGTACATCACCCCTTGAGAGAGGATCGTGCCATCACCGTCGTCGAACGCGACGTAGTTGGCCTCGTCGCGTATCCAGACGACCTCTCCGTCCGGGCGGTACGCCCGGTACTCGGCGACGAACCGCGTTCCGGCCTCGTCCGCGTCCGCGGACGAGGCCAGGACGCGTTCCCGATCGTCGGTGTGGATCAAGTCCACCCAGTCATCCCGGTAGCGCTCCGGAGAGACGCCGAGGAGCTGCTCCACCTGCGGGCTCACGTAGAGATGGCGGTGTGTCGCCGGGTCCCAGGTGTACGAGATCGCGGGAGAACCCTCGATCAGCGCTCGGAGCCGAGCGTCGGCCGGCTCAGCGAGCGGCCCCCGGTCGGCGCGCGACGGCCGACGCAGCGCGAGGACGGCGATGCCGACGAACCCCAGGAGCGCGAGCCCGAGCGCCTCGCCGAGGCCGTCGGACGCGAGGCGATCCTGCAACCGCGCGAAGACGCCGAGGGCGCTGCCCACCACGAAGAGCACGGCCACGGCCGTCGCGACGATGAGCACGTCGCGTCGCCCGTTCGACCGCCGAGGAGGGCTGGATGGCCGCACACGTTGGGGCACGTCCCACCGGTTATCGGGCGGGGAAGGAGGCGTCTGAACTTCCCCGTTCGGGGCTTCCCGCTCGCGGGCAGGGGCTTTCCGGGTAGGTCGTCCGGGCTGGTCTGTGGGTGCCGGGGGTCAGAAGTGCGCGAGGTCGCGCATGGCAACGAAGATGTGATCCGGCTCGGGCTCCATGTAGTAGTGCTCGAGCGCCGCCGCGAAGGGCATCGCCGGTATGTCCGGTCCGCCGATCCGGACGATCGGCGCGTCCAGGTCGAACATGGCCCGCTCCGCGATCGTCGCGGCGATCTCGGCGCCTGCGCCGTAGGTCCGGTTGTCTTCGTACACGACCATCGCGCGTGCGGTCTTGCGAACCGATGCGAGGATCGTCTCCATATCGAGGGGCGCCAGGGTGCGCACGTCGACGACCTCGGCATGGATCCCTTCGTCCTCCTCGAGCCGGGCGGCGGCATCGAGACAGCGGTGGAGCTCGTAGCCGTAGCTGACGACGGTCAGATCCGTGCCTTCGCGTTTCACGTCGGCCAGACCGATCGGGGTCGTCTGCGGGACATCCGGAACCTCACCCTTGATCAGCCGGTAGCACTTCTTGTGTTCCAGGAACAACACGGGGTCGGGGTCGGCGATCGCCGTGTGAAGCAGTCCCGCAGCATCGGCGGGCGTCGACGGCATCACCACCTTCACCCCCGGGATGTGCGCGTAGAACGCTTCGATCGATTGGGACCGCCACACGGCGCCCGGATGACCATCGGGCATCCCCAGTCGCCGTTGGTCCGGTAGCGCATGCGCGACGCCTCGGAAAGGATCTGGTCGAACGCCGGATGGATGAAGTCCGCGAATTCGATCTCGGCGATCGGCACCAGCCCGTGCAGCGCCATCCCGATGGCGACCCCCACGATGCCGGACTCGGCGAGCGGCGCATCGACCACACGCTGCTCGCCGAACTCGGTCATGAATCCCTCGGAGACCTTGAAGACACCGCCACGCGCGCCAACGTCCTGACCGATCAGCACGATGCGGTCGTCCGCCGCCATCTCGTCATGGAGGGTGTCGCGGATCGCCGTGAGGAGGTTCTTCTCCGTCACGCGTCGTCCTCGGCGAAGACATGACGGGTCGCCGTCGATGGATCCGGATCGGGTGCGTCCCAGGCGGCCGTGATCGCGGACTCGACCTGGGCCCTCACCTCGCCCTGAACCGTCTGGAGGGCGGCGCGATCGGTGATGCCGGCGTCGACGAGGTAGGTCGCGAACCGCTCGATGGGATCGTGCTGCCGACGCTCCTCGACCTCCTCGCGCGACCGATAGGTCTTGTCGTCGTCATCGGAGGTGTGCGGCAGGTACCGATAGGTCTTGCACTCGATCAGGGAGGGTCCATCGCCGGCGCGGGCACGGTCGTGCGCATCCTTCATCACGCGATAGCACGCGAGCACGTCGTTGCCGTCGACCACGAACCCGGGGATCCCGTACCCCTCCGCGCGGCTCGCGACATCCGCCACGGCCATCTGCTTGGACTGCGGAACGCTGATCGCGTACTCGTTGTTCTCGCAGATGAACACGACCGGCAGGCGATGGATCGCGGCGATGTTCAGGCCCTCGTGCCAGTCACCCTCGCTGGTTGCGCCCTCCCCGAACCAACTGGCGACGACGGCATCTTCGTTCCGATACTTCATGGCGTAGGCGATCCCCGCCGCGTGCGGTACCTGGGTCGAGATCGGCGAGGAATGGCTCACGATCCCGAGCTCCTTCGAGCTCCAGTGGCTCGGCATCTGTCGTCCGCCCGATGTCGGATCCGTCGCCTTCGAGAACACCCCGAGGAAGATCTGCTCGGGCGTCATCCCCGCGACCAAGACCACGCCCAGATCGCGGTAGTAGGGGACCCAGATGTCCGTGCCTCTGCGCATCGGCCAGGCCGTTCCGATCTGGCAGCCCTCGTGGCCGGAGACCGGGACGACGAAGGGAGCACGTCCCATCCGGTTCTGTCGGAGCGCGGCCTCGTCGATCAGCCGAGCCGTCAGCATGGTCCGGTGCATGGCCAGCAGATCGTCGACGGCGAGGCCCGGGGACCCGTGGTCCGTCTCGGTCACCTGCGCGGACACGTCGTGCCTCCTCGCACCCTGCCGGGGAGTCTACACCGGAGGGCAGACCGATCTCCGGGCGGCGTCACGGGAACAACCCCGGCAGGTCGAGGTGTTGCCGTGATTGAGGGGCTGGTCGTGGCGCCCGGTCATCCGAAGGGAAGGAACTCTCCTAGCATGAGCACGACCATGGAACATGTCGTCGAGGTGACCGACGAGACGTTCGAACGAACGGTGATCGAGGGTTCGAGCGAACGGCCCGTCGTGGTGGATCTGTGGGCCGAGTGGTGCGGTCCGTGCCGGACGCTCGGGCCGATGCTGGAGAAGGTCGCTGCCGAGCGGGAAGGGGCGTTCCTGCTCGCCAAGGTCGACATCGACGCGAACGGTGTCGGTCAGTCACTCCTGCAGGCCGTTCGATCCCAGGGCATCCCGACCGTCGTCGCGTTCCGCGACGGCCAGCCGGTCTCCATGTTCATCGGGGCCTATCCGGAAGAGGAGGTCAACCGGTTCATCGATTCGATCCTGCCGACCGCGGCCGAGCTCGACGCGAAAGACGCCGAGCAGGCCGCCGAGTCCGGCGACGTCGCCACGGCGGAGCGCGGGTTCCGCGACGCCCTCGCGGACGACCCGGACAACGAGGAGGCGGCCCTGGGACTCGCCAGGTTGCTGATCGATCGCGGCGATTTCAACGAGGCCCGGACGCTGGTGGCGAAGCATCTTCCGGCGCCGGAGGCCGAACGCATCCATGCGGCGCTCGAGGTCCACGATTGGACAGACGAGACGGGCGACGGGTCGCTGGCTGCGGCGAAGCGGCTCGCGGCGGCGGGCGATTGGTCGGCCGCGCTCCCTGGCATGATCGCTGCGCTCGCCGAGGATCGTGACGGTGCCCGGCACGCCCTGATCACGGCGTTCGCGGTGCTCGGGGACGAGCACGAGCTCGTCCCCGAATATCGGCGTCGGCTCGCGTCGGCACTGTTCTGAAAGGACCGAGGGAGTCCATGACGACGCCCGATCTGCACGGCTCGATCAGGGCCTGGTGGGACGCCGACGCGCAGCACTACGACCGTTCGGTCGGCCACTCGATCGAGGATCCCGTGGAGGCTGCCGCCTGGAGGGCGGTGCTCCGACGTCTCCTCCCGCCGCCGCCGTCGCGCGTCCTCGACGTGGGCGCTGGCACGGGCTCCCTATCGCTGCTCGCAGCCGATCTCGGCCATGAGGTCACGGCGCTCGATCTCTCCGAAGGGATGCTCGACCGCGCTCGCCGCAAGGCGGAGGAGCGTGGTTCGGCGATCTCGTTCGTGGTCGGCGCGGCGGAATCGCCGCCCGGTGGACCGTTCGATGCGGTGATCGAACGACACGTCGCATGGACGCTCCCGGATCCCGTCGCGGCGTTCGGTGCCTGGCGTGGCGTTGCGCCCTCCGGTCGTCTCGTCCTGTTCGAGGGTTCGTGGGGCGGGGAGGGGCGGCTGGTCAAGGTGAAGGACGGGGTCGCCGCCGCGATCCAACGGATCCGGGGTGTCGCCGGCGATCATCACGGGCCGTATCCCGATGACGTGGTGCGCCGACTCCCCCTCGTCGGAACCACGACGCCGGCGCCGTTCGTCGAAGCCGTGCTCGCGGCCGGCTGGCACGCGGTGCAGCTCGAGCGGCTCCTCGACGTCGAGTGGGCTGCGGAGCGGCGGGAACCGTGGCCGCTCGGGTCGCTGACCAGACGCCCTCGTTACGCGATCGTCGCCGAGGCCTGAACCTCAGGTCAT
>WNFW01000742.1_pt1 | contig 25396 bp, 22 predicted proteins | sample 5400131 | NCBI WGS metagenome assembly WNFW01 (sample SAMN13153362, study PRJNA577476) | soil metagenome | isolation source: 20 cm soil or saprolite under grassland replicate 1 | place: USA:California | collected 2016-06-15 | reverse complement strand
CGTGCTGCCCGTGCCCCGTGATCAGCAGGGTCGGCGTATCCGGCCGGAGCGCGCAGATTTGGGCGAGGAGCGCGAGGCCGTCCATCCCCGGCATCTTGATGTCGCTGATGATCGCATCGTAGTCGGTGGCCGCGATCCGACCGAGCGCCTCTCCCGCGGTGTCGCAAGTGTCCACCGTCACCGTGTCGAGTCGCAGTCTGAGGGCCTCGGGAAGGGCCTGCAACAGGGCGATGTCGTCGTCGACGATGAGGACGCGGAGCGGGCTCATACCGCTGCGGGCGCCGGCGTGTCGGCGGGGGCCCGGGGGAGCCGGATCTGGAACACGGCTCCCCCCTGGGGACGGTTGGCGACGGCGATGGTGCCCCCATGGTCTTTGATGATTCCGTAGGTGATGGAGAGGCCGAGGCCGGTGCCTTGGCCGACCTCTTTATCTTGCGCGGCGAGTCGGCCATGGCGTCGCGCGCGTTCGTCAGCAGGTTGATGAACACTTGCTCCAGCTGAATGGCGTTCCCGATCACCACCGGCGCCGCCGGGCTCAGGTCCAGGTCGATCTCGATGTCGCGCCCCCGGAGCTGCTCCTGCATGAGCGACAGTGCCCGCTCGATCACCTGATCGATGGAGACCGGCTCGCGACTCACCGACGCGACGCGCCCGAACGTGCGCAGGTGCGAGATGATCTCGGTGGCCTTACGGACCTGTTGCATGGCGTTCTTCAGCTCGCGCACGATGCGCTCGCGGTCCGCCACGCCGAGGTCGACGAGATCGACGGCGTTGCCGACGAAGAGCCCGATGTTGTTCAGGGGATTGTTGAGCTCATGGGCCACACCGGTCGTGAGCTCCCCGAGCGTGGCGAGCTTGCCGGCCTGGACGAGCTGCTCCTGCTTGTCGCGCAGCTCTTGCTCGCGGCGCTGGATCTCGGCGGTGGTGTCGCGCAGGTCGCCCATGATGTGGATCATGGCTTTGCGGCTGTCCTCCAGGCGCAGGTTGGACCGGTGGGAGTCCTGGAGGATGTGCAGCAGCGCCCGCCGCGACTTGTCCAGCCGCTCCCTCTTCCAGGCGAGCAGGCTCCGGTCCTTCTCGTAGTCGCCCAGGATGTGGATCATGGCCTTACGCTGATCGCCGAGGCGCTTGTTGATCTCGTTGAGGTCGGCCATCATGTGGAGCATCGCGCGACGCTGCTCGTCGCGCTTGCGCAGGCGGAGCTCCAGCATCTTCACGTGCTCGCGGAGGTCGGCGGGGGACTCGAGCGCGTCGTCCTCCACCACCGCGTCGGGCCGGCGATCTCCGCTCATGTCTTGGCCGGTCTGCCTCATCAGGTCTGCGGCCGCCCGCTCTTCGTCCTCTCCAGCTCCTTGCGCAGGCCGTCCAGCTCTTTCTCGAGGGCGATCATCTTGAGCTCGCGGCCTACCACCACCTCCTCGAACTTTTCCAGGTCCAGGATCTTTTCCTGCAGCTCCGTCTTGGATTTCTCCAGATCGCGGACCACCTGCTCGTACTCGCGCATGTCGCGCAGGATACCGATCGCCCCGATGGCCTTGCCGTCGGGGTCGCGGAGGGCGGAGGCGTTGAGCGTGGTGGGGATGCCCTCGCCGCTGGCGCTGCGGGGGTTGAGCCGGGCGTTGCGCGTGACGCCGCGCTCGACGACCTCGCGCAGGGCGGCCGTGAACTCCCGCGTCTCCTGGGGGCTGATGAAGCGCGACAGCGACTGCTCGAGCACCTCGTCCTGGCGGAAGCCCAGGAGCTGAGAGACGGCGTCGTTGGCCTGGAGGATCTTGCCCTCGAGGTCGGAGACGAACACCGGGTCGGGCGCGTTCTTGATCAAGCTTTCCGCGTACGCCCGGGCCTTGTCGAGCTCGCGCATGTCGCGCAGGATGCCGATGGCGCCGATGACCTTGCCGTCGGGGTCGCGGAGGGCGGAGGCGTTGAGCGTGGTGGGAATCACTTCGCCGCTGGCGCTGCGGGGGTTGAGCCGGGCGTTGCGCGTGACGCCGCGCTCGACGACCTCGCGCAGGGCGGCCGTGAATTCCCGCGTCTCCTGGGGGCTGATGAAACGCGAGAGCGACTGCTCGAGCACCTCGTCCTGGCGGAAGCCCAGGAGCTGAGAGACGGCGTCGTTGGCCTGGAGGATCTTGCCCTCAAGGTCGGAGATGAACACCGGGTCCGGGGCGTTCTTGATCAAGCTCTCGGCGTAGGCCCGGGCCTTGTCGAGCTCGCGCATGTCCCGCAGGATGCCGATGGCGCCGATGACCTTGCCGGCGTGGTCGCGGAGGGCGGAGGCGTTGAGGGTGGTGGGGATGCCCTGGCCGCTGGCGCTGCGGGGGTTGAGCCGGGCGTCGCGCGTGACGCCGCGCTCGACGACCTCGCGCAGGGCGGCCGTGAACTCCCGCGTCTCCTCGGGGCTGATGATGCGCGAGAGCGACTGCTCGATCAGCTCGTCCGGGCGGAAGCCGAGCAGGCCGAAGACGGCGTCGTTGGCCTGGAGAATCTTCCCCTCGAGGTCCGAGATGAACACCGGGTCCGGCGCGTTCTTGATCAAGCTTTCCGCGTAGGCCCGGGCCTTGTCGAGCTCGCGCATGTCGCGCAGGATGCCGATGGCGCCGATGACCTTGCCCTCGTGATCGCGGAGGGCGGAGGCGTTGAGCGTGGTGGGAATCACTTCGCCGCTGGCGCTGCGGGGGTTGAGCCGGGCGTTGCGCGTGACGCCGCGCTCGACGACCTCGCGCAGGGCGGCCGTGAACTCTCGGGTCTCCTTCGGGCTGATGAAACGTGAGAGCGACTGCTCGAGCACCTCGTCCTGGCGGAAGCCGAGGAGCTGGGAGACGGCGTCGTTGGCCTGTAATATTTTGCCCTCGAGGTCGGCGACGAACACCGGGTCGGGCGCGTTGGCGATGATATCGGCGTCGAGCACGCTATGCGGCCTGACGCCGACCTTCGCCCCGACCATCGTCGGGTGGTCATTGAAGCCGGTTCGTTTAGTCATTGCCTACGTCTCCTTACTCTGGGCAGCGCGGCGACGGCGTTCCCCGATCCCGCCCGTCAGGGCCGGAGAACACCTCTTTTCAGAACCATTTCGGGCCGTTGCATAGCAAAAATGGCGCCACACAGGCTCGGGGGCGACGCGGACACGGACGCACCACTTTGCAACCGGACGAGCCACATCAGACCAGGACGGTTCCCACCAGGGACGCGATTTGGCATGGCGGAGGGAACAAACTGTCAGAGAGGGAACACCCTGTCACGTCGGAGCGCTCACGAGGGAAAGCGGTTGGCCCTCCAGTCGAAGTGCTCCCAGAAGGCGTCGATGCGGTCGATGATCCCGTGGAACTTGTGGCGGCCATCGGCGTGGGCGGTCCAGAGGTCCTCGAGCGACCCGAACTGGGCGAGCCACGCCAGACCGTACTCCGCCGGCTCGGCCATCTTCATCTCGTCCGCGAGGAAGCGCCGGTAGCCGTGGCCCGGGTGGATCCAGAAGCCTTCCGACGTTTCCTCGGTGAAGAGCCGCGGCGCCTGATCGCCGGGCGCGCGGCAGAGGAAGAAGCGCGCGCTGAAGCGAATCGGGCTCGAGCGCGGCGTGATGAAGTGCGACAGGTACCGGAGCCCGGAGAGGTCGCAGTACCACCCTTCGCGCGCGACGAGATCGGCGAAGGGCGCCTCGGCGGCCATGAGCGCCTGGCGGCACCGCTCGATCCGGGCAGCGACCGCTGGATTACGCGCGTCGATTGGGTGACCGTGAACGTCGCACGCGAGAAGGATCCCGCTCTCCTCGAGGAGCTCCCGGACGGCGGCCACCCAGAAGGCGAGCGCGGGCGCGGTGTCGTGACCGGGGAAGATCGTCTCGGGGTCGACGTTCGCGAGGCCGCGGCAGCGGCCGAGCGCCGCCGGCGAGCCGTCCTCCGGATCGACCTTGCCGCCGGGGAACGCGTAGTAACCGCCGAGGAACTTCATGGACCGCCGCCGGCGGATCATGTAGACCTCGATCGGCTCCGGCGACCCCGCCGATGCGGCGCGCACGAGCACGACGGACGCCGCGGGCTTCGGCTCCACCGGGGCCACGGGCGAGCTCATGGCCTCATCATAATCGTGGTCGGCATCATCAGTGGTTGTCCGCCGTGCGGGGGAAGTGGCGCGTTCGAGTGCCGGCTTCGCCGGCGCAACGAAACGCGGGTTCTGGGGGCGGGTGGACCGCGGAAGCGAGCGAGCCCCCCGGCTCGCTCGAGGCGCGATCAGGGGAGCTTGACGGGGGACCGTCGCGGGTCCCCCCTCAATATTATTGATTTACAGATTGATGAGCTGCGCGACCCGCTCGCGATGGTACGTCGCGTCGCCGAAGGTGAACTCCGACGACACGGCGCGCTTGAAGTACAGGTGCAGATCGTGCTCCCACGTGAAGCCGATGCCGCCGTGGAGCTGGATCCCGGCCGCCGCGACCTTGCGGTACGCGTCGGAAGCGTACGCTTTGGCCATGGAGACGGCGAGCGGCGCCTCCGGGGCGTTCTCGTCCACCGCCCACGCCGCGTAGTAGGTCAGCGACTTCGCGTTCTCGACGTCCACGAGCATGTCCGCCGCCTTATGCTTGACGCCCTGATACGTCCCGATCGGCTTGCCGAAGGCGACCCGGATCTTCGCGTACTCGGTGGTCATCTCGAGGACCTTCTGGGCGCCACCACACATCTCGGCGCAGAGCGCCACCGTCGCGCGCTCGATCACGCGCGCGAGCGGCCGCCAGCCGCTGTCCTTGGCGCCGAGCACGGCGGCGGCGCCGACCGCGACGTCCTTGAGGCCGACCTCGCAGAGCTTCCGCGTCTGGTCCATGGTGGGCAGGAGCTTGACCGTCATCCCCTTGGCGCCCTTCTCGACCAGGAAGAGGCCGACGCCGTCCTCGGGCGACCGCCCCTCGGCGCCGCGCGCGACCACCACGATGACGTCCGCGAGGTGAGCGTCGAGCACGAAGAGCTTCGTCCCGGTGAGGACGAACCCGTCCTTGCTGGCGCGCGCGGTCGCCGTGACGCCGGCGGCGTCCCACCGCGCGTTCGGCTCGGTCCACGCGAGCGCGGCCTTCGCCTCCCCGGCCGCGATCCGTGGGAGCCACTCCTTCTTCTGTGCGGGCGAGCCCGCCTCGAGAATCGTGAGGCCGCCGAGGAGCGCCGTGGAGACGAACGGCCCGGGCATCACGCTGCGCCCCATTTCCTCCATCAGCACGGTGAGGTCGACGAAGCCGAGGCCGCTCCCACCGTACTCCTCGGGGTAGACCAGGCCGAGCCACCCCTGCTCGGCGAGCTTCGCCCAGAACTCGGGGGTGACGCCCGCCGGCTCCTCCATCCGCGCGCGCACGAACGTCGAGGCGCACTCGTTCTCGAGAAACTTCCGCGCCGTCGCGCGGAGCATCTCCTGTTCCTGACTGAACCCGAAATCCATGACGTCGCCTAGTCCTTCGGCAGGCCCAGGAGCCGCTCGGCGATGATGTTCTTCTGAATCTCCGTCGTGCCGCCCTCGATGGAGTTGGCGCGCGACCGGAGGAAGGAGTGCTGCCACACGCCGCCGTCCACCGCCCAGTCCGAGCCCTTCCAGATCTGCGAGTACGGCCCCTCGATCTCCATGGCCAGTTCCTGAAGTCTCTGGTGAGTCTCGACCCAGACCATCTTGCCCGTGGACGCCTCGGCGCCCGGCATCTCGCCGCGCAGGAGCTTCGTGATCGCGCGGGCGCCGGTGACGCGGAGGCACTCGGTGTCGATCCAGAGCCGCGCGAGCTTCTGGCGCCACACGGGATCCTTCGTGATCACGCGGCCGTGCTTCTCCATCCGACGCGCCAGCTCGATCACGCTGTCGAGCGCGATCCGGAGACGCATCTGCAGGCCGAACCCCAGCGTGAGCCGCTCGTACATCAGCGTCGTGATGCCGACCGCCCACCCGTTGTTGACGCCGCCGAGCACCTGCGACTCGTGCACGCGCACGTTGTCGAAGAAGACCTCGTTGAACTCCGCTTCGCCCGTGATCTGGCGGAGCGGCTTCACCACGACGCCGGGCAGCTTCATGTCGAGCAGGAAGTAGGTGATCCCCTTGTGCCGGGGGGCGCTCGGGTCGGTGCGCGCCAGGAGCATCATCCAGTCGGCGACCTGGGCGAACGAGGTCCACACCTTCTGGCCATTGATCACCCAGAACTCGCCGTCCTTCACCGCGCGCGTCTGAAGCGAGGCGAGATCCGAGCCCGCGTTCGGTTCCGAGTACCCCTGGCACCAGATCTCCTCACACGAGAGGATCTTCGACGGGTAGCGCTTCTTCTGCGCCTCGGTGCCGTAAGCGATGATCGTGGGGCCGGCCATGCCCACGCCGAGCACGTTCAAGATCGGGGGCGCCTTCGCGAGGGCCATCTCCTCCTGGAGGATCATCTCTTCCAGGAACGTGAGACCACGCCCGCCGTACTGCGCGGGCCAGGTGAGGCCGATGAAGCCGGCGTCGTAGAGCGTGCGCTGCCATTTCCGGAGGAGCTCGTAGGCCTCGAAGCGCGGGATCTCCGAGCTGCCGACGTGCTTCCACTCGCTCGGGATGCTCTTCTTGAGCCACGTGCGGACGGTCTGGCGGAACGCCTGCTGTTCGGGGGTCAGCGAGAAGTCCATTTCCCCTCCTGGGTGGGGCGCTCCGCCGCACTGAACGGTTGTTCATTCTAGGAACCGCCCTCGTGAGATGTCAAGGCTATACTCTCCGTCCGTGATCACGATCTCGGCGTCGCGTCTGGCGTCTCGGATCGACGCCCTCGCCCGCTTCGGCGGTCTGCCGGGCGGCGGCGTCACGCGCCCGTGCTGGTCGCCCCAGCACGAGGAGGCGCGCGCCTGGCTCACGGGCGAGATGCGTGCCGCCGGCCTCGAGACGTGGGTGGACCGCGCGGGCAACGTCTTCGGTGCCCTCGGGATCCACGCGTTCTCCGCGGACGGCGGGGCCGTCCTCACGGGCTCTCACATCGACACGGTACCCGAGGGCGGCATCCTCGACGGCGCGCTCGGCGTGCTGGCGGGGCTCGAGGCGCTCCAGACGATCCGCGAGGCGAAGGCCCCGCACCGCCGTCCGCTCGCCGTCGCGGCGTGGAGCGACGAAGAAGGCCGCTACGGGAGCCTCTTCGGCTCGCGCGCGTTCTGCGGGCGGTTCGACCCGGCGCGGGTCGAGGCGATGGCGGCCTCCGACGGCGAACGGCTGGTCGACGCGATGGCGCGTGCGGGCTTCGACGCGCGCCGTGCGGGCGAAGCGATGGCGCCCGGCGGCGCGGTCGCCGCATACGTGGAGCTCCACATCGAGCAGGGGCCGCGGCTCGAGGAGGCCGGCATTCCGATCGGCGTGGTGGACTCGATCGTCGGCGTGCACCGCACGCGCGTCGTCTTCGTGGGACAGGCGGACCACGCCGGGACCACGCCGATGGAGCGGCGGCGCGACGGCTTCCTGGCCGCCGCCGAGTACGCGCTGAAGGCGCGCGACCTCGTCCTCAAGCACGGCGGCGGCAAGAGCGTCACGAACGTCGGCGTGGTCCGCGTCCACCCCGGGGTGACGAACATCGTGCCCGCGCGCGGTGAGCTGGTCCACGAGGTGCGCGGCCCCGACCGGGAGACGCTGGCGCGGCTCGACCGCCGCTCGGCCGCCCTCGCCCGCCGCGTCGCCCGCCGCCGCGGGGTCGAGGTCCAGGTGGAGGCGATGTCGGCGACCACGCCCGCGATCTGTTCGGCGCGGGTCCAGGCCGCGATCGAGGCGGCGTGCGCCACGCTCGGCCTCCGCTCGACGCACCTCTATTCCGCCGCGGGCCACGACGCGCAGAACCTGGCGACGATCACCGACACCGGGATGATCTTCATCCCGTCCAAGGGTGGACGGAGCCACCGCGTGGACGAGACGAGCGACGGCGACGCCATCGAGCGCGGCGCCAACGTCCTGCTCCACACCCTGCTGGCGCTCGCGGCGTAGCCCGCCCCTTGCGGAGCGCACGGCGCTCCGGTAGCTTCATGCTTTGTGAATCGACGGACAAGCAGCCGGCTCTCCGTCCGCTCGGCGCTCGCCACGCTCGTCGCGACGCTCGGCGGGTGCGCGTGGGACGGGCCGATGACCACCGTGATCCCGCGCTCCGATTTCGCGCGCGAGATCCTCCACGTCTACGCGATCGTCACCTGGGTCGCGGCCGGCATCGCCCTCGTCGTCGGGGTCGCGCTCGCCTGGGTGCTGGCGCGCTTCCGGGAGAAGCCGGGCGCGGCGCTGCCCGTCCAGACGCGCGGCCACACGCTGCTCGAGCTCGCGTGGACGATCGCGCCGGCGCTCGTGCTGCTCGTGATCACGATCCCCACCCTCCACGTGATCTTTCGGACCCAGGGCGCGCCGCCGGCGCAGGCGCTCGAGGTCACGGTGCTGGGCCGCCAGTGGTGGTGGGAGTTCCGCTACCCGACGCTCGGCGTCGCGACCGCCAACGAGCTGCACCTGCCGGTCGGCCGGCCCGTCACCCTCAGGCTCGAAGGCCCCGACGTGATCCACAGCTTCTGGGTGCCCCAGCTCGGCGGCAAGCGCGACGTCGTGCCGGGCCGCTCGAACCGGCTCGTGCTCACGCCCCAGGTCGCCGGCGCGTACTGGGGACAGTGCGCCGAATTCTGCGGGGCGTCGCACGCGAACATGCGGATGCGCGTCATCGTCGACACGCCCGACGCGTTCGCGCGCTGGGTGGCGGCCCAGCAGGTGACGCCGCCCGAGCCGAGCGGGCCCGCCGCCGCCGGCAAGGCGATCTTCGCGAGCCGGGCGTGCGTGGGGTGCCACACGATCCGCGGCGTCTCGGCGGGCGTGCTCGGGCCCGACCTCACCACGTTCGGCAGCCGGACGACGCTCGGCGCGGGTCTGTTCCCGAACACCCCGGAGAACGTCGCCGCGTGGATCACGGATCCGGGCGCGCTCAAGCCCGGCGTCAAGATGCCGGCGCTCGGGCTCACCGACGGCGAGGCGCGCGCCGTCGCCCGTTACCTGACGAGCCTCAAGTGAGCTCCTGGATCACGACCGTCGACCACAAGCGGGTCGGGATCCTCTACGGCGTCACCGCGTTCGCCTTCTTCCTGCTGGGCGGCCTCGAGGCGCTCCTGATCCGGCTCCAGCTCGCGTCGCCGGGCGCGCACGTCGTCAGCGCCGAGGCGTACAACGCGCTCTTCACGATGCACGGCACGACGATGGTCTTCCTCGCGATCATGCCGTTCAACGCCGCGTTCTTCAATTACATGGTTCCGCTGCTGATCGGCGCCCGCGACGTCGCCTTCCCGCGCCTCAACGCGCTCTCGTACTGGATCTTCGTCTTCGGCGGCATCTTCCTGAACGCGAGCTTCCTCGCGGGGACGCCGCCCGACGTCGGCTGGTTCGGCTACGCCAACCTGACCTCCAAGCAGTTCTCGCCGAGCCACAGCGTCGACTTCTGGCTGCTGAGCCTGCAAGTCCTCGGCGTGTCCTCGATGATCTCCGCGATCAACTTCATCGTCACGATCCTCAACATGCGCGCGCCGGGCATGACGCTCATGCGGATGCCGGTGTTCGTCTGGATGACGCTGGTGGTGCAGTTCTTGATCGTGCTCGCGTTCCCGCCGATCACGGTCGGGCTGATCTTTCTCCTGTTCGACCGGTACTTCGGCGCCCACTTCTTCGACGTCGCCGCGGGCGGCGACCTCCACCTCTGGCAGCACCTCTTCTGGATCTTCGGTCACCCCGAAGTCTACATCCTGATTCTCCCGGCGTTCGGGATCGTCTCGGAGGTGCTGCCGACCTTCGCGCGCAAGCCGTTGTTCGGCGCGCCGGTCGTGATCTACTCGGGCGTGCTGATCGGCTTCTTCGGCTTCGGCGTGTGGAGCCATCACATGTTCGCCGCGGGCATGGGGCCGGTCGCGGACGCCGCGTTCTCGATCGCCACGATGCTCATCGCGATCCCGACGGGCGTGAAGATCTTCAACTGGCTGGCGACGCTCTGGGGCGGGACGATCCGCACGACGACGGCGCTGCACTTCGCGGTGGGCCTCGTCGGGCTCTTCACGATCGGCGGCCTCTCGGGCATCATGCACGCCTCGCCGCCCGTGGACCTGCAGCAGACCGACAGCTACTTCGTCGTCGCGCACCTGCACTACGTGCTGATCGGCGGCAGCCTCTTCGGCCTCTTCGCCGGCGCGTATTACTGGTGGCCGAAGATCACCGGACGGCTCCTCGACGAGCGGCTCGGCAAGGTCCAGTTCTGGGTCCTCTTCGCGGGATTCAACACCGCCTTCTTCCCCCAGCACTACCTCGGCGCGATCGGGATGCCTCGCCGCATCTACACCTACGCGGCGGACGCCGGCTTCGCCTTCTGGAACCTGGTCTCTACCGTCGGCGCCTTCGGGATCGCGCTCGGCATCCTCCTCTTCATGGGGAACGCCTGGCGGAGCCTGCGCGCGGGCCCGCGCGCGCCCGCCGACCCGTGGGACGGGCGCACGCTGGAGTGGCGGACGGCGTCGCCGCCGCCGCCACACGACTTCGACACGATCCCTCCCGTCTTCTCGCGCGACACCTTCTGGCGGGAGAAATATGGTCGCCCGAGGGAGCCCTCCCCCGGCTCCCCCTCGGGCGACCATATTCACCTCCCCGCGCCCTCCCACTGGCCCGTCCTGGTCGGGCTCGGCCTGGCCGTCATGGCGGTGGGCGCGCTCACCCATCTCGCGATCGTGATCGCCGGCACGCTCGTCACCGTCGTCGGCGCCTTCCGTCTGGCACTCGAGCATCACCGGACCCCCGCGCACGAGCACCAGGTCGGCAGTCTCGACCTGGACCACCGCAAGGTCGCGATCTGGGTGTTCCTCGGCTCCGAGTGCTTTTTCTTCGGGACCCTGATCGCGACGTACCTTGCCTATAAGGGAAAGAGCGTGGTCGGCCCCGAGCCGCACCAGATCCTCGACATCCCGCTGACGACGATCTCGACCTTCGACCTCCTGATGTCGAGCCTGCTGATGGTGCTGGCGCTGGCGGCCGTACAGCGGGACGACCGGCGCCAGGCGCGTCTCTGGCTCTTCGGGACGGCGTTCTTCGGCCTGATCTTCCTCGGCTTCCAGGCGTACGAGTTCACCCACTTCGTGCGGGAAGGGCTGACCCTCCAGCGGAACCTGTTCGGCTCCACCTTCTTCGTGCTCACTGGCCTCCACGGCGCCCACGTGACGATCGGCGTCGTCTGGCTCCTCTGCCTGTGGCTCCTCGACCTGCGCGGCAACCTCCGAGTCACTGACGCGATCAAAGTGGAGGTGGCGGGGCTCTACTGGCACTTCGTCGACATCGTGTGGATCGCGATCTTCACCCTCGTCTACCTGATCCCTTGAGACCCGGCAGACATGAGTGAGCACCGGCAGAACACCACCCACGCCACCGTCTGGACCTATATCAAGGTGGCGCTCGTGCTCACCGGGGTCACGATCCTGGAAGTCGGCTCCACCTACATCCGGCAGCTGACACCGATCATCGTGCCCCTCCTGATCGCGATGTCCGCCGCAAAGTTCGCGCTGGTCCTCCTCTTTTTCATGCACCTCCGCTACGACTCGCGCGTCCTCACGCTCCTCTTCTGCGGCCCGCTCCTCCTCGCGTCGGGCATCGGGATCGCGCTCATGACGCTGACCGGCGCCTTCCTGGTGTTCGGCAACTAGCCCCATGCCGCTGTCTGCCGGACCGCAGAACCCGCCGCCCTTCGCCTGGACGTCGGGCGAGATCCACCCCGACGTCCTCGTCGGGGCCGGCCTCCTCGCGGTGGCGTACGCGGTCGCGTGGGCGCGCGGTCCGCGCGGGAGCCGGAGGCAGCCCCTCGCGTTCCTCGGGGGGCTCGGCGCGCTGCTCGCGGCGCTCAACGGCCCGCTCCACGACCTCAGCGACTACTATCTCTTCAGCGCCCACATGCTGCAGCACCTCGTGCTGACCCTCGTCGTCCCGCCCCTGCTCCTCGCCGGCACGCCCGGGTGGATGCTCGACCGGCTGCTGGCCCCCCTGCTCCGGTGGCAGCTCGGACGGAGCGCCATCTGTCTGACGCGACCCGTCCCCGCGCTCGCGCTCTACGCTGTGGCGCTGGTCGCCTGGCACCTGCCGGGCCCGTACAACGCCGCCCTCGAGACGCACGCCTGGCACGTGGTCGAGCACCTGGTCCTGCTCGCGACCGCCGTCCTCGCCTGGTGGCCGGTCGCGTCCGCCGCGACGCTCGCGCCGCGGCTCCCCTACGGTGCGCAGATCCTCTACCTCTTCGCCTTCGGGATTCCGATGACGGCCGTCGCGTCCATGATCACGGGCGCGGAGCACGTCCTCTATCCCTTCTACGCCGCGGCGCCCCGGCTCTGGGACCTGACGCCGCTCGCCGACCAGCGTCTGGGCGGCGTCATCATGTGGGTGCCGGCCGGCCTGATCCCGCTCGTGGCGTTCACCGTCGTCTTCTTCCGGTGGGTCGCCGCGGAGACGGACGAGGACCCCTTGCCCGTCGGGAAACGTCTGCTATGATCGAAATCCCATGAACGTCTGCGTCGTCGGCACCGGGTACGTCGGGCTCGTCACGGGCGCCGCCTTCGCCGACCTCGGCAACGACGTCGTCTGCGTCGACAACGTGGACGAGAAGATCGCCGCCCTCCGGGCGGGCCGGATGCCGATCTACGAGCCCGGCCTCGAGGAGATGGTTGCACGCAACGTCGCCGACGGCCGGCTCGCGTTCACGACCGATCTCGCCGACGCCGTCCGCCGCTCGGTCGTGGTCTTCATCACGGTCGGCACGCCCGCCAAAGACAATGGACAGACCGACCTCTCCGCGGTCGAGTCTGTGGCGCGCGCGATCGGTCTGGCGATGGAGCGGTACACGGTCGTCGTGAACAAGTCCACGGTGCCCGTCGGCACCGGCGACTTCGTGCACCAGGTCATCGAGCGCCACCAGCGGACGCGCGTCCCGTTCGACGTCGTCTCGAATCCCGAGTTCCTGCGCGAGGGCTGCGCGATCGAGGACACGCTCCGGCCGGACCGGATCGTCATCGGCGCGCCCACCCAGCAGGTCGCGATGACCCTGCTCGAGCTCTACGCCCCGCTCGAACGCCCGATGATCATCACCGACGTCCCTTCGGCCGAGATGATCAAGTACGCCTCCAACGCCTTCCTCGCGACCAAGATCTCGTTCGTCAACGTGATCGCCAACATCTGCGAGCTCGCGGGCGCCGACATCACGCAGGTCGTGAAGGGGATGGGGCTCGACCGCCGCATCGGGCCCGCGTTCCTGCAGGCCGGGCTCGGCTACGGTGGGAGCTGCTTCCCGAAGGACACCGACTCGCTCGTGCACACGGCCGCGGCGCTCGGCGTGGACTTCGCTCTCCTTCGGGCCGCGGTCGAGACCAACGAGGAACGGGCCGGCCACTTTGTGCGTATGATCGAGAAGGCGCTGGCGCCGCTGGACGACAAGCGCGTCGCCGTCTTGGGCCTGGCCTTCAAGCCGAACACGGACGACATGCGCGAGGCGAAATCGACCGAGGTCGTCGAGCGGCTCGTCCAGCTGGGCGCTCAGGTCCACGCCTTCGATCCCGTCGCCATGGAGAACGCCAAGCGCATGCTGCCCGCGAGCGTCGTCTACTCCGACTCGCCGTACGCCGCCGCGGCGGACGCCGACGCGGTCGCCCTCGTGACCGAGTGGAACGAGTTCAAGCTTCTCAACCTGGAGCGGCTCCGCGCGGTCATGCGCCGGCCGGTACTCTTCGACGGCCGCAACCTCTGGGAGCCCGAGCGAATGCGGCGCCTGGGCTTCGAGTACCACTCGATCGGCCGCAAGCCCGTCCTGTCCGCCTGACGACCGCGATGCGGGCGCTGGTCACCGGCGGCGCGGGCTTCATCGGCTCCCATCTCTGCGAGTTCCTTCTGGCACAGGGCTGCGAGGTCGTCTGCATGGACAACTTCATTACCGGCTCCCCAGCCAACGTCGCGCCGTTCGAGGCGCGGCCGGGGTTCAGCCTGGTGCGCCACAACGTCACCGAGTACATCCGGGTGGACGGGCCCCTCGACTGGGTCCTGCACCTCGCCAGCCCCGCCTCGCCGAGGGACTACCTCGAGCTCCCGATCCAGACACTCAAGGTCGGCGCGCTCGGCACACACAACGCGCTCGGCCTCACCAAAGCCAAGGGAGCCCGCTTCCTGCTCGCGTCGACGTCCGAGGTGTACGGCGACCCGCTCATCCATCCGCAGCGCGAAGACTACTGGGGCAACGTGAACCCCGTCGGCCCGCGCGGTGTGTACGACGAAGCCAAGCGCTTCGGCGAGGCGATCACGATGGCCTACCACCGCTTCCACCGCGTGGACACGCGGATCGCCCGCATCTTCAACACCTTCGGCCCGTCCATGCGGGTCGACGACGGGCGCGCGATCCCCGCGTTCGTCTCGCAGGTGCTCGCCGGCCGGCCGCTGACCGTCTTCGGCGACGGCTCGCAGACGCGCTCGTTCCAGTACATCTCCGACCTGATCAACGGGCTGTGGCGCCTCATGCAGGCGCCCGTGAACGACCCGGTCAACCTCGGCAACCCGCACGAGATGACGCTGCTCGAGCTTGCCAAGCGTATCCTCCGCCTCGCCGGGGCCAAGAGCGAGATCGTCTTCCGCCCGCTCCCGGAGGACGACCCGAAGATTCGCCAGCCGGACATCGGCCGGGCCCGCGCCCTCCTCGGCTGGGAGCCAAAGGTCGACGTCGACGAAGGACTGCGCCTGACCATCGACTGGTTCAGGAAGCGCCTCCGCCGGTGAGAATCCTCGTCACGGGCGGCGCGGGCTTCATCGGCTCCCACGTGGCGGACCGGCTGCTCGCCGACGGCCACACGGTCGACGTCGTGGACAACCTGTCGACCGGCCGGCGCGAGCGCGTGAACGCGGCGGCGCGCCTCTTCGTCTGCGATCTGCGGAGCGCGCGGCTCGACGGCGCGTTCGCGGCCGCGCGGCCGGAGGCGATCGTCCACCTGGCCGCCCAGGCGGCCGTCCCACGCTCGGTCGCCGATCCGCGCTTCGACGCGAGCGTGAACGTGCTCGGCACGCTCGCCGTGCTCGACGCGGCCCGCCGCGTGGCGGTGCGGCGCGTCGTCTACATCTCGACGGGCGGCGCCGTGTACGGCGACACCGACGTGCTGCCGACCCCGGAGGATCATCCGACGCGGCCGGCCTCGCCGTACGGCGTGTCGAAGCTCGCCGGCGAGCGCTACCTCGAGTGCTGGGCGGGACTCACGGGGACGCCCACGCTGACGCTCCGCCTCGCGAACATCTACGGCCCCCGCCAGGATCCCCAGGGCGAGGCCGGCGTGGTCGCGATCTTCACCGCGCGGCTTCTCGGCGGCGCCGAGTGCGTCGTCAACGGCGACGGCGAGCAGACGCGGGATTACGTCTACGTCGAAGACGTCGCGGATGCGGCGGCGCGCGCGCTGGCGAATCCCGACGCCACGGGTGTCGTGAACATCGGCACCGGCGTGGCGACGTCGGTGAACGACCTCTACCGGAGGCTCGCGCGCCAGGTCGGCGTGACGCGCCCGGCGCGCCACGCGCCGGCCCGGCCCGGCGAGCAGCGAAAGAGCCTCCTCGACGCGGCGCGCGCGAAGGCGCTGCTCGGCTGGACGGCCACGACATCGCTCGACGCCGGTCTCGCGAAGACCGTCGCGTACTTCCGAGAGCGGAACCCCGCGACAAAGGAGACCCGCACATGATCGACGAGGAGCTGAAGGCGATCCTGGTTTGCCCGGCGTGCAAGGGGGACCTCCTCTTCGAGGAGACCCGCATCATCTGCCCCGCCTGTCGCAAGGCCTACCCGATCCGCGACGGGATCCCGGTGATGCTGATCAACGAGGCCGAGGCCTGGTCGCCGGGTAGGTAGTGGCGGGCGACCGACCCGCTCAGGCGGTGATCCTCGCCGGCGGCCAGGGGACCCGCCTGCGTCCGCTCACGCTCGCGCGGGCGAAGCCCGTCGTCCCGCTCCTCAACCGCCCGCTCCTCGCCTACCAGCTCGCGCTCCTGCGCGAGCACGGTGTCACCGATGTCGTCCTCGCGTGCTCCTACCGCGTGGACGATATCCGCGCGGCGCTGGGCGACGCCGGCCATCTCGGCATGAAGCTCCGGTACGCTGTCGAGAAGGAGCCGCTGGGCACGGGCGGCGGCGTCAAGAACGCCGCCGACCTCGTCTCGGGCACCCTCTTCGTCCTGAACGGCGATATCCTCACTGACGCCGATCTGACCGCGATGCGGCGCTACCACACGGAGCGCGGCTCGCGCACCACGATCTTCCTGCAGCCAGTCGACGACCCGCGGCAGTACGGCCTGGTCGAAACGGACGCGACGGGGCGGCTCGACCGCTTTCGCGAGAAGCCGCCGGCCGACGCGGAGATCACCACCGATACCGTCAACGCCGGCATCTATCTGATCGAGACGGCGCTGCTCGGGCGGATCCCCGCAGACCGCCCGAGCTCGATCGAGCGCGAGTTCTTTCCGGCGCTGATCGCCGACGGCGTCCCGAGCTACGGCTGGTGCGCGCCGGCGTACTGGCGGGACATCGGGAACCCCGGCGCCTACCGCGAGGCGCAGATGGACCTGCTCGCGGGGCGCGCCCGCATGCTCCTCCCGCCGCCGGGCCAGGGGGACCAGGGGAGCTGGGTCGGGGCCGGCGGCACGGCCGCGCGCGACGCCCGCGTCGTCCCGCCCTCGGTCGTCGGCCAGCGGGTCGCCCTGCACCCGCGCTGCCAGGTGGGGCCCTCCTCCGTCATCGGCGACGGCTCGACGATCGGTCCGGACGCGCGGGTGGAGGGCGCCGTCCTCTGGGAGCGGGTCGAGGTCGGCTCCGGCGCCGTGCTGCACGAGTGCGTGATCGGCGCCGACGTCAAGATCGGCGCCCACGCGCGCGTGGGCTCGGGCGTCGTGCTCGAGTCGGGCGCGGTGATTCCCGAGCGCACGACGCTCACGCGTTGACGCCTCCCCTCCCGCGCGCGTGGGCGGGGAAGCCGCGTGTTAAACTGAGTCGATGACACTGCCCCGCATCCGCAACTTTTCGATCGTCGCCCACATCGATCATGGCAAGTCCACGCTGGCCGATCGTCTCCTGTCGCTCACGGGCACGATGGACGCCAAGAAGGCCGTCGACCAGGTGCTAGACTCGATGGACCTCGAGCGCGAGCGGGGCATCACGATCAAGGCGCACACGGTCCGCCTCCTCTATCGCGCGCGCGACGGGCACGAATACACCCTCAACCTGATCGACACGCCGGGCCACGTGGACTTCTCCTACGAGGTCTCGCGGGCGCTCGCCGCGTGCGAGGGCGCGGTCCTCATCATCGACGCCGCGCAGGGGATCGAGGCCCAGACCCTGGCGAACTTCTACCTCGCGAGCGACGCCAACCTGACGATCATTCCCGTGATCAACAAGATCGACCTTCCGGCGGCCAACGTCGAGGGCACGCGCGAGGCGATCACCGAGACGCTGGACCTCGACGGGAGCGAGGCGCTGGCCATCTCGGCCAAGCACGGCACGGGCGTGCCCGAGGTGCTCGAGGCGATCGTGATGCGGATCCCGCCGCCGACCGGCGACCCGGACGGACCGCTCAAGGCGCTGGTCTTCGACTCGTTCTACGACTCGTACCAGGGCGTCGTCGTCTACGTGCGACTCACGGACGGCCACGTCCGGCCCGGCATGCGCGTCCTCTTGATGTCCAACGGCCGCGCCTACGACGTCCAGCAGGTCGGCGTCTTCTCGCCCGACATGCGGCCCGTCGAGGAGCTGTCCGCGGGCCAGGTCGGCTACGTCATCGCGGGAATCAAACGGGTGGCGGACGCGAAGGTGGGCGAGACGCTCACGGAAGCCGCGCGGCCGACGGTCGAGCCCTTCCCCGGCTACCGGGACGCCAAACCGATGGTGTTCGCGGGCCTCTACCCGATCGAGGACACCGAGTATGAAGCCTTGCGCGACGCCCTCGAAAAGCTTCGCCTCAACGATCCGGCCTTTACCTACGAGCCCGAAACATCGCTCGCGCTCGGCTACGGTTTCCGCTGCGGCTTCCTCGGCCTGTTGCACATGGAGATCGTCCAGGAGCGGCTCGAGCGCGAGTTCGATCTCTCGCTGATCGTCACGGCGCCGAGCGTCCGGTACCGGATCGTCACCACGGCGGGCGACGTGCTCGACCTCGAGAACCCGTCGAAGATGCCGACGCCCGACAGGATCGCCCAGATGGAGGAGCCGTACGTCACCTCGTCGGTCTTCGTGCCGACGGAGTTCATGACGGCGATCTACAAGCTCGCCCAGGAGAAGCGCGGCGAGCACAAGTCGCTCGAATACCACGGCAAGCGCGTCCACATCCGGTTCGACTTTCCGCTGGCCGAGATCGTCGTGGACTTCTACGATAAGCTGAAGTCGATCTCGAAGGGGTACGCGTCGTTCGACTACGAGTTCGCGGACTTCCGCCCCTCGAACCTCGTCAAGCTCGACATCCTGCTCAACGGCGACCCCGTCGACGCGCTCTCGATCATCGTCCACCGCGAGAAGGCGTACGAGAAGGGCAAGACGCTCGTCGAGAAGCTGCGCGCCGTCATCCCGCGCCAGCTCTTCGAGGTGGCCATCCAGGCCGCGATTGGCAGCCGCGTCATCGCGCGTGAGACCGTGAAGGCGATTGGCAAGAACGTCACCGCCAAGTGCTACGGTGGCGACATCACGCGCAAGCGCAAGCTCCTCGAGCGCCAGAAGGAAGGGAAGAAGCGCATGAAACAGGTCGGCCGCGTCGAAGTGCCCCAGGAGGCATTCCTCTCGGTCCTGAAGAGCTGAGCATGGACGAGCGCAAGATCGAGATCGAGCCCACGAAGATCAGCGTGAGCGTTCCGGCGCCCCCCTCCCCGGAGAGGGCCGCCGAGGCCGCGCAGGCGAAGCCCAGCCGCAAGTCGGCGCTCCGCGAATACGCGGAGGCGATCGGGATCGCGATCCTCCTGGCCCTCGTCATCCGGACGCTCGTGGTCCAGGCCTTCACGATCCCGTCCGGGTCGATGATGGACACGCTGCTCGTCGGCGATTACATCCTCGTGAACAAGTTCCTCTACGGCGCCGAGCTGCCGTTCACCGACCTCCATATGCCGGGCCTTCGCAACCCGCACCAGGGCGACATCGTCGTCTTCAAGTACCCACAGGACGAGAGGCGAGATTTCATCAAGCGGATCATCGGGACGCCCGGTGACCGGATCCAGATCCGTGGCCGCCAGGTGTTCGTGAACGGCCGGCAGCTCGTCGAGCCCTACACCAAGTTCGCCGACGGCGCACGCTCGGTCCAGGACACGTACTGCGGCTACGCCTACGGCTGCGAGCCCACGGTCGTCCCGGGCGATTCCTACTTCGTCATGGGCGACAACCGCGACAACTCCCAGGACAGCCGCTACTGGGGGTTCGTCAAGCGCGACAAGATCAAGGGCAAGGCGTTCCTCATCTACTGGTCGTGGGACGGCGACCATTACTGGCTCCGCTGGTGGCGACTCGGGCGCTACATACCGTAAGACAGGCGCGTCCCGGCTCCGCACGTGCGGACGTTCCGCTCGCTTCGGTCCTGGCGGATCATCCGCCGGCGTCGGACTCGCTCGGGCTCTACATCCACGTCCCGTTCTGCGCGAAGCGCTGCCACTACTGCAGCTTCAACACGGCGCCCCTCGACGAGAGCGCGATGGTGCGCTACCTCGCGGCCCTCGAGCGCGAGCTCGACTTGCTCGGCGAGCTCGAGTGGGCGCCGCGCGTGCGCGTCGAGACGGTCTTCTTCGGTGGCGGGACACCGTCGCTCCTCGACCCCGAGGCTCTCGCGGCGATCCTGGTACAGCTCCGGCGTCGCTTCGGCGTCGCCGCCGACGCGGAGACGACGGTCGAGTGCAACCCCGAGAGCGTGACGCGCACAAAGCTCGAGGCGTACCGCGCGGCCGGGGTGAACCGTCTGAGCCTCGGCGTCCAGTCGCTCGACGACGGGATCCTCCCGCGGCTCGGACGTCTCCACGACCGCCGGGGTGCGCGTCTGGCCTTCGAGGCATCGCGCGACGCCGGCTTCTCCAACGTCAGCGTGGATCTGATGTATGGCCTCCCCGAGCTCGACCTCGAGGGCTGGAGCCGGACGGTCGACGCGGTGCTCGACTGGCAGCCCGACCACCTCTCCGCCTACGGCCTCACGCTGGACGCGGGGAGCCTCTGGGGCGCCGCCGGCGTCGGCGGCCTTCCGCCCGAGGAGACGGTGGTCGAGCAGTACTGGCAGCTCACGCGCGTCGCGGCCGAGCGCGGCTTCGAGCACTACGAGGTGTCGAACTACGCGCGGCCCGGCTTCCGTTCGCGCCACAACCAGATCTACTGGCGCGCCGCCGAATACCTCGCGGCGGGGCCGGGCGCGTGCGGCTTCGTGGGTGGCGTCCGGTACGCGAACGTGCGGGCCACGCCCCGTTACTGCGAGACGCTCGAGGAGGGCCGGCTGCCGCTCGACACGTTCGAAGAGCTGACGCCGGGTCAGCGGAGCGCCGAGCGGCTCTTCCTCGGGCTCCGGACCGCCGACGGCGTGCCGGCCCCGTGGCTCGAGGCGCGGCGCCAGGGCGACGCGTCGCTCCGACGCACGCTCGCCGCCTGGCGTGACGCGCGACTGCTCGCGGAAGGCGGCGACCGCGTGCGGCTCACCGAGGCGGGCTTCCTCCTCTCGGACGCGCTGTTCGTCGAATTGCTATAATCCGGGCTGATGGATGCCCGTCATCGCGACGTCCTGATCGCAATCATTCGCGAATACGTCGACTCGGCCGAGCCGGTCGGATCGCGCGTCCTGGCCAAGCGCCACTTCCCGAGTCTCTCTCCCGCGACGATCCGCAACGTGATGGCCGATCTCGAGGAGATGGGCTATCTCGCCCAGCCGCACACGAGCGCCGGGCGGGTGCCGACGGACGCGGCGTACCGGTTCTACGTGAACTCCTTCCCGCCATCGCAAGCGTCGGAAGCGCCGCTCGCGGCCGGCTCGATGCCCACGCGACACTCGGGGATCGACGGCTTCATGGAAGGGACGTCGTCGCACCTGTCGGTCGTGACCCGGCTGACGGGCCTCCTGCTCGCGCCACCGCTCAAGCACACGACGCTCGTCCGGGTGGAGCTGATCCCTCTCGAGGAGGACCGGGCGCTCGCCGTCCTCGTCACGGACGCCGGGTGGGTCACGGCCCGAGCGGTCACGCTCGAGCCGCCGCTCCCCGCCGACGAGGCGCGCGCGATCGGGCGCGAGCTCTCACGGCGGTTCGGCGGGCGGACCGTCGAGCAGATCGTGAACATGGAGTCGGCGCCGAGCGACCCGCTCGACGCCCTGCACACCCGCGCGCGCGCCGTCACCGACCAGATCGTCGCGCTGCTCAACGGACGCACGCTCTATGTCAGCGGCGCCATCAATATGCTCGACCACCCCGAGTTCTGGGACATCGAGACGACGCGCGATCTGCTGCGCACCTTCGAGCAGAAGGAGCGCCTCGCCGACCTCATGACCACGCTCGCCAAGGCCGAGGGCCTACGCGTCATGATCGGCGAAGAGAACCCGTACGCCGAGATGCGCGAGTGCACGCTGATCACCTCTCTACCACGATCAGGTGGTCGGCATCCTCGGCGTCGTCGGGCCGCGGCGCCTGCCCTACCCCGACGTCATCTCCGTCGTCAACGACACCGCGCGCCACGTGACCGAGGCGCTCTCGCGCGTCCGCCAAGATCTTTACCTTCCGTCGTAGCCGCGACGGAGACGTCGGGTGGGGCGAGGGTGCCTCCGCTCGAATACCCCACTCGCTCCGCACCCCCGCCCCACCCGACGTCGAACCCGACGCGACGTCCACACTGATATAATTCAAGTATGGTGGACGATTCTCCGACGCAGGAAGCCATGGCTCCAGACGGCACGCCGTCGGCCGAGGCGGCCCAGGCGCGCGGGCCGGAGGTCGAGGAGCTTCGGCGCCAGCGCGACGAGACGCACGACCGCCTGCTCCGCGCGCTCGCGGACGCCGAGAACGCGCGGCGGCGGGCCCAGCGCGAGCGCGAGGAATTCGTCAAGTATGCCAACGAGTCGCTGCTCCGTGATCTCATCCCGGTGCTCGACAACCTCGACCGGGCGCTCGACGCCGCGCGGGCCGCGTCCACTCCGGCGAGCCTCGTCGAGGGCGTCGAGCTCATCCAGCGCGAGTTGCTGAAGGTGCTCGAGCGGGCGGGCGTGAAGCGCTACTCGGCGGTCGGCCAGCCCTTCGATCCGACGCGGCACGAGGCGATCGCACGCGTGGTGAGCACGCAGGCCCCGCCCGACACGGTCGTGAGCGAGCAACTGCCGGGGTACCAGCTGCACGACCGCGTGCTCCGCGCCGCGCTCGTCGCGGTCGCCGTGGCGCCCGACGAGGACGCCTGAGCCCGTGCCGCGCGACTACTACGAGATCCTCGGCGTTCCCCGAAGCGCGACCGACCCCGAGCTGAAGAAGGCGTACCGACAGCTCGCGATGCAGTTCCACCCCGACCGCAACCGGGGAGACAAGGACGCCGAGGATCGCTTCAAGGAGGTCAGCGAGGCGTACGGCGTCCTGTCCGACCCCGAAAAGCGCGCGCACTTCGACCGGTTCGGCACGGTGGGTTCCACGGCGGGCGGGGGGTTCACGGACACGGGCTTCGGGACGCTGTTCGAAGACATCTTCGAGAACTTCTTCTCGGGTGGCTCGCGCTCGAGCCGTCGCTCCCGCGCCTCGCACGGCGAGGACCTCCAGTACGAGCTCAAGATCACCCTCGAGGAGGCGGCGTCGGGCGTCGAGACGAAGATTCAAATCCCGCGGCTCGAGCCGTGCGGCGTGTGCCGTGGAACCGGCGTCGAGTCGGGCGGCCAGCTCGAGACGTGCGATTTCTGCCGCGGGCGCGGTGAGGTCCGGCGCACGCACGGCTTCCTCACGGTCGCGCAGCCCTGCCCCAAGTGCCAGGGCGCGGGTCAGCTGAACCGCCGCCCGTGCCCGTCGTGCCGCGGCGAGGGGCGTCAGCGCTCCGAGCGGTTGCTGTCCGTGAAGATCCCGGCGGGCATCGAGGACGGGATGCAGCTCCGCCTCTCCGGCGAGGGGTCCGGGGGCGTCAACGGCGGGCCGGCGGGTGACCTCTACGTCCTCGTGCGCATCCGCGAGCACGAGATCTTCGCGCGCGATGGCGTCGACCTCTACTGCGACCTGCCCGTTGCATTCCCGCAGCTGGCGCTCGGGGTCGAGGTCGAGGTCCCCGTGCTCGACGGCACGGTGAAACTCCGGATCCCGCCCGGCAGCCAGCCCGGCCAGGTCCTCAAACTCAAGGGCAAGGGCATGCCCCACCTCCGCCAGCGCGGTCACGGCGACGCGGGCTATCGGCTCATCCTCGAGGTCCCGCAGAAGCTCAACGCGAAGCAGCGCGAGGCGCTGCTCGCCTTCGAGGCCGCGTCGAAGCAGGAGCGCGGACCGCTGGCGCTCGCGTTCCTCGAGCGCATGAAGAAGCTGTTCGGCTGAGCCGATGTCGTCCTCCCGTTACTGGGAGCTCACCGTCGAGGTCCCCGAGGAGACGTCCGAGGGGTTGACGAACTTCGTGTGGGAGCTGGGTGCGCTCGGCGTCGTCGAGGAGGAGGTGCCGGGCGGGCGACCCAGGCTCCGCGCCTTCTTCCCGAAGACCATCGTCGCCCGCACCCTCGAGGAGAGTGTCCGCGAGTACCTCGGCGGGTTGCGTGCGCTCGGCTTCCCCGGCGCGGGTGAGCCGAGCGTCGTCGCGCTCGCGAGCGAGGACTGGGCCGAGGCCTGGCGCGTACATTTCCGACCGCTGCCGGTCGGCAAACGCCTGCTGATCGCGCCGCCCTGGGATCGGCCGCACGCGAACGGGCGCGTCGTGATCACGATCGAGCCCGGCCGCGCGTTCGGCACGGGCCAGCACGCGAGCACCCTCGGGTGCCTCGAACGGCTCGAGTCGTTGATCGCCCGCTCAGCCCCACTCCGGTTGATCGACCTCGGCACCGGCTCGGGCGTGCTCGCGATCGCCGCCGCGCGGCTCGGCGTCGGCCAGATCCTCGCCGTCGACGACGATCCCGACGCGGTCGCCTCCGCGATCGCGAACGCCGCCCGCAATCGCGTGTGTGACCGCGTGCGCTGCATCCTCGGCGACGCCGGCGCGCTCGACGAGTCGGGGGCGCCGCTCGTCGTCGCCAACCTCCTGACCGCGGCGCATCTCAGGCTGGCGCCGCGCTACGCCCGCTATGTCGCCCCCGGGGGCGCGCTCCTGCTCGGCGGTATCCTGGACGCGGAGTCGGCCACCGTCGCGGCCGTGCTCGGGGGCCACGGCTTCGTTCCGCGCGCGTCGATCGCGGTGGAGGGCTGGACCACCCTCGAGCTCGTCCGTGCGCCGCTTCTCGATCACGCCTGATCGGATCCGCGACGGGCGCGTCGCCTTCGACCGCGACGAGTCGCGTCACCTCGCGCGCGTGCTACGCCTCAAGCCCGGCGACACGGTCGTGGCCGCCGACGGCGCCGGCCACGATTTCACGGTGCGCCTCGAGGACGTCGCCGAGACTGTGACCGGCACCGTCCTGGGCGTCGCGACGCGCGACGCCGAGTCGCCGCTCCGGATCACGCTCGTCCAGTCGGTTCCGAAGGGCGACAAGATGGAGGCGATCGTCCGCGCGGCCACCGAGCTCGGCGTGGTGCGCGTCGTGCCGGTGACCACCGAGCGGACGATCGTCACGCTCGAACCGAGTCGTTGGCGCGGTTGGCGCGAGCGCGCGCGGCGCTGGCAGCGGGTCGCCAAGGAAGCGGCGAAGCAATGCGGCCGCGCCGTCATCCCCGCCGTGGACGTGGCGCGACCGCTGGCCGAGTTCGTCGCGCTCGATGAGCCCGCCGATCTCCGGCTCTGCCTGTGGGAGGCCGCGGGGCAGGGGCAGGGTGGCGGGGAGGCTCTTGTCGACGCCGCTGAGCAGCGTGGGGGGGAGGCTCGCTTGCTCGGAACGACACTCGCCGCGAGCCTCCCCCCCACGCTGCCTCGCGGCGCTCGAGTCATGCTTCTGATCGGGCCGGAGGGCGGACTGTCGCGACAGGAAGTCGAGAGCGTGCGCGCGCGGGGCTGGGGGATCGTGGGCGTCGGCCCGCGGATCCTCCGCTCGGAGACGGCGGGGCCGGCGATCACCGCCGTCCTCCAGTCGAGATTCGGGGACCTGGGATGAACCGTGACAGGCCGAACGGAGCCGGGGCGTACCTCGTCTCGGGCCACCCACCGAAGGCGCCGGCCTCGCCCCCCGATGGAATGAGAAGTGACAGGCCGAACGGAGCCGGGGCGTACCTCGTCTCGGGCCACCCACCGAAGGCGCCGGCCTCGCGGCTCCGATTCAAATGACCGACGCCGGGTGGGAGCAGTTCGACGTGGACGCCG
>WNFW01000480.1_pt1 | contig 25403 bp, 27 predicted proteins | sample 5400131 | NCBI WGS metagenome assembly WNFW01 (sample SAMN13153362, study PRJNA577476) | soil metagenome | isolation source: 20 cm soil or saprolite under grassland replicate 1 | place: USA:California | collected 2016-06-15 | reverse complement strand
GATCTCCGCGGCCCCGCGCGGTAGCGACCGCTCCAGGTGCCGCGCGCAGTGGTAGCCGGCATAGCCGGCGCCGACAATCACGATCCGGGACCGCGCGCCGGGGCTGTCTACGAGTTGGTTCATCACCATTGGGATCCTTTCTTGCGATTAAGGTGTCTTGATTTGCCGGGCTCCGGTGGCAGGCGGCTGCCATGACCGGTGCGAAGTTCCGGCGTTCAGCTTTTGTTGTCTGGTCTTGCCTCTGGACGGCAGGAGGACTCGCTGGAGGCGCTCGTCCTTGCATTTGCGCACAGGCGGGGACGATGGAACGGAACTTCGCACAGGCGCTCGGGCTGAGCCGCCCGGCAACCCTTCGGCGTGGCCTATCCGAGCGCGGTCCGGAAGGCCTCACGCCAGCTGGAATGGACAGGTTCCCATTCCAGCGCAGATCAGGATCGGCCCTTTGGTGGCTTCCGTTCATTTGTCTTCGCTCCCTTCCGCACTCGTCTCCGTATCGCCCCGATCCGCGCGGACCGCGGCGCTCGGGTACACATCCGCCGATACGGTGCCAGCCCCTCGGCAGAACGACAGGGTCCACAGCGCCCCTGTTCCTGCGCATACCTGGCGGAGTGTCCGGCCGACGGTGAAGCGGCGTCTTGACCGGGCCAGGGCTCCCTCCGCCAGCGCAGCTTCAGGTCAGCCGCCAGTGCTGGGTTCGTCGGACCGCGCAGCGGGTGCGGGCGCCTGGCCGACGCATGCCGCTATGCGTACATGCGCGCATTTCTCATGATTGGCATGGCTATCGATCACCGAGACAGCGATCAGCCCGGCGAATGCGAGAAGGCACATCATCAGCGCGGCCCGCCGCCAGCCCAGGCTCCGGAATCCACTGCGCATGTGCCGTCCCGCTTTATCTGGGCGTGAGCATCGCTGTTTGCGTTGCCAGCCGCGTGTTACTTGTAGCCGCCGGTGTATCCGAACCCTCTCGCGCACCGGCATCTCCTCGCCTGAGGCGAGCCGGGCAAATATAGCGAGCAGAGAGGCGAGCTTAGGGTCGGAACTGGTGAGCGTGGCCTCAATGGAGTCCAGGGCTTGTTGCTCGCTCGCGTTGAGGCTCATCAATGGTCACCTCCGTCTGGCCATTGGTGACCGCATAGTTGCAGGACCACCACGTCCATTCCGGCCTCCTCCATAACCTGACCTCCTGGAATCAAGTGAACGGCTGCAAGTTCTGCTGGTTCCTTACCGCGCGACGGCGGAGTTCCCGGGAAGAAGGGACTTGCTGCTTAATGATCGGCGTGTTGCCAGGGAAGGCGGTTGCGGGGCAATTCCTTGCATCGGGTTGACGGTAGCGGGTTGCTGAGATTGCTGCATGACGATGCGGGTGAGTTCTACGCGTGAACTGATATTGAGCTTGCGGAATGCCTGGCGCATGTAGAAGGCCACGGTGTGGGAACTGATATACATGCGGTTGGCGGCCTGCCGGTTACTCAGTCCCTGGGCGACGAGTTCGGACGCGGCGCGTTCGGCGTCGGTCAGGCTTTGCCATCCGGAGACGGGCCTGTCGGCTGATTGCGTCCGGTGGCGGCGGCGGACGCCGAGCTTGCGGAGCCGACGGCGGATACGAGCCATGTCGGCAGTCGCGCCGGTCAACTGGTATCCGCCGAGTGCTTCGTCCAGGTGGTGGACGGCCCGGTCCCGGTCCCCCTGCCTGGCGTGCAGGACGCCGAGGTCTTCCGCTGCGGAAGCCTTAGCCCACGGGTCATGGTGCTGCGCCGCGGCCTCAGCCAGGTGCGCTGGGTCTTGGCCAACAAGTCCCATGCTGTGAGCCACCGTGGCGGTGATGGGAGCGAATCCGGGATTGTCGGAGGCGAGGGCTTCGGCGGTGCGGGCGGCGATGGCGGCCAGCTCATTGTCGTCCGCGGCCAGTGCGGTGCGTATCAGCCAGGTTGCCGTGGTGGGGTCGCCGAGCAGGAGCCCCCGGTGCGCAGGGAGATCGGCGCAGACCTGGCGGATGCGGGCGATAGCGGCAGTCGGCCCGTCGCGTCCTTCGCCGACCTGGGCTTGGGCCATGGCGGTTTCCGCACGCGCGTAGGTGTCAGCAAAATGCGGGCCCGGCGCGGAGCGGCTGGCGACGTGATACGTTGCAGCGGCGATGTCGCCACGGCGCAGCGCTATCACGCCGAGAATGCACTGTGCGGTCGAAGCGTACCCGTGCGCCCCCATGGTCTCAGCAATGGCCAGAGCCGCCTGGCCTGCGGCGGCGGCGTCGCTCAGCCGGCCGTTGGCCATATGGATGCGTGCGCGCAGAATGGACAACACCGCCTGGGCTGGGATGCCGTCAAGCGCCTGGTCGTCCGCGGACCGCAGGATACTCTCCGCTTCGTCGAGCTGGCGCAGGTCAACAAGGGCGGCGGCAAGCGCGAGCAGCGGCTGGAAGTGCCGGGCATCCGGGGAGACCCCGGTGCCGTAACGGCAAGCATCACGGAACAGCTCGAGCCCTTCGCCGATCTGGCCCTTATCCCAGCTGATCATCGCGCGGGTGACCAGGGCCGCCACTACGGCATGACGGTGGTACTGGCTTGGAGCGGCAAGGACGGTGTCGGCCATAGGCCCGGCGAGTTCGCCGCGCAACCCGGCAACGGCCTGCAGTTGCGCGGTCATCGCCTGGTCTCGCAGGTCGCGAGGAAGCTGCGGCTGGGCCAGTACCACCCTGGCTTCGGCGCGGGCGTCGCTCGCCCGGCCGCGGGCGCACAGGATCGACGACAAAGCGCACCGCAGCCGGGCCTCCGCAACGGGCGGCAGTGGCTTGGTTAGCGTGTCCTGGGCGACCCGGAGGGCCTGGTCCAGCCGACCGGCGGCGGTAAGAGCTTCGGCGGCGGCCACCGAGCGGGACGGTGCGTCCCGATGACTGGGATGTGTCAGTTCCAGCGCACGCATCGCCAGATCGGCCGCGGTTTGGGGAGACGAACACACTGTCTCTGCGGCCGCCCGGTCAAGGTCGGCCAGCGACGCGGAGTCGCCCGGATGCGCGGCTTCGAGCAGGTGGCGGGCAACCAGGACCGGCGATTCCCCGCGGTTCAGCAAGATCTCGCCGTATTGGCGATGCAGCGCCTTACGCGCTGGCCGTGGGGTCATGTCGCTGACAGCGCGGCACAGGAGTTCGTGCCGGAATGAGAATGCGCTTTCAGCGGCGGTCATGAGCCCGGCGCCCATCGCCTCCTCTATCGCGGGCAGCAACGCGGCCGGCGTTTCGCCGAGCATCTCGGCCGCGTCCTCCAGCCGGAACGAGGGCCCGAGCACAGCCGCTGTCACCAGCAGGTGCCGGGCCGATTTGCTGAGGCCATCGAGCCGCCGCTGCGCGACACGGTGAATCCGCTGCGGCAGCTGGGCGGAAGCCCGCACGGCGCGGCCGCCGGTGACGTGCACGGCGTTATCGTCGCGCAGGCCGTGGATCAGTTCGGTGAGCAACGAGGGGTTCCCGGCGGCGCCAGAGGCCAGGGCGAGCAAGCTGGCGTCTGGCAGCGCGCCGAACGCGTCCGTAAGCAGCGCCGCCATCGCGTCATCACCGAGCGCGGCCAAGGTAACACGAGCGGCACCGTCTTTTTCCAGGATGCCGAACAGATTTTCCGCGTCTTGATGCTGTGTGTTAGACCGGGCAAGGATCCAGGCGATCGGGTGCCGCTTTAGGTCCCTTGGCAATGTCCGCAGCGCCACTAGCGTGGCAGGGTTGGCCCAGTGCAGGTCATCCAGGCATACCAGGACGGGGACTGCCGCGGCCCGCTGTTCCAGGTGCGCTTGTATCTGGCTGATCCACCACGCAGGCCCATCAGGCAAATCACGATCGGGATCATCAGCGGTGAGCTTGGTGAATGGCTCACGCAGGGCCGTGCGCAAGGCGAAGAACGGGATCGCCTGGCCGAACTGATCCGATGCCCCCGCCGCCAGTGAAAAACCTTGCCCTGCTGCCAGCTCGATGGCCTCGTGCAGCAGCAAGGATTTGCCTATGCCCGGCTCCCCCTCCACCAGCACCACACCCCCAAGTCCTCGCTGAGCACGCCGCAGCAGGTCACGGATTATCTGCTGCTCCGCCTCGCGTCCGCGCATAATCTCCTCGCCGAAAGATCGCACTGGCGGCCTAGCCTTCCCACGTGCTCCCGGTGAGGAGTCACTGATCATCGTCATCGGCTTTCCCTCCTTGGTGGCGATCTGCTTCGCTACGCCGCGCGGCCCGGCGAGTCTGATGTCTCACCAGCGGGCAGGCGGGGACCGACGACTAGCAACGGGTCGGCATCTGGACGTGGATCGGGATCAGGCGCTGTTTCGGTGAATGCCTCATGGGTCACGGCGCGCGCCCAGCGCATCCGGATCACCGCCGTTTCGGAATGATCGCCGAACTCCTGCGCTACCCGTTCGGCGCAGCCTGCCCGGCCGAACGCCCGGACGGCCGCGGTGATGGCCTGCTGGACCTGGTCGACGCCGGGTTCATCCGAGCGCTGCAGCGCCGACACAAAGAGGGCGTCGGCTCGGAGCGTGCGGATGCTGACGGAGTACTTGGCTGGCCACATGGTGTGCCGCTCCTTCGTGTCTTGCTCATTGGCGGCTGCGTCCCTGTGATTGTCATCTGGCGCGGGCCACGCTCGTATCCGCCAGGTGTACAGGCAACTGGCCAGTGGTGGCCCGGCACTCGCCGTGCGACTAGCCAGCCAGCGAGGGCTAGCGCCGCGGGAGCGTATCCGGGTCGACGGATAGGACGCAATGGAGTTGCCTGCGGGAGCTGATGCCAAGCTTGGTGAAGACCTTACCCAGGTGGTACTGGACTGTCCGCGCGCTGATGAACAACCGGGCGCCGATCTCGGGGTTCGACAAGCCGTCCCGGGCCAACCGGGCCACCTGGGCTCCGCCGCGCGCATCGGCCGCGACTGCAGATGAGTATCGGTCCGGTGGTCACCGTCTTTGGCCTGGCGCTATTCATCCGCATCAGCTATTCCGGGAACTACCCCACCGAGGTCCTCCCCGCAGTCGTGGCATTCGGGCTGGGCCTGGCCATTACCGTAGCCTCACTGACATCGACCGTCCTGGCGGCCGTTCCCGCGAGCCATGCGGGCATGGCCTCAGCGGTGAACAACGACGTCGCCCGCGCCGCCAGCCTGATCGCGGTCGCCGTCCTTCCCGCGGCTGCCGGACTCACCGGTACCGCCTACCTTCATCCTGCACAATTCTCGCCCGGATTTGGCAGAGCGTCGCTCATCTCGGCGGGCCTATGCCTGGCCGGAGGCGTGCTGGCCGCCGTCACCATCCGCAACCCTCGTCCAGAAGGCAGACCGGCACAGCAGCTGCTGCATTGCGCTCTGAACGCACCGGCATCGCCAGCCGTCCCGCACCGATGACTTCGTTTGGTTATGGCAACTTCGGGGCGGCTGTCACGGCCGATCGATGATACGTCGCTCACGGTCGGTGACGACTCACGCGATGAGCCACCACAGCTCGGCATCGAGGTTTAGCTGGCGGAACTCCTCGTCTTGCGGCACCAGCTCAAGCGTGCCCATGACGAAGTCGGCGACCTCTTTCAGATCCACCTCCAGGAATGCGGCGAAACTGGTCATCCTGGCGATTATCAGCGACGGTCCTGAGCGAGATTGACACGTCCAGAGCCGGATCTGGCCCATGCCTGCCGGGCAGGACGCCCGGGCGATCAGGCCGCCTAGCAGCAGATCGCGGCCGATGGTCCAGATCGGGACGGCCCCGGCCCGATCAGTGATCGTCACGGTAATGACGTGAGGATCCCGCGGCACGCAGGTCAGCCTTGCTGTCACGTCCATCGTGCGACCCGTAGTGGTCATGGACCCTGCCATGAGCTCAGACATCGCGTCTGCACTGCTCTTCATCTACCACCCCCGCGTGGAGCGGACCTCCCGTCGCGTTGCAGCCTCACCGCCGGGACGCCGCGCCGCACCGCGCAAGTTGACGGTTTCAAGATGAGGTGGACGCAAGTCGGCGATCTGCGCTCGTTCACTAAGGCCGCGCGGCGTTGCTGACGGCGGTTCGGTGCAACTACCTGCCTGGGCTCGCAGCGTGGCGTGTCGGTGAGCCAATCCTCGTTCGGGAAAAGGATCTTTCATCTGTTACCTCACGGCGCGCAGGCATTGTCTGTGACGGCGGGGTGGGCTCGTTTCTGATATCTGATCTGACGGTGCGCGGCGCGGGCAGGGCGGCCAGGCTTGCCGGTGCGCAAGCAGCAGGCTTGCTTGCCCCTACGCACCCAATGGAAAGGAGCGCTTGAATGAGCGCCAACTGGCTACATGGCCTGTACCACCACACGGACGAGCCCGATGAGCTCCGGGCTATGCCCGTGTTCGAGGGTCAGAAACTGGTGGTGGTCGGCGGCAGCAGCGGGATGGGCCGCGACACCGCCGCCGACGTGGTGGCCGCCGGCGGGTCCGCCGTGATCATCGGCCAGGACCAGGACCGGGTCGACGACACGGTCCAGGAACTGGCCAAGGACGGCACGGCCTACGGGATCACCGCCGAGCTGACCGACCGGGACCAGGTCGAGCGGGTCCGCCAGCAGCTGGCCGCCGAGCACGCCGACGCCACCTTGCTGGTCAACGCGGCCGGGTTCTTCATCCCCAAGCCGTTCCTGGATTACGACGGCGACTTCTACGACTCCTACCTCGAACTGGACCGGGCCATCTTCTTCCTCACCCAGACCGTGGCCCGCGGCATGGTCGACGCCGGCCGCGGCGGGTCCATCGTCAACATCGGCAGCATGTGGGCCCACCAGGCCATCGCCGCCACCCCGTCCTCGGCGTACTCGGTGGCCAAGGCCGGGCTGCACGCGCTGACCCGCAACCTGGCCATCGAGCTGGCCCCGCACCAGATCCGGGTCAACGCGGTCGCCCCCGCCGTCGTGGCCACCCCGCTGTACGAGCGGTTCGTCCCCAAGGACAAGCTCGACGAGACCCTGCACAGCTTCGACAGCTTCCACCCGCTGGGCCGGGTCGGCACCGCCCGCGACCTGGCCAACACCATCACCTTCCTGCTCTCCCCGGCCACCAGCTGGGTCACCGGCGCCATCTGGAACGTCGACGGCGGCGTCATGGCCGGACGCAACTGACCACCCCGCCCGCCCGCGCGCCGGCCCCACCACCCGGCGCCCGGGCCGGACCCCAACCGAGAAAGCGACCAACGTGGTGGGCGCTCGCTATGGTGCAGCGGCCGAGATCAGGAGCCCGGCTAACTTGGCACCGCGCAGCCAATGCCGGGAGGCAGGAGATGAGCCAGACATGTGATCGGTGCGGACCTGCGGTCCGAGCGTCATACCGCGTGGAACGGACAGGGGAGCTTTTCCTGTGCGGGCACTGCGCAAGCCGTCACTGGCCGATGCTGTCCGCGCAAGGCTGGATAATCTGGCCTACTGGCGTGCATGCGCTCGCGCCGCAGGCTAGCTCGGCTTTAGGTAACCCGTGCCCGGTGAGCGCAGCCACCCGGTACCGGGTAATACCGGCCAGTCCCAAACGGCCGTCGGCCAGGCCTGATGCCCTAGTCAGCCACGACGTCAGGTACCCGGACCCGCCATGAACGAGGCACGCCCTGAGCAGCCAGGTCCTGGATGGAATTGTTGGACCGAGCTCCAGCCCGGACTTGCTCCTAGTGCTGGCTGTAGCCGCTCGATTATGAGCTTCGTCCAGCTATCCCAGGAACTGCTTCCGCTGACCGAAGGTCCCAACTGCAACCGCGGTTCCTGATCACCGCCATGTCCTCCCACGGGAATCATGAACGCCACCATCAGCTTGAATTCGGTGACGCTGGCAGACGTGCCGGTCAACGGGCTCGGTCACGTGGCGGTATCCGGCGGCAGAAAGCCCATCGCGCATCAGCGGGCCAGGTTCACGGTCGATGCCGATCAACGTTGTTGTACCGCGGGTCTCATAGAGCAGGTACCCGACCTGGCCAAGATCGCCGACGCCCTGCTGGCGCAACAGCGCGTGCACGTCCGCGGTGGTCAGGCCGGCCCGGGCAAGTTCACGATCCTGGATCTTGCCTCCGGCGACAAGGACCCGGGGCGGATGGTCAATGATGCGGGCGATCCGGCTATGCCGCCGGGCGAACGCCACAAGGCGGTGCACGACCAGGAGGGTGACAAGCGCGACCGCGCCGACGGCGAACGACGCCGACGGCGCCGTCACGGTCCGGCCGATGATCGCGCCGATGGCGACCGCGACCGCGAAGTCGAACGCGCCGAGTTGGGCAAGCGTGCGTCGCTCTCCAAGCCGCAGGCCGATGACGGCCACCGCAAACATCAGGACCGCCTTGACCGCTACCCAACCGAGACCGTCTGTTCCGCCGACCAGTTCCAGCAACCGCTTCACCCCTTGCGCTTGTCGCCAGCCCGAGTGCCCTGAGCTGCCCGCGGGCCAGTTTTGCGTTCAGGCTCCCCGGAGCCCTAGCGGTCGGCATCCTCAAAACTGCTATATCTGCGCAGGAACGCCGCTGTACTCACACAGAAGTGCCGTCATCCGCCGGGCTAGCCGGGCGTCTCACCCCGCACCGCGAAGCCCTGTCTCCGACAACGGCACGAGCTGGGGAGCAGGACAACGGCCAACCCTCCGCCTCCGCGCAGCGAGTCCCGGCGAGGCCTCGGCGCAAATGCAGTACTCGATCTGACGGTGTGCAGCGCACTCGGGGCGGCGATCCTTGGTCTGCGCGCGATCGGGCCGGCCGGCGCCGCAACCGCCGGACTGTCCTGTCGCAGAGGAAAGCATGTGTCGCCACCGGCCTGACGCCCGACATGGTCGGGCGCTGGACACTCGGCGGCGCGAATCATGACCGGTCAGCCGTAGCAGGACTGGAGGGTCCTGGTTGACGGCTCCACTTCGCCCACCTCTATGCCGGGCAAGTTCCGCTAAGCCCGGCAGTGCCTTCCCGGACCTCGAGGGAGCTGTAATGCGTTTTGATGCCGCGGTTGTGGTCGCTGCTGCGCACGTCAGCGGTGAGGTGGTCCCAGCTCGTGCGCAGATGGCGGCCACTCTCGGGTTTCACATCATCCTGGCGTGCCTGGGGATCGCGTTCCCGACGATCGTCCTGCTGGCCGAGTTCATCGGTCTGCGGCGCCATGACGAGATCTCGATAAGGCTCGCGCGGCGCTGGTCGCAGGCGATGGGCGTGCTGATCGCGGTCGGCGCGGTGACTGGCACGGTGCTGTCGTTCGAGATGGGGCTGCTGTGGCCGGGGCTGATGCGGCAGTACGGGGCCGTGCTCGGGTTCCCGTTCGGTGTCGAGGGCCTGTTTTTCTTCCTGGAGGCCATCTTCACCGCGATCTACCTGTACGGCTGGCGGCGCCTTCCGGGCTGGGCGCACTTCTGGAGCGGCATGCCGATCGCACTCAGCGGCATCCTCGGCGCAATGTCGGTGATCGCGGTCAACTCGTGGATGAACCAACCAGGCGGCTTCACCGAACAAGGCGGCCGGATCACCTCGGTCAATGTCTGGCAGGTGTACTTCAACCATGCGGCCATCTACGAGATGCCGCACATGATCCTGGCCGCCTACATGGTGACCGGCTTCACGGTCGCCGGGGTCTACGCGGCGGGCATCCTGCGCGGCCGGCGGGACCGCTACCACCACACCGGGTTCGCCCTCGGGTTCGTCCCGGCCGCGGTGCTGACCCCGTTCCAGATCTTCGTCGGCGACACCGCGGCCCGCGCCATCGCGCACGATCAGCCGGTGAAGTTCGCGTCGATGGAGTACGTAGCACGCACATCGAGGAATGTCCCGGAATGGCTGGGCGGCGTCTATGCCAACGGGCACATTTACGCCGGGCTGAAGATCCCGTACATGGACTCGCTGCTGGCCGGCTTCGGGCCCGGGACCCAGGTCACCGGCTGGAACGCCATGCCGCCCGCTCACCGGCCGCCGGTGGTGTGGCTGATCCACCTGTGCTTTGACGTCATGGTCGGGCTCGGGTTTCTGCTGCTGCTGGCCGGGCTGTGGGTGGCCTGGGAGTGGTGGCGGTGCCGTCGCCTGCCGCCGCACCGGCTGTTCTGGCTGGCCGGCGCGGTCAGCGGGCTGGCTGCGATCGTGGCGATGGAATGCGGCTGGGTGGTTACCGAGGTCGGCCGCCAGCCGTGGGTGGTCTACCGGCTGCAGATCACCGCCGCGGCGGCCACCACCAACGGCGGCGTCATCACCAGCCTGAACATAATCATCGTCCTGTACGCGGTGCTCGGCGCCGCGACGTTGCTGATCTTGCGGCTGCTGGCCAGACGCTGGCGAAGCGGTGACGTCCGGGAGGCGACTGTCCCCTACGGGCCGCCGTCAGTGCCGCAAGATCGGGCCGCGGGCTGGGGAGGGCCGTGATGGCGGCCGCGGCGGTCGGCGGTATCCTGCTGGCCTCGGTCACTTTGTACGCCGTGCTGGGCGGCGCCGACTTCGGCGGCGGCCTCTGGGACCTGCTGGCCGGCGGTGACCGGCGCGGCCGGGCGCCGCGCGCGTTGATCGAGGAGTCGATCACCCCGGTGTGGGAGGCCAACCACGTCTGGCTGATCTTCGATCTAGTCATCTTCTGGACCGCGTTCCCGCACGCGTTCGCCGCGGTGATGACCACGGCCGCGCTGCCGCTATGGCTGGCCGTGGCCGGGATCGTGCTGCGCGGGGCCGGGTTCGCCTTCCGCGAGGAACTGTCCCGGCTGCCCCAGCAGCGCGCGGCCGGCGCGACCTTCGCCTTCTCCTCGTTGCTGACCCCGTTCTTCATGGGCACCGTGGTCGGCGCCATCGCAAGCGGCCAGATACCCGCCAATGCTGACCACGCCAGCCTGTCGGCCTGGACTAACGCTACGTCGCTGCTGACCGGGCTGCTGTTCGTCGGCACCTGCAGCTACATCGCCGCCGTCTACCTGGTCGGCGAGGCCGCTCACCGCGGCGACCGCAGCCTGCAGCACTACTTCACCCGCCGCGCCCAGGCCGCCGCCATCATTACCGGGGCACTATCGCTGGCCACCCTGGCCGAACTGCATATCTCGAACGCGGCATTGTTCAGCCGCCTCACCGGCCGGGCGCTCGCGCTGGTGATCATTGCCGGGCTGTGCGGCCTGGCCGTCCTGGGCCTGCTGACGGCATCCCGCCCGCGCGGCATCCGGGTTCCGGCCGCGCTGGGCGTGGCCGCCGTGATCTGGGGGTGGGGCGTGGCGCAGTACCCGGAGCTACTGCCAGGCACCTCAATGACGCTGACCGGCGCGGGGACGCCGCACGCCACCCTGGTCGCGATCATCTGGCTGTCCGCCGCCGGCGCCCTGATCGTCGGGCCTTCCTATGCGCTGTTGTTCGCCTTGCAAGGCCGACAGGTCCTGCAGGCAGGCGACGAGGAAACAGACTTCCCCGCTCGGCCAGGTAGCCGAGGCGGAAGAGACCGTCGAACTAGTCGTCTTCGCCGAGTCCCCGGCGGGATGCTACGTCAATGGCGCCGCCCTGCAAGTGCACAGCAGCCTGAAGGGCGTCATCTAACAGGTACCAGTGACGGCGAAAGGCAAGATCTATGAGCCGATCTCCGGTCGTTCTGGTCACCGGCGCACTCATCGGCATCGGCCGCGCTATCGCCATCAGGTATGGCCGTGCGTGGGCCCGCGCCGGTTCTTGGCGCCTACTCGGCGATGTAGGCGGTGGCGATAGCCGAGTCCGCGCCGATGGCCAGCCCGATCAGCATGCGGGCGAACAGCAGCACCGCGGCGTCCGGATGATCGCAGCCTGCATGGCTACCGCACCCAGCACACCCGCAGGGCATACGGTCCTGTGCCGCCGGCCACGTACGCAGCGGTCCCCGGGAATTAGCCAGATGTGTGGTGTGGGCGACCCCTCCCGGCAGCGAAAGTGCTCCGGTGAGGACCCGAGTACGGCGGCTCAGCGCGGCTGAAGTCGACGGGACGGCTTCGGCCGACGCCATCGAGATGGTCCTAACTGATCGGATCAGCCATGCCTGCAAGGAGCTGAAATGAGCAATCCACTAGACGTGCAGCAGACCCTCGACGTACAGCAGACCCTGGATCATTGCATGCAGACCATGAAGAGTGTGCCAGCAAGGCAATGGCAGATAACATGCACGACGCGGCTATGAGGCTAGGCACTGCCGCGATGATGCTGGCCAGCGCTAGTAACGCGGTTCACAGGCGCGTCGCTCAGCGAGCGCAACCGGACACCGGAGAAGAGCTGAGCGCCGATGGCTCATACGGTACTTAGCCCTGTTTTTCATGGGTTGATGGCTGGCGCTGGGCGGTGTCGGCCCTGTTCCGGAGCCGGATTTGGCTGCGCTATACCCGCAGCTGCTCCGGACGAAGAACTGGAGGGGTTGCAGATGGTAACGGCGGCCAGCGCGCTGTTCCGACAATTGCCGGTCGATCAGCTCCGGCGACTCGCCTTCCCCCTACGCCCCGGATGCGCCCAAGGGCAGGTGAAGCCTTGGCCTCAGCCTTGCCACCAGAGCATACGAACCGGCAGACCCGATCTGTCACATGCCCTAGGCGCGCTAAGCCCCGTCAACCTCACACCCTCAATGTAGATAGTTCCGGGTTGGACAGGCCAGTCGGCCCGTCAGGTGCTCAGGGCACTGGGCGAGCCGCTTCACGGACAGGCTGGCAAGCGCTAGGTCTCGCGCGAGGTGACCGGTGGTGCCTCGGCCGGCTCGAAGGCGGCGGAAAACAGGTAGCTGGTCGCCAGGCTGCGGTAGGGTCGCCACTTCTCAGCGATGGCGAGGACCTCCTGCTGGGAGGGGACGTGGTCGAGCTGATAGGCGAGCTGGACCGCCTTCCGGAGTGCGAGGTCGCCCGGCAGTACGACATCTTCTCGCTGGAGCGCGATGATGAGAGCGCCCTGCACTGTCCACGGGCCTATCCCGGGAATCGCGGTGAGCTGTGCCATGAGCTCGTTGTCTGGCAGGCTGCTCAGCGCGTCGGGGTTCAGCTGGCCGTCCGACAGCCGCCCGGCTAGGTCGCGGAGCGTGCTGATCTTCCGCCACGACAGCCCGGCCTCGCGGAGCTTACCGGGATCTTCTGCCAGCAGTTCGGCGGGTGAGGGGAGGTGACCGCCGAACAGGGCCTGGATGCGGGCCAGGATCCGGCGGGTTGCCGCGACGGACAGCTGCTGGCCGACGACCTGGAACAGCAGGGCGCCGTACAGATCCATCGGCGGCAGCTGGGCCAGCCACGCCCGGGGATCGAAGTCCGGCCGGTCGTCGATGAGCCGGGCCAGCACGGGGTCGGCGTGGTGAAGGTAGGAGCGCGCCTGCCGCAGCCATATGACGCGACTGGAATCCCCGGTCACGGAGCCCGCTCCCTCCACCCGGCTATGCCTGCGCCATCTTTCATGCCCGAGCCTGACAATCTGCCACGCCTAGTACTGCCAGCCGGTCTCGACATCGAAGTGCGGGCCAGGGTGACCCTTGGGCAGATCGCAGGTGACTGCGCGACCTGGCGATCTCGGCGGTGGGTTCCGCGGCGCAGCGCGGAGGAATCCTCGTATGTCCCCGGCCCAAGCACGATGCTGCCTCATGGCACGCGGTGCCATCAAGATGATAAGTCCTGTGCCCGATCATCATGCCGGCCCCCGTCGCCTCTCCCGGCCAGAAAGGCACGAGAAGTACTGTTCGGCAAAGGCCAGCGCGGCGGCAAATTCCGGCTGCCGCTGCCCGAGGAGCTTGCGCACGTAGGCGCTATTCTCCCAGGCCCGCTGGGCTTTCACCCGTGACATCTCGCTTGCCGCCGCCCGGTCGGGCGGCCAGTCCCTCGTCGCAGAACATTCCGGCACCGTTGCACACCAAGCCCCAGCCTTTCCCGGCTGATTCGGCGCGATCCGTGTCGCCAGGTGGTCCGGCGCCGGCCACTCCGAGCGCCGGAGCTGATACTGGCACATGTTCCCTCCACTACAGGCAGACCTGCGGTTGCGAACGGCGACCGCCGCGCTCCCATGCAGGCCAAGGCTCGCCGACTCACCCGTGCCGCACACCATCAGGTCATGTAGTAGTGCGAGCGCACCGGGGCGGCGGCCCCGTCCCCTGACCTCGGATCCTTCAAGCTCCTCATCCGGAAAGATGGTGGAAATGGCCAGACCACATGCGCGGAATTCCCCGAGAAAGTCCCGCCAGGTTCGTAATGGATGCCTGCCAGACATCACCGGGGGCTGTGTCAGCGGACTGGCTTGGCGGTCGCGGGCAGCCGAGTGGTCCTGCCCCGGGTGCATAGGCCGCGCGGAAGCTGCCGCCAGCATAGGACCCGGGCCGTGGGTAGCCGCCCGAGCATCAGGCCCGCGGACGCGGAACTAGCACTTCTAACGATGCGGGCCGCCAAGGGCGGGGGCGATGCTTAATCCACCTCGCAGGACGGCGCGTGGAGAGGAACTGACCGGCGATGAGCCCTGCTCTCGCTCCTGCTGATGGCGGGTTCGTCATCAGCGCCCCGCCCATCGCATCGTTGCATCGGCGGGGACCTGTGGCAGGGTGAGGCACCGGGTGAAGGAGGCACGGGCATGGTAGCTGCGCGAAGGCACTGGCGGTCCGCTGCCGCATGCCGGGTCGCCGATCCCGATCTGTTCTTTCCTGTCTCATCGTCCGGCCCGGCCCTGGAGCAGGTAGCGGAGGCAAAGGAAGTCTGCGCACGGTGCCAGGTCCGGCCAGAATGCCTGGCGTTCGCGCTGCGGACACGTCAGGTGCACGGCGTGTGGGGCGGCATGAGCGAGCAGGAACGGTATCTGCTCTGGAGCCGTGATGAACGACGAATTGATGGAGGCGCAGGTGATCGAAACACGCGTCGTCTGCGGCCGGAGACTTACCCGCGCCGCCCGCCGCCAATGCGCGAATCCCACCGCGTTCATCGCCGACCGTGACCTTTCGGTTGTCTTGGCCGACTATGAGCGCTTGGTCACCGCCTACCGGTCCGCCCTGGCCTCATTGCATGAGCGGGGGGCACGGACGACGCTGAAGTCTCTAGTCTGATGATCACGGCTTAGCCCTGCGCCACGGGCGCGGCGACCCCTTCGAGGCGGCTACAAGTCCTGCCGGGGCGTCCACCGGTCCGGTCACCGCCTCCCGCGGCCAGGCTCTCGGCCAGTTCCTGCGCCTGCGGCAGCACCTGCTTCAGAGAAAGAACCTCGGCGACCGAGCCCTGCTGTTCGGCCTGCTGGACGATGAACGAGCCCCGGGTCAGGGTGATACCGGGCCCGGTTGAGGCCAGGGCCTCCTGTCACGCCTGCGGCCCGGGATGGCGCACGGACCGGCAGACCCGACCTGGCACACCCGCCGAGTCTTGCTGCGCCCTCAGGAGCCTCACACCGTCAAGGCAGGTAGTTCCGTATCGTACTGCCACGGCGCTGGCCCCCGTCAACTCGCGGGCAGCGACGCGATCGGACGAAGTCACCGGTGCGGGGCGGCCGTCGATGCCGGTGCCTTACCGGCCGAGACTGCGCCTCGCCTACGCCCGCGCACTATGACGCCGGTGAGCGCCCCGCGGCGCGGGCCTGCGCAGCGGGACTAGCACTTTTGACGGTGCGGGCCGCCGAGGGCGCGGCGAAGGTGAATCGGTGCCGCGAAACGGCACGCTGATGGAAAGGAGCTGACCGGGTATGAGCCCTGTGTCGCGTGGCTTCCGCCACTTCCGCCGCGCCCCGGAGGGGCAGGAGGGCCGGGTCCCGCCGGGCCAGTATGTGACCGATGGGTTCCCGGTGCTGTCGGCCGGCCCGACGCCGCATACCGCGCTGCAGGACTGGACGTTCTCCATCACCCAGGCCGGCCAGACCAGGAAGTCCTGGACCTGGCAGGAATTCCGGGCGCTGCCGGCCGAGACCGTCACGGTGGACGTGCACTGTGTGACGCGCTGGTCCAAGCTCGATACCCAGTGGCGCGGGGTATCGGTGGACACCCTGCTGGACCAGGCCAGGCATGACGCCCCTTACGTGCTGGCGTTCTGTGACGGCGGCTACACCACCAACCTGCCGGTCGAAGATGTCACCGGCGGCAAGGCGTGGGTGGCGTTCGACTACGACGGTGGCCCGCTCGATCCCGAGCACGGTGGCCCGGCCCGGCTGCTGGTGCCGCACCTGTACTTCTGGAAGAGCGCCAAATGGGTGCGCGGCCTGGACCTGCGCGACGCCGACGAGCCGGGCTTCTGGGAGACCTACGGCTACCACATGTATGGAGACCCATGGCGGGAACAGCGCTACACGGGCGACTGACCTGGCAAACGGTGCCGTCACCTCGGTCACCCGGGAGACGTCCTCGGTCTGCACCATCGGGCTGGATCTTCCGGACTGGCCCGGCCACCGCGCCGGGCAGCACGTGGATGTGCGGCTCACCGCCGAGGACGGCTACACCGCCGAACGCGAGTACTCCATCGCCTCGGCACCGGGTGAGCCGCTGGCCATCACGGTGGAGCGCTGGTGGGGGCTGGAGGCCACGGCCTAGCTCTACATCGCGTTCGTCGCAGTGCTGTCCGTGATCGCCGCGGTTAACGCCGGATGCCGACAGGCTCACCAGCGCACCGACGACGGGCGATCCGCGACCTCCGCGGCCGGGAGCCTGCACCACGCGCGCCACGAGCCGACCTCCACAACCACCCCATACCGACGAACGTTCTTTGAAAGGATTCGAGCATGCGAGCGATCACCGTACGGGACCGTGACGCCGGTGTCGGCGGCCTCACCGTGACCGACATGCCTTACCCCCGCGCTGCGGAAAACGACGTCATCGTGCGCGTGCACGCCGCGGGCTTCACCCCCGGAGAGCTCGACTGGCCGGGAACGTGGTCCGATCGCGCCGGCCGCGACCGGACACCCAGCATCCCCGGGCACGAGCTGTCCGGAGCCGTGGTCGAGCTCGGCTACGGAACCACCGGCCTCACCGTGGGCCAGCGGGTGTTCGGACTGACCGACTGGACCCGCAACGGATCCCTGGCCCAATACACCGCGGTGGAGGCTCGCAACCTCGCCCCCCTCGCGGCCGACATCGACCACACCGTGGCCGCCGCGCTGCCCATTTCCGGACTGGCCGCATGGCAGGGACTGTTCGACCACGCCCACCTCACGACCGGCCAGACCGTCCTCATTCACGGCGCCGCGGGCGGCGTCGGCTCGATCGCCGTCCAACTCGCGCGAGAGGTGGGCGCCCGCGTGATCGGCACCGGCCGAGCCGACGACCGTGATGTCGCGCTCGGCCTCGGCGCGCAGATCTTCCTCGACCTGGACGCCGACGATTTGCAGCACGTCGGCGAGGTGGACGTGGTGTTCGACGTCATCGGCGGCGACATCCTCAAGCGATCGACCGAACTGGTACGCCCGGGCGGCACCCTCGTCACCATCGCCATGCCACCCACCGTGCAGCCCAAGGACGGGCGAGCCATCTTCTTCGTCGTCGAACCCGACCGCGCCCGGCTGACCGACCTCGCCCAGCGCCTCCGGGCCGGACGGCTCAACCCCATCGTCGGCGCCGTGCGACCGCTTTCCGAGACGGCTTCCGCGTTCGCCCGCCACCGCCGCACGCCCGGCAAGACGATCATTCAGGTCGCGGACGAACAAGGTGCGCAGCACTCCTGATCAGTGTGCGAATCGCCAGCGGCGTGCTGATCGCCAGGACGGCTGCCGCGGTCGTCGGATGCGCCTCTGCGACCGAGCGTCCGACCACCCCGGCCACCGCGGCCGCGGCTTCGGAACACCCTTCCGAGACCCTGACATCTCTGATCCACCGGGCGCTCCCGAACATCCAAGGCAAAACCCTCACCTCGGCGACCGTGACCGTCCCGCCGGGCGCCCGAGCGGTGCCCCACCGACACGGCAACGCGTTCGTCTACGCCTACGTGCTCGAAGGCGCTGTACGCAGCCAGCTCGAAGGCGAACCGATGCGCACATGCCACCAAGGCGAGAACTGGATCGAGCAGCTAGGAGCCCACCACGTGGCCACAGAAAACGCCAGCAACACAGAACCTGCCGAGCTCCTCGTCGTCTTCGTCGTTGTCGCGCTGCACGAGTTCAGCAAACCTGCGTCCATAGCGCGCTGGCGCAGACACTTGATTGGCGCTGCCACGGCGGGGGCGCTATCGAACCGGACCCTGCCGAGGCGAACGCGTCCGGCTGATCGTCAGGCCGCTCGGGACGATCTTCCGGTGGCGTATTGGGGGCGGAAAGGGTCAGAGACCGGCGTGTCGTGTCGCAGCCTGGCAGGGGATGGCAATTGGCAGGATGCACCGTCACGCCTGGCACTAGGGGTATTTGCGCTCGTACTTTCGGGGCGGCCCCAGCTATGTCCAGCCTCAGGACATAGGAATGGGGTGTCTCAGAAGCTGATCGAGAACTCGGCGATCCCGTATTCGATCGTGCATGCGACGCAGTTCTTCGAGTTCGTGCGGAGAATGGCGGACGAGGCCACCGATGGCAGCACCGTCCGGTTCGCGCCAGTGCTGTTCCAGCCTATCGCGGGCGACGATGTCGCCCAAGCGGTCGGCAAGATCGCAGCGGGTTCACCGCTGAACGGGAAAGTCGAGGTCGCCGCACCCGAGCAGTTCCGGATGGACGAGTTCTTCCGGAGCGCCCTGGCCACGCGTGACGATCCGCGAACGGTGGTCACGGACCCGCACGCGAGCTACGTCGGAACCGAGCTTGGCGAGCGAACCCTGCTGCCGGGCGCCGACGCGATTCTCGGCGAGATCCGCTACAGCAACTGGCCGGGCCGAACCGCGTCCGGGAAGTAAACACGTCCCCCAAGGAGAAAAGATGAGCATCCCGACTGGCGACAACGCCTTCCTGCACGAACTCGAGCTCAACGTCAGTACAGAGCTGACCCAGGCCGAGACCGGCCAGCCGGAAGAGGAGGCCGCCGGCGTACCGATCGACGAGTGGCTGTCCGATCCGGCCGATGACCAGCGCTACGAAGTTAACCTGCGCAGCCTTCTCGACGCGGTCGAGGCCCTGGAAGACGGCTCCGGCCCCGGCCGGTGCACCGAGACGGAAGGTTAGATGACTTCAATGTACCCGAGCGCGAGAAGCAAGAGGTCCTGGCCGCCTTCGCCGGCGAGAAGGGCGAGGTCTCGGCCGGTTTCCCGTCAGGGGCTGTCAATTGGCGCCGCTGGAGCTGAGCCGGCCGTAATCCGGGCAGCGAGCTCGATCCGGGCACTACCTGGACACGACGCACCAGACCGGGGTCTATGGCCGATTCCGCAGCGCTGGGGCAACTCGGGCCGGTAACGGTGATCGGCTTTGGGCACCCGCCCCGCCGGGCCGCCAGCAGCGCCGCACCTTCCGCGGGTGGCGGTTCATGATCTGGCAGGCTGGGCTCCTCGCCCGTGGCCGTCATCTGGTGCCATAGAAGACAATTCCGCAGCGCCCCGCCATCAGGCCGGCGCCGGCCATGAGGTAGCAGGTAATGACTCTCGACGAGGTGGTGCCGCATCCGCAGTACCGGATGTATCACGCCCGCAGCATCAGTGCCCAGCCCACAGCGGTGTGGGATGAGCTGGGCCAGGTTACCATGTCGGCTCTTCCTCTGGGGTATGCCCTCGAGAGCATCCGCCTGCTGCCTGCACGGCTGGCCGGCCGCCGGCACCAGCCGCTGGCCGGACGGACCTTTCTCGATGTCACACCCATTCCGGTGCTGTTCTGCCGGCCGCCCCAGGTCGTGATCTCGGCAGGCCTTAGCCAGGCATGGCGCCTGCTGGGCGGGCCAGCACCGCCCCGCCTGGACGCCGCGGCCTTGCGTGCCTGGTCGCAACCTGGATGGATCAAGGTCGCCATGGAGTTCCGCGTCGAACCCACCGCGGCGGGCACCCGGCTGAGCACCGAGACCCGCGTTACGGCGACGGACCCCAGGACGCGGCGGTTGTTCGCGCCGTACTGGTTCTTCATCCGCCCGGGCAGCAGCGCGATCCGCCGCGAGGTATTGAGAGTCGCCGGAGACCGCGCGGAGTCGCCGCGCACGCCGCCAGGCCCAACGGCGAACGCCTGAAGCATCCCCGCAAGGGCCGGTGATAGTCCTTCGTTAGCCTGAGGCTGTCCCTCGCGGATCAGTTACAGGCTGCGGCGGGGGTCCTGGGGGGTTAGCGGGGCCGGGACGCAGCGGGGTCGCCGGGCAACACGCGGTTCAGCTGGCTGCGCGAGCTGATATCGAGCTTGGTGAAGACCTTGCCCAGGTGGTACTGGACGGTGCGCGCGCTGATGAACAGCCGGGCGCCGATCTCCGGGTTCGACAGCCCGTCGCGGGCCAGCCGCGCGATCTGGGCCTCCTGCCCGGTCAGCTCCTCGTTCATGGCCACGGCGGTCCGCTTGCGGGCGGTCTCACCGGTGGCTCGCAGCTCGCGGCCGGCCCGCTCGGCGAACGCCTCCGCGCCCATCGCCTCCAGCATGCTGTGGGCCGTGCGAAGCTGTTCGCGCGCGTCGCTGGGGCGCCGCTCCCGGCGCAGCCATTCCCCGTACAGCAGGTGCGCGCGGGCCAGTTCGGGCCGCAGCCGGGTGCGGCTCAGCCGGTCGATCGCTTCCCGGTACAGGCTCTCGGCGGCCTCACCGTCGCTCAGCAGCGCGCGGCAGCGCGCCTCGACGCCCAGGCCGAAGTCGGTCCTCCCGGCCTGGGTGAACTGTGCGAGCCGGGTCAGGGCGTCGCCTGCGATGCCGGTATCACCGGTCCGGGCGGCGGCCTCGATCAGCTCGGGCAGCGCCCACATGGAAATGTAGAGCGCGGAGGTGTCCTCGCTGGCTTGCCGGGCCGCCGCCAGCGCGTCGGTGTACCGGCCGAGGCTGTTGGCCAGGATGGCGGCGACCCAGTTCGCGTAGGCCACCGCGATGCCCTGGCCCGCCGCCGCGGCCTCGGCGAGGGTGGCGTCGATCAGCGCGGCGGCCTCGGCCTGGTTCCCGCGCAGGGAGGCGAGCATCATCGCGGTGAACGGGAAGCTGCGGCTCCCGGTCGCCTCGCAGACCGCGTCGGCCTCGGCGACCAGGGCGGCGCCCGCCGCGAAGTCACCGCTCCACACGACCTCCGTACCCAGCGAGGCGAGCAGGAGCGGCAGCCGCTCGAGCGCCCCGGCGTCCCGGGCCAGCTGGAGCTGCCGGACCAGCATCACGTGCCAGGCGTCGCTGTCCCACAGGGCGCTGGCCGCCCCCTGAGCCATCCAGCCCCAGCGTAGTCCGTCTTCCACGGTGAGGCCCGCGCCGGTGAACACGCTGACGGCCTGCCGCAACGTCGGCGCCGCGGCGGCCGGCCCGTCGGCGACCAGCAGCGCCAGGCCGGCCAGCACCAGGTCGACCGGGCGCGGCTCGGCCGCCGGGGGCAGGGCCCGGGCGGCGCGGGAGACCTCCGGCAGGTCGCCGGACCCGGCCAGCCGAGCGGCGAACAGGGCCGCGATCCAGGCCGTCAGGTAGGTTTCCCGGGCCAGGCCGACGTTCAGCGACTCGAACCGTTTGGCTGCCTTGAGCAGCAGCGAGGACGCGTCGCTGCCCTGGCCCGAGGCGAATACGATCTCCCCCCGCAGCAGGTCCGCCCGGGCGCTCTGCAGCTCATCCAGCGGCCGGGCCTCCGCCGCCGTGACCAGCTCCAGCGCCGGTCCGAACGCGCCGGCCTGCAGCTGGGCCTGCGCCGCGGCCAGCGTGCGCTCGGCGCGGCGGGCCGGATCGGCGGTCAGCAGCACCGAGCGCTGCAGGAACGCTGCGGCCGCGGCCAGCCCCCCGCGGGCCTGGGCCCGGCCCGCGGACCGCTCCAGTTCCGCCGCGACCTCCTCGTCGGGCCCGGCCGCGGCCTGGGCCCGGTGCCAGGCCCGGCGCTCCGGCGCAGTCTGCGGGTCGGTGGCCCCGGCTAGCGCGCCGTGCACGGCGCGCTGGTCCGCGACCGATGCCGCCCGGTATGCTGCCGAGCGCAGCAGCGGATGCCGGAACTGCACCCGGGCACCGAACTCCACCAGGCCCGCGTCCACCGCGGGCGCCGCCGCCGCAACGGGGATGCCCAGCCGCCCGGCCGCCCGCCAGATCAGCGGAAGGTCGCCGTACGGTTCGGCCGCCGCCACCAGCAGCAGCCGCCGGGACGGCGCGGGCAACGCCTCCAGCTGCCGGCGGAAGCTCTCCTCGATCCGCTCAGGCAGCGGCACCGCGCCGGGCAGGCCGAACCCGCCCGCCAGCTCCGCAGGCGACAGCCCCCGCGGCAGCTCCAGCAGCGCCAGCGGGTTGCCCTGCGTCTCGGCCACGATCCGGTCCCGGACCCGATCATCGATCGGCCCGGCCAGCGCCGAGCCCAGCAGCGCCCGCGCGTCGCTCTGCCGCAGCCCCCCGACTTCGAGCTCCGGCAACCCGGCCAGCGCCGCGCTCGGCTCCCGGGCCGCGAACACCAGCCCGACCGGATCGGCGGCCAGCCGCCGGGCCACGAACCCCAGCACCTGCGCGGACGCCTGATCCAGCCACTGCTCGTCGTCGATCAGGCAGACCAGCGGCCGCTCCCCGGCCACCTCCGACAGCAGGCTCAGCACCGCCAGCCCGACCAGGAACCGGTCCGGCGGCGGCCCGGCGGCCTGGCCGAACGCGATCCGCAGCGCGTCGCGCTGCGGTACCGGCAGGTGCCCGGCGCGGTCTATCATCGGCGCGCACAACTGATGCAGGCCCGCGAAGGCCAGCTCCATCTCCGACTGCACGCCTGATGCGCGCGCCACCTGGCACCCCGATGCGCGGCGGGCCAGGTATTCCAGCAGCACAGTCTTACCCACGCCCGGCTCGCCAACCGCCACCAGGGCCCGGCTCTCCCCCGCCTGGACCGCTTCCACCAGCCGGTCCAGCACACCACACTCGGCACGGCGGCCCGTCAGCCCCGCCGCACGCTCCCGCGCCGGGAAACCGACGGGCACCTCCACGGCACCAACGCTATACCACGCCCCTGGCCAGCGCACTAGCCGCAGCGGCCAGCCACTGGCGGATACGACGACCGCCCGGCCCGCCGCAGCCTGTAACCAACCTGCCAGCGACCAGACCGAGCAACCCCTGCGGCGCGCCGGGCAGCGGCGCGCCAAGCGAAGGAACACTGTCACGTTCAAGTCACAAAGTAACCGGCCCGGATCGCGCGCACCCCAGGGAACGAGCATTGCTCAGCCCGCCGTGACGGGTGACGTCCTAACCAGGCTGGATATGAACAGCCGCCGTCCGCTTTTACTGGCAGCTGACGCAGCTGGCGACCGTCGGCGGTCCCTGTACGGCTAATACACCGCCATCGTCGGCTCCGCGCTGACCTTCGTCCCGTACGGGCTGCACGGTCCAGCCCACGGATACCTTGTGTCTGGCGCCTCGCCCGGCGGCGCAGCCGGGGCGATCCTGGCTGGCCTGGCCGCGGACCGGTTCGGCCGCAAGAAACTGCTGATCGCCGACGCAGGTATCTACGCCACCGAGGCGATCATGTCGGCCGTGACCCGGACGCGGCGGTGCGGCTGTTCGCCCGCACGCTGATCGGGCTGGCCATCGGCGCGGACTCCGCGATCGCCACCGCCTATATCGCCGAGTACGCGCCCAAGAACCGGCGCGGGTCGCTGGCCATGCTCCAGCAGTGGACGATCACCGTCGGCATCCTGGTCGCCTACATCGTCGCGCTGATCATCTTCAGTGCCTTCCCGGGCGGCGCGGCCAGCACCGGCTGGCGGTTGGTGCTCGGCCCAGGCGCTATACCCGCGCTGATGGGCCTGGGGTTGCATACCCAGATGCCGCAATCCCCCCGGTGACTGCTCCGGTACGGCCGCTACGCCGAGATGCGCAAGGCCATGGCCACCCTCGGCATGAGGGATGTCAGCGACGGCGGCATGCTGCAGCTCGTCATGTCGGCAACGGGGCCGGGCTCACCCTGGCCAATTCCGGTATCGGGCAGTCTGTCATCGCATTAGCCCAAGCGGGTCGGCATCACCACGTATTGACAACCACGCTGGCATCGTGCGCCCGGGAGGTGGCGGCCAAGCGAGTCCCGAGGTCGACGCCGACCTGGTGGTCCCCGTCGGCGAGAACCTGGGCGACCAGGTTACCGAGGCACACCGCCTCACACCACCGCACACAAGCGGTTTAGGCAGCTGGCTAAGCACCAGCGGCTGCGGAAGCGCAACTAGGAAAGCTGATGCTGCACTGCCACGGTCCGGACGAGGCCCGATCCACGTCCCAGGATGGCGCGTGGATGGGAGCTGACTGGCGAGGAGCCCGCGCACTGGCCACTTGCACTGTGCACTAGCGGATACGAGCGCAACCCGGCCCGCGCGACACTCACTGACAGGAGCCTCCAGACGGGCTGCAACATCACTCAGCCCTCACGGAGTGCTGAGTCCCGCATCGCAGTTCAACCAACACGAACAGGAGACCACGATGTCCGAGTCCTATTCACTCGCCACTGAACCCGAAGGCGTCGTCGCGTCGCTGCTTGAGCGATTTAACTCCGGCAAGGTCAGCGCCATGATGACCTTGTATGAGCCGGGGCCGTGTTCATCGCGAGAGACGGGCGAACCGTCACTGATCGCACCGAGATCGCTGCCGAACTCGAGCGCGATCTCAGTCTCGGCCTGCCGCTGGGGGCCAAGGCGCGCCATGTGTTCGTTGCCGGCGATATCGCTCAGATCGTGGTGGACTGGTCAATTGATGGCACAGGTCCCGACGGCGAGCACGTGCACCTCGAAGGCTCGGCAAGCGATATCGCGCACCGCGGCGCGGATGGACTCTGGCGGTACGTAATCGACAATGCTCTTGGGACGGCGGTGCGACAGCCCGCCTGACACGTGTGCGCCACGGCAGCTCTCGGCGATGGACCCACTCTTCAGCGTGGCGTCGACGATCACCGCCACGTGATGAAACTGCCTGTATCACGGAAGATTAGGTTCCACGCTCAAGCCTCACGTGAACGGACCGTCGGCTGGGTAATACCACTGTGCTTCATGTGGTCGAGATTTTGGACCTGCGCGCCCGAATTCTCCGGGAGACGACGGAATCCCATGTCCTGCTGGCGGCTCCGGCGGCTCGCGCCGCCCGCTCGGGACGTCTGGTCGACGTCGAGGCTTGCCGGCGAGTGGGACGACCTCGCCTACCTGAACGCCGTTGACGTCGGGAGGGATGGCGGGGCGCCAGCGCCGAGGAAGCGGCCGTCCACATCGTGAGCGGTCCCGACGACGTCTGAGCACGACTGACGGACCGCGCCGACCTCGGCCAGCGCACCCGGTTGCCACGCGCCCCTGATATTCGTGAACCGGAAAAATGCCGTGTAGGCGAGGACTGATACAGAGAGGTGTCCAAATGAAAGCCATCGTGGTGACGGATGAGGCCGCGGGAACGGCCGGGATGACGCTGGTGGAGCGGCCCGAGCCGGAACCGGCGATAAACGACGTCGTTGTTCAGGTTCATGCGTCGGGATTCACCTCGGGTGAGCTGACGTGGCCCTCGACCTGGACCGATCGCCTCGGCCGTGACCGAAC
>WNFW01000478.1_pt1 | contig 25465 bp, 17 predicted proteins | sample 5400131 | NCBI WGS metagenome assembly WNFW01 (sample SAMN13153362, study PRJNA577476) | soil metagenome | isolation source: 20 cm soil or saprolite under grassland replicate 1 | place: USA:California | collected 2016-06-15 | reverse complement strand
CCACTTGTCGGCATCGCAGCCGCGGCATTCGCGCTGGTCGTGACGGAAGATCGTATGGCCGTAGCGATCCTGGATGCGATCGATCAGGGTCGGCTGGATCTTCCTGCCGCCGTTGTCGAACATGGCATAGGCACCCACCATGCGAAGCAGCGTGGTCTCGCCGGCGCCGAGCGCAAACGAGAGGTAGGGCGGCAAGTTGTCGTATACCCCGAAGCGCCGGGCATATTCGCCGATCAACGGCATGCCGATGTCCTGGGCGAGGCGCACCGTCATCACGTTGCGCGACTGCTCGATGCCGAACCGCAACGTCGATGGCCCGTAGTATTTGCGGGTATAGTTTTCCGGCGCCCAGATGCCGCTGCCGGTATCGATCTCGATCGGGGCATCCAGGACGACGGTTGAAGGCGTGTAGCCATTGTCGAGCGCCGTGGCGTAGACGATAGGCTTGAACGATGAGCCCGGTTGGCGCAGCGCCTGGGTCGCGCGGTTGAACTGGCTCTGGTCGTAGGAGAAGCCGCCGGCCATCGCCAGTACCCGCCCGGTCTGCGGATCCATGGCGACGATGGCGCCGGAGACTTCCGGTACCTGGCGCAGGCGGAACTGGCCGTCCTTGTCGGCGAGGGGCTCCACATAAACGACGTCGCCCGGCGAGAGTACCTGCGAGACCTTGCTCGGGGTCTTGCCCCGCATCGGGCCGCTGGTCGGCCTCGCCCACTTGACGCCTTCGAGCGCAATCGTGCCGGTCTCGCGCTGCTTGGAGAGCACGCCGCCCGGTTCGCGACTGGGCTGCAAGCCGATGCGAGCCGACGCGTCGTCGGCCTCCAACACCACCGCCAACCGCCACGGCCCAACATCTGAGAGCGCCTTGACGTCCGCGAGTTTCACCCCCCAATCGCCCGCGAGATCGAGCTTGTTGATGGGGCCGCGGTAGCCCTGCTGCTCGTCAAAATGCACGAAGCCGTCGACCAGCACCTTGCGCGCCAGCACCTGCATCTTGGGATCGAGCGTGGTGCGCACCGACAGGCCGCCCTCGTAGAGCTTCTTTTCGGTGAAATTGTCGTAGATGTAACGGCGGACCTCCTCGGCAAAATACTCCGCCGCGAAGATGTGTGCGCCAGTCGGCCGCAGCGTGATTTTCAGCGGCTCCTTCTTGGCCTTGTCTGCTTCTTGCGCGGAGATGTAGTGATCCTCGGCCATGCGATCGATAACGTAATTGCGCCGCTCCAGCGCACGCTCGCGCTGACGGAACGGATGATAATTGTTGGGAGCCTTGGGCAGCGCGGCGAGGTAGGCCGCTTCCGCCACCGATAACTCGTGTACCGATTTATCGAAATAGAGGAGTGAGGCGGCAGCCACCCCATAGGCGCCCATGCCAAGATAAATCTCGTTGAGATAGAGCTCGAGTATTCTCTCCTTGGAGAAGGCGCGCTCTATCTTCATCGCCAGCAGCGCCTCCTTGATCTTGCGCGAGAAGGACAGCTCGTTTGTGAGCAGAAAATTCTTGGCGACCTGCTGGGTGATGGTGGAGGCGCCCTGCGGCCGACGGCCGCTGCCGTATTGCTGGATATACAGCACCGCAGCGCGGGCGATGCCGGAGAAATCGATGCCGCCATGTTCGTAGAAATTCTTGTCCTCAGCGGCCACAAAGGCGTTGATGACGAGTTTCGGCACCGCTTGGACGGGAATATAAAGTCGCCGCTCGCGTGCATATTCGGCAAGCAAGGAGCCGTCGGCAGCGTGCACGCGCGTCATGACCGCAGGCTCATAGTCCTGCAGCTGGGAATAGTCCGGAAGCGATTGAGAGTAGTGCCACAGCAAGCCGGCGGCTGCGGCGATGGCGACGATGAATATGGTTGTTCCTGCCGCGAACAACAAACCGAGAAAGCGAAGCAACAATCTCATGCCCGAAGCCCCCCTGCCTCGAACTGCCCCGGCCGCAATATCTGACGATCAGCCCTCGCCCGCCTGCTGCGATCGTCTCGCGCGAGATCTGCCCGCACCAGGTCCCCGACTCCTTCCGCGCTCGGCCGGGCACAGTAAGTCGCCCTGTTTTATGTTGAAACTGAGGCTAAATGGGCCCAAATCCTATCAATTCTGGCCGCTTCTCTGCCCGTTTCCCGCCAACCGTGGGGTCAAGAAGGCGTCCACCGCCTGGACGATCGCGCCGGCAGTGTGGTCGCGCCATTCGGCCGAGATGAGCGATTTCAAGTCGGCTTTGTTGGAGACATAGCCGAGCTCGACCAGCACCGACGGGACATCCGGGGCCTTGAGCACGACAAAGCTCGCCGACTTTAGCGGATGTTGGTGCAGCCGGGCGGCGTTCCTGAGCGTGCCCACGACGGTTTGGGCAAATTGCATTGAAAAGGTCTTGGTTTCGCGCCGCGCGAGATCGACGAGAATGTCGGCGACGTCCTTCTCCTCAGTCGAGAGGTCCAAGCCGGCAATCACGTCGGCTCGGTTCTCGGCTTCCGCGAGACGCGCGGCGCGGGCGTCGGAGGCCCTTTCCGAGAGCGTGTAAACCGTCGCGCCCTGGGCATCGCCTTCTCTGCGCCGGAGCGCATCGGCGTGGATCGAGATGAACAGCGCGGCCTGGCGCGCACGGGCGAACTGCACGCGCTCGCCGAGCGGCACGAAGGTATCATCGGTGCGGGTCATCACTACGCGATACTTGTCCGTTTTTTCGATCTTGTCGCGCAGCAGCAGAGAAAACTCCAAGACGATGGTCTTCTCCATCTCTCCGCTCGCTGCTCGAGTCCCATTGTCGATACCACCGTGACCAGGATCGATGACGATCAGTGGCCGGGAATCTCCATTGGGCCTAATCTCGACCGGCATGTCCGGCTTGTTCCTCTGCGGCGCCCCGCTGTCGAGCGCGAGATTGCGCAGGAAGGAGTCGCGGTCCGTCGCCGTGAGATGAAGCACAAGACGTGCTGGCTGATCGTTTATGGGATCGAGCACGAAGGCCATGTCGACCTGAGCCGGCCGGGCGAGATCGATGACCATGCGCGAGCCGCCCTGCATCACAAGCCCGAAACGGAACGCTTTGATCAGACCGCGACCCATCTCCCCGGCCTTGGCCGGGAACTGGAAGGTGACCTGCGGCATGTCCATCACGACCCGATAGGGATTGGCGAGCGTGAAGGTGCGGACGTCGATCTTGCGGCTCAAATCGACGATCAGGCGCGTTTGTGTATCGTCGCCGCCGAGCCGCACGTCGCTCGCCACCGCAAAATCGGCGGCCACGCTGCTCGGCGCCCCGGATGCGCCCATTCGCTCGGCCGCGGAAGCGCCGCCCAGGACCGTTGCGCCGAAGAGACAAACCAAGATCGTCGCACGCACAGACATGGCTTTGTCGGCCCCTGCCAGACGGTCTTACTCCATTAGGGGGGCGCAGTTAACTCAAACCTAAAGTGGGCCGTCCCAGCCGCGCCGCAGCCCTCTGGCGCTCCCTTGCCATTGCCGATCGCCAGCCCTAATAAAGGGGTGCTGACGAGCTATAGTTCCGGTCGTGCCACGTTCGGACATCCGGCAGGCCGCAAAGACCGCTCCCTGATACGCGACGGGAGGGGATTTCGCGGAAAGATTTGATCGGCGGCCTCGCATGCGTGCGGGGCCGAGGGATCAGCAAAGCCGATGTTCTTGTGGACACCACCGCGGTTACCGGGTGCACATGCCGCGCATAATGCGATGCGGCGTATGCTCTCAAGCCGCTCTTCCGAGTCGAACTTCGTCGGCCAAGAGAACCAGCGGCCGCGCTTACCAGCGCTGCCGCCCCGCATGGGCCAAAGGTCATGCTACGACTGCGCGTCGAGACCTCAACCGATCATCGCACTGTCGCCTCGCCGAGCGAGGCCATGATTGTATCCGCGATCCCGGCGGGCCTAGCTGCCCGCCGCGCGTTGATCTCGCGCGCGCCCAACCGTCATCATTTCACCCACAGTCAGGCCGGCTTTCGGTCGTGCCGTCTTGCGCCGTCCAAGTGGCGGCGAACGGTGTGCCAGCCGGCCATCAAGAGATTGGTCAATGTCCAACAAAATGCTCGTCGATGCGACCCATCCGGAGGAAACCCGGGTGGTTGTTCTGCGCGGCAACCGTGTCGAAGAATTCGACTTCGAGTCTGCAAGCCGTAAGCAACTTCGCGGCAATATCTACCTAGCCAAGGTCACACGGGTCGAGCCATCGCTGCAGGCCGCCTTCATCGACTATGGCGGGAACCGTCACGGGTTTCTCGCCTTCAGCGAAATTCATCCCGACTATTACCAAATTCCCGTCGCCGATCGGCAGGCACTGATCGCTGAGGAGGAGCGCGCACAGCGTGCCGCCGAGGCGGAGGCCGACCGCCGCGCTGGGCGCCGCGCCGCACGTTCCGAGCGCACGAGCAACCGCTCGCGCGACGAGATCAGGAGCGCGCCGGTCGAGAGCGAGGGCGAAGCCGCGGCAACGCCGGACGACGAAATGGCTCCCCCCGTCGACACGACGGAAGAACTAGCGGCGGAAGCAGGCTCGCCAGCTGCAATCGCTACCGAACCAATTGCACTCGAGCCCGCCGCGGACGCCAGTGCGGCCGACGCTGAAGCGACGATCGAACTCGCGCAGCTCGAATCAAACAGTGCGTCAGAACCTGTTCCGACCGAGGGCGAACCGCATCCGGCGGAGAGCCACGCCAATCAACCGGACGAGTTGGCTACTGGCCCGCTGGCGAGCGAGCACGAACCGGGCGAAACCGCTGCAGTGGGCACCAACATCACCGAAGTCAATGGTCCCAGTGCCGAAGGCGAGGAGGAGGTTGTGGAGTCGGTCGGCGGGTCCGATGCGCTGGAAGAGGTGCCGGAGCGCATGCCGCGGGTGCGCCGTCAATACAAGATCCAAGAGGTCATCAAGCGTCGGCAAGTGATGCTGGTGCAAGTGGTCAAGGAGGAGCGTGGCACCAAGGGCGCAGCGCTGACCACCTATCTTTCCCTTGCCGGCCGCTATTCGGTGCTGATGCCAAACACCGCGCGCGGCGGCGGCATTAGCCGCAAGATCACGAGCGCCGAAGATCGTCGGCGGCTGAAGGACATCGCGCAAGAGCTGGAAGTCCCGGAAGGCATGGGCGTAATTCTGCGGACGGCTGGCGCGAGCCGCACCAAAACCGAGGTCAAACGTGACTTCGAATACCTGCTGCGACTCTGGGAGACGGTGCGTGACCTCACGCTCAAATCGACGGCGCCGACGCTCGTCTACGAGGAAGGGTCGCTCGTCAAGCGCTCCATTCGCGATCTCTACAACAAAGACATCGACGAGATCCTGGTCGCAGGGGAAGATGCCTATACGGAGGCAAAGGAGTTCATGCGCATGCTCATGCCGAGCCATGGCAAGAACGTGAAACCCTACCGTGAAGCGCTGCCGATCTTCACCCGTCACGGCATCGAAAGTCAGCTCGATGCGATGTTCACGCCCGTAATGCAGCTGCGTTCGGGCGGCTATATCGTGCTCAATCAAGCGGAAGCGCTGGTCGCGATCGACGTCAATTCGGGTCGCGCCACGCGTGAGCATCACATCGAGGATACTGCGCTCAAGACCAACCTCGAGGCGGCCGAGGAAATCGCCCGCCAGTTGCGCTTGCGCGATCTCGCCGGCTTGATCGTCATCGATTTCATCGACATGGACGAGAAGCGCAACAACCGCGCGGTGGAGCGGCGGTTGAAGGAATGCCTGCGGCACGACCGCGCGCGCATCCAGGTCGGACACATCTCGCATTTCGGGCTGCTTGAAATGTCGCGTCAGCGCATCCGCTCGAGTGTGCTTGAGAGCTCGACGGACAAATGCCCACACTGTGGCGGCACTGGCCACGTGCGCTCGGTATCGTCGGTGGCGCTCCAACTCCTGCGTGCGCTCGAGGAAATGCTGCTCAAAGGAGCAACCCATAATCTGACCGTGCGCACCCGGTCGGAGATCGCGCTCTATCTGCTCAACCACAAGCGCGCCCATCTGCGCACGCTCGAGGAGCGCTTCCGCATCGCCATCATGGTCAATGCTGATGCCACCATCGGCGGCCAGCTGTCCTTCGTCATCGAGAAAGGCGAGCAGGTGCACAGCCTGGAGCAAGCAAGGGCACTGGCACTACAGCCGGCAACCGCCGTGCCGATCGAGGAGGAGGAAGAGGAGGAGGAGGAAGAGTACGAGGGCGAAGACGAGTCCCCATCCGAAGAAGCCGCCGTGAGCGGGTCGGACGAGACGGCGCACGCGGCGGACGAGGCGGGATCGGGCCGCACGCGCAGACGGCGGCGACGCGGCCGTCGCGGCGGCGAAGGAAGGCCCCAGCAGGAGAACGACGGTTTGCCGCAGGAGGCGGCTGACTTCGCTCCTGCAACGGATGATCACGACATGCCCTCATTGGAGCAGGCGCATGAAGTCGCTGGCGCAGGCGACGGCGAACCACCGGTCGACCCGCATCGCGACGGCGAGCGCCGCAGGCGACGCCGTGGCCGTCGTGGCGGCAGGCGCAATCGTCGCGGTCGCGAGGGCGAGAGCTTCCCGCCAGAAACTACAGCTGAGCCGGAAATGGACCGGAGCGATTTCGCGGACGAACCGACGGGCGAAGCCGCATCAGCGGCACCACCCGCCCCCGAACCCGAACCGTCCCCCATAGCGCACGCTGAGGCATCGAGAGATGTGCCGCCGAGGACCGAGACCGCGCCGCAGGAGACCCAATTGGCGCCCATTGCACGGCCCAGTCATCCCGAAACCACAGCTGCCGAATCGCCGCCGCGGCGGCGTTCCACTGTGCGCGAGCCGGCGCAAGTTTTGCGCGACGATCAAGGTTCCCCTTCGCCATCCTTCACGGCGCCGACGCCTTCGATTGAGCCCGTCGTGTCGAGTTCGGCGGAGGCGGAGACCAGCGATCGTCCGCGCCGTTCCGGTTGGTGGAGTAAGCGTGCGCTCGGCAAGAGCTAAGCGCGTCCGCGCTTGGATTCGCGTCCGCCGATCTGCGTCCCGCCGGCACGCGCCGACATCTTGGGGTTCCACGAGCGGAACTTGGCGATGAAAAGCGGCTGGGTCGACAGCGGGGCGCGGGCGGCTATCGACCGTTATGCCCGTAACGGCGTCGCCCCTGATCTTGCTCTGCGCGTCTACACAACGCGCTTACTCGGCCGCGATCCAAAGCTGGTGCTGCACGGCGGCGGCAACACTTCGGTGAAGACCACGATGTCGGACCTTCTTGGGGAGAAGGTCGCGGTTCTGTGCGTGAAAGGGTCGGGCTCGGACATGGCAACCGTCGAGCCGGCGGACCTACCTGCCGTGCGGCTCGACCGCTTGCGCAAGCTGCGCACACGCGCAGCGCTGAGCGACGAAGAGATGGTACGCATCCAGCGGGAGAGCCTGCTCGAGCCAACAGCGCCCAACCCCTCGGTCGAGACGCTGTTGCACGCATTCCTCCCGCACAAATTCGTCGATCACACCCACGCCAGTGCGATCCTGAGCATCGCCGATCAGCCGGACGGCGAGGCGATCTGCGCGGAACTCTACGACGGGCGTGTGGGCATCGTTCCCTACGTGATGCCGGGATTCCTTCTCGCCAAGGCCGCCGCGGAAATTTACGACGCCAAGCCCGCAGTCGAGGGCCTGATCCTGCACAAGCACGGCATCTTCAGCTTTGGCGACAGCGCGCGCGACGCCTATGAACGCATGATTGCGCTGGTCGCGCTGGCCGAGGAGCGGCTGCAGAAGAAGCGCAAAGCAGTTTTCGTGACGACGCACTTGCCACAGGCGATCGCGCCGGTCGCGGCCGTCGCACCCATCCTGCGCGGCGCGTGCAGCCGCAAGGACGAAAGGATCGAAGGGGCGTGGCGGCGTATGATTCTGGAATTCCGAACCGGTCCCGCGATCCTCAATTTCGCCAATGGGGCGCAGCTCGCGCGCTATGGTCAGGCGGGCGTGGTGACGCCCGACCACACGATCCGGACGAAAAACTGGCCGCTCCTGACTGCGGCACCCGAACGCGACCGAACGGACGACTTCAAGCGAGCCGTGCGCGCGGCGGTGACCGCGTTCGTCCAGCGCTACGACGCCTATTTCGCGCGCCAGAATGCCCGTGTCGGGGGAATCAAGCGCCCGCTCGATCCGCTGCCTCGCGTCGCGCTCGTGCCGGGGCTCGGCCTGTTCGGCCTCGGACGATCGAAGAAGGACGCCAGAATCGCCGCCGATCTCGCGCAATGCGCGCTCGAGATCATCACCGACGCCGAGGCGATCGGCCGTTTCGAATCGATCTCGGAAGACGAGATGTTCGACATGGAATATTGGTCGCTCGAACAGGCCAAGCTCGGCGCGGCGACGGAGAAGCCGCTCGTCGGTCAGATCGCCGTCATCACCGGCGGTGCCGGCACAATTGGTGCGGCGACCGGGAAGGCATTCGCCGCGGCCGGCGCCGAGGTCGCGCTACTCGACGTCGACCAACCCGCAGCCGAGGAAAAAGCCAAGGCGATCGGAGCAACCGCGCTAGCCGTGAAATGCGACGTGACGAGCCCCGTCTCCGTCACTGAGGCCTTCGCTCAGGTGGTCGAGGGTTTCGGCGGCGTTGATATCGTGGTGTCGAATGCCGGGGCCGCCTGGCAAGGCAGGATCGGCGAGGTCGAGGAAGAGGTGCTGCGAAAGAGCTTCGAGGTGAACTTTTACGGACACCAACGGGTGGCGCAGGCGGCGGTCAAGGTGATGCTGGCGCAGGGCACTGCCGGTTGCTTGTTGTTCAACGTCTCCAAGCAGGCGGTCAACCCTGGCGCGAATTTCGGTCCTTACGGATTGCCCAAGGCGGCGACGCTGTTGCTGGTGCGGCAGTACGCCGTCGACTACGGCGCAGACGGCATCCGCGCCAATGCGGTCAATGCTGATCGCATCCGCTCGGGCTTGCTCACCGATACGTTCATCGCAGAGCGCGCCAAGGCACGCGGCGTCAGCGCGAAGGATTATCTCACTGGCAATCTGCTCGGTCGCGAAGTTACCGCCGAGGACGTCGCGCAGGCCTTTCTGCATCAAGCGTTGGAACTGAAGACGACAGGCGATGTCACGACCGTCGACGGCGGCAATATTGCCGCTGCGTTACGCTAGGTGAGAGCGGGGCAGAATCCCTTACTCCGCTTCCGGCCCCGCCTCCCTCGCGCTCGCCCAGGCGAAAATGCCGTACATGATCGCGAGCGGAAGCAGCAGACCCCACACACACCGGTCGTGACGTACGCCAAGGTGCCGATAGCCGTCCCGGCGAGGAAGCCGACCATGATCGGGAAAAGCGCGCCAAAGCGACCGCGTGCCGCATCGTAGGTCGCGGCAAGTGCGGCATCACCCGGCGCTCTACGCCGAGCTTGCCACGCAAGCAACAACTCCGTCGCATCGATCGCAATCTGAGTGGTGTTGGTGGTCATGACGTTGGTGGAGGCGACGTGTTGCATCAGAAGACGAACCGTTACGCTCTGGGTGCCCATGGCAAACAGCCCAAGCAGGCTCGCCGCCGCCACGCTGATGGCGCCAGGATCCGAGAGTGGCGCCCCAATCAATACGACGAGGAAAAAGGCGGTCAGAACGGCACACTCAAAGCCCAATATCCACGGCAGGGGAGTGCGGCCGCGCCGCTCCAGTGTAACCGCCATGACGGTTGTCATCATGCCCGCGACGAGAAAGATCGGGATCGCCAATACCTTCGTGAGCACGTCTTGCTCGTGCCGGATAGCGGCCGCGGCTGTCAGCACGAAGCTGCCGGTGACCTGCGCCACAAACAACCCGAACAGCGCCAGTACTGTGAAGCTGTCGATGAACCCGGCGGTGAAGCTCAGGAGTGGCGGAACGATGGTTGGGGGGCGGCGTCGCGACGGAAGCAAGAGCTCGCTCATGGCGGATATATTCCGTTCGACTGGGTCCACAAGGATCGGCTCAGTCCCGCGCAAGCGCCAATCAACTTGGACAAGCGCATACAGGACTACTCAAACGTTCCCGAAAGGCGCTCTGGCGCCTGAGCCGTCATGGCTTGAGCCAATTCGCCAACCGATCGACTGCTTCGTGCATCTCCCCCGCCGCACCCGCATAGCAGAAACGAATGAAATGTCTGCCCTTGATCGGATCAAAATCGACGCCCGGTGTCGCCGCCACGTGCGTCTGCGCCAGCATGCGCTTGGCGAACTCGAAGCTGTCGTCGCTGAAGCGCGACACATCGGCGTAGAGGTAGAAGGCCCCGTCAACCGGCAGAAATTTATCGAGCCCAGCACGCGGCAAGCCTTCGAGCAGAATGCGGCGATTCTCCTCGTAGCCATGCTTGACTATCTCCATTTCCGCGCGCCCGTCGAATGCCGCCTCCGCCGCGATCTGCGAGAGGGTCGGCACCGAGACGGCGAGATTGCCCTGCAGCCGGTCGAGCGGGCGCACGAGCGGTTCCGGCACGACCATCCAGCCGATGCGCCAGCCAGTCATGCAGAAATATTTCGAGAACGAATTGATGATCACGCAGTTCTCGGATAATCGCGCCGCGGTTTCCGCTGGAAATGCGTAATCGAGGCCGTGATAGATTTCATCGGAAATGAATCGGATCCCCTCGCCTTCAGCGGCGGAGATCAGATCGCGTAACGCCTCCGCTTGCATCATGGTGCCGGTCGGATTGGCAGGGCTGGCGACGAGCACGCCCTTGAGCGGCGCCTTGCGATGCGCCGCCATCAGCATTTCTGGCGTGATTGCCCAGCGCGTGGCTTGCGTCGTCTCGATCGCCACCGCCTCGCAGCCGAGCGCGCTGAGGATATGCCGATAGGGTGGATAGCCCGGCAGCGCGACGGCGACGCGATCGCCCGATTCAAACAGCGCAAGGAAGGCCAGAACAAATCCAGCCGATGATCCCGTGGTGACGACGACGCGTGCCGGGTCGATTGCCACCCCGTAGCTTTCCCCATAATGCCGCGCGATGCGGGCGCGCAGCGTCGCAATGCCGAGCGTTTCGGTATAGCGCAGCTGCCCCGACGCGAGCGCTGTGCGCGCGGCGCCGATCGCGCTTGCCGGGGCCGCCGCCGCCGGCTGGCCGACCCCCATATGAATCACGCGCTCGCCCGCTGCCTCCATGCGTGCGGCTGCCGCCATCACGTCCATCACCATGAACGGCGGAACATCGCTGCGCGCCGAAGGGCTGATCAAACGTCGTGCCGCATCCAACATCAGCTCTGTGCTCTCGATCGTTCGCGCACGCCCCGCCCCGCTGTCGCCGCATTTCTACGCAGAATTTGCGTCATAAAGGTCCCGCAATCAGACCTTAACCGCGTTGACCGCCCTGCGGCGCACCACTAGGTTGCGCGGAAAAACGGTGCGAAACCAAGCGGACATGACCGGAACCGAGAGACCTATCAGGCCGCGGCGAACGACGCCAGCGGCGCGCCTCATTGCTCTTGTGACCGCCACCGCGCTTGTCGGCGCCAGCGCTCCGGCACGCGCGCAGAAAGAGAAGGGGCCGCCCGTCGTCCGCGACGCGGAGATCGAGCAATTGCTGAGGGACTATACGCAGCCCATCCTGCGCACGGCGGGTCTTGCCCAGCAGAACGTCCAAGTCGTCATCATCAACGATCGTTCGTTCAATGCTTTCGTCGCCGACGGCCGCCGCATCTTCGTCAACGGCGGCGCGCTGATGGAATCGGAGACGCCGAACCAAATCATCGGCGTGCTCGCGCACGAGACGGGCCACATTGCGGGCGGGCACTTGGCGCGCATGCGCGAGGCGATGGCATCGGCAACGACGCAGTCGATCATCGCGATGCTCCTCGGCGCCGGCGCCCTCGTCGCCGCCGGGCGCAGTGGCGGCGCCGATCTCGGTCAAGCGGGTGCTGCCGCCATCGCCGGACCGACGATCGCGATCCAGAATACGATGATCGGTTACATGCGCGCCCAGGAGGAGCAGGCGGACCGCGCTGGCGTGAAATTCCTCACCGCAACCGGCCAGTCCGCAAAAGGCATGTACGAGACATTCAAGCGGATGGCCGACCAGGTTCTCTATCAAATCCGCTACATCAATCCTTATCTGCAGACCCACCCGCTGCCGAACGAGCGCGTGGCGGCGCTAGAAGGGCTGGCCAAAGCCAGCCCCTATTGGGATCACAAGGACCCGCCGGCGCTGCAAGCGCGCCACGATCTGATGCGCGCCAAGCTCTATGGCTTCATCGAGCGGCCCGATGGGGTAGCGCGCCGATATCCGCCAAGCGATACCTCACTGGCCGCGCGCTACGCGCGGGCGATCTCGGCCTATCGCTTCTCCGATCCGCGCGTCGCGCTCGGACAGATCGAGGCTCTCATCCAGGCACAACCACAAAACCCCTATTTCTACGAACTCAAGGGACAGGCGTTCTTGGAAGCAGGAAAGCCGGCCGAAGCTATCGCGCCGCTGCGGCATGCGGCCCAGCTCGCGCCCAACCCGGCGCTGATCCAGATCATGCTCGGGCAGGCGCTTGTCGCCACGCATGATCGCGTACACGTCGACGAGGCGATACCGATGTTGCAGGCGGCAGTGCTACGCGAGCCGGATACGCCCGACGCTTACGCCCAGCTAGCAATGGCCTACGGCCAAAAGAACGATTTGGCCCGCGCTGATCTCGCATCTGCCCAGGCGGCCTTCATGCGTGGCGACATCAAGACTGCGCGCGAAATCGCCACCCGAGCCAAGGCACGGTTTCCGGTCGGGTCGCCGGGCTGGGTCAAAGCAGACGACCTCGCCAGCCTCAAGCCTCCGCAAAACGCTTTACGCCGCTGATGAAAGGAAGAACGACAATGAAACTCGCTCTGCGCCGCTCCGTTGCCGCGCTGCTGGCCCTAGCTCTGGCGCTGCCCGCCGCCGCTCTCGCGCAATCCTTCAGCGGCGATCAGCGCCGCGACATCGAGCGCATCATCAAAGAATATCTGCTGAGCAACCCCGAGCTGCTGCAAGACGTTATGAGCGAGCTCGAAAAGCGGCAGGCTACGGCGGAAGCGGAAAAGCATCGCGCTGGCGTCAAGGAGCACAGCGCGGCGCTTTTCACATCGCCGCGTCAAGTGACACTGGGCAATCCGCAGGGTGACGTCACCGTGGTCGAGTTCTTCGATTACAATTGCGGCTATTGCAAGCGCGCCATGGCCGACATGTTCGATCTGCTCAAGGGCGACGGGAAGCTCAAATTCGTGCTGAAGGAATTTCCGGTGCTGGGCGAGGGTTCAATCCAAGCGGCGCAGGTTGCAGCGGCGGTGCGCATGCAAGACAAGAGCGGCAAGAAATATCTCGAATTCCATCAGAAGCTACTCGGCGGGCGCGGGCAGGCGGACAAGGCGCGTGCGCTCGCAGCCGCCAAGGACGTGGGGCTCGATGTCGCACAGATCGAAAAAGATATGACGAGCGACGAGGTCAAGGCCACGATCGAGGAGAGCTTCAAGCTCGCGGATGCACTCGGGCTCAACGGAACGCCAAGCTACGTCGTGGGCAACGATGTGGTGGTCGGTGCCGTCGGCTTGAACTCGCTCAAAGAAAAGGTGAATGCTGCACGTTGCGGCAAGCCTACTTGCTAGATCGACGACCTCCTCCCTGCCAACCAGCCAATTCGAATCCGCCTCACACCGCCCCTCGTGTGAACGCGAGCTCACGCACGCCGGCAAGGTTGATGCGGAGGTCAAACCACGGAGGCGATTCGCGCATCGGCTTCCCCTTCGCGCAGGAGGTCCTTATAAACGGCCTGCCCCCATTGGTTCCGGCGGCGGACCGCCTATGGCAAAAACCGTTTACGTCCTCAACGGCCCCAATCTCAATCTGCTCGGGACACGCGAGCCCAAGACCTACGGGCGCGCCACGTTGCGAGATGTCGAGAAGCTTTGCCATGAAGCCGCCGGACGCCACAAATTCGAGCTCGAATTCCGGCAGTCGAACCACGAGGGAGAAATCGTGGACCTGATCCATGAGGCCGCCGCGAACAAGGCAACCGGCATCATCATCAATGCGGGCGGTTATACTCACACCTCGGTCGCAATCCGCGATGCGGTTGCGGCGGTCCACGTGCCCGTGGTGGAAGTCCATATCAGCAACATTTTCGCGCGCGAGAGCTTTCGCCATCATTCCCACGTCGCCCCAGTTGCCAAAGCCAGCCTGTGCGGCTTCGGCGTCGCCGGTTATGCGCTCGCCATCGACGGCTTGGCCGCGCTGATCGGGACGCGGCGCAAGAGCTAGGCTCATGAGCAGCGAGCGCAGGAGCAAGGACAAGCTCGCGATTGATCCCGAGCTCGTGCGCGAGCTTGCCCGCCTGCTCGAGGAGACCGGGCTGAGCGAAATCGAGTTCGAACGCGACGGGCAGCGCGTGCGCGTGGCGCGACAGATGCAGGCGCTCGTCGGCCCGTCTCGCCTCGCTTCTGTTGCGGACGTGCCTCTGCTCGTCCCCGAACCCGCCTCGATCGATCCCGCCAAGCATCCGGGCGTCGTCACTTCGCCAATGGTCGGGACCGCTTATGTCGGGCCGGAACCGGGTTCGCGTCCCTTCGTCGAAGTCGGCAGCCGGGTGCAAACCGGCGACACGCTCCTCATCGTCGAAGCCATGAAGACCATGAATCAGATTCCCTCCCCGCGAAGCGGCACGGTGGTCCAGGTTCTGATCGCGGATGGTCAGCCGGTGGAATTCGGCGAACCCTTGATGATCATAGAGTGAGTGCTCTGCTCCCCGGGCTCTTGCTTGCGAAGTTGTCGAAATGTTTGACAAGATCCTGATCGCAAACCGCGGTGAAATTGCATTGCGCGTGCTGCGCGCCTGCAAAGAGCTGGGGATACCCTCGGTCGCCGTGCATTCGACCGCCGATGAGGATGCCATGCACGTGCGCCTCGCCGACGAGAGCGTGTGCATTGGCCCGCCGCCTGCCCGCGACAGCTATCTCAATATCCCGGCGCTGCTGGCCGCCTGCGAAATCACCGGCGCCGACGCGGTGCATCCCGGTTACGGCTTTCTCGCGGAGAATGCACGCTTTGCCGAAATACTCGCCGAGCACGACATTCATTTCATCGGGCCGAAGCCGGCGCATATTCGACTCATGGGCGACAAGATCGAAGCCAGGCGCACGGCGGAACGATTGGGCATGCCGGTGGTGCCGGGGTCCAATGGCGGCTTGTCCTCCGATGAGGAGGCGATATCGGTGGCGCATGCGCTTGGTTTTCCGGTTCTCCTCAAGGCTGCTGCCGGGGGCGGCGGGCGGGGCATGAAGGTAGCGCAGCGGCCGGAAGACCTCATCGCAACGCTCGCCACCGCTCGCGCGGAGTCCAAGGCCGCCTTCGGCGATGAGGCGCTTTATCTCGAGAAATATCTCGCGCAGCCGCGCCACGTCGAGATCCAGGTGCTGGGCGACGGCCACGGTCGGGCCATCCATCTGGGCGAGCGCGACTGCTCACTGCAGCGCCGCTATCAGAAAGTTTGGGAGGAAGGTCGTTGCCCGGCGCTCAATGAGGGGGCGCGCAACGCAATCGGCGAAGCGGTCGCCGAAGCGATGCGCCAGCTGGAATATCTCGGCGTCGGCACTGTCGAGTTCCTATATGCGGACGGAAAGTTTCATTTCATCGAGATGAACACGCGCATCCAGGTCGAGCATCCCGTGACCGAGATGATCACCGACATCGACCTTGTGCTCGAACAAATCCGGGTGGCGGCGGGCGGCGAACTCGACCTCTCCCAACGCGACGTGAGGTTCAACGGGCACGCGATCGAGTGTCGAATCAATGCGGAAAACCCGGTCTCCTTTCGTCCTTCACCCGGCAAAATCGTGCACTACCACCCGCCGGGCGGTCTGGGCGTGCGCGTCGACTCGGCCGTCTATCACGGCTACTCGATTCCACCTTATTACGATTCACTGGTTGGCAAGCTGATCGTGCACGGCAAGACGCGCGGCGAATGCCTGATGCGCCTCAAGCGTGCGCTGGACGAATTCGTCATCGAGGGCATTGAAACGACGCTGCCCCTATTCCGCGCGCTCGTGCGCGAGAAGGATGTGATCGATGGCGACTACCACATCCACTGGCTTGAAGCGTTCTTGGCCCGCGGCGGGATGCAAGCCTAGCGTGGCGCACAAGGCGGCCCGGACCTTCTCCCATTCCTGATCTGGGCTTATGCGCGGATTAGGCGCGAGATAACCGAACGCGACCGGGCGCTGCAATTGACGGCGCGCATGCGCGGCAAATGCGTTGGCATGCGGCCTCTCCCATGGCGCGTTGAAACGCCTTATCTTGTTCCCCGGCGCCGGAACAAAATCGCATGGCCAACCGCGAAAGCACGTTCATTGAAATCACGCCGGAGGTCCTGCTTAAGGCCTATGCCTGCGGCATCTTTCCCATGGCGGAGAGCGCGGACGACCCGGCGCTCTACTGGATCGAGCCGGAGAAGCGCGGCGTCATTCCCCTCGAGCGCTTCCACATGCCAAGTCGGCTCGCGCGCACGGTGCGCTCCGATCGCTTCAGCGTCACCGTCGATCGGGACTTCGACGGAGTGCTCGAGGGCTGTGCCGCGGCTCAGCCCGCTCGGCCCCGCACCTGGATCAATGCCCGCATCCGCGTGCTCTATCACAAGCTTTACGAGCGGCGTCACTGCCATAGTCTCGAGGTTTACGAAGGCGACAACCTGGTGGGCGGGCTTTACGGTGTTACGTTAGGGCGCGCGTTCTTCGGCGAGAGCATGTTCCATCGGGCGAGGGATGCTTCCAAGGTCGCCCTTGTGCATCTCATCGCTCGACTCAAGGCCGGTGGATTCCGGCTACTCGACACGCAGTTCGTGACCGATCACCTGCGTATATTCGGCGCGATCGAAGTGCCGCGGCGCCAATATCATAAACTGCTCGAAGCGGCATTGGCGGGCGAGGGCGACTTCGCCGCGCTCGATACAAAGCATCCGGTCACAGGTGCGCAGGCGCTCGCCTATCTGGCGAGCAATCGAAGCTCGCGCGCATGATGCGATCAGCGCTGCGGCGCCGGCTGCTGGCTGCCTCGCCGGGGCGGCGTCGCCGTCGCGGCCGGCTTGGGGCTCAGTGCAGGGGCGGCGGGGGGCGGCTCGGGCGCTGGTGCAGCGGCGATCACGGGATTCTTGCAGTCGGTCAGCCAGACGTCATAGATCGGGTGCTCCACCGCGTGCAGGCCCGGGCTCGATGCGAACATCCAACCCGTGAAGATGCGCTTGATCTCGCCCTGCAGCGTCACTTCGTCGACCTCGATGAAGGCATCGGTGTTCGAAGTCTCCGTCGGTGGGCGCGTGTAGCAGACGCGTGCCGTCACCTGCAGCGCGCCGAATTGCACGGTCTCGCCGACGGCTGCATCGAAGCTGATGATGCGGCCGGTGATTTTATCGAGTCCGGAGAACAACGCACCCTTGTTGGCGATCTTCTGCGACGGTGGCTCTGCGACAACCTCATCGCCGGGCGGCGGCAACGTGTCGGCGGGTTGCAGCGCGCCGCGGGGTTGGCGTTCGCCGGGCGCAAGCGAAGGATCGACGGCCGCCGCGGCGCCTTCGGGCGGCGGCAATGGTTGCGACTGCACACCCGCGGGTGGGCTTTCGCGGGCCTGCCCCGGATAGGGCTGATCGGGATACTGCTGCTGCGGATAGCGCGGGCCGGGGTAACGCTCGTCCGGATAGGATGGATAGCCCTGCTGCTGCGGCACAGGCGTGGGTTGGCGGCCGGGCACGCTCGACGGTGGCCTTGGCGGAGGCCCGAACAGAGCCTCGAATGGGTTGAAGAACTGCGCCGCCGCGGGAACCACGCCGAGCATGCCGCCGGCCGCGAGCGGTGCAGCGATGAAGCAGGCAACGTGAAGCAAGCGGGTCATCGGGCGACGTCGTTGACAGGGGCAGGAAGCCTCGCCGGTTAACACGGAGAATACGGCAGCGAGAGGGCCGCTCAGGTCCTGCTTTCAGCGCCCTGCCCCTGTCGGCCTGCTCTATTCCGGTCTCTCGCAGGCGATCAGCTACCCGGGGTCCAGGCCTTATAATCGCCGGTCGCCTTGGGCCGGCGGCCTTGGGCGAGGGTTGAGCCGATCGGGCGATGCGCGGCGGGTGTGCCGGTGAGATTGGGCCGGTGCGGCTTCCACCACGGCCGCGGCGTAACGTTTTCCTGCGTCGGCAGGGTATCAACGGTGTGGTGCAGCCAGCCATGCCAGGACGGCGGCACGATCGAAGCCTCCGCGGTGCCGCTATAAATCACCCAGCGTCGCTCGAATCCGAGCCCCGGATCGATCTTGCCGCCGCGCGTGCGGTAATAGCGATTGCCGAACTCGTCCTCGCCCACGAACTCGCCGTAGAGCGCGGTCCACAGCAGCGTGCCGAAGGTCGCCCCGTTCCACCAGGTAAAGAAGCGCAGAAAAAACGTTTTCATCGGCTCGTTCAAATCAGGGAAGCTGGGCGGCGCGTTCATGCCACTATCGCCCGACGAAGTCCATCTGCGGAGGGCACTGTCGCGCAGCGCATTGGCGCCTCTCGCCTGAAGACGACGCGTGGCTTGTGACTTATGTCGCCCAGCGGACGAATCAAAGCGCGAACCCACTCGGACCAATGCAGGAGGTGCATCACCGCGCCGAGGCCAAAATCCGCACTAATAGCGCACCGAAGGCCGCCCCGCAGGCGCGCTGGCATCGCTGGTGGCATAGAGAGGGGACCCATTCCCTGCCCCGGCTCAAGCTCCCTAGGGACTCGCACGCGTTGATAATTTCTCGCTTGACACGAATTCCGTGACAGCCGCGTGACCGGACTGTGAACGAGGCCCTTCTGAATCCGCCGCCGATATCCGATACTTCCCGCATTGCACCTGAGTCGCCCCCGAATTTCACAGGGCGATACCACATTTAGCAGTTTGTTTACGGACGTCATACTAAGCCTTGACGCAAGGCGGGTGCTGTCTTAACTTTCAAAAAGTTCGGCGCGAGTGGTTCGAAGTCCCGCCGGGCGCTCTCCTGAAGGGGTCTGCGTAACCGCTCCGCTTGCCGCAACGGCGCCGGAGAGCGGCTCTTCGTTGCCTGGAACGGCCGAGCGCGGCTGTGCCGCAGCAAGCCCGTCGGGCTGTGGGGAGAGGCGCTAAAGGGAGAGTACGAGCCAGTCGTAGGCACGGCCGGGAGGCCAAGGTCGCGCCATGGGTTATGTGTCGGCGGCCCGCACCGGGCTGCCGCGCCAACGATAAGGGGCGAACGATGCGGATTGAGCGGCGATACACGCAAGAAGGACAGTCCCCTTACGCGGACATCGCGTTCCGGCTGACGGAAAGCGAGATTCGCAATCCTGACGGCTCGGTGGTGTTCCACGCCGACGACGTCGAAGTGCCAAGCTTCTGGTCGCAGGTCGCCGCCGACGTGCTGGCCCAAAAATACTTCCGCAAGGCAGGGGTCCCCGCGCGGCTGAAGAAGGTCGAGGAGGAGACCGTTCCCTCGTGGCTGTGGCGCTCGACTGCCGACGAAGCGGGACTGGCGGAGCTTCCGGAAAAGGAGCGCAGCATCGGCGAACATTCCTCGAAACAGGTCTTCGAGCGGCTCGCCGGCACCTGGACCTACTGGGGTTGGAAGGGCGGCTATTTCGATTCGGAGACGGACGCGAACGCCTTCTTCGACGAGCTTGTCTACATGCTCGCGAAGCAAATGGCAGCGCCGAACTCGCCGCAATGGTTCAATACTGGGCTCTATTGGGCTTACGGCATCGACGGGCCGAGCCAGGGGCACTTCTACGTCGACTTTGCCACTGGCAAGCTCACCAAATCGAAGTCGGCCTACGAACATCCGCAGCCGCACGCCTGCTTCATCCAGTCGATCGCCGATGATCTCGTCAACGAAGGCGGGATCATGGATCTATGGGTGCGGGAGGCGCGTCTGTTCAAATATGGCTCGGGGACCGGCTCGAACTTCTCGCGCTTGCGCGGGGAGGGCGAACGGCTGGCGGGTGGCGGGAAATCGTCCGGCCTGATGAGCTTTCTCAAGATCGGCGATCGCGCCGCCGGCGCCATCAAATCGGGCGGCACCACGCGCCGCGCTGCCAAAATGGTGATCGTCGATGCCGATCATCCCGATGTCGAGCAATTCATCGACTGGAAGGTGATCGAGGAGCAAAAAGTCGCCTCGCTCGTCACCGGCTCCAGAATCAACCAGAAGCACCTGCGCGCGATTCTCAAAGCGTGCGTGAACTGCGAGGGGTCGGGCGACGACTGCTTCGATCCGGACAAAAACCCGGTGCTGCGGCGGGAGATCAAAGCCGCGCGCAAGAACCACGTGCCGGACAATTTCATCAAGCGCGTGATCCAGTTCGCCAAGCAGGGCTATACCGATATCGAGTTCCCCGTCTACGACACCGACTGGGATTCGGAAGCTTATCTCACCGTCTCCGGACAGAACTCCAACAATTCGGTGCGCCTCACCGACGAGTTCCTCAAGGCGGTGGAGGCCGACGGCGATTGGGATCTGTTCTGGCGCACGAGGCCCGGCAAGATCGCCAAGACAATCAAGGCGCGCACGCTGTGGGAGAAGATCGGCTACGCCGCCTGGGCCTGCGCCGATCCCGGGTTGCAGTACCACACCACCGTGAACGATTGGCATACCTGCCCGGTCTCGGGGCCGATCCGCGCCAGCAATCCGTGCTCGGAATACATGTTCCTCGACGACACCGCGTGCAATCTCGCTTCCATGAATTTACTGGCGTTTCGTAACGCCGAAACGCAACAGTTCGACCTCGAAGGCTACGAGCACGCAGTGCGGCTGTGGACCATCGTGCTCGAAATCTCGGTGCTGATGGCGCAATTCCCCTCCCGCGAGATCGCCCAACTTTCGTTCGACTTCCGCACGCTGGGACTGGGCTACGCCAATCTCGGCGGCCTTTTGATGTCGTCGGGCCTCCCCTACGACTCGGATGCGGGCCGCCAGATCGCAGGCGCGCTCACCGCGATCATGACGGGCGTCAGCTACGCGACTTCTGCCGAAATGGCGGCACTGCTCGGCCCCTTCCCCGGCTACAAGAAGAACCGCGAGCACATGCTGCGCGTGATGCGCAACCACCGCCGCGCCGCGCATGGCGAGCGCACCGGCTACGAGAAGGTGGCAACCCCGCCGGTGCCGCTCGACCACAAGGCTTGCCCCGACCCACGCATGATCGAGCATGCGGAGCGCGCCTGGGATCGCGCGCTGGCGCTCGGCGAGCAGCACGGCTATCGCAATGCCCAGGTCTCGGTGATCGCGCCCACCGGCACGATCGGCCTGGTCATGGACTGCGACACAACCGGCATCGAGCCTGACTTCGCGTTGGTTAAGTTCAAAAAGCTCGCCGGCGGCGGCTATTTCAAGATCATCAACCGAGCGGTACCGGAAGCGCTGCGCGTGCTCGGCTACTCGCAAGAAGAGATCGTGCAGATCGAGACTTACGCAGTCGGCCACGGCAGCCTGGTGGACGCGCCCGGCATCAATCACACCACGCTCAAGCAGAAAGGCTTTACCCAGGAGGCGATCGAGAAGGTGGAAAAGGCGTTGCGCAGCGCCTTCGACGTCAAGTTCGCGTTCAACAAGTGGACGCTGGGCGAGGAATTCGTGGCCAAGCTCGGCCTCGCGCCGGAGAAGCTTGCCGATCCACGCTTCGATCTTCTTTCCGCGCTCGGCTTCACCAGGCGCGAGATTGAGGCCGCCAACGTGCATGTTTGCGGGGCTATGACGGTCGAGGGCGCACCACACCTCAAGGCCGAGCACTATCCGGTGTTCGACTGCGCCAATCCCTGCGGCCGCAACGGCAAACGCTACCTCTCGGTCGAGAGCCACATCCGCATGATGGCGGCGGCGCAGCCCTTCATCACGGGCGCGATCTCCAAAACCATCAACATGCCCAACGACGCCACGGTCGAGGACTGCAAGGCGGCCTATCTCCTCTCCTGGAAGCTCGGACTCAAGGCCAACGCACTCTATCGTGACGGTTCGAAGCTCTCGCAGCCGCTGCAGTCGCAATTGATCGCGGAGGAGGACGAGGAGGACGAGATTATCGAAGCCTTCATCGACAAGCCGGCCGCGGCGCGCGCCTCCGCACTCGCGGAGAAGGTGGTGGAGAAGGTGGTCGAACGCATCGTCGTGATGCGCGAGCGCGAGCGAATGCCGGACCGCCGCAAGGGCTATACGCAAAAAGCCGTGGTCGGCGGTCACAAGGTCTATCTGCGCACTGGCGAATACGACGACGGTCGGCTGGGCGAGATCTTCATCGACATGCACAAGGAGGGCGCGGCGCTGCGCTCCCTGCTCAACAACTTCGCGATCGCGGTCTCGCTCGGCCTGCAATATGGCGTCCCGCTCGAGGAATATGTCGACGCCTTCACCTTCACCCGCTTCGAGCCCTCCGGCCCGGTGCAGGGTAACGACTCGATCAAATACTCGACCTCGATCCTCGATTACGTCTTCCGCGAGCTCGCCGTGAGCTATCTCGAGCGCTTCGACTTGGCCCATGTGGACCCCACGGAAGGCGGCTTCGACGCCCTCGGCAAGGGCGTGGAGGAAGGCAGGCCGAGCGCGGCAACAAAGTACGTGTCCAAGGGGCTCACGCGTTCACGGACCGACAAGCTTTCGGTTTTGACGGGTGGTGCGGCGCCTGAGGCGCGTTCACCCTCCCCCATCGGCGGGGGGGAGGGTGGCGCGCGTGGCGCTCCCGGCGGCAAAGTCACGGCGTTCGGCGGCCGTGAACCGCGCGCAGAAGGCACCGCTGCGCTGAAGGCGGAACCGGAGCAGAAGCTCTCGCCCGCCGAGCAGCTCGAGAACAAAGATCAACCGGTAAAGCTGAGATTTTCCCGTCCTGAGGCATGGGCCGATGCTTCAACCGCGGTGCGGCGAGCTGAAGCTAAAGCTAAAGGCTACGAAGGTGATCCTTGTGAAGAATGTGGCCACTTGACGCTTTTGAGAAATGGCACGTGCCTTAAGTGCGACACGTGTGGAAGCACAACTGGTTGCTCGTAACGGAGCACCCAATGACACACGATTATAAGGTAACGTTCACACGAGAAGAACAGATCGCAACGATCGCTGCATCATGGCTCGATGCTCACGCTAGTGAGCGGCGTTACATTACCGAATTTGTCGAAAATACATTGACGAAGCGCTTGAGAAAAAAAGACCGCCTCAAAATCGAATACTTCGATCGAACATGCAAGTATGACGAACCTGCATACGTCACGTTCCGCCCGCTGACGCTACATGTAGACAGGGCAATTTGGTATGCCGCGAAGGCGGGCGACGAATATGCGCGGTTTGTGATAGCTCACGAAGTGGGCCACATTATTCTCCATGACAATGACGCCAAGGCCTTTTCTAGCGACCGGTCGCTTCGAATTCGGTTTGCGGAAAAGGAGCATTCCGCTGAATGGCAAGCGAACACTTTTGCCGCGTACTTCTTGCTCCCTGATGAGCTAGTCGAAAAATTTAATGACGAGGAGTTGCTTCATATTTTTTGCGGGACGCCTCGTACAGTTGTTCGAGAAAGGTTGGCCTCCTTTAGGGAGGCACGTAGGGCTTCAATAAAAAGATTTGAGGGCGATGCCTGCAATAGATGTGGAAACTTTACGATCGTTCGCGATGGCAATCGCCTCAAGTGCAATACGTGTGGGTTGGTGACGGGCGCCTTGGACGTGGTGGGAAGTGTCTAAATGTGCGCTCCTGCGGCTGGAGGGTTTTCGTTACATTCAAAGTAAAAAATAGGATCAGCGCAGATGACTTGATTTGTCCAAATACCAACGCCGAGGCGTAGCCTCGGCGTTGGCACCCGCGAAGCCCCGTCAAGGTACTTGCGGGGCGTCGAGAAAGCAGAATCGCTTCCTCGCCAGCACGAGTAGTAAAGCGATTTTGCCCCAAGACGTCCAGCGGAGCCTTGACGTTCTCTACAGAGGAGATCGTCAACATGGCGAACAATTTGTTTATTTCCTACGACCTGTATCAGCCCGGCCAGAACTACGAACTTGTTGCGAAAGCGATCAAAGAGCTAGGATCGTGGGCCAAAGTCCAGAAGTCCTTTTGGTATGTGCGAAGCAATCTTTCATCGTCGCTAGCATGCCAGCGCGTCTGGCGCTCAATGGATAACAACGATTCGCTCATCGTAGTGGATGCGACGAATAACACAGCAACTTGGCAGAATATTTCGCCAGAGGTCGCGAAGTTCATACAACAAGCCTGGCTCGTTCAAGCGGCCTGATCAGCGGGCGGCCTCAGGGCCCCCCTTTCCTGAGCCCGAGTAGCCGTCAGCGAATGGGGTTGATGTCGACCCAACGAGAGCCTGTCGGAGAGGTTCAGATCGCCCGACTGGGCCGCATGCTGTGTGGCGTGACGAGACCAAGTCAATGAGCGGGCAAGATTTCCGCCTCGGCGATGCGTTCATCTACGTCCACTTTGCTGCTATCGTAAGGTTTGGCGGCGTGCGCACCGGCGTTATGCCGGCTGCCGCTCGCACCGGTCCCGGTGACCATGGATTCCTCATTCGCAGAGCTCGTTGACAATTGGCATGACTTCGACCTTTTGATCGGCACGGCCGCGGCGACCTTGGTCGGCCTCATGTTCGTTGCCGCTTCGATCGGCGCGAGCGTCTTTACCGAGAAGAGCCGGGCTGCGATGCAGGCCTTCATCAGCCCGACCGTGGTGCATTTCACCACCGTACTAGTCATCGCTGTCTTGGCCGTGGTGCCGACTCACGAGTGGCTGACGCTCGCCGGCTTGCTGGCGCTTGTCGGGCTCGCCGGCGCGATCTATTCCGCCAAGCTGTGGATCCAGCTCTTCGTCCACCGCCGCTTCGACGTGGACATCGTCGATCGCTTGTTCTACGCGGCGATCCCGCTGTTGGGCCATCTGCTCTTGTTGCTCGCCGCATTCTTGCTGTTACGCCAATCGGAAGCGGGGCTCGACTGGCTCGCCGCTGGACAGATCACGCTTCTGCTCGCCGGAATTCGCAACGCCTGGGACATGATGATTTGGATCGTCATCAGGGCTCCCACAGCCGAAGTGGGTAGCCGCGACGATACGTAGCGGTTCCGGCGCAATACACGCGCACCCTCTCCGCCTTTCGAATGCAGTGCCCATTTGATAGCATTCAGTGCGCGTGAGGGGGGTTGCGCTCTGTGAGGAAGGCCACCATGGCGGACACGGACACTAAATGGACGATCAAAGGGCGTGAATTCGTCAACTGCAACTGCTCCTACGGGTGCCCGTGCCAATTCAACGGCTTGCCGACATATGGACATTGCCAAGCGGTCGCAGGGTTCGAGATCGAGCGCGGGCATCACGGCTCGACCAAGCTCGACGGGCTAAGGTTCGTCAGCATCTTGCGCTGGCCCGGGGCCATTCACGAGGGCAAAGGTGAAGCGGCAGTGGTGATCGACGAGCGGGCGACGGAAGCGCAGCGGACAGCACTGCTGCGCATCGTCAGCGGCCAGGATACGGAGCCGGGGGCAACCATCTTCAACGTGTTCGCGTCCACGTTGGAAAAAGTGCATGATCCGATCTTTGCCCCGATAGAGT
>WNFW01000477.1_pt1 | contig 25491 bp, 24 predicted proteins | sample 5400131 | NCBI WGS metagenome assembly WNFW01 (sample SAMN13153362, study PRJNA577476) | soil metagenome | isolation source: 20 cm soil or saprolite under grassland replicate 1 | place: USA:California | collected 2016-06-15 | reverse complement strand
CGTCCTGAGGAGCTTGCGAAGCAAGCGTCTCGAAGGATGGCGGCAAGGGATGGACTCGCGGCCATCCTTCGAGACGCGCGCAAAGCTGCGATGCTCCTCCAGCGATAACGGCGGAGCCGTTACGCAGGGATGAGGGGATAAAGCGGCCTATGACGCAGTAAGACTGCCGCCTTTCCCCACAGCAGCCGAACCTTCGGCATCTTCTTCAAATCTTCCCGGTTGCCCGGATTTACCATTTGCGACGACCTGAGCCGCAAGGTCGAGGCGGTGCGCGCTCCCAACTGAAATATGGAAAACAACCCCATGCAAAGTAGCAGGTAGTCGCCGGCATGATGCCTTCGAGGCTGCGAAAGTATTTGACACGTCGGGCAAATCAGCGGCACTACTCCATCATCACGCCATCCGCAAGACGCCCATGGCCCTGCCTGATATGGGCCTGCCTGATATGGCCCTGCCTGATGATGGGCGCTGCGGCGCGATGACCCGCAAAACTCCTTATCGAGAGCGAAACATTCTCACGCTCTGAGGAGCGGCGTCTTCGCCGCGTCTCGAAGGATGCTTGATGTGCTGTGGCCTCATGGTTCGAGACGCGCGCAAACGGCGCGCTCCTCACCATGAGGAGCTTTAGCTCCCTTGAATACGAATCCCCTGGCCGGTCGCCATCCGATAGGTCCCACCGATCACCGGGTCGCCATCGGTCGCAACCAGCCCGCGCCCGACCAGATCTTCCAGATGCGCCAGCACGGAATAACCGGCAGCCCCGGTCAGCCGCGGATCGATGCCGATATAGATCGCGCGCACCAGGGTCGGGATATCCGCCTCGCCCTTTGCCAGCCGATGCAGGATCGAGGCTTCGCGCGCCTGACGATGCCGCACCAGAAAGCGCACATAGCGCGGCCCCTCCGGGATTTCCGGCCCGTGCCCCGAGAAATACAGATCCTCGTCCCGCCGCGTCAGCTTGTCGAGCGAGGCCATGTAATCGACCATCGATCCGTCCGGCGGCGCCACGATCGAGGTCGACCAGCCCATCACGTGATCGCCGACGAACAGGAATTTCCGGTCGCGCCACGCAAACGCCAGATGATTGGCGGTATGGCCCGGCGTCGCCACCGCCTGCAGCGCCCAGCCGGCGCCCTCGATGGTCTCGCCGTCGCGCACGGCGATGTCGGGCTTGAAGTCGCGGTCGGCGCCGGATTCCGATGAGATCTTTTCGCTCTCGTAGCGCGGCCGCGACGCCCGATGCGGACCCTCGGCATAGACGATGGCGCCGGTGGCCGCCTTGAGCCGGGCGGTGTTCGGCGAGTGGTCGCGGTGGGTATGGGTGACCAGAATATGCGTCACGGTTTCGCCGCGCACGGCGTTAAGCAGCGCCGCCGCATGCGCCTCGTCGTCGGGGCCGGGATCGATGATCGCGACCTTGCCCTTGCCCACGATGTAGCTGACGGTGCCGGTGAAGGTGAAGGGGCTCGGGTTGTTGCAGAGAACCCGCCGCACGCCAGGGCGGACCTCGTCGGCGACGCCGGGCTTAAGCGGAAAATCGCGATTGAACGGGATGTCGTCGTTATCGGCCATGGGAGCTTGCTCGTGATTTCCGGATTCTGTTTGCTGTCATGCCCGGGCATAGTAGTCTGCCTTGCGCAGACTACGTACACTTGTCTGCGATGCCGGGCATCCACGTCTTTCTTTTGCGAGGCCAAGACGTGGATGGCCGGGACGAGCCCGGCCATGACGGAACTTGGGAATGATGCCGCGCCTCACGCGTCGCCGCTATAGCCTTACGAAAACGCCTGAATGCCGGTGATGGCGCGGCCCAGGATCAGGGCGTGAATGTCGTGGGTGCCTTCATAGGTGTTGACGGTCTCCAAATTCGCGGTGTGGCGCATCACGTGATATTCGATCTGGATGCCGTTGCCGCCGTGCATGTCGCGGGCGACGCGCGCGATGTCGAGCGCCTTGCCGCAATTGTTGCGCTTGACGATCGAAATCATCTCCGGCGCCATCTTGCCTTCGTCCATCAACCGCCCTACCCGCAAGCTTGCCTGCAAGCCGAGCGCGATGTCGGTCTGCATGTCCGCCAGTTTCTTCTGCACCAGTTGCGTCGCCGCCAGGGGCCGATTGAACTGCTTGCGGTCGAGGGTGTATTGCCGGGCACGATGCATGCAGTCTTCCGCGGCGCCCATCGCCCCCCAGGAAATGCCGTAGCGGGCGCGGTTGAGGCAGCCGAACGGTCCCTTCAGGCCGGATACGTTGGGCAATAGCGCGCTGTCCGGCACCTCCACGCCCTCCATCACGATCTCGCCGGTTATCGACGCACGCAGCGACAGCTTGCCGCCGACCTTCGGCGCCGACAGCCCCTTCATGCCTTTCTCCAGGATAAAGCCGCGGATATGGTTGTGGTGCTCGGCCGATTTGGCCCACACCACGAACACGTCGGCGATCGGGGCGTTGGAAATCCACATCTTGGAGCCGGTCAGCCGATAGCCGTCGGAGGTCTTCTCGGCGCGGGTCTTCATGCCGCCGGGATCGGAGCCGGCGTCGGGCTCGGTCAGGCCGAAACAGCCGACCCATTCGCCGGTGGCGAGCTTGGGCAGATATTTCTTGCGCTGACTTTCGTCGCCATAGGCGTAGATCGGGTGCATCACCAGCGACGACTGCACCGAATTCATCGAGCGATAGCCGGAATCGACGCGCTCGATCTCCCTCGCCACCAGGCCATAGGCGACGTAGCTCGCGTTGGCGCAGCCATATTCCTCCGGCAAGGTGATACCGATCAGGCCGAGTTCGCCCATCTCGTTGAAGATCTCGCGGTCGGTCTTCTCTTCCAGATAGGCCTTGGTGACACGCGGCAACAACTTGTCCTGCGCATAGGCGCGCGCGGTGTCGCGGATCATGCGCTCGTCTTCGGTGAGCTGCTCGTCGAGCATAAAGGGATCGTCCCACTGGAAATTGGCCGCGGACGGCTTGTCCTTGGCCTGAGGGCGCACGCTCATGAAAATTCCTTTCGCATTGCTGCCACGGCAAGAGCTTTTTTTGGCGAAGTGGAACCGGTTTGCCGTTAGAAAATGCTCTCGTCAATAATATCACACGTATCCTTATTGCAAAACCGGATTGCAAAACCGCTACCGCACTGTTGCGGAATACGCGCACGCGACTGCATCAGGTTAAATCTTTGCAGTCTAGCCTTCAAGATGTTCGTTGGAGACGATCTCGATGCCGAAACCGGACAGTCCCTTGTAGTCGTGCACCGACGACGTCAGATGGCGGATCGAGGTGACGCCAAGATCGCGCAGGATCTGCGCGCCGACACCGACCTCGCGCCATTGCTTGTTGCGGTCGGCCTCGGCGGATTTCTCCTCGGGCAGTGGCGTGACCGGAACGCCCGCGGCGCCATCGCGCAAGTAAACCAGCACGCCCCGGCCGGCCTTCCTGAAATGTTCGAGCACGATCTGTACGCGCTTCGGTCCGGTGAAAATGTCTTTGACGATGTTGGGCTTGTGGAACCTCGTGAGCACGTTCTTGCCGTCGCCGATGCCGTTATAGACGAAGGCGACGTGGGCGATGGAATCGAACGGCGAGCGATAGGCATAGCCCTGCAGCAGCCCGATCGGGCTTTCCGTGGTGAAGGTCGCCACCCGCTCGATCAGCTTCTCGCGCGCCTGGCGATAGGCGATCATGTCGGCGATGGTGACGTGCTTGAGCTTGTGGGCGGCGGCGAACCTGACCACCTGCTCGCCCTTCATCACGGTGCCGTCGTCGTTCATCAACTCGCTGATGACGCCGACCGGCGGCAGGCCGCTCAACTTGCACAGATCGACTGCGGCCTCGGTATGGCCCGAGCGCAACAGCACCCCGCCGTCGCGCGCAATCAGCGGGAATATATGTCCAGGCCGGGCGAAATCATTGGCGCCGGCATTGGGATTGGCCAGCGCCCGGCAGCAGGAGGCGCGTTCGTCCGCCGAAATGCCGGTGCCGCCATCGGGCTTGTAGTCGATCGAGACGGTAAAGGCGGTGGTGTGATTGGATTCATTGTGTGCGACCATCGGATCGAGCCGCAGCCGCCGCGCGTCTTCGGTGGTGATCGGCGCGCAGACGATGCCCGAGGTGTGGCGGATGATGAACGCCATCTTTTCGGCGGTGCACAGCGACGCCGCCACGATCAGATCGCCCTCGCCCTCGCGGTCTTCGTCATCGGTGACGACGACCAGTTCGCCGTGGGCGAAAGCATGCAGAACTTCCTGGATCGGATCGGCCATTTTCTTAAGGTCTCGCTTGGTGTGGGGCGAGCATTAGCCGGACTGGTGGGCCCGCGCCAGCATCATTACGCAGGGCAGAACGTCGCTGGCAGGGCGCCAACACCAGGTCACGACCGGAAAGATCGTTAACGAGGTCGGCCCCAGCCGCCACGGCCATAAGAATAAATAAGCAGCCGTTGGGAAGAAACATCACGCAGATCAACTTAATTTCCACCACGCGGCAGGCCGGCATCGCGCGGCGTTCGCCGGCGCACTGGCGCCGATGGCTTTACGAAGGCTAGAAATCGGCTATCCTTGCGTTCGGTTCGAGAGGCGTCGCTGATCCCATGTAACAGTACGGGAAGCCGGTCCATGAAAACTCCAACCCTCCACACCACAAGTTTCGCTGCCCTGCTCTTTGCCAGCATTGCCTTGCCGGCCTTCGCCGCCGAGCAAACCGTCGGCACCGATATCGGCACGCTCGATCAGGAGTCGGCCGACAAGGCGTTTCCCGCCAAACCGCCTTACTCGCCCTATGCGGGCCGCAATTTCCCCACCCGCCCCTATTTCGGCGATACTCACCTGCACACGTCATATTCGGTGGATGCGGGCGCGTTCGGCGCACGCCTCGGCCCAAAGGATGCCTATCGCTTTGCCAAGGGCGAGGAGGTCACGGCCTCCAGCGGCCAGCGCGCCAAGCTGTCTCGGCCGCTGGATTTTCTTGTGGTGACCGACCACTCCGACGGCATGGGATTCTTCCCGCAACTGATGGGCGCCGATCCGGTGCTGCTGGCGACGCCGCAGGGACGGAAATGGTATGACCAGATCAACTCCGGCAAGGGAGCGGTGGCCGCCATCGACATCATTACCAGCTTCGGCAAGGGCGAGTTGCCGAAGGGTTTTCCGACCCCGGGCACTCCGGCCTATCGCAGCGCCTGGCGCGAGACGATCAAGGCTGCGGAAGAGGCGAACGACCCCGGACATTTCACGGCCTTCATCGGTTACGAATGGACCTCGAGCGCCGCCGGAAACAATCTTCATCGCAATATCATCTGGCGCGACAATGGCGCGAAGGCCAGCCTCATCGAGCCCTACACCACCCAGCCGCCGCTCGGCAGTCCCAATCCGCGCGACCTCTGGAAGTGGATGGCGATGTGCGAGGAAAAAACCGGCGCAGAAATTCTCGCGCTGGCGCATAACGGCAATCTCAGCAACGGCCTGATGTTTCCGATCATCGAATCGTTCACCGGCAAGCGGATCGACCGCGAATACGCCGAGAACCGCACACGCTGGGAGCCGCTTTATGAAGCAACCCAGATCAAGGGCGACGGCGAGACCCATCCGTTTCTGTCGCCCAACGATGAGTTCGCGAACTTCGAGCGCTGGGACAAGGGCAACCTCGACATGACCGAGGCCAAGAAGCCGGAGATGCTGGAGTTCGAATATGTCCGTTCGGCGCTCAGGAACGGCCTCAAGATGGAAGCCGAACTCGGGGTCAACCCCTACAAGTTCGGGCTGGTCGGCAGTACCGATGCGCACACCGGGCTCGCCGCCGTCGAGGAAGACAATTACTTCGGCAAGACATCTTCCTCGGAGCCGAGCGCCGACCGCGCGACCCATCCCTTCGTCAAGACCGACAAGGGCGTCATCATGGGCTGGGAGCAGACCGCTTCCGGCTATGCGGCCGTATGGGCAACCGAAAATACCCGCGAAGCCATTTTCGACGCCATGAAGCGCCGCGAGACCTATGCCACCACAGGTCCGCGCATGTTGGTTCGCTTCTTCGGCGGCTGGGATTTCGAGGCCGGCGACGCCAATGATCGTCTGCCGGCAAGGGTTGGTTACACCAAGGGCGTGCCGATGGGCGGCGATCTCAGCAAGGCACCGCCGGGCAAATCGCCTGCATTCCTTGTAGCGGCACTCAAAGACCCGATCGGTGCCAACCTCGACCGCATCCAGGTCATCAAGGGCTGGCTCGGCAAGGATGGCCAGACTCAGGAACGCATCTACGACGTCGCCGTTTCCGGCGGCCGCAAGATCGACGCCGATGGCCGCAGCAAAACATCGGTCGGCAATACCGTCGACGTCGCCAATGCAACCTGGACCAACACCATCGGTGCGGGTGAGATGATCACGGTCTGGAAAGATCCGGAGTTCGATCCGGCATTGCGCGCATTCTATTATGTGCGCGTGATCGAAATCCCGACGCCGCGCTGGACGGCGTATGACGCAAAATATTTTGGCGTCACGATGCCGAAGGAAGCAACCATGACGACGACCGAGCGCGCCTATACGTCGCCGATCTGGTACACGCCTTGAACTTCCCGCTATCGAGGGAGCCGTTGCTGCAATTCCTGGTGCTTGGCGCGGCCCTGTTCGGCCTCTATCACCTCGTTGACAAAAAGCGTGCCGAGGCGCCGCCAAAAATCGTCCTTTCTTCCGCGCGGATCGCAAATCTCGCCGACGGTTTTGCCCGCACATGGCAGCGCCGGCCGGGCAAGGAGGAACTGCAAGGCCTCATCGATGACTACATTCGCGACGAGGTGTTCTATCGCGAGGGCAAGGCAGCGGGGCTCGACCGCGACGACGTCATCATTCGCCGCCGCGTGCGGCAGAAAATGGAATTCCTCGCCGAAGACATCTCTGCGACGGAGCCGACCGAGGCGCAGCTTGCCGCCCATCTCGCGTCCAATCCGGAGCGCTTCAGGACCGAAGATCGCCTGACCTTCCGTCAGATTTTCTTGAGCGCGACGCGGCGCGCGGGCACCATCGACGGCGACATCAAGCAAATCGCGGCCGTCCTTGCCAGCGCCGACGCGGCGCCGGATGCGGCGGCGCTTGGCGATCCCTTCCTGCCCGGCGACGAATTTCAAACCGTTTCACGAACCGACATTGCAAGCACGTTCGGCGACGGCTTTGCCCGGCAAATCCTCGCCGTCGAGACGGGTCATTGGCAGGGCCCGATAGCTTCCGGCTTCGGACAGCATTTTGTCTTTATCAGTGAACGAAAAAAGGGAAGCCTGCCGCCACTCGATGTCATCAGGCAGGCGGTGACGCGGGAATGGGCGAATGCGCGCCGGCTTGAGGCGGAGCAGAAGCTCTACGCCTCGCTTCGGAAGCGCTACGAAATTGTGGTCGAGGCGGCGCCGGACAAGGCGGCGCTGGCCGAGACCCGCCGATGAAAGGTCTGTTCGCACTCGTTGCTGTTGTTTGCGTGTTGCGCGCCCTGCCCGCATCCACGGATGAACTGAGGCCGGGCTATCTGGAGCTTCGTCAGGCCGAGCCCGACACCTACAACCTGCTGTTCAAGATCCCGGCCCGGGGCGAAGAGTTGCGGCTCGCGATTTACGTTGGCCTGCCCCACGGCACTCGCGATGTGGGAGCACCGCGGGCATCGTTCGGCGACGGCGCTTATGTCGAGCGCCGCACCATTCGCCGGGACGGCGGGCTGATCGGACACGCGCTCACCATCGAAGGCCTGTCGGCAACATCGACCGATGTCCTGGTTCGGATCGAAAGCCTTGGCGGCGCGATACAGACTGAACGATTGTCGCCAACCAGAACTGCGTTCATCGTTCAGGCTACGCCTGGCGCGGGTGAGGTCGCCGCAACCTATCTGCGCCTTGGTATCGAGCACATCCTGTTCGGTTTCGATCATCTGCTGTTTGTGCTGGCGCTGGTGATCCTGGTCCGGGAATGGCGGCGCGTCGCCCTGACCGTGACGGCGTTCACCATCGCCCACAGCATCACGCTCGCAGCGGCGACGCTGGGCCTTGTGGAGGTGCCGGGGCCGCCAGTTGAAGCAACCATTGCGCTCAGCATCGTGCTGGTTGCGGTCGAGATCGTGAATGCGCGACGCGGCAAGCCAGGTCTGACGGCGCGGCTGCCGTGGCTCGTTGCCTTCAGCTTCGGTCTCTTGCACGGCTTCGGCTTTGCCGGCGCCCTGGCTGAAGTCGGCCTGCCTCACCATGCGATCCCGGTCGCGCTATTATTTTTCAACGTGGGAGTGGAGATCGGGCAACTCATCTTTGTGGCTGCGGTCTTGTCGCTGCTATGGCTGATGCGCCAGGCGGCATCGCAACACCTAACGCCTGCCCTGATCCCGCGACCATTTGACCGGCTCGATGTCATCGTCGCCTACGGCATAGGCATTATGGCTGCCTACTGGCTGGTCGAGCGAACCGCCAGCTTTTTTGTGTAAGGGACGGTCATTTCGGCGAACGCAATCCATGATCCGAGGCTGCTTGCTCAGATCATCACCCCCGTGCCGAATGGACCAATGAAGAACCCGGCGATAAGGTCGGCGAGGATCGGCGGCTGGCTGCACGGGCCGACGAAGAGGCCGCGATAGTCGACCTGTTTCAGCAAGGAAAAAACCGGGAGAAGACGTCCATGACATCAGTGCCATTCGACTTCGCGCCACTGCTGCCCGCGGGCTTGCCCGCGCCGGCCGCGAAGTGGACGGGGTTGGCAAAATACAGTTTTGTCGGCGGCAATAACGACCCCGACCAGGTTCCGGTCGAGGGTCTGATCGATGCCGTCAACGCCGTGCTCAAGCGCGAAGGCAAGACACTCGCCACCTACGGGCTCGCCAGCGGCCCGCAGGGCTATCGCCCCTTGCGCGAATTCATCACCGCCAAACTCAAGCGCGATGCCGGCATCGACTGCAGCGCCGACGACATCCTGATCGTCTCCGGCTCGCTGCAGGCGCTCGACCTCGTCAACGCGACGCTGCTGGCGCGCGGCGATACCGTGATCATCGAGCGCGACAGCTATCAGGGATCGATCAACCGGCTGACACGGCTCGGCGTCACCATGGTCGGCATTCCGCTCGACCATGACGGCATGCGGATGGACGCGCTGGCGGCGGCCCTTGCCGATCTCAAACGCCGCGGCATCACGCCGAAATACATCTACACCATCCCGACGGTGCAGAATCCGACCGGCACCATCATGCCCGAGATGCGCCGCACCGAGCTCCTGAAGCTGTCAGGGCAATATGGCGTGCCGATCTTCGAGGACGATTGCTATGCCGACCTGATCTGGGACGGACAGCGCCCGCCAGCACTTTATTCCATGAGCACAAATGGCGCCGTTATTCACATCGGCTCCTTCTCAAAATCGATCGCCCCGGCGCTGCGGGTCGGCTACATCGTCGCTCCCTGGCAGATACTGTCGCGGATCCTGCCACTGAAGACCGATGCCGGCTCCGGCGCGCTCGAGCAGATGGTGCTCGCGGAATATTGCGTGCCGCATTTTGCCACCCATGTGCCGAAACTGACGCGAGGCTTGCGCGCCAAGCTCGACACGCTGATGGAAGCGCTCAACGAGCAATTCGGCACCGCGGCGGAATTTAGGGAATCCAAGGGCGGCATCTTCCTGTGGGTGAAACTGCCGGACAATGTCGACACATTGAAGCTTTACCAGGCAGCGCTCGCCGCCGGCGTCGCCATCAATCCGGGACCGGAATGGTCAACCGACAAGGCCCATGCCGGCAGCCGGTTGCGGTTGTGTTTTGCCAATCCATCGCATCAGCAGATTCGCGAGGGTATTGCGGTGCTCGCGGAAGTATGCCGCAGGGAATTCGGCGTGCCGGCGCGGAGTGCGAATGTGGAGAAGCAGGTTCGCGCGACTTAATCCGGCAAGCGGTCCCATATGCGTTGCGAAAATGTCTCGCTGGAAACGGCAAACGGCCCTTCTCGGCTCCAATGACAATTCTTGGTGAGAGAGTGTATTTCGAGCCAGAATGAGTGAACTCGATTTGAGGAGAAAGCCCTGCACTGACGTGAATGCGATCGACGCCGCGAAGCAGCGTCGCACCCGCAGCGGTCGCGGCATCGAGAAATAGCGAGCGCGCTGCCCGCTATGCCGGCCCCAACGATGACGGCGTCAGGTTTGCTTTCCGAAGGTCGCATTCGCATGGCGGCCGGCGTTTACTTCACCGCGAATGGCGATTGATACGGCCGGCCGAACGGCACGCCGTTGATCACGGTCTGCACCGGCCTCAGCAAAACCTTGCCGTCACGCTTGTTGTTGCGGGTGTCGAGGAACGTGACCGGCCCCTCCACCAGCTCCATGATCGCGACATCACCGGGCGCGCCGACCTGCAGCGTGCCGATCTTCGGCGCGCGGTTGATGATCTTGGCCGGCGCCGAGGTCGCCATCGCCACCACCTGCTCCAGCGAATGGCCCATCGCCATGAACTTGCTCATGACGTTCGGCAGATAGGGCATGCCCGGCGAGTTGCCGGAGAAGACGTGAAGATCGGACGAGATGGTGTCCGGCGTGCAGCCGCCGGGGATCGCGACTTCGGCCACGGTGAAATCAAAACTGCCGCCGCCATGGCCGACATCGAACATCACGCCGCGCTGCTTGGCGGCGAGTGCGGCCGGCAGCAATTTGCCGTCCTGCACGATGTTGGTAAAGGCGCCAGCGATGTTCGGCGCGCCGGAATAGGCGTGGGTCAGCACGTCGCCGGGCCGCAGCAGATCCAGGATCTGCGACATCAGCTCCTTGGTCTCGACGCCGCCGATATGCACCATCATCTTGGCCGGCCAGCCGCAGATCTCGCAGGCCTGGATCGCGCGCTTGAGCGGTTCCAGACCGTGCTTGAAGATGACGTTTTCCGACATCCGCACCTTGACGCCGAGCAGGAAATCCGGATTTTCCGCCAGCGCCATCGCACAGGCTTCCATCTGGGCATTGTCGATGTTGTAGAGTTCGGCGACCGGGAAAGCCGACAATCCGTTGTTGGCGATATGGACGAAGGCGTAAATCCGCGCCCGCGACTGCGCCACGATGTAACGGCGCAGCGCCGCGAGATTGTTGACGCCGGCATCGCCCGCCGACACCACCGTGGTGGTTCCCTGAAATTGCACCAGTTCGTCGGCGGGAATGCCGATCGCCGAGCCGTAAGGATAGACGTGGCAGTGCAGATCGATCAGACCGGGCGTCACCAGTTTGCCTGTGGCGTCGATGGTCTTCGACGCGCGCGCGGCCGGAATTTCAGGCTCGATCGCTTCCACCACGCCCCAGCGGATGCCGATGTCGCGTTTTCCCCGCAGCGACTGGCTGGGATCGAGCACGTCGCCGCCTTTGATCACGAGGTCAAACTTGTCGGCGGGCCCCATCGCCGCCATGGCGGGCGTCGTCAATCGCCCCGCTAGAACAGCAGCAGCGGCCGACCCCGTAAGCTTGAGAAAATGGCGACGCGACAATGCGGGCATGCTGGCATTCCCCCCGAATATGATTTTTTTGTGCCTGGATGATGCGCCGGGCAAAGGCTTTGCGCAAGCCGCCGACGCCGACGGTCGGCGCATTTGCGCCGGAATCGAAGTGCTAGGCTTCGCTCCGTCGATCAACCCATGGATGCGGGACGCGAGAGGTGAACGGGCGGTCTTTTCGCTTCGCACTGGCAAGCCTTGTTTCGCTGTCGCTCAGCTTCGGCGCATCCGCCGACACGGTGGCCGATACCGCTGTGATGTGGGGACTGATCGGATCCTGGTCGCTGGACTGCTCGCTGCCGCCGGACCGGAACAAGGGAGCTCTGCTCGCCTATGAGATCGACACTGATGGCCGCCTGCTGCACCGCCGCGATTTCGGCGACGTCCGGGACGAGAGCCGCGTCGTCAGCGCCGAGGTGTCCAGCGACGGCATGCTGAACTTGCGCGTGTTCTTCCCTGCGTTGAAGCAAACCCGCGAGTTCGGCATGATCATGCAGGACGATGGCACGATGCGGACGATTTACAATCGCAATCCGAAAGGCGAATACTCGATCAGGAACGGCAAGTTCACCGCCAACGGCAATCCTACCCCGGCGCAGCACAGATGCAGGTAGATGCCGCCGCGATTGCGCATCGAAGTCAGCCGCCACTCGCCGGATCAGCGCGATGGGTCGGAGCCTTCGGTTCTGATTGAACACGCTCTATCAGGCGATCATCGAATGGCGCTGCGTTCGTCGCGGCCGCGCGCACCGGTTGCACGTGATAACCGCAGCTGAACAGTTGTTCAGAATTCTCTTCGGGTTCCCCCGGAACGTTGCCCCAGATGCGATGTTTTAATCCCGGTTCAACCAAGGAGGACAGCATGAAGAAATTTGGTTACGTCATTGCCGCGCTTGGCGCGATCGCTGTTGCGGCGCCGTCGATTGCAAGCGCTGAAACCGTCGTGATCAAGCGCGGCGGCCATCATTACGGATATCATCCCGGCTATGGCGCGCGCGCCGAATTCCGCGAGCATCGCGATCGCGGCTGGCACGAAGGCTGGCGCCATCGCCACGCCGACAAGGTGGTGATCATCAAGCATCGCCGTCACGAATATTGAGGCACGACACAAGGAATGGCCCCGCAAGAGGCCATTTTCTTTGCGTGTTCGCGCACAGCTGTCATACGCTGCGGCGTTGCGTCTTGACAATGGCGCTCTGGAATGCCGGATCACCCGCTTTTGCGGGTGACGACTGTGGTATGATCCTAGTGGGCGCTGCTGCTATCCCACACCGGCGCAAAGCTGGGATTCACGAAGCGCTTGTCTTTCGGCAGGCGTGCGATGGCTTTTCGATCCTCGTCGTCCAGTTTCAGCTTTAGCGCATCGAGATTGGCCTGCTGGCTTTCGGCGCGCGAGGCCTTCGGGATCGCGGCCACGCCGTCCTGGTCGAGCAGCCATTTCAGCGCGACCTGGGCCGCACTGGCGCCGTGCTTGCGCGCAATCGTCATCAGCGCCGGGTCCGAAGCCGCCCGGCCCTGCGCCAGCGGGCAATAGGCCACCAGCGGGATCGATTTCGCCGCAAGATATTTCCGCACCGGCATCTGATCGAGCATCACATGATATTCGATCTGGTCGCAGGCGATCGGGGCCTCGATCTCCTCGACCACGGTCCTCAACAGCGCGATGTTGAAATTGGCGACGCCGATGGCGCGGGCGCGGCCCTCCTGCTTCAGCTTCAGCAAGGTCTCGAACATCTCCGGTAGCTTCATGCCCTTCGACGGCCAGTGCACCAGATAGAGATCGATGTGATCGAGCCTGAGCTTTTTCAGGCTGGCATCGAACGCCCGGCGGATCGCGTCCGGCGCGAGATTTTCGTTCCAGACCTTGGTGGTGACGTGCAGATGCCCGCGCGCGACACTCGATGCAGCGATGGCCGCGCCGATCGCATCCTCGTTGCCATACATTTCCGCGGTGTCGATGTGCCGATAGCCAAGCCCGAGCGCGCTTTCGACCGCCGCGCGGCAGGCATCGCCCTGCATCCGAAAGGTGCCGAGTCCGATCCGCGGCAGGCTGATGCCCTGGGTTTGCAGATGTTCCATGATAACTCCTGGAAGAGGTATGGCGCCTGATGCCAAACGCGGGTTGCGTGAAGGGTATTTCGCAGGGTGAGCCGAGACAGCGCGACTGCCGTTTGATAGTCTGCACTTGGGGTAGAGCAGAAATCAAGATCGCGTTAAGATAGCAATGGTCCGGGCGTTGCGACAGTGGCTGGAAGCCCACGAATTGGGAGCGATCATCACCGCCGTGCTCGACGCGCTGATCGTGCTGTCTCTGGTACTGGTGCCGGGGGCTATCTGATCGTGACGCGCTGATCTGGTCTTTGGACCATGATCCGGAAAAGCATGCCCTCGGGCTATGACCCGATGGGTGGGAACCGGTTTTCCGAAAAACATCATGCTCGAAAAAAGGTGGCCGATGAGCGTGATACAACGTGTTTGAAACATGCTCCGGAGAATGCAAAGCGGCTCAGATATGCTGAGCCAGCATTCGCCCCGGCCGCGCGTCCGGCCGCGGCTCGATCTTGACCGACCACAGTTCCCGATTGTCGACGTCCTTCAAGGTCACGGTCATGACCTCCGACTGGCCGTCGATATCGACGCGGCCGAAGAACTGCAGCCCAAAACCGGGGCTAAGATTTTCGCCCTGCTCCGCGCTGCAGCCCTTCTGGAATTTCGCCGAGGGGCCAAAGGTATTGTCGAGTTGGCCCGGGCCCCATGTTCCCGCATGCAGCGGACCGGAGACGAATTCCCAGAACGGCTCGAAGTCGCAAAACACCGCGCGGTTCGGATCGTAGTGATGCGCCGCCGTATAATGCATGTCCGCGGTCAGCCACACGGTATTCCTGACCCCGGCACGTTTCATGAAAGACAACAGGTCGGCGATTTCGTGCTCGCGCCGCTCCGGCGGGCCGTCGCCGAGTGCGATCGCGTCTTCGCTGATCAACCCGATCGGCAGGTCCGCGGCAATCACCTTCCAGGTCGCGTCGGATGCCACAAGCTCCCGCTTTAGCCAAGCCAGTTGGGCCGGCCCCAGAATGCAGGTGTCGCTACGGTCGTCGCGCTTGTTCCAGGTCGAATCGCGGTAGCTGCGCATGTCGATCAGGAAAACATCGAGCAGCGGCCCGTATTCGACCTTGCGATAGATGCGGCCGGCCTGCGCTGGCGTCGCGCGGATCGGCATGAATTCGTGAAACGCGCGGGCCGCTCGCGCGACCAGTCTGGAGGTGCCGTCGTCGGTGTAGCCGGTCTCGTCGGCGGATCCGATCGGCGACCAGTCATTGGTCACCTCATGGTCGTCCCATTGTGCCAGCATCGGCACCTGTGCATGGAAGGCGCGCAGATTGTCGTCGAGCAGGTTGTATTTATAATTGCCGCGAAACTGCGCGAGGCTGTGGGCGACGGCGGATTTTTCTTCCGTCACGATATTCCGCCAGATGCCGCCATCAGGCAATTTCAGCTCACGGGGTATCGGACAGTCCGCATAGACGTGATCGCCGGAATGAATGAAAAAATCCGGACGGTTTTCCAGCATGGTCCGGTAGGTCCGCATGCCGCCGCGCGCGGGATCGATGCCCCAGCCCTGGCCTGCGGTATCGCCCGACCAGACAAAGGATATCGAGCCTTGTGCTTTCGAGCCTTCTTTCGAGCCGTGCGCCTCGGGCGCGGTGCGGAAATGCCCGACCTCGGCTGCTCCCGATATTGCGGTTTCGCAAATGTCTGCAAACCGCACCCGGTAGAAAACATCCTGAGCGGGCGGCAGCCCTTCCAGCAGCAGCTTTGAGGTGAAGTCGCGATCCGGCAGCGCCTCCGCGGATGACGAACGAAGGATGGTCCTAAAACTTTCGACGGTCGAGCATTCCACCTGCATGCGCGCCGGCCGATCCGCCCTTGCCCATATCACTGCAGAAGTGCCCGACACGTCGCCCGACTGAATCCCGCTGGCGATCCCCGGACGATCGGCAGCGCGGCTCAGATAAGGTTTTGCCAGACCACCGAGACCGGCAAGCGCGATCGTGGATGCGGACCTGACCAGCAGATGACGTCGGGTCAGACCTCGCTTCGCACCTGTTGCAATCGCCATTTGGAAAACCCTCGTCGAATCACGACGAAGGTTGCCCGCTCAACTTGACTCCAGGCCGAAGGTTTTGCGACAGGCGGATGACTCAAGAACAACGCTGACGTCCATGGAACCACGTTCTAGCGTTCCTCGTTAACTTTTCGAGGAGGGGCCATGGAATACAAAGGTATCGAGTACCGGGTCGTGCAGGCAGCCAATCCAACGGGCTGGAAATGGACGGTGTTTCTTGATGCCACCAGGACGCGGACCGGACTTTCGTCCACGCGGGCGCACGCCGTGTTGGATGCGGAGCGCGTCATCGACAACCTTAAGGCCAAGACTCAGCCAAAATCGGAGCCCTCTCGCGAGGGCGATCCTCATCTCTGAGTTCACTTTGATACCTTCCCGCGGGAACCAATCCCCGATTTGGGCATGATGTATCTGGATTTGGTGGAGAGTTGGGCCTTGGAAGAGTTGCTTGTTATCCTGGTCGTCGAGGACGATCAGCCGATACAGAGCTTGGCTGAGGACGCACTCACCGACGCCGGCTTTGAACCGGCAATAGCGGCATCAGGTGAAGAAGCGGTGACCTTGCTGCAGGGCAACAAGGGTAAGTACAGGGCGCTCGTGATCGATATCAATTTGCGTGGCAGGATCGATGGTTGGGAAGTCGCCAAGCGCGCCAGAGAGATCGATTCCGAATTTCCGGTGATCTACGTGACCGGCGCGAGCGCCGATCAATGGGGCTCGCGTGGCGTTCCCAACAGCGTTCTCATGACAAAGCCGTTTGCGCCGTCGCAACTTGTCACGGCCATTTCCCAGCTTCTCAATCGAGGCACGCCGCCAGGCTGAGCGACCCATCTCGTACTGATCGATCCCATCGCGTCGCGCAGCGGATCTATGGCACGAACGCTTGAGCGGCGGGCATCGTCGGCACTCTCGCCGATCTGTTTTCGATATACAAATGCCCAACCACAACCATCACGGCGGCGAAGACGAGGATCAAGAGGGCGCTGGCCAATTGGTGGACTTCATTCATTCCGCTCACCGTCACGCGTTTGGTTTTGGAAGAACGCCGGCAGGGTTGGTAGGTTCCAGGTGCGCCGGCATCGCATTCGATGGCAATTGAGATTCCGCAAGAAAACCTGCAGCAGCCGTTTCAGCCTGGCTCCGAGAATTTGATCGTCGAGATCGGCCACTTCCCGTCATGGCCCCTGATGGAGATCCTCAGACCGTGAAGCTCGTCAAGCCAGACGTTCTCCACCGTTCCGGCCTTGCCGTCGGTCAGGATCACGGCCTTGCCGACAAGCTCGGACTGAGCTTGCTCGAACTCGCCGAGTATCGTCGACGCACGAAACTTCACAGAGGGCATGGGTTGACCGAAATCACACATCGAGCGGCGCCCGGTGTCTGCATTCGAAAGGCGCGCAAGTCGTGACCGGCCCGCGGCGAAGCAGTGTCCCGTGGAACCCGAACCCGATGCGGAACTTGCGCGCTTGACGGCCCGGCTATCGCTGCCAGTCACAGATGCCGCCCGACTTGCACGGCCAGCGCTGAATCCTGGTGTCGTGCGCCTGGGCGTCGAGCGGATTGCCGTGACGTCTTGCGAGCCGGGTTCGAGCCGCGCCGCGAGGTTTCTCGGCACGCACATGCGCGACGCGGGTCTCCACGCGGGTCGCAAGATGGGTTTTGGGAACGACCACTTTGCGAACAACGACTTCGGGAGCAACGATCTTGACGCGGGCCTGCCTGGCTTCCGGCTTGGCGCGGGCTTCCGGTTCGACGCGGGATTGCGCGCTCTCGCTGGCGCGATCGGTTCTCGCCTGAACCGGGAGCGGCGCGAATTCGGCATCGGGCCCGAGCCGTTTCGGCGACAGCACTGCCTTGGAGAGGTCGAAATCGGGACCCAGGAAGTCACCCGACTTGTATTCGTCCGGCTTGTATTCGTCCGCGATCGACACGCTGCTCCACATCAGCGGCACAGCGCAAATAATTGCGGCGCAAACATTTTTCAGGACCATCCAAGGCCTCCTGAACCGTTCAAAAAAAGGAATAGCACTGATTTAAGCAGCGGCACCCGGATACAAAAGGGAGTTGCCCGCAACATTATCGCGTTGGAATAACTGCAATTAAGGTTCCCTGGCAAGATGCGCCGGGATGTAGCTCACACAAATCGACGGCGATGGCGATAACGGTCTGGTTCCAACCGGCTTTCCGGATTGAGCCCGGCTATCGCAGCATGTCGGCAAAGGTCTTGGCGAAGGTATGGACATCGCCCGGCCATCGCGCCGAGACGTAATTGCGATCCCGGACCACGAAGGCCGGCGTCGCGTTGTCGAGGGAATCGCGTTCAAGCCCGGAGGTCTTGCGCCGATAATCCGGATCGGTCTTGGGGACATCGCGGAAATCTTCCGGGCGCGTCAGCGCGCGCGTCACCTCCTGCTGCACCGACATGTAGCCTTTGGGCTGCCCGTCCTGCTCCAGATAGGTCCGGTAATAATGGGGATCCCAGAACCGCGTGAGGCGCGCGACCGACCAGGCGCTGTTTTCGAACGCCCAGGTCAGCGCCGTGGTTTGGTAGCCATGGAGAACCGAACGCCCCGTCCGCGGCGAGATGCTGCGTGCCGCCAGCAGCACGCCATGGCAGATCGCCGCTACCGGCTTACTTTCATCGAAGCACTGCACGACCTGGCGCTGCAGAATCTCGCTTTCGAGATAGTCGCGCATTCCCCGCGCCCGATGCCCGCCCGGCAGCAGCAGCGCATCGAAGCCAGATGAATCGACGGCATCCCAGCGCAGCGGCGCAAGATAGTTCGGATCGGCCAGCATTTCGGCATAGGCCCGGCGCGCGTCGCGATTGGCCCGCATCAGAAGTCCGATCAGCGGCCAGTTCCGCAACAGCGGAACGGCGCCCCAGGGGTCCAGGCCCTTCCCCGTCAGCATCATGTCGTCGGCGATGGCGGGCCGACCGTCCGGCGTGGCAAAACGGACGGTGTGGCCGCCACTCACCAGCACCCGCCAGCTCACCGCCGCCTCGCTCGGATCGAAATCCCGCGCCGGCAGCGGGATCAGAACGCGCGCCATCGGCGCGGCATCTCAGACCAGCAACACCGTCGAGCCCGTGGTCTTGCGCGCGGCGAGATCGGCATGGGCTTTTGCCGCGTCCTTCAGCGGATAGGTCTGATGGACTTCGATCTTCACCGCGCCCGATGTCACGACGTCGAACAGCTCTTTCGCCATCGCGACCAGGTTCTCGCGCTTGGCCGCATAGGTGTTGAGCGTCGGGCGGGTGACGTAGAGCGAGCCCTTCTGGGCCAACAGGCCGAGATTGAGCGGCTCGACGTTGCCGGAGGACTGGCCGAACAGCGCGGCGACGCCGAGCGGTGCCAGGCAGTCGAGCGATTTCAGAAAAGTGTCCTTGCCGACGGAGTCGTAGACCACGGGCACTTTCCTGCCCTCGGTGATCTCACCGACCCGCTTCACAAAGTCCTCCCGGGTGTAGACGATGGTGTGGGCGCAGCCATGGGCCTTGGCGAGTTTCGCCTTGTCGTCGCTGCCGACGGTGCCGATCACGGTGGCGCCGAGATGCTTTGCCCACTGGCTGAGGATCGTTCCGACGCCGCCGGCCGCGGCGTGGAGCAGGATGGTGTCGCCTGCTTTGACGCGATAGGTCTGGCGGATAAGGTATTGCACCGTCAGGCCCTTCAGCATCATCGCGGCCGCGGTTTTGTCATCGATGCCGGCGGGCAATTTGAGCAGGCGGTCGGCCGGGATCAGCCGCGCTTCGGCATAGGCGCCCTGCGGCGCGGCGCCATAGGCGATGCGGTCGCCGGGTTTCAGGTCGGTGACGCCGGGTCCGACTTCCTCGACCACGCCGGCCGCCTCGCCGCCGAGCCCGCTCGGCAACTGCACCGGATAAAGCCCGGAGCGATTATAGATATCGACGAAATTCAATCCCACGGCGGTATGGCGGATGCGCGCCTCGCCGGAGCCGGGCTTGCCGAGCTTGACCTCTTCCCAGACCAGAACTTCGGGGCCGCCGGTTTTGTGAAAGCGGATGGCGTGGGTCATGGATTACTCCTCACAAAGGGGATGAACGACATGTGCGGCGGAGCCAGCCCCGACCTTATAGATCGGACCGCGGGGCGAGCGAAAGCTGCCGACGGACGGTGCCACGTTTCGGTCATGAATCAGTGCGGCGCACAATGGCCTTCGATGTTGCGGCTTTTAAGAAGTGAGCGCTAAGTTCCCGCGCCAGTTGTCAAAAGTCGGAGGCAATCATGGAAAAGGGAGCAGTCTTTCAGCCGGAAGTTATAACATTAATGAAGACGGTCCTCGATGAAGCCGCGGCCATGCTTCCCGAGGCAAAACGGACATCCGCGATGAAGGCGAATTTGGCCACGCGGATTTTGGAGCGGGCCGCGAGAGGCGAACGCGATCCCATCGTCCTGAGAACAGCGGCCCTGTGCGATCTCACCGACAATCGCTGCCACGACATTTCCCCCGAACGCCGCGCCGTTTGATCGCTAGGCTCCATTGAGTGGACCGCCGCTAAAGCTGGCGCGTGCAGCGACTTTGAAGAAAAAGCCGGCAGGCGCGACGCCGTCGATGTTGCTTGCAACCGCCGGCCTAACACCCCGGCCCTTCAGCTCTCGACTTGGGGCGCGTAGTCCGCGGGCGAACGATCGAACGTCCAGGCCGCCGCTTGGTGCACCGCGGTCATGGTCGCCGCCGGCGAGGAGATAGTTGGTCCGGCTACGCAGGATCGTCGTTGTTCGATAAAATCTGAGCGGCGCCGCCGATGCCGCGTCGGAATGCTTCATCAAACGTGACTCCGCGAACCCGCCATCGGTGCTTCCGGCTTTGCCAGTCCATCTGCCATTGCGTGGCCCATCCGAGCTCCCGATCGACCCAGACCAACCGCCCGGCCAAAGCGACTTCCCCACCCTGCTCGGCGGCGACCGAAGCCAATGTCGAGGACGTCATGGTCCCGAGCTCTGCGCCATTGATGCTCGACTTCGCCAATGCCGCCACGCTGGGCAATACAATAGTCATCCCTCGCTTGGCGGCTGCCGCGAGCAGCGATTCACGTTGTATTGCGGACTGGTCTGCATCAGCAGTGACGATGTACCGTTTCGGACCTTGTTGCATCTCGACGAAGACTGCAAGAACCGGACGGTGCGAAAGCCACGGCTTGAGGCCAAGCGCCCCGAGAACGTGGTCGATTTTCTTTTCATCGAAATCGACAATCAGATCGTATGGTCGATCGCGGGTGCCCTGCTCGTCACGTGTCGGAGTGCCGGACATTTGGTCGTGATAGCTAAATGCCCTCACGAAATCCCCGGCGTTCGCTTTATATGCCGCCAACCGACGGTCGCCCGTAAGCTTTTGCGCGCCGGATACCTTGATGAGCACGTCCTCCAAACAAGAGGCGAAGCCGATATTGCGGTTTGCCTCACCCTGGCCCGTCACGATGGCCTGCGCCCGATAGAGCTCAGCCGCTGCGGTCGCCATAGTGAAGCTGCAACACGTCAACGCAGCTGTGAGCCATACCCCAACGATGGCGCGTGCTGCACCAAGACATATCAAGTGCCACTGCCGCCTTGTCGTGTGCCGGATAGCCACGATTATCTCCTTCCGCCACCACGCCGGCGTGGCAACTGAGGAAGTTGAACGAGGCTCGCTACGACGTGACCGTCCAGTGAGCTTCCGCTTGCCGCAATTCGCCTGCGTTGGCGGCCCCTTTCATCCTAGACCAAGCGCGTGATGCCGCCTATTGGCACCTATCGGACCGAAGGATGAAATGCACTGGATTGCACCCCGTAAGTGAGACACGCTAATTTCTGTGACAGGTTGTCCCTGAGGATGACCGATGACAGGCAAGATGTGACCCCCCAGGGGTGGTATAAGTTTCCCGGCTATCCGGCCATACCTCCGGGGGAGAACAGAAATCTTGACCCGTCCAACCGCGGAAGCGGTTGACCTTCGTTGCATGGCCCGCGTTGCCCGCGTTGTTATCGATGGGATGGCGGATCAAGAGACGCGTCGGCCAGCTGCGGCCTTCCCCGCCCCCTCGGACCGTCCTAAAATCAGTTTCAGGGACTGGCAGGCGCCAATGCGGTGCCCGGCCGAAGCGGCAAATTGCGCGGCGGGGCGTTTTACGTTCGGGGCCTTCGCGCGCATTGGCGCGCCGCACCGGCGAGCCGGGCTCGCTTCCGGCACAGCGCCAAAAAATCTCGTGCAGTACCGAAAAATGCGATCGCGAGGGGTTTGGAGCTAATCGATTGGGTTATGCGGAAGGCCGAGCAATTGAGGGAAAAGCTCGGCGGCACGATTTCGCAGGACAACGTACCAAAGCCGCCGCAGGACAATATGCCAAGTCCGCCGGCGGCGATTGAGACCGCGGTCGAAATTATTTCCGCATCTTCACAGCCGATTCAACAAGGCAAGCCACCCGTGATCGAACCGGTGCCCGCCGCGCCGCCGCCACTGAGGAAAAAGCGGCGTCGTGACGATCGAGTTCTGATTGCTGCCGCACCACTGGAATTGGCGATCGCCGCAGCCGTCAAGCAGGCCGCGCCTGGTTGCGAAGCCTTCGTTGGCGTGATTGTCCGGCAAACGACGCCGAAATCGCGTGTCGATGCAAATTGGGCTCTCCCGGGCATAAGGTTCGGCACCGCCGATAGAGCGAAGGTCAACGAAGCGATGGCGACCATCGTCGAACGCATGCAGCGAGAATTCCGGCTTTCCGAACAGGCGACGCACGGGCTGCCGACAGCGGATTGATGTTGCCGCGATCTTGATTACGGCAGGAATGGAGATTGCTTAAGCGGGTTTCCGCTTCGCCTTCTTTCATGTAGCATTATCGCATGAGCGAGGCAGAGACATTGTTTGCGGCCCTGCGTCAGTCAGCCGGCGAAGACGTGGTGGACATGCTCGAGCGAATGGTGCGGGATGCCCCGGATCATGCCTTGAACAAGATGAACGCGCTTGACCTCGCGGCCAGTGAAGGCCTCGCCGAGGAGCGGGTCATCGCGGCGCTGCTGAACGGGGTGGGGCTTGGCATCTTCGAGATGACATGGAATGTCATGTGCCCGAGCTGCGCCGGGGTTCTTTCCGCCAACAAGAGCCTGAAGACCCTGGATAGGGCACAGTATAATTGCGCTTTCTGCGCTGCCGGCTATGAGACGACGCTCGACAACCTTGTCGAGGTGACCTTCACGGTGAGCCCGCGCCTGCGCAAGATCGCGGCCCACAACCCCGACGAATTGTCCGTGGCCGAATATTACCGCCAGGCTTTCTGGAGTTCGGCCATCGATCTTCCGGCAGATCTGGAGAAGGCGCTGGACGAGGTCACGCTCGAAAGCGTCGAGCTACCGCCGGGAGAGAGGGCCATCCTCTCCTTGCAGTTGCCGACGGGCAATTTGATCGTGTTCGATCCCGTGACACATACGGCCCAGTTCCTCCACGTCAGTGGCGAGGAGGCGAGCGAGCGCCAGACGCTGTCGGTGATTTTCAACAAGGTACAGGTCCCGGTCGATAGCGTTGCTTTGCGCCCGGGGCCACTGCGACTGGCCTTGGAGAACCGTACCGAGGGTCGCGTGCTGCCGGCCGTGTGGATGGCGAACCAGGCGCTGGACGACCTCCTCAAGCGACGCAAGCCCATTCTCACCGCGAAGCGCCTCCTCACCAATCAGACCTTCCGCGACATCTACCGCACCGAAACACTTGCCATCGGCCAGCGTCTCAAGATCCTGAGCCTGACTTTCCTGTTTAGTGATCTCAAGGGCTCGACAGAGCTCTATGAGCGCGTTGGTGACCTCGTCGCCTTCGATCTCGTCAACGAGCATTTCAGGCTTCTGCAGGAGATTATCGTCTCCGAAAGGGGAGCGGTCGTGAAGACCATTGGCGATGCCGTGATGGCGACCTTTGAGACGCCTGACCGGGCCATTGCTGCCGCGATTCGCATGCGCGAGGCGATGAGTGATCTCGGCGCCCAGCGCCAGCATCAGAGTCTGGGCCTGAAGATGGGCATCCATGAAGGATCATGCCTTGCGGTCACACTCAACCACCAGCAAGACTACTTTGGTCAGACCGTCAATGTTGCTTCGCGCGTTCAAGCTCTTGCGGCCTCACGCTCGATCGTCGTGACGGAATCAGTGGTAGAGAACCCGCAAGCCCAGGTCCTGCTGGAGACCAACGGGCTAAAACCAACGCTCAAACGCGTGGCGTTGAGTGGCATCGAGGACAAGGTGTCGGTCTACGAGATCGCTTGAGCACGGCGGTAGTCAGAAAACTCCCCGGCGCCCACCAACATATTCACGTTCGACCTCCGGCTCCGAGCGTCGGGGGGCGCCTGTTTGCGAAGCCTTCGTTGGCGTGATCGTCCAGCAAACGACGCCGAAATCGCGTGTCAATGCAAATTGGGCGCTCCGGGGCGTGAGGTTCGGCACTGCCGATAGAGCGAAGGTCAACGAAGCGATGGCGACCATCGTCGAACGCATGCAGCGAGAATTCTGGCTTTCCGAACAGGCGACGCGCCGGCTGCCGACAGCGGATTGATGTTTGCCGCGATCCATGCGCTGACTGCGAGCGACGACGAAGTCTTTTTCTTCTGACGCTTCGCCCAATGCAGGAAATACGTTTTCCGGCGCCCGCAGCTGGCATCGATTGTTCGGAACAAAGCTGCGCGCGAGGCGCGCTGAAGGACACAAATCGTCGCGCTATAAGACTATGAAATCGCTAAGCAATTGATATATTGGTCGGAGTGGCAGGATTTGAACCTGCGACCCCTGCGTCCCGAACGCAGTGCTCTACCGGGCTGAGCCACACTCCGACAAGAGGCCGGCTTATAGCCTTGGCTTTCCGACACCGCAAGAAGCCGAATTGAGGATGCAAAAGCAAGTGAATGTGGGCCTGAAAACGCCAATTCTGCCCGCCGGCGAGGCGGCCGTGGCCGCCGCCGTTCGCGCGCTCTCCGAAGGCGGGCTGGTCGCGTTCCCGACAGAGACGGTCTATGGCCTCGGCGCCGACGCCACCAATCCGGCTGCGATCGCGCGGCTCTACCAGGCCAAGGGCCGGCCCGCATTCAATCCACTGATCGCCACTGTTGGCGATCTCGCCGCAGCCCAGCGGATCGCCCGTTTCGATGCCACCGCGCTGGCTCTCGCGAGGGCCTTCTGGCCGGGGCCGCTGACGCTGGTGCTGCCAAAAACAGGCGACTGCGCCGTAGCCGATCTCGCCACCGCAGGCCTCGAGACCATCGCGATCCGCGTTCCCTCCCACCCGATCGCCCGGGAAATTCTGCACGCGTTCGCGCGCCCGGTAGTGGCGCCATCGGCCAATCTGTCGGGACATGTTTCGCCGACCACCGCGGTTCATGTGCAAAGCGACCTTTCCGGGCGGATCGATCTGATCGTCGATGGCGGGCCGGTCGCGGTCGGCGTCGAATCCACCATTGTCGGATGCTTTGACGAAGCTGTGCTGCTGCGCCCCGGCGGCCTGCCGCGCGGCGAAATTGAACGCGTGCTGGGCTGTGAGCTGGCGCAACCGCCTGGCGATGCGGACAGCGACAGCGGCCAGCCTCTGGCACCGGGCATGCTGGCGTCGCATTACGCGCCGCGCACGCTGGTGCGGCTCAATGCATGTAACGTCGAGCCCGGCGAGGCGCTGCTGGCGTTTGGCCCGGTTGCGGTATCGGGTGTTGACGCGGCGACTTCGGTGTTGAATCTGTCGGCGCGCGGCGATCTCAATGAGGCCGCCGCCAATCTTTTCGGTTATCTTCGCAGCCTCGACACCAAGGGCGCGCATACCATCGCGGTGATGCCGGTGCCCGGTGACGGGCTCGGCGAAGCGATCAACGACCGGCTGCGCCGCGCCGCGATGGCGCGGGAATGAACCAACAAGAAGACCAACCAGAGACCAAGATGAATATCATCCA